>MDTD01118515.1_pt1 | contig 16289 bp, 16 predicted proteins | sample 811221 | NCBI WGS metagenome assembly MDTD01 (sample SAMN05326646, study PRJNA326480) | marine metagenome | isolation source: seawater | place: Pacific Ocean: South West | collected 2011 | reverse complement strand
GTCGGTTGTTCGTAGTTGAACATGAACATGCTCATCTTCATCAGGAGAATATGGAAATTCATGATCATGATCATGAAGATACGCACCTATTAGATGAACCCCAGGAGAAGGATGCGCATGTTCATCGCCACCGACATGAGATTCATGTTGCTAGTTCAATACTTGATAAGTCATCAGCTCGTGGAGTGGGCATACTTCATGGTATTGGGGTAGAGACACCTACACAGATCGTGATATTTGTTGCTGCTTCACAAGCTTCGGGAAAGGTAGGGGGCCTGTTGATCTTGTTCGCATGGGTTCTTGGGCTTCTAATCGCGAACTCGTCGATTGCTTTGATATCGGTAAATTCCAGTAATTGGTTGCGACAGCATTCCAATGTCTATAGGTATATCGCCGTATGTATAGGATTATTGAGTTTAGTTATTGGCATCCTTGTATGTATCGAGCAGGATGACCTTCTACCAGTCTTTTAGTCTTTGAAATACTTGGTCTGAAGTCGGTAATGAGGGTTGTGCTCCAGCGACAAGCGTTGTTGCTGCACCTACTTGTACCGCCCATTGTGCTGCTTCGACAAGATCTTTTCCTTCGACGAGGCTTGTAGCTATTGCTGCGCAAAAAGAATCACCAGCACCAGTAGTGTCAAGCGGAGAAATTGTAGGGGCAGGAATGTGTACAGCTTCATTGTTGGCCACGACTAGAGCTCCCCTCTCTCCTAAAGTGACAATGGTTGAGGAGCATGGAAAAGTCTTCGCCATCTCAGAAATCGATTCAAGGGTATCTACTTTTCTATTCCCACCTAGAAGTTCTAGTTCTGTCTGATTAGGGATGAGTACATCTACTAAGTCAAGGAGTTCCAGTGGAACACTTTCACTTGGGGCAGGGGCAGGATTCCAGATAACAGTTCCTTCTGCCGCCCGCGCTGCTGCTACTACTGTTTCAATAGGAATTTCTGCTTGTAGAAGAACTACTTGGCCTCTAGCAATGGGTGATGCTTCGGCTATATCTTCAGATGAGAGTTCACCGTTTGCTCCGGGGCTAACGACAATCGCATTGTCCCCGTCATCCTGAACTGAAATTAGTGCAACTCCCGTTGCGATATCGGGTGTTTTGAGAAGATGTTCTGTGTTCACGCCATTATCTTCAAGGTTCGCCTGGAGGAACTTTCCATTCTCGTCGTCACCAATTCTTCCAATCATTGCTACCGATTTCCCTAATCGGGAAGCAGCTACTGCCTGATTTGCTCCTTTCCCACCGGGAATCCGCTTAAGATCTCCGCCTAGAACTGTCTGCCCGACTGTTGGGATGCTGTCGACATTGACAACGAGGTCTACGTTGCATGAACCTACAACGGCAATATCTACTGGCATGTTCAAAGTTTGTCACAAACACTTAGATGGGACCAATGGTTAAGAAATGTTAACCGAAGAGCCCAAGCAATCTTCCTGTTAATCCAATAGCAGCAATGATCATGAAGATCCGAATGATCCGTTCTCCTCCCTTTACGGCAATTCGAGCCCCTAGCCATCCGCCTGCCGAAAGTCCGACAGTTAAAATCAATGCTGGCAGCCACCGGACTTTTCCTTGAACTATGAAAACAGGAAGAGCAGTTACTGTGATGGCAAGAGTCACTAATACTTTGACGAAATTGGCCTTCATGAGGGGAAGTCCAGATCTGGTGAGAAAAGCGAGTAGTACTAGTCCTACTCCCATCTGAATTGCACCCGCATAGACACCAATAAATAAGAAAATAATGAAAGTGGCTGCTTTCGAGAATTCGGGGCCTTTGCGAATAGCTTTAGGTTCTTTAAGCGATAAAAAAATGATAGGCAGAATTAGAATTCCGAAAATAGTTTCAAAAGTTCTGTCGGTCACTTGGCTTATCGCTATCGAACCAATCAATGAGCCGATAACAACCGGTAGAAAGAAAGGGAGTGCTTCTTTATATGCCCTAACCCCTTGCCGATGAAATGACCAGATTGTTGTTCCATTGGAGACGAAGATCCCAATTCTATTCGTCCCATTGGCGAAATTTCCCGGAACTCCAGCCAGCACAAGTAAAGGAACCGTAAGAGATGAACCTCCTCCAGCCATGGCATTAACAATGCCGGCTGCTCCGCCTCCTACGAATAAAAGAACTGCTTCCCACCAAACCATAGGTCTACCGTAGCTCAGTGGTTGGGGCGGTAAATTTACTCTGCCCGATTCCCCCGAATTAAATCAGTGTGGCCGTCCCAATTTTCTGATGCTTTTTTCCAGCCATCGAAAACTTCACGTATTCCTGCGTTATCTCCGTGGAGTTCAAGGAAACAGCCAATTGCCTCTCGTGTATCTACATATATAACGTTCGCAACGGACCAGAGCGAGGAAGCTACTGGGAATCCTGCGGCCTCGTACTTTTCTCCCTCTTTTTCTATGTCGTCATCAGGCACGAGCATGCCTATGTGATGGAAGCCTTCTTCGCCAGCACCATACATATCACGATAAATCGACGGGCCTTCCTCGTTCTGTTGAATGAACTGGACGTGAGTATCGCCGTGATAGCCGAAGCCATAGTCCAGTGGAACTGTCATTTCTTCGCCACGATAAAGGTGCCTGTCACCCCAATGTCCACGTGTGACAAAGAAAGGTCCAGCTCCTGTCGTCATATTCCATTTTCTGCATGCTTCGTCTATATCGTTGACGAACCAAGCATGTTGCACAATTGGGTAGCGGATAAGTGGTTCCATAGTTTCCTTTTGTATTTATCGACTTATTGTGTCATTTTTAAGACCGCACTTCCAAAAGGAATAACAACATTATTTGAAATTGCATCTATCCTTTGAATATGGAGTCTCCAATTGATGCTTTCTTTCGTAAAGTGCTTGACGATAGGACATCTGTCGCTAATCAACTTGAAGAGATACATGGATTGGCGTGGGAAGTGATGGATTCCGCCCTGCTTGATCTGTGTCGTTTACGAGTGGCCATGCTTTTAGATTGCGATTCCGAGTTGGAAGTTTCAAATAGTGATTTAGATTCAGAGAAAATTGCTTCTCTTTCTGAGTGGTCTTCTTCAAGTTTGTTCAATCAATCTGAGAAGGCTTGTCTACGATTCACCGAGGAATTTATTGTTGATGTCTCATCGATTCCTGATAGTTCAGCTTTTGCTGTCCGTGAGTGTCTTGGGGAAGAAGGTTTTGTCAATTTTGTAAATGCTCTGCTTGTGGTTGAGCAGAGAATGCGTTTGCAAATTGTGTGGAGGAAAATTGGTGAAGAGGTCTCAGTATGACTAGATCGCAAAGGGTTACATCTTCACATTTCGATAACAAGTTTCGTGAAGCTCTTTCTTTATGGCAAGAAGAGGTAGTCCAATTGGATTTGGTGGATCCTGTCACTACTGAAGTTGTTCGCTTACGGTGTGCTGATCACCATGATTGTTATACGTGAAAGTCTTTACGTCTGGCAGTTGCCAGAGAACACGGCTTGGATGAAGATCTAGCGCAAAGGGCTATGCGAAACGATGAAGATTTAGATAAGCAATATGCTTTGGCTATTCGCTTTGCGACAACTTTGATGACTCAACCTAGTGCGATCACTGGAGAAGATCTCGATGAATTAAGAGAATTTTTCACTGATGATCAACTCATTGAATTATCACTTGATGTTATGAAATGGAATTATCAGAAAGTGTCAGTTGCTTTAGGAACGGATAGAGAAGTTCGTGAAGGTGAACTGAGCGAGCTGCATTTTGATGCAAGCGGAAAGTGGTCATTTAGTTAGAAGACTCTCCATTCTTCGGGTTTTCTCCCAAGTTCAATAAGTCGCTCTGTGACTTGAAGAGGTGGTGCTGGCATTTTCCCATCTTTGAATTCTTGTATGTGTTCGCCGTCTTCGGCCCAGACGTGGCAGGTATTTATATTCCCTTGATGCATTCTTTCTCGGTTCGTATCTACAGCGCCCGGGGGTAAACCGCTCTCTCTTCTTTGAAGTACTGCCATGGACCATGTTGCCTGAACTATTGCTGGTGCCATTGCTTGAAGCAGTGCCGTAATGTGAGTGCAACCCCGCGGCCCTCCAAATAATTCACGGATTTTTTGGGTAAATCCTCGTGCGACGTTTAACCCTATGAGTTCTTTGTAGTGGTCAATAATTTTTGGGCAAGAAGTATGGGGGTGTGTTTCAAATGCTGTTCGTGCATGAGTAATTTCGAGTTCCGGTAGTTTCACTGTGAGTTCCACATGCATTTGGTGGATTTCTAGTTCTTGTGGGTCATCAGGTACGTAGAGCCCTGGAGGTTTCATGTCAGAGATTGCTCCTCGAACAAGCATTTCGTTTTCGCTTACTCTGTAGATCCTGGTTTCGTATTGTCGAGTGTGGATGACATCCAAATCATCATCTGGGGGTAAAAGGGATAAGGTCTTGTTGTCTGTGCTCATGCCTTTCAGTATGTCTTCGTTAATGGAATTCACCACCTAAATTGCTATTGAGATGTGCAAGTAGTTTGTTTCTCGGTCACCATTGAGGAATGGTGATGGATTTATTTCAACTTAATAATCATGTAGCGATTGTAACTGGGGCCAGTCGTGGGATAGGGAAAGCTATAGCTATCGGCTTTGCAACTGCTGGTGCTGATGTTGTTATCGGGGCACGTAATGATCAGGATCTTATCGCAGTCTCAAATGAGATTAACCACATGGGCCGGAAGGCCATACCTGTGTCGGGAAATCTCGCAAAACGAGAAGGGTTGGAAGCATTAGTTGATGCCGCAGTTGATAATTTTGGATCGATTACGACTGTTGTCAATAACATTGGTGGCTCAATGCCGGCAGGATTCATGGATACCTCTGAGGAAGCGTTCTCTGAAGCTTTCCGATGGAACGTCACAACGGCGTTCAATCTCACCCAGTTAGCGGCCCCCTATTTAGCTGAATCAAAAAATGGAAGTGTGATAAACATTGCTTCCGCGGCTGGACGGTTTCCAAGTCGGGGTTTTGCTGCCTATGGAACTGCGAAGGCAGCGATGCTTCAGCTCACATTGAACTCTGCCTTAGATTTAGCTCCACGTGTAAGGGTAAACGCTATAGCTCCTGGAGCTATCAAAACTGACGCTTTAGAGATAGTTCTGACGAATGAAGAAATCCACCGCACTATGGTTGAAGGAACTCCTATGGGCCGTTTAGGAGAAGTAAACGATGTAGCTGCTGCTACCGTTTATCTTGCTTCACCTGCAGCCTCATATGTAACAGGGCAGATTCTGGGCGTGGATGGCGGTATTCGTTCATCTAATTTTGATATGGGAATCCCAGATATTTAACTATCTCTAAGATAATTGTGTCTCCCAGCTTCCATTGCAGCTTTAGGGTCAATTACCTGTGGTCCATCTCTTCGTATCTGTAGCTCAGCTTCAACTCCTTCGGGAACGCGTATCTTTCGCTCACCATCAAATGCAAGGATAAATTCACCTTTTGCTGTAACTATCTCACCAAGCGAAATTTCACGATACTCAACGATTCCAATCGGTTCATGATGGCCGGGAGCGGTAGGAGCATGAACAATTTTAGAAGTTCGCTGATCAGACACAGGTGCAAATGCCACAAAAAGTCCCTTATCTTCATTGGGTGAGAGTGGGTGTAGAAGCCCACCTATTGAACAGAAACCAATAGCGGTTGGATCTGCTCGAGTTAGTAGCCCTATCTTCATGGTTTCTGGTTGGAAAAGTTCCAGGGAGCCAACGTATGGATCTGCAACAGCAATTGCATCAATAAGTGCAATTTCTGGTTCTATGCCATCAGCAGTGATGTGAATAATTTTTGCCCGTTGTGAAACTTGATCTAACTGAACAACGTTTAGCGCTACAAGCGCCAATGCTGTTCCCGCAACAGTTGGTTCAATAAATTCTGGGAAAGCATTATTCGTCCCAGTTGATACAGGAAGCAGAGGAATGCTCGGCCATCCTTTTACAACGGCTCGGTTCGTGCCATCACCTCCAAGAACAGCTACCGAAGCAACATCTCGTTGGCTCATCTCTATTGCGGCAATTGTAGAGTCTTCTTCAGTGAATTGAAGTCGCTCATTGACATAGTGAACAGTGATATCTCTTATTGTTTCTGTTGCCCGACGCACTATCTGCATAGGTTCATAGTTGACATGAAAATGATGCACTCCAGTCGCTCTCGCTCCGAGGATAATGCGCCGTACAATACTGATCTTGTCTTCAACGGTAGATCGTCCTGCTGCGGCAACTGCACGTCGAATATCTCCTCCCGATCGGGGATTTACGATAATGCCGATAGAAGGGTCCACAGTTCCGCACCATAGCGATTGAAAACAGTGAAAGAAAATACGTAGTCACCTATTTTTCACTACCAATTCGGAAAATAATCAAGTAACGTAGAGTTATGGCATACGAAAGTAGAGAATTTCACCCAGCTTTTGAAGAGTATTGCGAAACGATTTTCGAACTTGCTGAAGATGGAATCGACGTTATTCAGGCAAGAATCGTTGAGCGACTTGAAGTGTCGCGTCCAGCTGTTTCTGAAATGATCAGAAAGATGGATGGCGCTGGATTGATAAAGATGGATGGCAATAGGATCCTGTTAACTAGTAAAGGTAAAAGCCTTGCAAATCAAGTAGTGAGACGTCACCGGCTTGCAGAAAGATTCCTAACCGACATTCTCGGTCTGAGTTGGGCAGAAGCTCATCATGAAGCGGGAAAGTGGGAACATGTAGTTTCTCCCAGAGTGGAAGCGGCATTTATCCGGATGTTGGAAGATCCAACAACTTGTCCTCATGGAAACCCTATTCCAGGATCCGAATATCAGGCCCCTGAAGGAACTTCTTCGTTGTGTGAAGTCGTTGTCGGAGATAGTTTCACTGTAGAACGTATCCCTGAAGAACTAGAGTTCCAGCCCGGGTTGTTAGAGTTCTTAGAGGAATCTAATCTCGTCCCTGGAGCAAATGGCAAGGTAACCGCTGTGTCGCCGGATGGAACAACAACTGTCGATATGAAGGGTGAGGCTATCGGTGTTGGGGCATTTGCATCACAACGAATCTTAGTTAGTGCTACTTAGGAGAATCGCTTCGCTTTCGCATAGAGGCCTTATCGCTAATTTCCGAGGGGTAGCGTTCGAGAGAGAGCGACATTTCTTTGACTAAACATGCGCTGTGTGCGATAACTGCGAGCTCATCTAATTCTGTTTCTTGCGTTGATTGCCCAACAGAAATCGTGATGGTAGTAATCCCAAGAATAGGGTCGGGTGTTAACACCGCATCAACCGGTTCTTGAGAAATACCTTCAATGTCTGTTGCATCGAGAAGATCAAAAACTAGTTCTGGTCGAAGCAGTGTTGAAAAAATCCGTTGAGATATACCATCTCTTTCGCTCCGAAAAATCCCACCTCCGTTATATTCAACCGATCCAGCTATCTCAAAATCTTTTATCCATGAGACAAAATTGGGACGACTTGGACATAGGCTTATCGAAATCATCCTTCGCAGTTCACAAGGTGTGAAATCTGATCCAGGATGATCAGAGACAGTATACGTTTGTCCATCTTTTGAAGTTAAACGGAGTATTGCTCTGGGGGTAGCATGAGCAAGTCCAACCATAAGTCGTAATTCTTCCATTCGGCCCCCACTCATCGCTTCAGAGATAGAAGCTGTGCTGCCGCACAGCCAGCAGCACAGCTTCCAGATCTATTGGGTTTTTCGAAAATGTGGACATAGGGCCCATCTGGGGAAGTTTTTTAAATTGATGAGTTCCTCTATCCACATCCCTATATTAGGTATACCTAACATATATTGCAAATAATACTTACTAAAATATTAAAATTTAATCTTCCACCACATGTTGTTCAAAACGACTAAGAGCTTGATCCCATTGAGCATGATCAAAAGCTCCACTCGAATTAAGAGAATGGGCGGCATCCCATCCCATTGCTAACGTGTGATGAATGTTGTCAGGGACAATGAGTCCTTGTCTTCCAAAGCTCAAGACTCTGTTAAAGGTATTGCCCCAATTAAGAAGAATCTCTCGTTCACGCCGGGTCGACTTTTCAAAAACTGGATAAACAAAAGGCAGCTTACGAACTTCTGTTGTCACAAGATTTACCTGCGGAAGCCCTAAGTTTATGAGATCTGACCGGACAATCTCCCCTAACTCATCTGGTGCGGCAGACCAAATTGAATCCGTTGTCCAACATGGGAGCTCAGCACAAAGAACTGTTTGGTTCTCTGGATCTGCTCCGTCTCGGTAATTCTTTGGCTCAGACAATCGGGCTATGCGAGTTTCCAATCCAGGAAAATAATGCGCATCATATTCAGTAAATTGAGGTTGATCGAGAACAAGGTATACCAAGAGCATTCCTCGGATTCGAAGTGAAGTAGCGGCGTGGACTATTTCTTGACTTGGCTCAGGCTTGATCATTTTCGGTAAGGCACTAAGGGGTGCTGTTGTCCAGACCAATTGTGATGTCCTATCACCTCTCGGCGATTTCAATATACAAGAGTCCTTTTCAAGAGCTATCTGCTCGATAGGGAATTCAAGCTCAATCTTCCCTCCAGCGTCTATCACAGCGTCAGCTAAGGCTTCAACGATTTGCCCATATCCATTTTTTGGGTAAAGGAAAACTCTTCCTGTAGGTGATGAAGATCGTATTAAACGTTTAATTATTGCTAGTGGCGAAGAAGCTGAAACACGACGGCGGGCAAGTTCACCATCAATTTCACTAGGGTGAATCCCCCAAAGCTTTTCAGCATAAGGAGAATAAAACTCATCAGACACGGTCTTTCCAAGCCGTCTTCTCACTTCATCTTCAAAGGTATCACCGGAAGTATTTTGAAATGGTCTCCGGATGATATCCATAGCCGATCCAATAGAAAACGCTGGAGGTAAATGTCGGATCAGGTCAGTTGTCCGAAGGGGGAAAGCAACCCATTTGTCGTATAAGCGGATGCGCCCATTGCGTTCACGTATTTGAATATCATCTCCAAGAAGTGAAGTAAGAGCTTCTAACAGATGCGGTGGTGTTGAAGGGTGGAGTCGGTGAGACCCAAAGTCTACTCTCTGTCCGGCGATAGTAAAACTTCCAGACATGCCTCCAACAGCATGTGTTTTTTCATAGACAGTAACCTCATGCCCTGCTTTAGCAGCTTGCCAAGCAGCCATTAATCCAGCTGGCCCTGCACCAACAATGGCTAGTTCTGTCATATTCGGTCCAAATTTTGCATTGGGTTATGCTCCTAAAAAAAATTACTTGTAAGGTATACCTAATTATTTATGTAAACTATAGATTTCATTATTATTGTAAACCCCGATTGAAGGAACTATGTCAAGTTCGATTATTACCGGCGCAGCTGGATTTATTGGTTCTCACCTTAGCGAGCAGTTGCTGGAATTAGGAGAGAATGTAGTTGGAATTGATAATTTTGACCCTTGGTATGACCCGAAGGCAAAAGAGTCCAATATCAGTTCGGCAATGAAACATGACTCATTTTCAATATTTAACGAGAACATCCTTTCGATGGATTTAAGTGAGATTCTGGAACCGGGAGATGTTATTTATCACCTTGCTGCACGTCCTGGTGTTCAAGATTCTTGGGGTAGCGGTTTTGCTGCAAGTGTCGAAAATAACGTACTTGCAACTCAAAAGATATTTGAAGCTGCATTAACATCTGGGGTCAGGCGAGTTGTATTCGCTTCGAGCTCATCCGTATACGGAGCTTCGGCGACAAATGAATTGAAATCAGTTGCTCCTATTAGCCCATACGGAGTCTCAAAGGCTGCTTGTGAGCAACTTGCAGATGTTTACCGGGAAAGAGGGTTAGATATTATCGCTATGAGGTATTTCACAGTTTATGGACCTCGTCAGCGACCTGATATGGCAATGAACCGGCTTTTCCGCGCTGCACTTCCTGGGACTTTCCGTTTTCCGATGCGAGGAAATGGAAGCCAACGAAGAGAATTTACATTTGTAAAAGATATTGTGGGTGCAACTATTTGTGCTGGAAACTCAAATCTTCAGGGAGTCGCAGAGCCTTTCGATGTTGGAGGCGGTGTTTCTGCTTCACTCGGAGAGGTTATGTCACTTGTTGAAGAGATAACGGGGAGGTCTTTAAGGGTTGACCATGAACCCTCTGCGGCCGGTGATCCTCTCATTACAGTAGCGTCAACTGAATTTACTGAAAAAACACTTAACTGGAAACCAACAACGGGTCTTCGTGAAGGCTTATTAGAACATTACAACTCACTACGAGAATCGGTCGCCTCTTCAACCTGAGTAGCAACAACTTCTGACTTGTCTTTCTTTTTGAACAGAGCCAGTGATGCCATACAAGAGAGAGTTACCCAAAGTGCGTTAAGTAACGTTGCCTTAGTTCCAAAATCTCGAAAGTTGGGGAAAATAAGACGGATAAACCTATAGATGGGGTACGGCATTTCTTCAAAGTCCACGACAAGTGTCCGGTTTCCTGTTTGAGATTCAATAGCGAGCCAAATCCATCCAGTTATAGCACTCAAGGCGCCAGTGTAAATAAACCACCGCCAGACTTTCTTTCTTTCAGCTAATAGTGTTATCGCAATAATAGCTGCGGGGAGTATGATCACGAGTTGCCGTCCTGGCCACCACCATCCATGCATGGTTAGTGCCACCCACGTCGCTACCGACCATCCCGTTGCTGCAGTAAGCCACAGTATTGAAGCATTCTGCACCCTCCATTTTGCTAATGCGATAAATGATGGGATGAGGGCAAAATAGAAAGGTGCCCAGGCAATCAAACCGAATCCTTGGTCGAATAGCAGCCCTGAGAGTCTTCGTGTGCGGGCAAAGAAATTGGGATTTCTCCCTACAACTTCGAACTCCCCGTTGACGAAATGGTCGCCGCTCGCATAGACAGTCCATCCACCGTAGATACGTTTATGGATATAGAGATATACCAACCCTGAAATTAGGAGAACTGTTCCTACGACGATGAGGTCTTTTTTTTCTTTTTTCCAGTATTTAGCTCCTGAGTAAAGCACAAGCATTGCCGCGACGGGAACATATTTGACTGACAACCAAGGTAATGCTGTTACAACAATCGATAGCCACAAAAGTTTCGTGCGGTCTAAATTAGATGTGACGAGTCCTATGCCAGTAACGAGGCATAGGGCCGCTGGCATTTCTGGGTAAATCTGAGTTGCGTACGCAGTCATTGGTGGTGAGGCAAAGCAAAGACCTATGATTATGGCCGCTATATTCTCAGACACTCCAAACCTTCGAATTGCGACCCATAAGGTCACTGCGGCTGTGAGCGATGCAATGAGTGCTAGGGCGACTTTTGCGGCAACCCAACCTCCTATTCCCATCGGCACGGCTAGAAGTAGCGGGAGAAGGGGGTCGTGAGGGCTGATGCGTTGCCCGTCTTCATTTAAATCAATTGTCTGTTGGTTCAATTTCAACGGGTGATAGGTCCAATATCTTCGCTCTTCGAGTTCATCACTGATATCTAAATCACCGTCTTCTATGAGACTGAGCGCTGAAAGAAGGTACTGGGGTTCATCAACACTAATTTTGGCTCCGTACGTGGCGCGGGCGTTAATTGCAATCATCGCAAAGAGAAACGTAGAGAACGCTACAAGAAAGATTTTCATCTTTGTTGTGAGTTTCATAGGTGATCAGCCTTACGGATTACCAAAAACCATGTAAGAACAAAGGAAAGCAGTACAAGAATGACCGCCATAATTCCTGCTTCAGCTACAAATGCGTCTTCGAATGAACTAAAGATACGCGTGGCTAAGGTTGAGAAACCAAGTGGTGATATTAACAAGGTAATCGGAAGCTCTTTCATAGTTGAGAGAATAACTAGTCCTGCTGCTGCGCCCATCCCTGGGGCCATAAGGGGTAGATCTATTCGGAAGAATCGTGGCGTTCTTTTCGTTCCAAGAGTTTGGCCTACATCATGTAACTTTTTGGGAACTGCAGCAACAGCAACAAGCACTATTCCCATTGCAAGAGAACCAAAACGAACGATATAGGAGAAAACTAAAAGTGCTTTAGTATTGTCAAGGAGCTCAAAGGCCCAATCCGTTCTCAAAACCCAAAAGCGCATAGCAAGCGCTATCAGAAGGCCAGGCACTGCAAAAGTCGCAATCACTACAGCATGGGCGAAAGTTCCAGAGCGTGACCGGTAACGAGAAACAAGAAACGCTATTGGTAGTACCGCTAGTACAGCTACAACCCCAGCGATGACACTGATCGTTAAAGTGTTCCAAGTTGACTCTAGAACTTGCCCTCTATCAATGGTCAAAGGAGAGCCGCCTCTTGTTGTCCGAGAGATTCCATCTGCAGCCCAATCACCCAAGGCGAGCATTGGAGCTCCTATCGAAAGAAGGAGAGTAAGTAATACAATAACGAGAGCTGGAGTGCTCCATTTTTTTAAAGGGTAGATAGCAGGTTCACCCGTCAATGTTTCTTCTGAGGTGAAAGTGACTCGCGAAAAGAATCGTTCTGAAAGAACAATCACTGCAGCTAGGAGAAGCAGAAGAAGACTTAGGGCTAAAGCTGTCGGTTGATTGATAAGCCGATTTGTGTAAATACTGCGCGTCAGCGTGTCATATCTCATTAATTGGACAGCTCCAAAATCACTGATCGTATAAAGGAAAACGAGCAAGCTTCCTGCTGCAAGTATTGACCCGATCTGAGGCAAAACAACTCGTGCGAATGTCTGAAAAGCTGATTGACCTAAAACTCTTGCATTATCTTCTAGAGATTTTGGCAGTTGCCGTAATCGTGCTGCGACCGGAAGATACACATATGGATAGCAAAACAGTGTAAGGACCAACCAGGCGCCGAAAAACCCTCGCATTTCTATAACCGTCTCAATCCCGAATCCATCTAACATGCGATTCATTAAACCACCCGGGTTCATTGTCCTGATAAATGCAGCTGCTCCGATGAAAGTAGGAAAGACAAGAGGTATTGGCAGGAGAATCCTCCAAAGGCGGTTACCCCATAGGTCCGTTCGACTTGTAATCCAAGCTAATATCGTTCCGATAAAAGCAGCCGTTAGTGAGACAGTTAAGGCTAGAGAGAATGTTCTCCATAAAGGAGCCAGAACCTTTTGAGTTTTAATCAGTCCAATGGGATCTGATTCCTCTGTAAAATTACGCCATATGAGGTACAGCCCTGGAAAGCTAAATAGAAATGCTAGAACATAGACGATTACCCGAAGGGCAACCGGCGATGATCGTTTGATTTCAATTTGGTTCACCTATTAAGGATGCCACTTGCCTCGATGATTCGCGACGCTTCTTCAAAACCTCCACCGAGTTTATCAAAATCGACAGACCCTATTTCAAGAGCAGTAAGCGCAGGTAAGGTCTCGTTTGCGAGAACTCCTGCAGCTAGTGGGTATTCAAATGTTCGATCAGTAAAGTATTGTTGCACAGAGCTAGATAACAAATACTGCAGAAGATCTTCGGATGCTTCAACATTTTCAGAACTTTCAAGGATTGTTGCTGCTGTAATTACAAGCAGAGAACCGATATCGTCGTTATTGAAGTCGTAGTTTTCAGCCTTGTGGGAAGCTCCTTCGGAAGCTTTGATTTGGTAGTTGTAGTAATGATTTACAAGCCCCATGGAAATTTCTCCTCGGCCAGCAGCTTCTACTATTGAACGGTTGTTTGGATAGTACGTGGCGCCATTAGCTACCATGTCATCTAGCCATTGGGTTGCTACGTCTTTACCGTGAACATCCATAAATACCGTGAACCAGTCAATAAATGATCCATTTGTTCCCGGTAAAGCGACCTTATCTCTATATTCCTCTTCGGTGAGATCAAATACAGATTCAGGAAGGTCTTCGGGGCTATATTGATCGGTGTTGTAGACCATGACTCGCTTTCGACCTGAAAAACCAATCCACTTTCCGGAGGCAGAACGATTTTGGTCTTCTACTAGTCCAAGCGTTTCTGAACCAATAGTTCCAAGTAAATCTTTGGACTCTAGATATCCGACAGGTCCGGGAGATCGAGAAAGGAAGACATCGGCAAGTGTTTTATCCCCTTCTTCATTTATTAAAAGTGCTAAGTCTGTTGACGCACCCCACCTAACCTGAACATTTGTTCCTGTTTCACAAGCAAATGCTTCAAGAACGGGGTTAATTAAGTTTTCTGTTCTACCAGAGTAGATGGTTACCGTTCGCCCATTTGAGTCGGCACACTTCTCAGCTCCTGGCGGATATATTTCTGCCGCTCTTCCATCAATTGTGCTTGAGTTTCCTCCACCACAGGAAACGATAAGTAAGGCGGTTATTAGGGTTGAAAAAAATATTCGTAATCTCATAGCGTTGAACTATACACGCATTTTTCCAAAAATGTTAAGCTATCCTAACGTTTAATATGAAGTTTACTCGTCACAGCAAATATTTAAAGAATCCATTTATCGTCTTTCTTGTAGCGGTAATAAGTTTCGCTATAGCAATAGTTATTATCTTGAGGCTTCTCGATGCCTCTGCATTTAAGGATGCAATCCGTCAAGCTGGTAATGAACCCTTAGGAGTCCTCTTTGCCCTCTTCGCATTTATGGTCGCATTCTTTCTTCGGGCAATTGCATGGAAAAAAGTTCTACCCTCCATTTCACTTAATCAAAGTCTTGCAGGTATACACCTCTCGCTAGGAGCAAACCATGTTCTCCCCTTCCGGCTTGGAGAACCTTTCCGAGTAGTAAGCATTATAAGAAGAAGTTCAACCTCACTTGATGCTGCAACAGCATCAACATTAACTCTCCGGTCTGCAGATGTATTGTGCGTCATTGTTATCGGTATAGCTATTGCTCCAGCTGCATTTGCAAACTTGCTTGGATGGGTCGGCTGGATACTGATAGGCATTGTTGGCATCATCTGCCTGCTATCTGTTAATTGGCTCAAAAAAATAGTCAAGAACAATGATGCAGTAAAGCTACCAGGTCCAATAGCGATAAGCCTTTCTGCTGCAGCTTGGCTTCTAGAGTCAGTACTAGTTTGGCAATGTGCTCAATGGGCAGGATTAAATGCCTCCTGGAGTGACGCTCTACTCGTTACTACCGTTGCAGTAGCAGCCCAAATCGCTGCTATTGCCCCAGGAGGATTTGGAACATATGAGGCTGCCGCTGTCGCAGCATACGTTGTCCTCGGATACGAAGCGGATGCTGCGTTGATCGCTGCTCTTACAGCCCACGGTTTAAAGACTTCCTATTCTCTCGTTGCTGGGGTAATAGCTATCTTCACACCAAAGCCAAACCTTCTTGGAAGAATACGTCTACAAAAGATTTCTGAAATGTCCCCTGGAAAGCCTCCGGTAAAGAACCCAGTGCTTCTTTTCCTCCCGGCATTCAATGAAGAAGAGGCGGTCGCCAATTGCATTCGGCGAGTTCCAAAAGAAGTCTGTGGCTTACCTGTCGAGTGCTTAGTTATTGATGATGGCTCCGCCGATAGAACAGCAGAAGTAGCCCGCAATGCAGGAGCAGAAGTAATTTCACTAGAACAGAATCAAGGACTTGGAGCCGCCGTTCGCGTAGGCATGTCTGAAGGAGTCAAGCGGAAGGCAAGTGCTGTTGTCTTTGCCGATGCAGATGGAGAATACCCTCCAGAAGAACTCCAAAATCTAGTTGAACCTATTCTAATAGGTCATGCCGACTACGTAGTAGGGAGTAGATTCCTAGGAGATATTGAATTTATGCGGCCACACAGACGCTTTGGGAACCTTGTACTTACACGAATCCTGTCACTTGTCGCACGAAGAAAAATCACTGACGGCCAAAGCGGCTATCGTGCATTCTCCCCCAGAGCAGCCCAAGCTGCTGAAATTATCCACGACTTTAATTATGCCCAAGTAATCACCCTCGACTTGTTAGCAAAAGGATATATCTACTTAGAGGTTCCTATCAGTTACCACTTTCGTACCACAGGAGAAAGCTTCATTAAACTCTTCCCATATCTTAAAAAAGTCGTGCCAGCTGTCTATCGGGAACTAAACACTTTCCCCTAAATTTTTTTCGGTAGAGGGCTGAAAGATTTATTTACCGCAAAACGTTGCACTTCTAAAAAGTTTCCCTATCATGTTTTGTTAAGTAAACCTAATATTGGAGGGATTTTGAAATCTAAAATCGCAATGCTATTTATTCCAATTCTGGCGATCGTTAGCCTCGTAGCTGCTGGCTGCGGCGACGACGATGGTGGAAGCGTCAGGGATTTAAATAGTTCATCAAACTCAGCAAGCTCAGGCTCAGGCTCAGGCTCAGGCTCAGGCTCAGGCTCTGGCTCCGGCTCGGCATCTGGATCAGCATCTGGATCAG
>MDTD01095527.1_pt1 | contig 16289 bp, 12 predicted proteins | sample 811221 | NCBI WGS metagenome assembly MDTD01 (sample SAMN05326646, study PRJNA326480) | marine metagenome | isolation source: seawater | place: Pacific Ocean: South West | collected 2011 | reverse complement strand
TCAATTTCAAAAAATTCTCTTAATTTTTCTCTGGTATCACTTCTACCAAAACCGTCAGTGCCTAAGCATATATAATTGCCGTTTACCCATTTTCTTATCTGCTCAGCATATAATTTCTGATATTCAGAAACTGCAACTGTTGGCATTTCAGTTTCAAAGCAGCTCTCTACATATGATTTAGTGTTCTGTTCATTCATATTCTCTTGATCAGCAATCATGCCACCTCTAGCTAATTCATTAAAACTTGTAATGCTCCAGATATTGGCTTTAACACCAAAATCTAGTAATTTTTTTGAGGCTTCTATAGCAAAACGCAATGTCAATCCTGATGCGAGTATTCGAACATCAGATTTTTTATTTTTCTTGAAAAGATATGCTCCTTGCATTATTTCAGAATCTTTTAAATCTTTTGGTCTTTCGGGATGCAAGTAGTTTTCATTCATTAAGGTTAAGTAATAATAATTATCGTTATTTTTTACGTACATATCATCAATACCATTCTTGATAATTGTTACTAGCTCATAATCAAAACAAGGATCATAAGATTTGCAGTTAGGGATCGTCTGGGCTAATAGGTGGCTGTGTCCATCTTGGTGCTGAAGACCCTCACCATTGAGCGTTGTTCTACCAGCTGTTGCTCCGAGCAAAAAACCTCTAGCTCTTGCATCACCAGCGGCCCATGCTAAATCATGGACCCTTTGGAACCCAAACATTGAATAGTAAATATAGAATGGAATCATTGGTAAAGAGTTATTAGCATAAGAAGTTGCAAGTGCAATCCATGCTGAAAATGCACCAGCCTCATTTATACCCTCTTCTAACATCACCCCATCTTTAGACTCTCTATACCACATTACTTTATCAGCATCTTCTGGCTGATATTTTTGACCCTCTCTACTGTAAATTCCAAATTGCCTAAAAAGACCATCCATTCCAAAGGTCCTTGCCTCATCAGGTACAATGGGAACTATATTTTTCCCGATTTTTTTATCTCTCAATAATGAAGTGATAAGCCTTACAAAAACCATAGTAGTAGACATCTCCCTTTTCGATTCAGTATTGAATTCATCAAAATGAGAGTTATCGTTTACTTTTAAATTAGCTTTTATTGTCCCTCTTCTTGGCAAGAAACCTCCTAGTTTCTCTCTTTGATTTATTAGATATTTATATTCACTACTATTCTTACTGAACTTAAGATAATCTAAATTTTTTAACTTTTTTGAATCAATAGGCAAATTGAAGTTTTTAATAAAGTCATTAAGATTTTCTTCGGTAAGTTTTTTCACTTGATGGGTAGTATTATCTGCTTGCCTTGAACCTATACCGTAACCTTTAACAGTAAATGCTAGAATTACAGTAGGCTTATCAGTACATTCATAAGCTGACTTATAAGCATTAAATACTTTTAATGGGTCATGGCCACCTCTATTTAATTTTTCTATTTCATCATCTGTCATATTTTCAACAAGTTTCAAAGCTTCTGGATGCTTACCAAAAAAATGTTTTCTAGTATATGCACCTCCTTTAGCTTTGAAATTTTGATATTCGCCATCAACAGTATTATTTATAATCCATTTAAGAGCTCCTGTTGAATCTTTAGCTAATAACTCATCCCATTTTCTACCCCAGATAACATTTACTACATTCCACCCAGCAGCTTTAAAAATTGCACCTAATTCAGTTACGATCCTTGAGTTACCCCTTACTGGGCCATCAAGTCTTTGCAGATTGCAATTAATTACAAATATAAGATTGTCTAGTTTTTCTCTAGCAGCTAAAGAAATCGCACCTAGAGATTCCGGCTCATCCATTTCTCCATCACCACAAAACATCCATATTTTTCTTTTAGCTTCATTTTTTAATAAGCCTCTTTGCTGAAGATATTTCATTACATGTGCTTGATAAATTGCCATTATTGGACCAAGCCCCATAGAGACAGTAGGAAATTGCCAATAATCTGGCATTAGCCAAGGATGAGGATAAGAAGAAAGTCCATTACCATCAATTTCTTGTCTAAAGTTATTTAATTGCTGCTCTGTTAATGAGCCCTCTAGAAATGATCTTGCATATATTCCAGGTGAAGAATGTCCTTGAAAATAAACCATATCTGACAAGTTTCCGCCTCTAAAGAAATGATTAAAACCAACCTCATATAATGTAGCGGCCGATGAATAGGTAGATATATGGCCGCCAAGATCTAGTTCTTTGTTTGCTTTTAAAACAGTAATTAATGCATTCCATCTAATAAAATGTCTTATTTTTTCTTCAAGGTCCCAATCTCCAGGATATTCACTCTCTTCGTATTGAGAAATAGAATTTTCAAAAGGTAAATCTGCAAAGCTTGATTCTAAAAGGCCCTTATTCTCAGCATATTTAATAAAATTTTGTAATAATTCAGATGCATTATTTTTGCCATTGAAAAGAATTAGATTTTCAAGTGCATCAACCCAATCATTTAGCTCATTATTATCTATAGGGTTATTCATTGGAAAATTATATTTTTTTTTACCAAAAATCCCAAATAAGCATAATTTATTTTTAATAAAGCATACTGTTAGATAATATTAGAAGTGTCTTTTTATAAAACATTCATGCATGGAAATATAGCTTAAACTAAAGTAAAATCGCATCTTGACTGAATAATTTAAATGGAAGGTTTATTAAACACAAATAAAAAAAATAATCACCAAGATGATATGCATGTTGGTGAGTCTATAGATTTTGGAAAGATTTTTAGGCTGCTTATGATGCAGTCCAAGCTTGTTTTACTCATAGTACTGATTACGACAGCATTAGCTGCAAGCTACTATATTTTTTCAACAAAAACATATAAAACCACAAGCTTAATTCAGATAACACAAAATAGCAGTTTCACCAGAGGCGATGAATTCGATATTTTTGCTGAGAATGAAACAAATGACATTTCAAGTATTGAAAATATATATAAATCACGATCAAACCTCTTGAGAGTCATTGGAAGCAAGTATGTTCACATTACCTCAAATGAAATTGATTTAAAAAAAGAACAAATTTTTAATAAGTTTATCCTTTTAGATTCTCCATCAAAAGAAAGATTAAATTTCAAAGTTACATTCAATGATAAAAATTTTAATATTTCTTTCGAAGATGGTCCTTACCAAACTTTTTCTTATGAAACTGAATCTAAAGGCAATAACTTTATTATTAATCTAAGCAAACCATCTTCATTACAATCAGCTGATTTTTACTATAAAGATCCTGGCTCTGTTTATAGAAATTTTAGATCTAAGTTTGAAATTTCAAATGCTACAGCAAGACAAAATGCCTATACGACAATTAAAACTGGTTTGCTCAAGATATCATTTCTATCGACAGATAAAAACTATGGAGCTGAGATATTAAATTATACAAATCAGTTATTTATAGACGAAAATATTAAGCAAGAATCATTAACTGCCACAAAAGCAATAGAATTTATAGATGAGAGGATAAGCATTCTTGAATCACAGTTGGATAGCAATAAGGAAAATTTAAGTCAATTCCAACAAAATAATAATAGTGTAAATGTTGATTTAGAGATTCAATCAATACTTGGTGCCGTGTCAGAAATTGAGTCAAAAATTAATGAAATTGATCTTAAGATTGCATCAGCATCAAGCAATTATACCAATAACAATCCCTTGTATTTAGACCTAATAAATCAAAAACAACAGCTTTTATCTCAAAAATCAACTGTAGAAAGTCAAATTAATCAACTTCCAAAGGCTCAACAATCTTATATTGATTTATATAGAGACTTGCAATTTACGGAAAAGCTTTACGAGCAACTTGTTAACCAAAGACTTGAATATTCTATAAAAGAAGCTAGCACCCTTGGAAATATAAGAATTATAGATAATGCCTATTATGATTCAGTTGTTAGCCCAACATTTTTAGCAGTCTTCGCAGCATTCATGGCATCTCTTTTAATCTCAATACTAATCGCTGTTTATAGAGGACTTTTTCTTTTGCCGATTACAAATCCAGCAGAGCTTCTAGATAATAAGATATTTACTCCGATAGTAGGAGTAACTTCAAAAGATGAAGACACAATAAGTTCTGAAGGCAGTGAGAGATTTAACCAAGGAATTGAATCAATGATTGTGAATATAAAATCAGTTTTGAAAGAAAAAGATTCTGTTAAGAGAGCAAAAACGATACTAATTACCAGCCCCACAGCTTCTAATGGGAAGTCATATTTAACAAGAAATATAGCGACAAAGCTTGCAAAACTTAACAGTAGAGTTCTCCTCATAGATAACGACCTTAAAAGAGGCGATCAACATAAGTCTTTCAATCTACCAAAAATTAGATCTGAAGATTTTTATTCGATTAATTCTGAAAATATAAACAAGTTTGAAGTTAATAAAAATTTGTTTGTAATTCCAAAAATAATGAAATTAAAAAGTAGTTTTCAATTTTTATATTCACCTGAATATATGGAAAGGATTGATTTCTTCAAAGAATTTTTTGATTATATTATAATTGATACAGCTCCAATACTTTCAGTATCAGACTCGTCCATACTAATGTCACACAGCGATATTAATTTACTCGCTACACGTCATGGCCTAACAAAGATAAATGAAATTAGACAGTCCTTAAAAATTGCTGAACAAATCGGTGTAGGTTTAGACGGAATTATCTATAATGCTTATGAGAGGCCTTCGAGCTACTATGGCTATTACGGTCTTTATGGAAACTATTCTTATCAATATTATGCACAAAAATACCTATATGACTCTTATACTTATGATGAAAAAAAATAATTTTCTGAAACTCGCAATGCTTGTTTTGTTAGGAGGCTGTAGCATAACTCCCGGCATGCATTTGGAGTCTCAAAGATCAAATGGAGAAGATTTTGTTTATATAGAAGGAATTAATAAAAAAATTAAGATACAAAATATTTCAGAAGCAGATAATTCAAATAAAAATAATGTGTATAAGGTTGGCAATGCTGATCAGATATCAATTACAGTTTGGGGTCTTCCAGAAGTTTTTCCAATATCAAACATAACTCCAGATCAAAACCTTAGAAGAGTTGATTCTAATGGCAATATATATTTCCCATATGTGGGGCTAATGAAGGCATCTGGGAAAACACAAAACCAATTGAGAGAAGACCTAACAGCTTCTCTATCAAAATATTTTAATAATCCACAATTAGATATTTCAATTGCGAGATTTAACTCTCAAAAAGTTTATCTCTTGGGTGAAGTTACAGTGCCTACTAAATTGAATATAACTGATGTACCATTATCACTTGCTGAAGCATTAGGTGAATCATCTGGGCTTAGCACGAATACATCAAGTGGATCTGAGGTATACATTATCAGAAAAGGCGGAACAGAACCTTATATATTTAGGGCAAACCTTGCCTCGCCTGCTGGATTTGTAGATGCAAGTAATTTTCTTTTAGAAGATAATGACATTGTATATGTAAATGCAAAGGGAACAACTCGATGGAATAGAGTCATATCTCAGTTCTTTCCCTTTTCAACTTTCCTCAATAGTATCGACAACCTAACAAGTGACTAAAGCAGATAATGAGCAAATAATTGTTGTGTGCTATGCAAATTTTTGCAGAAGCCCAGTAGCCGAGTATTTGTTAAAACAAAGGTTTGGTGATAATTACAGATTTATTTCAGCAGGTCTAAATCCTATGAAAACAAGTGGCATGCATACCCTCTCAGAAAAGTTTTTAAATTATAAAAAAATAGAGAATATACTTCATATTCCCCGAAAAATTACAACAGATCAAGTCAAAATATCAAAGTTAATATTGGCCGCTGATCAGAACATATTAATGGAGCTTAATAAAAGATTTCCTCGCCATAAAGACAGGATAAGAGCTCTAAATTTTAGGAGTCCAAAGCATCATGTTTTTGATCCCATTCAAATGTGTGAAGAGAAGTACATGAAAGTGATGCAAAATATACAAATTATTGTAGATGAAATTATTTTTGACTAAAAGCTTGCCTAATTCTTTTAAAATACTCACTGATTATAATTTTTTCATCGTAAACTAGTTCTGCCTTTTTTCTGCTCATTTGGCCCATAATCATTCTCTCGTCAAAACTCAAATTCATGAATTTTTCTATGGCCTCTGTTAATGAATTAACATTTTGAGGCTCACATAAATAACCATTTTTTCCATCATCAACAGTGTCTGCACAACCAGGAAGGTTGGTTGTAATTATTGGCTTGGACATTGCCAAAGCTTCCAATAGTGATTTAGGTGTTCCCTCTCGGTAAAAAGAAGGAAGAATAATGCAATCTGAGCTAGATATATATCTATGTACGTCATCAGTCTCTCCATGATATTTTATGAGCCCTTCTTTCTCCCAAATATTAATATCCGCAATAGATACATAATCTTCATCTGCTGAATCGGTAAATCCTAATAAATTAAAGTGCATGTTAAAGTTTTTGTATCTGCTTTTTAGGGTTTTTATTGATTCAATTAGTATATTTATACCTTTATCTTTGAGCATTCTAGAAAAAAATAAAAAGCTTATATCTTTGCTTAGCTTAGTTGAGCTTTTCATTTTAAAATTATTTAAATCAACCCCTGAGCCTGGAATTATGCATGACCTCGATTTTATTTTAGGCATAAAAGCACAAAACTCATCAAAATCTCTTTTATTTTGAAAAAAGATATAGTGTGAATTATTGTATGAGATTCTATATAAAAGCTTCATAAGATTTTTTTTAACACCATCTTTTATGAATAGCTTTCCTAAACCAGAAACATTATTAATAACTTTTATGCCCAGGATGGAAGCAGCTAAGCTTCCATATAAATTATTCTTTGTTGTAAAATGAAGGATTAAATCTGGTTGAATTTTTTTATAAAATTGAAGGAATTTTATTAGTGTGAACGCTTCAGAAAAAATGTTAGTTCCTTTTGGATTAAATTGTAGCTGAATGAACTCTGCTCCTAGACTTTCAAGATCTTGCTTCTTTTCACAAGTAGCTGCCAGTGTAATGACTTCATAACCATCAGCAATTAACGCCTTAATCGTATTTTTTCTAAAATTAAAAATGTACCAAGAAGTATTTGCACTAATTAAAATCTTTTTCATGAACATCAATATACCATCTATTAAACATCAGGATATTCCAAATAAAATCACTGTTATCTGCATCTCCTCTTTGGTGCTCATCCCACTTTCGTTTAACAAGATCTTTCTTGTAGAAACCCTTATTGATTACTCTCTCATCAAACACTATCTGCTCAGACCATCTCTTTAATGGACTTCTTATCCAAAAGCTTAATGGAATACTAAAGCCCTTCTTAGGTTTGTATATATGTTCTTTTTTTAGGTACTTTTCAAGTATCTTTTTTGTAATAAACTTGCCTGTTTTATCTTTATATTTTTTGACTACATCTATTGAGAAAAGATATTCAGCTAAATTTTTATTTAGAAATGGAACTCTTCCTTCAAGAGATACAGCCATTGTTGATCTATCAGTCTTAACTAGCAAATCATCAGGCAAATATAGTTTAAGATCCCAAAACATTACCTTTTCAACAGTACTAATGCCTTCCGTATCATATTTTTTAATTAAATTTGAAGTATATTTATCTTTATGCGTACAAGGCTCTTCACCATAATGCAATTTTGAGAGTAAGTTTTCATAGATTTCTACATCATTTTTTGATTCTAAGACGTCTGCTACCTTATATATCTTTGCAGCCAAATTTGGGTATTTCTTCTCATATCCAAAAAAATTAAAAAATATCTTCCAAATTTTTTCAGGAAAAATCCTTATAAATTTCGCAATCAATTTTCTTAGGATGTATGGAATTCCTAACAAATCTTTATACTGCATTAAAAAATGGTGCCTATTGTATCCACAAAATAATTCATCGCCGCCATCTCCTGAAAGTGCAACAGTTATATGTTTTTTTGCGAAAGAAGAAAGTATGAAAGTAGGAATTTGAGATGAATCAGCAAATGGCTCCCCATAAATTGAAGGCATGAGATCAAGTGCTTTAATTAAATCCTCAAATGAAACTTTTAATTCTTGATGATTTGTCTTTAAATGGTCAGCAATCAATCTTGCATCAACACCCTCATTAAAATTATCTTCATCAAATGAAATGGTGAATGTGCATATCTCCTTATTTGGATCTATTGATCTCATCTGAGCGACTATAGATGAGGAATCAATACCTGCAGATAAAAAAGCGCCAAGAGGTACATCAGAAATTAGCTGTTCTTTAATACTTTTTTTTAATAAATTTTCAGTCTCAAATAATACCTTTTCAGTTGAATGTTTTGCTTTATCTTTAGGTGGTGTAAATTTCCAGTATGGTTCGTGCTTAAGAATATTAGAATCTATATCTATAACCATATAATGACTGGGTTCAAGCTTGTAAATATCTTTATATATAGATTGAGGAGCCATAATAAAGCCAAATTTAAAGTAACTGTTTAGAATAGAATGGTTAATTTCAGGCTTTTTGTTTATGGCTATAATTAATGCTTTAATTTCAGAGCTAAAGCCAAATCTACTCTCATTCCTAGTATAGTAAAGCGGCTTTTCTCCAAATCGATCCCTTGCAAGGAATAACTTCTGTTCCATTGAGTCCCAAAGAGCAAATGAAAATTGACCTGATAATTTAGTTAAAGTATCTAAGAAACCTAACTCACTTATAAGCTCTAACAATGTCTCTGTATCTGATGATCCCTTCCAGTCACTAAAAAGCATATCTTTTCTCAATACAAGATGGTTGTAAATTTCGCCATTAAAAACAATAGTGTATCTACCGCAGTTTGAGGTCATAGGTTGATTTCCAGCAGCTGATAAGTCTTGTATGGCAAGCCTAGTATGCCCAAGAGATACTTTTCCACTTATATCAGACCATCTTGATTGCATATCAGGCCCTCTATGCTTTAGAGAGTTAAGTGCTTCATTGCTTATAACATCATTTAAGCTACCTATAATTCCACACACTATATACTCTCCTCTAAGCTTTGAGAGTATGTCTTGGAATGGTTGAATGTGCTAATTGCATTAGTTGATATACTCTCAAGCAACAATCTATTTCCTAAGCACTCTAAGGAAGACTCATTATCTTTAAAATGTATTGCATTTTTTAGGTTTGATGTATAGTTGGGGATTTCTCCTACAGGGGTTACCAAACAAACTAATCCATTTTGCATTGCTTCAACTGTTGACATTGACATACCCTCAGACTCACTGAGCTGTAGGAATATATTATACTTATCTAAGACCCTTGGAAGTTCCTCGTGCGCTAATTCACCCTTAAAGAATATTAATTCTTCTAATTCATTCTGGGCAGAAATTGTTTTTAGATTTTTAAGATCCCCATCATCAACTCCATAGATTGAAAATGAACACTCAATTTTATTTTTTTTAAGAAATTTAATAAATTCTATTGCCTTATCAATTCTCTTAACTTTGTTTATACGTCCAAAAAAGACAAACCTAAGTTTATCAAAAGATTTTTTTGTTATTTCAGATTGCCGATTTACCATAAATGAGATTTTTGTAGATTTCTTATCACTAAATTGCTTAACAAATTTTGCTGCGGCTTCAGAATCTACAAAAATCTTATCTGCAATTCTTGCTGAAATTACCTTAAAAAATTTATCTAGTAAGCTAAAAAAATTAGAGCTGTGAAAAAACACTATATGTGTTGCGTTGGGCTTTAATATTTTGAATATACAAAGTAAAAAGTATGACTTCCATAATGAATATAAAAATATACTAGGGGGATATCTTTTAATAATATTTAAAAAGTTTTGTACATCAGAAAAAAAATTCCATGATTTATAATTAAGGTTTATAATCCTCTGCTTTTGGTTTTTACTTAAATCACTAATAAAGTTTTCGTCCACAGAGCCAAATACCACAACAAATATTTTTTTATCTTTGCTGAAATTTTTTAGAGATGATTTTGCTGCAATTTCAACACCCCCTGTTTTAAAATCACTTATAAAATGGAAAATATTCATATCAAGATTTTCCTTTAAGTGCATAAATAAGAAGAATGTAGTAAGTTGCAGGAATTAATAAGAAGAAATACATATTAAATAAATTAAAGAAACTAGTCATTAATAATATAAAGACATAAATAGCTAGAATTAGAATGTAATTAAAAAAGAGCATCCTGTCATCTAATCTACTATAGAGGATTAAACCTAAAAAAATTAAAATGAACTTGCTAGAAAGAAGAACAGATATAATGAAGATGTTAATGCTACCTTCATAGGCAACATTAAAAATCTTAAAGTATTGCGCTCCAAAAAGATTAAGCGCAAAACCAAAGATTACCGGAAAAATAAAAAATACCGTTGAGATTTTAAACAAACGAATCTTATCAAGATCTTTTAAATTTCTTACTATTGAGGTGTAATTTGGCTGTATCACTAAGGATTGTGTTAAGAGATCAAAAACCATAATAATTATAGCTATTAAGGAATAAACACCCAGAAGAGTGTCACTATAATTACCAATTATTATCCTGTCTAATGTAAGAAAAAGTGCTGGAGATGTTCCTATTACGAGGTAATAAAAAACAGTCTTAAATTTAACTTTGATGCTTGAGCTAAGGGAAAAATAATTATAATTAACTGACATCAAAGCAACCAAACAAATTATACTCAGTGCAGTAGCCCAATACCAAAATACAGCAGTATTTAACTCAAAAAAAAGATAAAAAATTATAAATGGCGTAAGAGCACGCAATCCACCCAAGATAGAGTTCAAAATGTATTTACTTTCAATAATTAGCAGCCTACCAAGCTCAACGGATAAATATTCTAAAAAAATGATTAACATCAATAAGAGGACACTGCCTTCATAACTTACAAAATAGGTAAAGAAATTCGCGCAGACCGCTACTATTATTATTGAAATAATAAGCCTTGGAAGGAAGTAAATGCCTTGCGAGACATCTTTTATAATGATATCTCGATTTATTATTTTATGTATCTCAAGCCCAGCTATTAATGTAGTTGTTAAGATGAGGTTAAAAAATAAATTTAAATTTCCAATATCTTCAAGGGTTAGTTGACGATAAATTACTACAACAAGACCATATCTTAATATCTGAAAGAAAATATTAATTAGTAAGTTTAAGATTGGTTTAGATTTTACTATTGTTGAAATCATGCCTTGAGAAGAAAATTATTACTGCCATTGATATAGATAGCATATACCTTTCATATCCAGTTGTGGTTGTAAAAAAAATACAAAATATTAAGACTATTGCTGGTATGGTTATTTTATTAACTCTAGTTAAGGATAATGCCATGTAAATAAAAAGAGCTAACGATATTAGCCCCATTCTTATAATTATCTCAATAGGCAGTAGATGTGGGTTTGCATTTGATAAAAACAATCTGAATCTTGGGCCCAAATCATTTATATCAGATCCCACAACAGCTCTCCACTCCTCTATCCCTGATCCAAAGATTAATTGGATAAAATTAAAATCACCAACAGCTTCAATAAGTTTCCATCTAACAAAGTTGCTGTAAAAAGAATCTGATTCTATAAATAGTAATTCTTGGTTTAAAAATAAAAAAATAACGAAAGGGAATAAGCCAAAAACTATGGCCATCAAGGCCAGAAATCTATTAAGGATACCTATATTAATCGCAACATATAGGATGACCCCAAGCAGAAGTGTTCTACTCCCAAGGTAAAAAGATATGAAAATAACAAATAACAGCGCTAAAAATTGAAAAAATCTCTTATTGGGAAAGCTTGACTCATCGTACATTGAAAAATATAGCAAAGGTAGCAATGCAAATATTGCGAATGATTTAGTCTGAGATACATAGAAAAAATTACTTCCCCCAAATAAAATGTTGAAAAAGAATAATATCGCTGAAGCAATAAGGATAGAAAGAATTAAGGTTCGTAAATTAATCTTTAAAATTAAAATCGCTAATGTAGTAAGTAGTATTAAATCCATTCTTAGCAAGAATGCTAATTCAAAGAATCCAAAAAAAATATAATTCACAAAACATACTAAATGCAATATAAGCAATGGGGAAAATAGCTTTCTTTGTGAAAGGAACCTAATAACATAATTGATATTTATTATGCATATAAATATTGCAATGAAATCAGATATTAAGAATGCTTGAGCAAATGGAAGTTTAAAAAAATTTAAAAGATTAATTAAAACTAAACCAAATAATTGGATCATTCTTGCCTGAATTCCTGGGTGTTAAACCAATCCATGAAATCTATATAGATTTTCTTACTTATATTAGGCCTTCCAGCTCTCAACACAGAATACTTATCAAAAGTTAAACCTATATGGTCCGCATCTATTATCCCAAAATTATTTTTTAGTGAGTTTTGATAGGCAATAGTGGGGTTTTTATTAACATCAATATCAAGACATTTTAGATAATTTTTTGCAAACATGACTTCAGGCGGATTTAACTCATATGTTTTATTTATCAAATCGTCTGAGGATGCTTTATTGAAAGACTCATGCGAAAATTCAGTTTCTATTAATTCGCTAGAGCTCCAAAATTTTTTAAATGTTTTTATATCAGCAATTTGAAGTATATCTCCAATTGAGAAGGGAATATTTGCAAAAGTATTAATGTCCACAGACCATAATCTATTCTTATTTAGAAGGATTTTTTCCATTTTTTTTACAAAATCAAAACCATTTAAGAGCTTTGTTGGGATATAGTCAGTGCGAATTTTTGATACAAAAGTGATATTTTCTTTTAGTAGGTTTAATGAATTCTTTACAGACGTTAATTGAAAATTAGAGTTTAAGATACCTGATGCTTTGGGATAGTCATTCTTTAATAATTCAATATTCAAACTATCAAGAACTTTCTTATCAATTTTTTGATTGCTCCAAGTTGATACAATAATTTGAGCATTTGGAAACTGCCCTCTAAGAAATCTTATTCTAGGAAGTGTATTTTCAAATATTGGACCCTGTATTATTAAAGCTAAATCTTCTGAATGAGAGATTTTAGATTTATCAAAGTTGAAAATTGATACTGATATATTCAAGTTAATTTTAAAAAACTGTTTTAGCCTTGCTAGTAAAGCAAAAAATTTATATTTCATCATTGTCACAAAAATCAGTATATTCTTTTAAACTTTTGGCGATTTCATAATAATTTACAAGCTCATTAGATTTTGGGTGAAAGTTTCCTTTATATGATATCTTTTCCAGTTTCCTGATATCATATTGAAGTCCAATTTTATCGTTAGTTAAGAAGTTCCAAAAATCATACGAATCATTCATATTAAGTTTCTTAACACCTGCATATTCACCTATCTTCCAATTTCCAATGTAACCAATTTTTACTTTTTTCTTCATGGCTTCAACGCCAACTGAAGAAGTAATTTGAATTAGATAATCAACTCTATCAAGCAAGTCTAATGCTGGGACATTATTTTTAATAAAAATAACTTTTTTATTAAAAATAAATTTTAAAAGGCCTATAGGCCAATTTCCCTGTATGCCTGGGTGAGCTTTAACAATTAACTTATAACCTTCAGGCAAAATCTCAACAATCCTATTTACAATTTTTTCTTGTTCCTTTAAATCATAATTCCTCAAAAGTATTTGCGAATCTTGAATTACATGTAAAGGGAAAAAAATGTACTTAGCATCATCACAAGGCATAAAATTGCTCTTCGCAAAAAGATTAAAAATAGCTTGAGAAACTAAATTAAAAAAATATCGTCTTCTAAGGGCTAAGGATCTAAAAAAATCAATCGAGGATAGTTGTCTTAATTTACTCAATAGATTTCTTTTTGGAACTTTTCCTTCAGTTTGATAGGTTATGATTTTAGGCTGAGAAGACTCAGTTTTCTGGAATTTAAAATCACGTTCTTTAAATAATTTTATGTCATTCATTTTGGAGCTAAAGATGAAGAAGTGGTTTTTATCAAAGCTAGATTCGCCATGATAAGCTCTTGGTACTCCATGCTTTATTGCTAAATATTCCGCTGCGCAATGATGGGGTTCTGGTCCATTCCCCGTAAAGATAAAATCAAATTTCTCAATATGATTATTCAATTTAGAAAGTGTATTGGCTGCAATATGAAAAAATTTTGATGGATTAATTCCATATATTGAAGCATAAGGACGGCAAAGCTCGTGTAAATTTATACTGAATTTTTTTTCAATTTCTTTCCAATTAACGTTATGTTCTTTTGGGTCAATAAAAATTGAATTTATTCCAAGTTTCTTGCATAAATTATTGTTAAATTCTGTTATTACAAGAACATGGAGATCAAAAAATATAGAAAGATTTGATGCAAGCTTTTCCAGAAACTCTTCTGAAACATCGCTATCAGAGCTGATGTAAAGTAGTTTTTTCATATTTTTTAAATAACTGAGAAACTCTATGAGGATAATCAGTACATATTCCAAACATATTTTTAAATTCTATTGGTTGTTCAAAATTTGAGTTATCCCATTCAGGCATTACACAGATAGATTGTTTTGAAAGTTTTTTTCCTGGATATGCCCAAATAAAACCTTTGCTGGTAAGTGTATAATCATCATTTTGGTGCCAGAAGTAGTTAAAACTAATATCCGCTAAAGATAAGAAATTTAATGCGTTCAAATTTTTACAATGCACCCAAAGCGAATTATTCCTTGAGGCAAGAAACTCAAAGTCAACTTTATATTGAGGCTCATCATGGCCAAGATACAAAGAATTATCTAATCTCCACAAATCAATTTCTACATCGAATAAATATTCTATGCATTTATCAATATATTCGCATTTATTCTCATTAGAACTAGGGCCATCTAGATTTGCTCGATGACAAATAATTTTCATTTGTAGTTTTTTAAGTAGAAGTCAAGGTCTTCTGGGGTTCCAAGACCCCACATGCCTTCAACTTCGAATGGAAGAATATCTAATCCGTCATCAATAGCTTCATTAAAGACTGGGCAAACATAGAATTCATTATTTACTCTCTTATTTTCATTAATCATTTGGTCTGCATATTTAACAAAATCAGAGCCATGCTTCCAATAATAGAAACCTACAGTTGCATTATCAGAGATTGGATTTTTTTCTGCCACTTCTTGAACAAAACCTCTTTCGTTTATTTTGGCAAAGCTCCATTTTGGGTGCGTTGCCTTGAAAGTGACAATACCACCATCAGCTTTAGTCTCTGACATTTTGTACATAAAATCTGTGGAGTCCCACTCTACAAATTGATCTGAGTTTGCAAAAAATAATGGCTCATCATTGTCAATCAGCCCTCTTGCTAATAAAGCAGTGCATGCTGCTCCTTCCGTTAGCCCATCAACTTCAATCACACTGCAATTCTCAGCAATAATATTCAAGAAAGAATCTAACTTATACATTTCCCTATGTTTTTTTTGAACAACAAAAATATAATGTGCTTCAAGATTTAAGTTTTCGACAACAAGCTGAATCATAGGTTTTTGATTTACTTCAATCAGCGGTTTAGGAAAGGTATATCCAGCTTTTTCAAATCTACTTCCAGCTCCTGCCATAGGTATCAAAACATTCATATTCTTATTCTCCCATTTATGTTTAATTTTCTTACGTTTCTTTGATTGTAAACTTGATTCTATTAAATTTAAATTTAATTCTTCTGAATTTAATACTCTCAAGACGTTTGCGTTTGACCTTTCGGCTGCTTTGAGTCCATATGGTGAATCTTCTACGATTAAAGTATCTTCAGGCAGCATAGATAGTTCTGACATCACTTTCCAATACATCTCTGGATGCGGTTTAGAATTTTTTACATCCTCATTTGATATGATTAAATCAAAATACTCAATAATACCCAGTTTTTGAAGAACAGTTTCAACAGTCTCTCTAATTGAATTAGATGCAACAGCTAAAGAAATACCTTTATTTTTAAGATGCTCACACATTTCAATATGAGTTTGATTCCTATTCAATAGCTCAAGTTTTTGTTTGGTATATTTTTGTTTTTTTTCCCAAATATCTTTAAATAAATTCTTATTAAGCCCCTTATTCATATGTAGCATATCTAATTTTTGATTAGTCTTTAGCCCATCATACGTAGAAAGATGTTCTTCTTCAGAAATTTTATATCCATCAGGCAGTGCATCATTTAACGATTCAAAATGAATATTTTTAGCGTCAACAAGCACTCCATCTAAGTCAAAAATTATTAGCTTCATATTATGCAAATTATGGTGCCCAGGGCCGGACTTGAACCGGCACGAAGTTTCCTTCGAGGGATTTTAAGTCCCTTGTGTCTACCAATTTCACCACCTGGGCAAT
>MDTD01176015.1_pt1 | contig 16292 bp, 12 predicted proteins | sample 811221 | NCBI WGS metagenome assembly MDTD01 (sample SAMN05326646, study PRJNA326480) | marine metagenome | isolation source: seawater | place: Pacific Ocean: South West | collected 2011 | reverse complement strand
CGGTCTTGAAAGATAACATTTTAGGAATAAAAAAAATAAATGATACAAATGACAATGTTATTCTTAAGGTTGGAGCAGGAGTTGTATGGCATGATTTTGTTCTCTGGTGTATAAAAAATAATTTAAGTGGTGTTGAAAATTTATCTCTTATCCCTGGAAGTGTAGGTGCAGCACCGATGCAAAATATAGGAGCGTATGGTGTTGAAATTAAATCTGTTTTTGAAAAATTAGATGCGATAAATATTGATAATAAAACTGAAAAAACTTTTAATAATAATGAATGTAATTTTAAATATCGTTCTTCAATATTTAAAGAAGAATTAAAAGGAAAATATATCATAACACACGTTTATTTTAAACTAAGCAAAAAACATTTATATAACATTTCCTATGGAGACATTCAAGATGAATTAGAAAAAATGGAGGTTAAAAAACTATCATTACAATCAATAAGTGATGCAATAATTAACATAAGATCAAATAAATTACCAAACCCCAATAAAATCGGAAATAGTGGTTCTTTTTTTAAAAATCCTATAATTAACCAAAAAAAATTTGATAATTTAAAAACATATTACCCTGACATTATTGGCTATAAAACTTCTAATGACAAAATGAAAATTGCTGCTGGATGGATGATTGAAAAAGCAGGTTATAAAGGTTACAGAAAAGGAGATGCAGGAGTATACAATAAACAAGCATTAGTTCTTATTAATCATGGAAACGCTAGTGGTCAAGAAATATTAAATTTAGCAAAAGAAATACAAAATAAAATTTATATAAAATTTAAAATCAAACTCGAACCTGAAGTAAATATTGTCTAATTATAGATTGTTTATTTCAGACTTTATAAATGATGCAAGTTCTCTAACATAATTTCTTGAAAAATTAAACTTAACACCTGCTGTTTCGTATATTTCAGAAATTGACTTTGTATACCCAAGCTTTAATGATTTGATATAATTGTCTATAGCTTTATCTTCATTTAAAATAAATTCTCGCCAAATTGCAATTGCACCAAGTTGAGCCATTCCATATTCAATATAATAAAAAGGAACTTCATATAAATGAAGTTGTTTTTGCCATAAAATTTCAAGATATTTTTCTTGACCAGACCAATCTATTATTTTATTTCCAAACTCAGAATTAATTTCTAACCATTTGTTTTTTCTCTCTTCAGAAGTATGTTCATTTGTATATATCCAATGTTGAAATTTATCAATAGCAGCTATCCATGGTAATCCTTCAAGAGCTTTTACTAATTGTTCTTTTTTAGCTCTTTTTAATTCTTCATTATTTTGGTAAAATATATCCCAGTGTTTCATACTAATAAGTTCCATACTCATTGATGCTAGTTCAGCAACTTCAGAAGGAGTGCTTTTAAATTCTGTTAATTTTAAATCTCTACTTAAAAAAGAATGAATTGCATGACCACCTTCATGTAGCATGGTAACTAAATCTCGTTGAGTCCCCACAGCATTCATATAAATAAATGGAACACCAATCTCATATAATGGATACATAAAACCTCCTGGGGCTTTTCCTTTTTTAGATTCTAAATCTAGATGCCCCATTTTACTCATGATTTCTATACATTCACCAAAATAAGGCTTCAATTTTTCAAAACATTTAACTGTTAAATTAGTTAATTCTTCTTCTCCATTAAAAGGATTTAATGGTTTTAAACCATCAACATCAACAGCTGTATCCCAGGGTTTATAATTATTGTAACCTAACTTAATTTTTCTTTCCTCTTCAAAAGAAGATATAATTGGGACTATTTCATTTTTTATAGACTCATGAAAATCATAACAATCATTAACAGAGTAATCAAATCTGCCCAATGATGAAAACATATAGTCCCTATAATTTAAGAAACCTGCATTTTTAGCGATTTTTTTTCTAAGTTTTATTAGATCATCAAATAAATCATCTAAAACTTTAATATCTTGGAATCTTCTTTCTTGTACTTTAATATAAGCTTCTTTTCTTTTAGATCTGTCTAAATCTTTTAATAAAACCTGTGCTTGTTGCATAGTTAAATTTTTTCCATCTATCTCAATAGTCATTTTTGCAACAATAGCACCGTATTCTTGTTGCTTAGCTTGCATTTCTGTGAATAATGGAATATTTTCTTCTCTGTATATCTCAATTGAATTTTTAACACTTCTTATATAAATTTTATATTGTTCACCTAAATTATTTATAAATTTATTTTCAACTAATTTTAAATTTAACTTGTGAGTATATGGTGCCATTTTTGGAGAAATCTCCTTGATCCAAAAAGAAAAATTATCTGATAATTTTTTATCTGATGTATCAATGTTCATTTTAATATATCGCCAAGCCATATCTTCTTCTAATACCGCTGCTAACTCTGACCTATCTTGCATCCATCTTTCTAGTTCAGAAACTGAACTAATTTTTCTTTCAAGCAAATTATCAAAAAATGGTTGAATCTTACTCCATGAATCTATATTAAGCTCTTTGCTTACAAAATTCCTTTCTGGTTTTATAGGTATATTTAATTTACTTTTCATCTTTTTTTTCTTTACTTTTTTTAATATCAAAAAAACCAAAATTATATAGTTGATTATACCATTTTATTATTTTTTTAATATCTGAATTATAAACTCTATCATCATCGAAATCTTCAACAATCTGTTTAAACCAATCTTTTAAATTTATGTTTATTGATTTATAATTAATTGAGATTAGTCCATTTTCTTTCTTATGTATTTTTTTAAAAACATCTTTTAAACTAATTGAATCGTCATAAGTATATATGGCAATTTCATCAAGAGAACTAACTTGGTATTTAGGGTGAATAGGAATTTTTATATTATTTTCTAGATTTTCAACAATCAAAACAGATTTATTTTGATTAACTATTTTAAATAATCCACTTTTGCTAGAAATTGCAACTATACCTTCTAAATTCATTTTAATTTTTAGGCAAAACTAGGTATTTCTGATAAAAAAGAATATTTTTTTAAACTATAATTCATTTCACAACAAAAATAATTTAACCCATTAGTAACAAGTAAAAATTTTGATTTGAAACTTAAATTATATATTGCTATCTGATCAAAAACATTTTGATTTAATTGTATTTCTGGAGATTTACACTCAACCAATAACATTACGCTACCATTTTTATCAAAACACACTATATCTGCTCTTTTAGACAATGTGTTAAATTTTAAATTAAATTCTACTCTAATTAAACTGACTGGATAAAATTTTTCTTTAATCAAAAATTGAATAATATTTTGACGAACCCATTCTTCTTTAGTTAAATAAACATATTTTTTTCTGACAGGATCAAAAATTTGTTTTTTTCCTGACACCAATCTCGTTTTGAAATTGTATTTTGGCAAAATAAAATCTTTCACAGTTTAAATAATGCAATTTGATAAAATAATATCAAATCTAAATAAAAAAAATTTTGCCCCTATATATTTTTTAATGGGAGATGAAAGTTATTTTATTGATCAAATCTCTAATAAAATCTCCAATGACATATTAGATGAATCTGAAAAAGAATTTAATCAAACAATCATTTACGGGAAAGAAACATCAGTGGAAAATGTAATCTCTATTTGTAGAAGATACCCAATTAATAGCAAGTATAATATTGTCATAATTAAAGAAGCTCAGAACTTAAAAAACATAGAGAAAATTGAAGCATATATTGATAATTATTCACCCTCTACAATTTTAGTAGTTTGTTATAAAAATAAAACCTTAGACAAAAGAAAAAAAATTACAAAAAAATTATCTGAAAAATTTATACTATTTGAAAGTAAAAAACTTTATGAAAATCAAATCATTGAATGGATAAATAATTATTTATCATTAAAGGGTTTTAAAATAGAACACAAAGCTTGTTTTTTATTAGCAGAATTTTTAGGTGTTGACTTAAACAAACTTTGTAATGAAATTGAAAAACTTATGTTAATTTCATATGAAAATAAAAATATATCATTAAAATTAATTGAAGAAAATATAGGTATAAGTAAAGACTTCAATAATTTTGAATTAACTAATGCAATCAGCAAAAAAAATATTTTAAAATGTAATCAAATAGTTAATTATTTTGCATCTAATCAAAGTAAACATCCTTTTGTAGTAACTATAAGCGTTTTATTTAATTTTTTCAATAAGATTTTAACTTATCATTCTTTAAAAGATAAGTCCGATAAAAATATAGCTCAAAAATTAAAAATCAATTACTTTTTTATTAAAAATTATAAACAAGCATCGTACATCTACACACCTGAAAAAACTATTGATATCATATCTCTTCTAAGAAAATATGATTTAAAATCAAAAGGAGTTAATAACTCTACAATTAATAATGGCGAATTATTAAAAGAACTAATTTATAGAATACTACATTAATTAGTTAAATTTGCACTTTTATTATGAAAAAAATATATTTATTTATAACTCTATTTTTATTTTTCAATTTAGCATATTCACAAAACGCTACTTTGAGAGGTTTTATAAATGATAAAGAATCTGGAGAGCCTATTATATTTTGTAACATAATTTTAGAAGATATCAAGATAGGGGCGTCAACTGATATAAATGGGTTTTTTTCAATTTCTAAAATTCCCCCAGGAGAACATAAAATTTTAATCACTTACATTGGCTACGATACTTTAAAAGAAAATGTAATCTTAAAAGAAAATCAACTACTAACAAAAAATTTTGAATTAAGTGAATCTTCTATTCAAATAAAAACTGTAAATATTTCTGCAGATAGACAAGCCATGAAGTCAGATGTCAAAGTTTCTGTTACTAAGGTTACACCAAAAGAAATAGCATTAATACCAGCAATAGGTGGCGAACCGGATCTTGCACAATATTTACAAGTTCTACCAGGAGTAGTATTTACAGGTGACCAAGGTGGACAACTCTATATCAGAGGAGGATCTCCTATTCAAAACAAAGTATTACTAGACGGAATGATAATTTATAATCCATTTCATTCCATAGGATTATTTTCAGTATTTGATACAGATTTAATAAGAAATGCTGATATTTATACTGGTGGTTTTGGGGCTCAATATGGAGGAAGAATCTCCTCAATTATGGATATAACTACTAGAGAAGGAAATCAAAATAGATTTGGTGGAAAGTTCTCAACAAGTACATTTGGCAGTAAAGTTCTTTTAGAAGGTCCATTATTTAAAAAAGGTGGTAAATCATCATTTATAGTATCAGGAAAAACATCATACCTAGACAAAACCTCAAAAAAAATATATTCATACATAGATTCTGATGGACTTCCATATAGCTTTACTGACCTATATGGTAAACTTACATTTGCATCTAAAAATGGAAGTAAAATCAATTTATTTGGATTTAACTATAATGACAAAGTAGAATATTCTGATGTATCTTTTCTTGGATGGAATTCATCAGGTTTTGGATCAAAATTCATATTAATTCCAGGCTCAAACCCTGTCCTTATAAATGGTAATTTAGCTTATTCGAAATATTTTATTGATTTTAAAGAATCAGATAATGCTCCAAGACAAAGTGGTGCTAATGGATTTAATTTAGGTCTTGATTTTACATATTTTAATGGTGATGATGAATTTGAATATGGATTTGAAATATTAGGTTTCAGAACTGATTACAATTTTACAAATGCAGTGGGGCTACAAACTTCACAAAACGAAAACACTACCCAATTGTCAGCTTTTACAAGATATAAGTTAAAAGCTAAAAATTTAATTATTGAACCTGGTATTAGAATTCATAATTATCAAGGAATACCTTTAAGTTTTGAACCTAGAATAGGCGCAAAATATATTCTTAGTGAGAAAATTAGATTTAAATTAGCTGGAGGTAAATACACACAAGATTTAGTTTCGAGCACGTCTGACAGAGACGTTGTAAATTTATTTTATGGTTTTTTAACTTCTCCAAGCTTAAATATTCCAGAAACATTTCAAGGTGAAGATGTAAATCCCGGAGGATTACAAAAAGCCAATCATTTAATTTTTGGTATAGAATATGATTTAACAGACAATTTAGATTTTAATGTTGAAGGATATTTTAAAAACTTTAAACAATTAACTAATGTCAATAGAGAAGCTATAAGTAATGATGATTTTCCTTATATTATTGAGAAAGGAATTGCTAGAGGAATTGACTTTGTTTTAAAATATTCATCTGAAAAACTATATTTTTGGGCTGTTTATTCATTGGGTGACATAAAACGTACTGATGAAATTCAAACATATCGCCCTCATTTTGACAGAAGACATAATATAAATTTAGTTTCTACATATAAGTTTGGGTATAAAAACAGTTGGAGTATAGATGCTCGTTGGAATCTAGGATCAGGGTTTCCTTTTACTCAAACTCAAGGATTTTATAACTTACTTACTTTTAATAACGGAATTAATTCAGATTATGTTAATGAAAATGGCGATCTTGGAATTTTATATGGAAATTTAAATCAAGGTAGGCTACCATTTTATCATAGGCTAGATATTTCTATAAAAAAAGAACATGAGATTAATAAAAACTCTTCTTTGAATTGGAATATTGGAATTACAAATACATACAATAGAGCAAACATTTTCTATTTTAATAGAATAAAATACGAAAGACTTGACCAATTACCATTTATGCCAAGTGTAGGTATAAGTTTAAGTTTTTGATAATTATATGAATTCAAATAATATTTCTTTTTAATTTCGCAGTAACATAAGATTAATGTCAAGTATTTCTAAAACTAAATATATTTTTGTAACTGGAGGTGTCACATCTTCACTTGGCAAAGGAATTATATCTGCATCTTTAGGTAAACTATTAAAAGCAAGAGGTTTAAATGTAAGTATTCAAAAACTTGACCCATATATTAATGTAGATCCTGGTACTATGAATCCCTATGAACATGGAGAATGTTTTGTTACTAAAGATGGTGCAGAAACCGATCTAGATTTAGGACATTATGAACGTTTTTTAGATTCTGAAACAAATCAAGACAATAACATTACAGCTGGTCGTATTTATCAAAAAGTGATAGAAAGAGAAAGACAAGGAGATTATTTAGGAAAGACAGTTCAAGTTATTCCACATATTACAAATGAAATTAAAAATTATATTAAAACTTTAAGTCAAACTGGAAAACATGATATAGTTATTACTGAAGTTGGGGGTACAGTCGGTGATATTGAATCACTTCCATTTATTGAAGCCATTAGACAGTTAAAATGGGAACTTGAAGGAGATGCTATTTCTATTCATTTAACATTAGTACCATTTTTAGCAGCTGCAGCTGAATTAAAAACAAAACCTACACAAAATTCAGTAAAAAAATTAAGAGAGCTAGGGCTTCAACCCGACATTCTTGTTTGTAGGACTGAGCATAAATTAAACAATGACATAAGAAAAAAAATCGCTTTGTTTTGCAATGTAGAAACTAATGCAGTTATTGAATCTATTGATGCAAATAGTATATATGATGTCCCTTTGCTAATGCAAAAAGAAAGTCTTGACAAAGTAGTCATGAATAAATTAAAATTAAATGACAAGAAAAAGGTTGATTTAAAATCATGGAATATTTTTCTAAATCAATTAAAAAATCCTACAAAAGAAATCAAAATAGGTATTATTGGTAAATATGTTGAATTACAAGATGCCTATAAATCAATTAATGAATCTATTACTCATGCAAGTGCATTTAATAAATGTAAAACAAATATAGAATGGATTCACTCTGAAAAAATTAATGCAAAAACAAAAAATAAAGTATTAAAAGATTTAAATGGTGTCCTAGTTGCTCCTGGATTTGGCGATAGAGGTGTTGAGGGAAAAATAGAAGCTGTTCGTTATTGTAGAGAAAATAATATTCCATTTTTTGGAATATGCTTAGGTATGCAATGTGCAGTTATAGAATTTGGCAGGAATGTTTTAAATTTAAAAAATGCTCATAGCACTGAAATTGATCCTAAAACTAAAGAACCTGTGATTGATTTAATGAATAATCAAAAGGAAATAATTAACAAAGGTGGTACTATGAGACTAGGTAATTATGAATGTAAATTAATTGATCAATCAATAGCAAAATCTATTTATCAAAAAAACAAAATTTTAGAGAGACATAGACACAGATTTGAATTCAACAACAAATATCTAAAACAATACGAAAAGAATGGAATGAAAGCATCAGGTATTAATAATAAATCAAATCTTGTAGAAATTATAGAATTAGAAAATCATCCCTTTTTTATTGGTGTGCAGTTTCATCCAGAATATAAAAGTACTGTTACAAAACCGCATCCTATTTTCATTAATTTTATAAAAGCTGCAATTAATCAAGTTTAATTTTCATTATGGATAAAAACTCAATTACAGGAATCTTTCTTATTGCAATTATTATTATTGGATATAATATTATTTATCCTCCCACATATGAACAATTAGATAATACAGAAGAAATAATTATTAAAGAAAATAATAAACCCCAAATTTCAAATTCTAATAAAGAAGATAAAAAGATAATAGAAACTAAATATATTGAAAAATCCATAGAAAATGAATTAAAAAATTACGGTTCTTTCGCTAATAACACCAAAAAAAATAATGACCTAATTTACTTGGAAAACGATAAGTTAAAAATTAGCATCTCTCCACTTGGAGGAAGGATAATATCTGCTATATTAAAAGATTATAAAACTAGCGACTCACTTCCTTTAAATTTATTAGATAAAGATTCTTCAAATTTTAATCTTCAATTTTTTTCAGAAAATAAAATCGTAAACACTAATGAATTATACTTCGTTCCTACTGATATTTCTGAAAAAAGCGTGAAAATGAAATTATTTGCTAATAATGGAGAGTTTTTAGAATATGAATATAATATTCATGATGACTATATGATTGATTTTAATATTAATTCTATTGGTTTAAATAATTATATTCCAAATAATCAAAATAGTTTAGCTCTTCAATGGTCAATTAATCTTCCAAGATCTGAAAAAAGCATAGACAATGAAAGAATGTATTCTACTGTTTATTATAAGTACTTAAGTGAAAATGATGATGTTGACTATTTATCCGAAACAAGTGATGATGAAGAAGAATTAGATGGAAAGAGTCATTGGATTGGATTCAAACATCAATTTTTTAGTTCTGTTTTAATTAATAAAAATGGGTTTAATAGATCTGCTGTAGTAAAAGCAAAAACAAACGAAAACTCTAAAAATTTTGTTAGAGAACTAAGTACTGACTTATCACTTCCTTACAATCACAAAAATGAAGAAAGTATTGAACTTCAATTTTATTTTGGTCCTAATAATTACCAGGCACTTTCTGAATATGATATATTATTAGAAAGAATGATTCCATTAGGTTGGGGTATTTTCAGATGGGTTAATAAATATGCTATTATCCCCATGTTTAATTGGTTGAACAAAAGTTTTACAAACTATGGAATTATTATTTTGATAATGACTATCATTATTAAACTTGTATTAGCTCCATTTACATTAAAAGCATATAAATCTCAAGCTAAAATGAAAGTTTTAAAGCCTGAAATTGACAAAATACAAGAGAAACATAAAGGTAAAGACCCTATGAAAGCTCAACAAGAAGTTATGGCTTTTTACAAAAAAACTGGCGTCAGCCCACTTGGAGGATGTCTACCCATGCTTCTTCAAATGCCTATCTTATTTGCAATGTTTAGATTTTTCCCCGCAAGTATAGAACTAAGACAAAAAAGTTTTCTTTGGGCAGATGACCTATCCTCTTATGACTCTATAATGTCACTACCTTTTGAAATACCATTCTATGGAGATCATGTAAGTCTTTTTACACTTTTAATGACAATTTCGACAGTATTATATACTAAGATGAATAGTCAAATGAGTGGACCTCAAATGGCACAAATGAAATGGATGATGTATTTAATGCCAATAATGTTCTTAGGTTTCTTTAACAATTATGCATCTGCTTTAAGTTATTATTATTTTCTTGCAAATATGATTACATTTTCACAACAATTTATAATGAGAAAATTCTTCATAAATGAAGCACAGATTTTAACTGAAATTGAAAGTAATAGAAAAAAACCAGTAAAGAAATCTAATTTTCAGAAAAGACTTGAAGAAATGGCTCGAAGACAACAAGAAAAAGCAAGAAAAAGAAATTAAAAAATTTTCTTATTTAAAAAAAAATTTATTGCAGATTTCATTTTATTATCCATATTATATTTTATAATATTTTTTAAATAATTTTCCTTATCAATAGTTGTCTTAAATTTATTTGATTTTCTTTTTAAAGCTATATCTAAATTATCTAAACCAAATTTTAAAGAATTATTAAATTCATTAATAAATTTTATTGGTATTTTTTTATTAGCTACCCAACATGCAAAAACAAAAGGATAGTTAGTGAAATTCTTCCATTCAGAAGATAAATCATATACGTGTTTAAATTGATTTTTATACTTATATGCTCTATCACCAATTACTAAAGCAGCTGTTTCATCAATTATATTTTGTTCAAAACCTAAATCTGTTTTTAAAAATTCTACATTAATTTTCCAATAATTTAAGCATAACAATTTCAACAATTGTATAGATGTTTTTGAGTGAAAGTCTAGTAAGATTCTTTTAATTTTATTTAATGGAACTTGGCTAAATAAACATACTGTTTCCACACTACCTTCTGAAGCAATACAATAGGAACTAATTATTTTTAAATTTTTAGATTGGTTTAAAGCTACAATAGGGACTAACGCTATATCAACTTCATTATTTAAAATCTTTTTATAACAATCAGATGGAATATTTAATGATAAATCAATATCAAAAGAAAATGAAGAATTTTGAATACCATAAACAAAAGGAATACTATTAAGATAAGAAATAGCAGAAATACGAACTTTATCCATTAATTAACATTTTAAAAAATTGAAAAATTAAATAGCATGATAAAATAATTTTAAGTATGGATCCAGCAAACAGTCCTAATATAGAACCAAATGCAATTTTTATAATTTTTCTAAAATTATTCCTTTCATCTAAGTATGCACCTAAAAATGCACCTAAAAACGGACCAATTATAAAAGCAAAGGGAACAGGTGTTAAAACACCTAAAATTAATCCAATAAAAGTACCATTAATTGCTTTTTGTTTGCCTCCTAATTTTTTCACACCATATATTTGCAGAAAATAGTCCATTAAAAACACTATTAAAACAATAAATCCCCAAAATAATAAAGAATTAGAACTAAAATTACAGATAGTAAAATAATGTAATATTAAAATTGAAATAAAGCAAAATGGAGGACCCGGAATTACTGGAATAAAACTACCAAGTAAACCAATAAAAAGTAATACTATCGCAATAATAACAATAAAAACATCCATATTTCAAAGTTAATATTATTATAGCTTAAAATATAAATGTATTTAAAACTTCTTTAAATCATATTTTTTCATTAAAATTGCTTTAGTATACTTAACCAAAAACAAATTTTATGAAAAAATTATTTACAATTTTATTTTCATTATCTTTTTTAATATCATCATACGCTCAAGTATCATGGTGTGATGATTTTGAGGGATATAATGATGGAGACCCTATTGCACAAACCTCTAATATTTGGACCACATGGGGTGCAAGCTCAACGCCAGGGTTAAACCCTCCTTATGGGGATGACGCAAATATTGTTACAACAAGTGCAAATAGCGGGACAAATTCTCTTTATTTTTTCTCAGCTCCAGGTGGAGTTGGTGGTCCACAAGATATTGTACTTCCTTTTGGAGGACAAGTAATAAATTTAGGTGAATTTGATTTAACAATGAATATGTATGTCACATCTGGTGCATATTTTAATTTTCAATCAGAGGTTCAAGCTGGAATTGAATGGGCAATGGATTGTAATTTAGATTCTTCTGGAACTATGGTTTTTTCAACTGGGGGTGGAGCAACTACTTTTTTAACAACAAACTATCCAACAAATACATGGTTTGAATTAAAAATTAATATTGATCTAACAAATAACATTTGGGAGGTCATGATAGATAGTGTATCTCAAGGAACATTTTCAAATCCTATCAATCAAATTGCTTCATTGGATTTATTTCCTTTAGGAGGTCATGAATTTTGGGTAGATGACGTTTGTTTTTCGTTAACACCTTATTCACCATCTCCACTTAATGGAGCAGTAACTGGAATTGCAACTATTGAAGGGCTGGCTGGTCAATCAAAATTTCCATCTGTTGATGTAAGAAATTTAGGTTTAAATGATATTACCTCTTTTGATCTAACTGTTGATTATAATGGATCACAAATAACAGAAAATATAACAGGTATAAATCTAGTTTCTCTTGCAAGTACAAATATTGTTTTTACTCAACCAATTATTTTGACTGGAGGTAATCAATCCTTAACTGCAACAATATCAAATGTAAACACTACAGCAATCGATGATAACCCTTCTGATGATAGCAATACAATTAGTGTCTATGCTGTAACACCAGCAAACGGAAAACTTGTTATTGGAGAGGAAGGAACTGGAACATGGTGTGGATTTTGTCCAAGAGGAACTGTAGCTATGGAATTCATGGACTATGACTATCCTGGATATTTTCAAGGCATTGCTGTTCATAATGGAGATCCTATGACAGTAACAGACTATGATAATTCACTTGGAAATTATATATCTGGATATCCTTCAGCTCTTGTAGACAGAGGTGCAGATATTGATCCATCAAATTTCAAAATAGATTTTTTACAAAGAATAACAGTTTCACCATCAGCCACAATGATTAATGGTGCAGAATTAAATGGTAATAACTTAAATGTATCAATAGATTTAGATGTATCTCAAACAATTACAAGTAATTGGGCTATCGCATGCGTATTAATTGAAGATAGTGTTACAGGTTTAGGAACAGGATTTAGTCAATCAAATTACTATTCTGGTGGTGGCCAAGGACCATTAGTAGGTCTAGATGGAACAGATTGGACGACATTACCTGGAACTGTTCCTTTCACATTGATGCATTATGATCATGTAGCAAGAGCTATAAGCCCAGGATGGAATGGCGAAACAATTGGAACAACATTAAATGCTGGTGAATCACATAATGCATGTTTTAATTTTACTATTGATCCAAGTTGGAATATTCAAAAAATGAAAATTATAGGAATGTTAATTAACGACAATGGAAGAATAGATAATGGCTCTTCTTTCAGCGTTAATCAAGCAATCAATAATGGATATAGTTGTTCAACTAGTTCAATTCAGGATAATATTTTATTTAACAATCCAAGTAAAATTTTATTATACCCTAACCCTACATCTTCAAATACTGAGCTAGCTTTAAATTTAAATGAAGAAACATATGTTAGAGTAGTAATAAAAGATATTACTGGAAAAATTGTATTTGAAGAAAATTATAAACAACTAAATGGCTTTCACACATTGTCATTAAAAACAAATAATCTTTCTTCAGGTATATATAGCGTTGAAATAAAATTAAATGACAAATTGGAAATGATGAAACTTTCAGTTAATTAAAAAAAAAAAATAATTTTTAGGCAGTCATTAGCAGAAATGCATGACTGCCTTTTTATTTAAATTAATTAATTTTGTATTTATGAAATTATCGGAACTAACAAGTATTTCTCCTATTGATGGAAGATACAGATCTAAAACAAAAGAACTAAATAAATATTTTTCTGAATCTGCTTTAATTAGATACAGAATTTTAGTAGAAATTGAATACTTTATTTCGTTATGTGAAATTCCACTTCCACAGCTTAAAAACTTTGACAATAAACAATTTGAGAAATTAAGAAAGATTTATATAAACTTTTCTTTAGAAGATGCAGAGAAAGTTAAAACTATAGAAAAAACAACAAATCATGATGTGAAAGCTGTTGAATACTATTTAAAAAATATTTTTGATGAGCTAGGTTTACAAAATTATAAAGAGTTTATTCATTTTGGGCTTACATCTCAAGATATAAATAATACTGCAACACCTTTAATGATTAAAGAAGCAATTGAAAAAATTTATAACCCTATTATTATTACATTAATTAATAAATTAAAAAATCTAAAAGATCAATGGTCTAATGTTCCTCTATTAGCCAGAACTCATGGTCAAGCTGCTTCACCAACAATTTTAGGAAAAGAAATAATGGTTTTTATTGAAAGACTAGAAAATCAATTTAACTTAATTAATACAATTCCTTTTTCTGCAAAATTCGGCGGCGCCACTGGAAACTTCAATGCACATCACATAGCATATCCAAAAATTGACTGGGTAAGTTTTTCAAATAATTTCTTAGATAAAAAATTAAAACTTAAACGATCTCAAGTAACAACTCAAATAGAACATTATGATAATTTAGCCGCATTATTTGATAATTTAAAAAGAATTAACAATATACTAATTGACTTAAGCAGAGATATATGGACATATATATCAATGGACTACTTTAAACAAAAAATAAAAAAAGGAGAAGTTGGATCGTCTGCCATGCCACATAAAGTAAATCCAATAGATTTTGAAAATGCTGAAGGAAATTTAGGATTAGCTAATTCCATTTATGAATATTTATCTGCAAAACTTCCTATCTCAAGACTTCAGAGAGATCTTACTGACTCTACAGTTTTAAGAAATGTTGGAGTTCCTTTAGCTCATACTATTATTTCTTTAAAATCAATTAAAAAAGGACTCGATAAACTGATATTGAACGAAGACGCAATAAAAAAAGATTTAAATTGTAATTGGGCAGTAATTGCTGAAGCAATTCAAACAATTTTAAGAAGAGAAGGTTACCCAGAACCTTATGAAGCATTAAAAAAATTGACAAGAAAAAATCAAGAAGTCAATCAAAAAAATATTACAATTTTCATTGATTCATTAAATATTAACGAAAAAATTAAAAAGGAAATTAAAAATATAACTCCTGAAAACTATACTGGAATAAAATTAATTTAATCTTCAATCAATTTATATTTTGATAAAAAATCATCCCAATTCCAAATAAAATGAGATAGTAAATTAGCTAATTCTTGAAGAAAAACAGGATTGGGTTCATTTTGATTTTTTAAAAGTTTTCCCTGATATTCATTAAGATTATATTTAATAAAAATACTTCTAGCCATAGCTTTTTCAATACTATTAGTTTCTTTTAATTGTTCATTAAAAAACGCCTCATAATCTAAAATCATATCTCTTATAATTTCAGGTTCATCATCACTAAAATATACTACAACTTCTTCTGCAAAGGAATTATGTAATTTATCGACTATTTCACTTTTTAAAAAGTTTGACAACCTATAATTATTAGCAACAAAAATAATCATTAGAAACCATTTTATATCAGAAGTCTTTAAGTTGGGACTTTCCTCAAATTTTCTGTTATCATTTACAAAACCTATTATTTCAGGAAACCCTTTATCAACAACTTCAAAAATAGTATTTGAATATATTTTAGATAATTTTTCAATTGAAATCTTTTCTTTTTTATTAAAACTAAATAATTTCATATCATTTATAAATTAAAATGTTTCTGTGCTAATTTATTAACTTCGTCTCCAATTGCCAAACATGCTGTTGCTGCAGGAGATGGAGCATTTAAAACATGTATGCTATTATTTTGGTATTCTATTTTAAAGTCTTCATAAACATGACCATCTTTTGATAACGCTATTGCTCTTACTCCACTTCTATCTTCAACAATATCATTCATAGTTAGTGAAGGTATCATTTTATTTAATTCTTTCAAAAATAATCTTTTTGAAAAAGCACGTCTATATTCTTTTAATCCAAATCGCCAATTTTTAAAAAATAATTTCCATGTGCCAAAATAAAATAAGGCATCAATAGTATCCTTTAAACTAAAAGCTATCTTACTATATCCTTCTCTTTTAAATGTGAATACTGCATTAGGACCACATTCAATCTTTCCATTAATCATACGTGTAAAGTGAATTCCTAAAAAGGGAAATTTTGGATTTGGAACAGGGTATATTAAATTTTTAACTTTATTTTTTGCTTGATTTGTCAAACAATAATAATCTCCTCTGAATCCAACTGTTTTAATATTTAATGAAATGTTGTCTTTTAGTGCTAAACGATCTGCAAATAAACCGGCACATACTATCATTTTTTTAGAATAAAACACACCTTTTGAAGTATTTATTATACAATCACTCATCTTATTAAAAGAGTTAACTTTACAATTAGTAATTATTCTACTATTAGGATTGATTTTAAGTATTAATTCTGCTAATTTAT
>MDTD01091606.1_pt1 | contig 16294 bp, 4 predicted proteins | sample 811221 | NCBI WGS metagenome assembly MDTD01 (sample SAMN05326646, study PRJNA326480) | marine metagenome | isolation source: seawater | place: Pacific Ocean: South West | collected 2011 | reverse complement strand
GCAGGCTGGGTTTAGTCAATTGGCGATTCCTTTTCGGGTTTCGTCAATTGGCTAGGCTGTCCGGCTGTCGGACGGTGTGGGCCGTCCGGCATTAGTCCCTACCTTCCGAGACCAACCCCCTACCAGACAACGGACCTTGTCCGTCTCTCGGGATTTGGTACCGCGGCGCGGTGCGTCGTGGTACCTCCATGGTATATATATATTGGTGGCGTGGAGGAACCGTACGACGGGAGTGCGGGCCTGAGCCGGCTTACTGGCGTACGGTGTCTCACGCTATTCGGGGCCGGGGCCCCGTGGCGGTGGGGGCGGGTGCGCCTCCCGGGGGGGGCGCGCGCCCGCACCGCGCCGCGCCGTGCGGTGCGAGGGAGATCGCGCCGCATGGGCGCGGAGTCAGGCGTCGGCGTCCTGGTTAATGACGCCCTCGACGCCGAGGTCGCGGATGATCTCGATGTCCGCGTTGTCGGCCTGCTCGGCCTGGCTGCGCATCGCCTCGCGCGTGCCCAGCGCGTCGGCGATCATGTTCTCGGGCTCGTAGACCGGCGGGTGCATGCCCTCGGCGTGGAGGGACGAGGCGCGGGCGCCCGTCAGCTTGACCTGCTCGGCGCGAATGAGCCAGCCGCCGTAGGTCTCGCGCTGCACCACCTGGTAGATCTTGAGCGCCTCGTCGGAGGCCCAGCGCAGCGCGGCCTGGATCTCGGGGCCGGAGCAGCCCGCGGCGAGGAGGGCCGACGCCAGGTACGACCTGAAGCCGTGGATGGAGTATTTCTTGGCCAGCGCCTCGTCGCGGAGGACGTAGCTCATCATGCGGAAGAAGAGCTCGTCGAGCGCCGCGGCCTTGAGCGGGGTGCCGACGCCCTCCGGGCCGCAGAAGAGCGGCGTGGTGCGGCGCTTGTCGGCCTCGACGTTCGCGTGGAGCTCCCAGATGGAGAGGGCGTACGCGGCGTTGATGGCGGCGTCGGGGTCGTACGGGAGCCAGATCGGGTTGTTGCCCCACCGCATGCCGAAGCAGTCCGCCTTCGACGCGCCCGGCATGATGATCGCGTAATCGCCCTTCTTGAGCGAGCGGAGCTGCTCGGCGGAGGGGTGCAAGACGATCTTGCCGTCGATGTGCCACTTGAGGGAGGCGAAGGACAGCTTCTCCGGTCCCCACTTGCCGAGTAGCAGCGCGATCTCGCTCTTCCTGAAGCCGCATTGGGCGAGGACGTGGATGGCCGTGCGGATGCCGAGTCCGTAGGAAGTGCTCCAGTGCCACGGCTTGCCGCCCTTGAGGATGCATTCTCCGTCGGGGATCGAGAGGAGCTTGCAAATGAGATCGTGGGTCATGGGGATGGCGCGCTGTGGGACGCAGTTCTCCGGCCCGATCTCTCGTGAGTATTTCAGCATCTGCTCGTGCGCGCGGCGCGTGGCGAGCGCGAGGCTGGGTGGGTTGATGCCGCGCGCCACATGCTCGGCGCGCACGCCGCGCAGGACGGCCAGGGCGCTGAGCGGCGAAGGCGGCTTGGGCCTGCCGAAGTGAGGCGGGCCCTCCGGCAGGAAGCGGCCTTTGCGGGGCTGCATGCGCCCGTAGATCCACATCAGGGCTCCCGCCCAGATGGCGGCCTCGCGGTTCCGCCCGTCGGAGTCGAGCGAGGCGTTGTCGGGCCGCCACGGCGAGATGACGCCGATGAACGAGCAGTAGCGCTTCCACCACCTCCAGTTGGAGCCGCGCTGCGCCTGGGTCGTGAGGGGAGCCTGGACTGGGTCGCCGTTGGCGGCGACGTCCGCGAGCCAGCGGACGATGTCGTCGTCAGCGTGCACCGCGTACTCGGATTTGTCGTCTCGGAGCATCTTGTAGGTGCGCTCGACGAGGCCCTCTCGGTCCGCTCGGAGCGCGCGCGCGTTGGCCCCGCCGACGCCGCGCTCCGCCGGCGGCGCGTAGCCGCTGGTGACGAGGTCTCCTGGCACGCGGACAAGGCGGGAGGGTACTCGGGCGGCGTGAAGGTCGAGTGCGCGGTCGCTTCTGCCCGCCGGCGCCGGGGCGGCGGATGCCGCCGTGCGCAGAGACGGGCCGGGTGTGGTCCGGCTCGTGGCGCCAGGGCTGAAGTAGCCCGACGGCGGGCTGGGCGCGGCGCGGCGTGGGAGTTCGCGCCGGGGTTCGAGCGCGCGGCGGTGCGTCGACTGGGGGGTGGGTGGCGTGACGGGCTGAGGGGGCGACGTCGACGGCCGCGATGCCCGCGGCGGCGGCGTCTCCGGCACGTAGACGGTGCGGGCGGTGCGCTCCCGCTTCGGCTTGGGCGGGGAGTGCGCCGGCGGGGTGCGATCTGAGCCGTGCTTGGGCGCCGCTGAGCGTCGTTCCGGCGTGCTGCCGGGTCTGCCCGCGCCTCCGATGAGCGGTCGGAGGGTGACCGCGCGCGGCGTGCTGCGCAGGAGCGGCATCGGCGCGGATGCCCCCGCCCTGCGGGTGAGCGACTGTGCTAGCTCGCGCTGCCAGTGGGAGCGTTCCCATGGCGGCCGAATGCGCCGTGTGGGCATGGGCGGCGGGCTGCCGTGGTACGCGGCAGGGGGTCGTGCGATTGGGCGCGCCTCTGTGGTGTGCGGGGGGCTGGGTGTGTCTGCCCCGTAGACATAGGGGGAGGGGCCGGAGGAGGCGGTGTTCATCCGCTGCCGTCCAGCCTGGCGCTCCTCCTCCGTGAGCGTGCGTTCGACCGCCGCGGGCGCGGGCGGCGCCGGCTCTGGCGCGCTCTGGCGCCGGCGCGGCGGCTCGCTCTGCGTCGCGCCGTCGCCGCTCGGGCCCGGCCCGGCCGCGCCGTCGCCGGCTGTGCCGGCGGCGGGCCGGCGTGGGGCGCGCGCGGCCGGCTGCTCCCGCTCCCGTGCCGTGGCGATGGGCGCCAGCCCGTCGATGGCGCGCTGCACGAAGGCCATGGCCTCGTCGCCGAGGGGCACGCGCGTCGAAGTGACGCCGAGTGCCTCGCTGAGGGCGGCGAGGGTGCCGGCGTACCCGCGGCTCGCGGCGTCTGCCATGGGGTTGCCTGCGCCGCTGCAGTGCGCGACGAGGAGGCGTGGCGCGAGCGCGTTGTATGACGGAGACGCCAGAAGGGAGTCGAGGATGACTTGCATCGCCGGCGTGCGCGCGCGCTTGGTGAGGCTGGTGGCCGTGGCGAGCGCGTCCGTCTCGATGCAGACCAGGCTCGCGCCGGTGAGCAGCCCCGCGAAGGTGATGATAGCGAGCCCGGCCGCAATGAGCTCGAGGTGCGGGATGTCCAGGCGCTCGAGGCCCGGCTTGTCGGCGATGGCGAGGGCGAACCAGTGTCCGTAGAGCCAGCCGCCAAGGCCGGGGCTGGGTGTGCCCTCCAGGGCCGCGTCGGCGCGGATGCGGTGGCGGGGCGTGGAGCTCGGTGGCTGCGTCGGGGCGAAGGCGGCGAGCATCGACGCTCCCGGGACGTCCATAATGAGGGCGAGCCATCGGTTGAGGACGACGCGCATGAGCTCGTCGACGGTGACGAGCGTGGCCGGGCCGCAGTCGATCTCTTCGCCGGGCTTGACCGGGCGAAAGATGTGGTGGAGCAGGCGCTTGTCTCCCCCCACCATGAAGAGGAGGCTGACGAGGTAGCCGAGCAGGCGACGGTACTCGCCGACGGCGAGCTCGCCGCGCAGGGCCGTGCAGAGGGACGCCGCGGCCCTGGTGGCCTTGTCCTTGGGCACCCAAATCAGCCCGAGGGCCGAGGAGAGGTGGGCGCCCAGCCATACGACGCCCACGCCGCTCTGCTGCTTCTCCATGCGGGAGAGGGGGAGGCGCAGGCCGCGCTTGCCGACCACGTCATGGAAGACGCGGAGCAGGCGGGCCGCGCGCTCGGCCCCGACGCAGGCGAGGCGCGCGTCGTCGCAGTAGATGAGCACGTTGAAGAGCGCCGCCTGCGTGCCGTAGCACGTGTGTGGCAGCTCAGCCCGTGTGGCGAGCGCCTCGCGTGCTTGGGCGGTGAGCTCGTGCGGCAGGCGCGGGTCGCGCCAGCGTGCCGCCTCCAGTGCGTTCATCCGTTTGCAGATGGCCGCGGCGATCGCGTTGGCGAAGCGTTGGGCCACTTGGCTGCTGGGCGTCGCGCCCATGGTCATGACGTACTCGAGGGCGAAGTCGAGCGCGTCGCTCTCGTCGCTGCTGCCCTTGTGGCGGGGGATGATCGCGCCCATCTGCCAGAGCATGAGCGCGTCGTAGAAGAGCTGATGGAAGAACTTCGAGAAGTCGAAGGCGAGGTCGACCATCGACTCGCCGTTGAGGTCGGCGAGAGCGAGGAGCACGGAGCTATTGTGCGATGCCGTCTCCAAGCTGTCCATGTATTGATGGCTCCACTCGCCTTCTCGGCTCAGCTCGTTGAGCGGCACGACGGGCTCGCCGGAGCGGCGCGTGCGCAGACTCTTGCGGGGTTGCCCCTGGTCGCCGATCCCTCGTAGCTCCTCGGTGCCCTTCTTTGGCACCACGCCGCGAGGCATGGCGCGGAAGGGGACGCAGGGGAGGTGCTCGAACAGCTCGAGGAAGCCGAGCTTCTGCATCTCGGACATCTGCGTCGTCGCCGCCGCGACGCCGCCGTTCTCGGAGTAAAGCGACAACAGGTTCGGCATTAGCACGATCTGGTGCGCCATGTCGTCCGTCTTCATCTGCACCCCGTGGCAGAGCATGGAGACCAGCTCGCGGTCGGCGATGCCGGCGAACTCCGTCTCCGCGAACCCGAGGTCCAGGCCGGTGCGCTTCGGCTCCGTGGTGGGGTCGAACAGCTTAACGTGTCCAGGTCCTCCTCGCAGGTCCCAGACTCGGCCGCGGGCGCGGGGCTTGATCGCGTCCTGGCCGAAGGCGATGGGCTGGGGGCGGCTGTGCGCCGGCCCGCCGTCGCGGTGCCACCGCAGGCACGCCTCGAGCCAGCCGTGGATCTCCTGCAGTGCCCACGGTTCGACGATGTCGTGAATGTCGTGGGGCCAGAAGTCGTCCTCCGGCGGCGGCTGGCGCTTGGGCTCGGGCAGCGGCTGGGTGGGGAAGATGACCGCGGTGTGGCGGAAGGGCAAGAGAGCCGCGTCGGCCGGCGGGGCGGGCAGCTTGTACGCGAGCAGCTCGGGCGGCAGCGTGTCGCCTGGTTCGGTGTCGACGAACGGTGCGAGTGCGCGGGCGAACTCGGCGAAGCCGTCGCCGTCGCCGTCGCCGGAGGGGGGCGTGGCTTCGAGGATGGCTTGCAGCTTTCTGGCCTCGGCCGCCGCCGCCCTGAGACGCTGCTCCAGGCCTTTCTCGGCCGCCTCGCTCTCGGCGGCGGAGCCGTTTGCCGACGCCTCGGCTCGCACACCCCACCGCACGAAGTGCGGCGTGTCGCCCGTGGGTCGCATGTACGAGTCCACTTTGGCGATGGCCGCCGCGCCCGCGCGGTATCGGGCCACGCCGGCGGGGTCGGCGCAGTCTTCGGCGAGCTGCTCGAGGGTCCACCAGACGCCCCCAGTGTGGTGGCGGGGTGCGGCGTCGGCGAGCGTCGAGCCGGCGAGGGGGCGGCGTAGCACCGTTGTGATGACGGCGGTGCGCATGGCGTCGGGGTGGCTCGCGTCGTCCCCGGACTGGCTCTGCTCTGGCTTCGGGTGCGTCTGGACGTCGCCCGCGTGGAAGTAGGCCTCCTTGGCGCACCCGAGATCGAGCCAACCAGCCGCCTCGTGGCACATGGCTTCGCGCCGGCGGCGCGTCGCGTCCTTCGCCTCTGTGATCCCGTAGAGCGCGTCGCGGCGCGGCGGGAGGCACACCATGAGCCGCGCGCCTCTGCCGTTGGGGTTCGGGCGGCGCGCCACGGCCAGGAGGACAATGCGTAGCTCGGATGCGGCGGGCGCGGTGCTGACGTCGACCGTGGGTGGCGAGCGGTCGGCGTGCGTGGCGTCCTCAGGACTGTGCGGTGTGGGCGGTTCGTCGGGGGATTGCCCCTCTGTGGGTGTCTCGCCGATGGCCTCGGCCCGCAGCGTCTCGGCCGTCGCCGTGACGGCGGCTTCTGCCTCTGCGGCGGCGGGCGTCGTGCTCGCGTTGCGCCGGCAGATTTCGTCCATTACCCGCGCGTCGTCGGCCGCGCGCAGCTCGTCGGCGCGTTGCGCCAACCATGCTGCCAGCGGCGCGGCGGCGCCAGTCCCGGGGTGCGCGGTGGCGGAGTCGACCTGGGTAATATCCTCGACCAGGGTGATGCTCCGTCCCTCGCTGATCTGCTGCGCGACTTCGTCGAGCGCAGCCATCACGCCGGCTTCGTCGGGGCTGCCGAAGAGCGGGGCAACGTCGTCGGGCAGCGGGAGGGTGAAGCCGAGCGCCGCAGGCAGCGTGCCCGCCTGCGGCGCCCGACCGTCCTCGGCGGGGGGTGTGCGTCGGCGCGCGTTCAGGGCGCGTCCGAGGCAGGCGCGGGACGCCTGCGGCACGTGCCGGAGAAGGTGTCGCCCGGCCATGCCGCGCTTCATCCTTTCCCCCACGTCGAGGCACCATCCGTTCGGTCTCCCGTGCGTGTAGGTGCCCTGCCTATCGCGCTGGGTGACTGTGATGCTGCCGGTCGGCGTCTGAAAGCGCCATCGCCGGAAGCATGCCTGCTTCTGTGCTGTGCTCGGCTCGGCTGGTGGCCCGCGCTTCGTGTTGACTTGCCCCGGCGTTCTCGCAGTCGGCGCGGTGTTGTTCTCCCCCGCTATCGTGTGCAACCCCGCCGTTGGTGCCGTGGCGGTCTCGTGGGCGGCGCAGGCCGGCGCGTGCGCGCCGGCCGCCGCGGAGGGGCCGGTGGTCACCGACTCGCGTTCGCAGTTGCTCGGGGCGGTCTCGGCCGTCTCGGGCGCGGGCGCGGTACCTGTGGGGTGCGCAGCGGGGAGGGTGGGTGTGCCCGCCGTCATGCCTGCGTGCCCGTCGCGCCGTGCGGGCGCGGGGGGCGCGCTCGTGGGCGGGTGGCGGGCTGCCGTGTGGAGTCTTCCCGGAGGCCTCTCCGCGTCTAAGGCGGGGCTCGACGGGGCTGCGTCAAACGGCTTCTCTGGGGCCGCGCGTTGAGCGGTGCGTGCCGCGCGCATCTAAGGGGGCATCATGTGGCACCGTGTGGAGGGGCGCGGTGCGTACCGTGCCCTCCGTGTTGCTCCGTGGCCCCGGAGGTATGAGCGTCGGCGCGGCGCTCTGGCGTCGCCCGGCGTGCCCGCTCCTCTGCCGCGTGCGTGCCGGGTCGTAGCGGCAGGCCGGCGAGGAAGTGGGTCTCGAGGTTGGCCGCGCTGCCCGCCCCTGCTGGGGATCTCGGCGCGCGGCGCTGCGAGGGGTGGAGGGGTTGCGCCGTGGGCTCGGCGTAGCCGTCGGGAGGCTCGCTGCCTGAGTGGCGGCGGTAGCTCTCGGCGAGCGTCTCCACCATCTCGTGGTAGAGTGGCTGCTCTCGAGGGGCGCCGCTCTGCAGGTCGATGCTCGCGCAGATCGCGTTGGCGATCTCGGGCGGCGTCTCGTGGCGGCGTGGCGCGCGCCCGCCGTCTCCGGCGCCTCGGGGCGGCGGGGTCTGCGCGGCCCGCGTCGCGGCGTGGGTTGAGTGCGGTGTCTGGGCGATGGCTTGGATGAAGCCGCCTCGTTGCCACAGGCACCAGCTGAGGGGGCTGTTGACCCCGTAGTCGGCGAGGCGCATGGTGGTGTCGGGTGCACGCCAAGTGAGCGCGAGCTCTGGGCACGGGCACTCGATGACCACGGTTTCGGCGGGCGCGCAGTAGAGCATGACGGTGCGCGCCATGCTCCACCACAGCTCGCCTGACGCGATGCGTGCCTGGCGCGTGGCGTCGCGCGTTGCGGTGCGCATGCGGTCAGGGTGGGCGATGACGAGGCGCCACCGCTGCCGCCAGAGGACGTCGCACGCGTCGCCGCACCAGTACAGCCCGTGCTCGTCCTCGCGGCGCGTGCGGTAGCTGACGGTTAGGCACAGCTCGGCGGGGAAGGTGAGGCTGCATGCCCGTGCCATGGCGCCCGCGGTGTCGCCCACGATCAGAATGGTCGGGGCGTACGGGTCGCCGAGGGGCAGCTCCACGTACCCCCACGCGATGTGGTTGCGCTGGAGGGCCGCGGTGCTCGGTATCGGCGGCGATGGGAAGCTGCCGTCCCATGGGCAGGCGCAGGTGTCGGCGCCGCACGCCGCGCAGATCCCGCCGCCGCAGTTGCAGCCGCCGAGGAGGCGCGGTGCGGTGGACAGCGCGCATTGCGCCCCGCATATCGGGCATGCGGCGCGCCGGCCGGCGGCCCGCTCGCGGGCAGCCTCGTGCTCGGCCAGCCGCCACGCGCGCTGGGCGCCCATCTCCTCCCACGCGACGTCGTCGTAGGCGGCGCGCAGGGGGGCGAAGGCAGCCTCGATGGCGTCGTACGCCCCGTCGCCGGTGAGCTCGTCGAGCCTTTTGACCATGGCGTTGATCTCGACCCCGGTGACGCAGGACGTCGCCTCGTCGAGGTCGACGGCGTAGTCCGTGCAGGTGCGTCGGATCGCCATCTTGATGCCGGCGAGGCGCCGCGCGAGGCGCGAGGCTGCGCCGGCGCGTCTCGTCTGCCGCTTCTGCTGCCCGAGGCTGAGCGTGCCGTGTGCGTCGCCCTCGAGGGTGGTGGCGCCACCGGCCTGGCGCCGCGCGCCGCTTGTCCCGGCTCCGTCCCTCGTGCTCGTCCAGTATACGAAGGTGGGCGGGGCGCGGCGTCTGCGCTTGACGAATGGGGAGGGGCCAGACGAGGCGGTATTGAGGCGTTGGGTGCCGGCCTGGCGCTCTTCCTCCGTGAGGCCGCGCGCTGTGTCGATCGGCTCTGCGCCGTCCGGCGGCGCGCGCGCGGCCTCGCGTTCCACCTGGCGGGCGGCGTCCTCGGGGGCCGACAGTAGCCGCTCGCAGGTGCGGCCGCAGCAGCGGTGGAAGCCGCCGCCCTCCTTGTCCGAACGGCGCCATGCATTGTGCTCGCACCCGGGGCGCGCGCAGCGCGGCGCTGCTGGGTCGTGTGCGCGCCGCTGCGAGATGGCGAGCTGCGCGTGCGTGCGCCCGCAATAGTCGTGCCACCCGCCATCTTCTCGCGGGAAGCACGGCCGCTCGCATCCGTCGAGCTTGCAGGAGGGCGGCGGCGGGTGCTGTGGGGTCTGCGGTTGCGGCGGTGCGGGCGGCGGGGCCACCGCGTCGGGCGGTGCGGCGTCTTCTGCGCCGTGGCCGTCGTGGCTGCCCTCTGATTCGCCCTCGGATTCGGGCGGCGACGTGGGCGGCGACGGCGGCGTCGGCTCGTCCGGCGTGGGCGGCTCGTCGTCGGGTTCTCCGTCCGAGGGCCCGTGCGATCCCAGATTCGAGAAGCGGGAGAAGGGGGGTCGCGAGCCTCCGTTGGGGGGGCGGCTGACGGGCGTGCTCGGGGGAGTGCGCTGCGGCCAGCCCGGCGGGCCGGGCTCGAGCGCCGGCTCGGAGTGGACGACGACCAGGAAGGCCCAGTCGAGGCGAGTGACGGCTAGCTTGATCGGGACGTGCGTGAGGTCGCGCCAGAACGCGCAGGGGACGCCGTACCCGAAGATCTCGCCGTGGCAAAGGCTGGTCCCGGTGTCGGGGATCAGGTTGGTACCGGGGTTCGGCTCGCCGATCTCGATCGTGGTGATCATGTGCGAGTTGCCGGGTCGCGGGGTCGCCCAAGAGACGAGGAGCACCGGCTCCTCGAGGTAGCGCGGCCCACCGTTTCGGCTGATGACCCGTACGGCGTACCTGCGAGGCAGGCCTTGCGCCGCCTCGCTCGGCGGGTCGACGTGGACGTCGAAGGTGCCGCCCCAGGTGTCGCCCTCGTTGTTGGTCGTGTGAGACGTGACGAGGCGCGTGGTGCCGGCGGCGAGGTGGATCGTCTCGAGGCCTCGGGGGGCAGGTCCGCGGCCGGCCCAGCGCAGCGTGACGTGCGCGCGCTCGCCCGTCGTGCCGCCGGCCGATCGGGGAGTGCTTGCGCTCGGGCTGGCCACTGCCGTGTTGCTGACGAGTGTGGCCTGAGGCGCGGCCTTCGCTCTCTTGGCCTGAGGCGCGGTCTTCTGCTCGGGGCTCGGGTACGGCGACTCCGCCGCGCCCGCCTCCGCCGCGGCGCCGTCGCGGTGCGGGTCGGTGGTGCCGAGGCCGTCTTCGACCTCGATCTCCACCTCGACCTCCTCGATCTCCTCCTGCTCGTCGGTCTCCGACTCCGGCGGCGAGGTGGGCGGCGACGGCGCAGGGGGCGTCTGGGCCGTTGAGGGCGTCGGCAGGCCGCGCGGGCGGTTCGGGTCGTTGCGGCCGCCCGCTCGGCCCTCGTGGTCGAGCACGCCGCCCCAGCGGCGTGCGACGCGGAGCTGCGCCGGCGAGAGCGCCGCGCGCAAGACCTGCTCGCGGCGGTCGAGCTCGGGCGTGGAGAGCCATTGCACCGACCGGCCGTGGATCCGGTGCACGTATGGCCTGGCGTAGCCTCGCGCGGCTCGTACGGGTTCGTAGTCGGGGCCGTAGTCCGTGGTGAACCAGTCGCCTGGGTGGACCGTGTCGATCGTGTACATGGCCATCAGTGTGTATGAGGGCTCGTCGCCGCGCGGGTTCATGTCGACCTCGGTCAGCTCCAGGTTGGGGTGGGCGCTCTCGTTCACCCTCGAGATCGCCGAGCGTCCGTCCAAGTCGGCGATCGCCCAGCCGAGGCTCGCGACAGCGTGCTCGCCGAGCAGTGGGTCGTCGGCGGCCATCGTGCGGATGAGGTGCGCGGGGATCAGCACGTCTCCCATGTAGACGCCTACGAGCTGGCCGCGGGACATCGGTTGATCGCCCGTGTATCGCAGGCCCGTCCCGTGGCCGTCGGGGTCTGGGGCGAGCTCGGCGCTGATGGCGAGTCCGTCCCAGTTGTAACGGATGACCTCGGTGCCGAACTCGTACTTGCCGCGCGGCATGTACGGGTCGGCGGAGGAGCCTGTGCCCTGAGCGCCCGTCGTGAAGGTGGGCGCCAGCCTTTGGGCCATGCTGCCGTAGGCCGCGTGGTACAGGGCCGCCAGCCGCTGCCGCCGCTGGTAGGCGCGCTCGTGCCGTATCGGCCCTGGCTTGGCGCCGGTCGGCGGCGGGCGCGGTCGGCGCGGCGCCCTGGGTCGCGGCGCCCTGGTCGCCACGCTCTGCTTCGAGGGCCGGTAGAGCACTGGGCAGGCGACGCGCTGCTGGGGCGTGCCCTCGACCTCGACGCTGGCCTCGACCGTGCGCCACTGTGGTGTCCCGAGCTGCGGTTCGAGGCTGGCGTCTTGGCGGGGCGGCGCGGCGGCGGGTGCGGCGGGCGGCGGCGTGTTCGCGCCGCCGTGTCCCGGGAGGATGGGGCCTGCCGCCTGGGCGGCGGGGGCCATCTCGGTCGCGTCGGGCTCGTCGTCTTTGTCGAGCAGTTCGATGAGCTCGTCGTAGTCGAACACCTCGTCGTAGTCGAGTATTCTGCGCCGGGCGGGGAGGGGCGAGGTCGGCCTTTGGGCGCCTGCGCCCGTGGCGAGCCCGCGTTGTGCGCGGCGTGGCGTGGCGTGTGCCGCGCGCCCCTCCTTCTCGCCACCCTCCCCCCTCCGTGTGCAGGCCGGGCTTAGCGCGGCGCGCAGCGCGGTGTCCGAGCTGGGTGGGGGTGTGCGAGGTTGCGTGGCGGGGTGATCACGCCGCGCGGACCTGGCGGTGGGGTCGGTTGCGTCGATGACCATGGCGCTGCCGGCGGCCTTTGGGTCGCGGTCAGCGTAGGCCTCGGTGCTGTCCCACCGCATGCCGTGGGGGTCTGCCTTCGGCGCGCCCGGCGCGGCGAGCCCGGCGTCGTTCTGGATGCGCCACGTGACCCGCTCCTCGGGGCCTGGGCTCGTGTCGCCGAGGCTTGGAGGCAGGGAGGCGAAGGCGACGGAGAGGCCCTCAACCTCGCTGCTGTCAGTCGCCGCGGGTGATGGCGGCGCCGAGGCCGGGGGGGTGACGGCCATGGCGAGGAGCGTGTTGGCGTCGACCGCCTCGGCGCGAAGCGTGTCGATGGTCATCTTCCAGCGCCGCATCGTGCGGAGCCCCGCGTGCAGCGTGTGCGCCACCTCGGCCTCGGAGGCGGCCTCGGTGCGCGGGTCGCTCAGGATGAGCGCGGCGTAGACGGCGTGGGTGCCCGGGTTGGTCACCTTCTTGCCCTCGGACTGGATGTATCGGAGGAGGTGGGGCCGCACGTCGTGGGCGAAGCTCTCCGGAAAGCGTGGGTACGCGTACGTGGTGGTGACCGCTTCCTCGGCCGCCCTGAGGAGGCTGAGGCGTGTCGAGAGCGGCTGCGGCGGCGAGGGCGGAGGAGAGGGGGGCGACTGGCTGGCCGGCGTCGCCTTGCGTGTGCGGCGCTCTTCCTCGTCGTCCTCGTCGTCGGTGTCAGGCGGAGAGGGCGGCGGCGAGGTGTGCCCGGCGTCGGCGTCGGGCGGCCCCAGCGGTGGAGCTCGGTTGAGCGCGCTCGCCTTTGAGAGGCGGGCGTAGATCTCTCCGTACCGCCGCGTGAGCTCGCTGAGCGTGAGTTCGTAGTTGGCGCACGCTGCGAGGTCGTAGTTGAAGCGGACGACGTGGGGCTTGCCGTCGCCGTGGGCGTCGTGCTTGGCGAGGTCCAAGCGGGGGGGGAGGCGCGGCGGCACGCTCGGCCGCTGGTGTTGGCGTCGGCAAGCGCGCAGCCGGGCTGGGACGCGCTTCCAGAGGGCGGCGGAGAGCGCGTGGGCGAATCGCTGGGCGTGCTGGCTGCTCGTCCGCACGCCCATGCTGGCGGCGGGCGAGCTCGCCTCGCCCTCGGGGTGCGAGTGGGCGTCGACAGGCTGGGTGTCGGCGCCGTGCCGGAGGAAGGGCTCCGGCGGTCGGTCGACGAGGTCGGCGTCGCGCGAGTCGGCGGTGCCCTCGTCGGTCTTGGCGGCAGAGCCGGCGAGACTGTCTTGTGGCTCGTCGGCTGGGTCTTGGGGTGTCTTCGGAGGCGCCTTCTCGGCGTCTGGCGCGGGCCACGGCGTGGTGCCGTGGGGCGGGGGTGCGGTGGGCCCGGCGTGGTCTTGACTGCCGGGCGGGCGGTTGCCGGCGGAGGTGTTGACGCCAGGCGGGGGGTCGGAGTCGGGGGGGCGCTCGATGGGCGCTTGGTCTTGAGCGGCGCCCAAAGCCCTCCCTAGTCACATGCTCTTGCCACCCTTGCCGCCCTTGCCGCCTTTGCCGCCCTTGCCGCCCTTGCCGCCCTTACCGCCCCTGCCGGCGGTGGAGGCGGCCTTGCCCTTGCCCTTGCCCGCCGTCCGGCTAAGGTTGAACGTCTTGAGGGGCGGGGCGTTCTCCGGGTAAGTGTGCGCCTTGCCCCCGGGCTGGTGATCGGGATGCCCGAGGAGCGGGCACCCGTTGGGGCAGTTGTGGAGGCCCTTCGTCACGAACCATGGGATGCAGAGGTCGGGCGCGTGCGGCTTGATCGCCTCGGCGTCGTAGCGTGTGATCTTGCCCTCGGTTGTCGGCCCGACGGCGATGACCTTGCCCTGCTTCTCGTAGGTCACGCTCGCCGTGGAATAATCGGGCTGCCGCCGCGTGTTCTTGTCGTCGCCGCCGCCGCCGTGCTTGCCGCCGTCGTTGGCGCCGCCGCCGCCGCCGCCGCCGCCGTTGCGCGTACCGGCGGCGGGGTCCTTGTTGCGCGTCTTGCCCTTCTTGGGAGGGGACCGGCTGCCGTCGTTGCTGCGGTCGCGCTTGGAGTCGTGGCCGTCCTCGTCGCCGTGGTAGGCCATGACCTTCATGCCCTCTCCCTCGATCTTGCCGCTGATCGGCTCAAACATGGCCATCTGCTGCTGCATCTTGTTCGCCTGGGCGTGCAGGATGCAGTAGTCGTGCCACCCGTGGCGCGCGCCCTGCGTGTTGCCCGTGTCGGGGAGGAGGCTGTGCGCGGGCTCCATCTCCAACTGGCAGGGGTCGCGCATCAAGTTCACGGCGTTGCTCGCCTCGTGGAGGATGCCGTTGACGAACTTGGCGGCGGCGTCGTGGAGGGAGTCGGTGCGCTTGCGGCTGCCTCCGGCCTGGAACGAGACGAAGGCGTTCATCTCCGAGAGGAGGGTCGGCAGGCTGTTTTTCCCCTTGTACGGCAGGCCGAGGGCCTTGAGGAGAGTGGCGAGCAGCATCGGCAGCTGCTGATTCATGGTCACGTCCTTCCACACGCGCTCCTTCGCCACGGTCTCCACCTCCACGCCCAAGATCTGGCCGCACGGGCCGTAGCGCCGCAGGGGGATGAGCAGGCGGTTGTAGAGGTCGAGGTGCTTGCGCCAATCGGTGCTCTTGACGGCCTCCCACAGCTCGGGCAGCTCGAGGGTGGCGTACTGCTCGGGTGTGGCGAGCCCCGTGCTGACGAGCTTCTCGGCTACCACGCGGCCGAGGTAGCGCGGGCCGAAGTGCTTGGCGTACTGGAGGAGGGCTCCCAGCTTCGGGTCGATACGCGAGCCGTCGAGGTGGCCCATGCCCATCGAGCGCGTGAGGTTCGATGGGCCGCGCTCGGGCGACTGCTCGGTCCGGCCGGTGAGGCTGACGTGGATGATGTCGAGCGGGTCGCAGTTGCCGTCGATCATCTCGAGGAGGTCGGCAATGATGGCCTGGCTGGTCTTCAGCTCCGCGGCCCTGAGGAGGAGCTGGGTGGCGATCACCCGGCCGGGGATGCCGGACTCGGTGCCGGCCGCGCGGCCCGTCTCGCTCGGCGCCGTGACGTGGGCGGTCGAGCTGCGCGGGGGGGGCGGCCGGAGAGGGTTAGCCTGGCGTGTGGGCCGGCTGTGCTCTGCGTCGCGTGTACGCGGCGATGGAAGCTGCCGCGCCCGCCCTGCCGTGCCCTCCCCTCTGGCCCGTGGCTGTCCTCGCGTGTGCGTGCCGGTGTGGCCGGCGCGTGGCGCGTGGGCAGGTGGGCGGGGTGAGGTGGGCGCGTCGCGTGTACCCGGCGGTGAGGGCCGCCGGGCCTGCCCTCATGTGCCCTCCCCTCAAGCCCGTGGCTGTCCTCGCGTGTGCGTGCCGGTGCAACCGGCGCGTGATGCGTGGGCAGTGGGCGGGGGGGGGTGGGTGTGCGCGGCGGTGTTGCGCCGCCGCGCGCACCTGTGTTCGGCCTTCGCTTGGCGCTCGTGCTTCTGCACGCGCTCGGCCGCGTTAGCCACACGCTCGCGCACGTGGGCGGCCATGGTCGCCGGAGCCTTGATGTAGGCATCGTACGGCCGGAGGTGGCGCTCGAGGTTCTTGAGGCCCGGGCGCGTCAGTAGCGTCTTGGTGTCGCCCTCCACCGCGTCGCGGGGGAAGGCGGCGGCGATGTCGGTGACGTGGTCACGGAGGGCAACGTCGTCCGTGGCGTCGCCGACGAGCGTGTACAGCAGGGGCGCGACCGCCGCGATGTTGTTGCGGAGATTCTTCATCATAAACTCAGAGTTACCGTCGTAGGTGTACTTCGAGCCGATGATGAGGTCGATGAGCAGCATGTGGGCCTGCGTCTCGTCGATAGGCGACGGCATGATCGAGCTGTCCAGGTCGGCGGCGGCGGCGATGGCGTTGATGACGGCGCGCGCGACCTTGGCGCATGCGTCGTTGCGCGCGTCCTCCTCGTGTTGCTCGGCGTCGTCATCGAGCTCCTCCTCGGCGGTGTCCACCAGTTCCTCGGAGAGGGTGCCGGTGGAGACGAGGTAGCGGCACACCTCGGTGAAGAGCTTGGACGAGCAGAAGCACGCTTGGTGGGAGGGGTAAACGAAGCGCTGGAGGAGGCCCACCAGCTTGTGAGAGCGCTGCATCAGGCGCGCGAAGGTGACCCAGTCCTCCCAGTCCTGGGACGGGGTGCGGTGGCGCATGGCGGGCGGCCACTGGCCGGGCGGGATGCGCTTGATGAGCTTGTCGCCTTGAAAGGCCATCTCGCTCCGCTCCGCGTGCGGCAGCTTCTCGTAGGCGGCGCGAAGCTCTTCGCACAGGGCGCCCAGGTTAGTGAACGTCTTGTCTCCGAGGAGCCCGAGGAGCAGACCCCAGACGCGCTCGGTCTCCGAGTGCGAGAAGTACGTCTCATTGAACTGCTCACTCTTGGCGGAGTCGGACACGCCGGTGATGGTGAGGGCGATGCCGGTCACTTCGTTGTAGAGAAAGACCGGCTCGCCGTCCTCGGTCTTGTCGCTCTCGATGCATGGCGCCAGGTTCTTCAGGGCCCGGGCGTGTTGCACATTCGAGAAGGATAGCCACTTGGTGTCGATGGTGAGGTGCACAGAGGGTTGCCCATGCTGGTCCATGACCACCGCCAGGTTCAGGTCGAGGAGCGGCATGAGAGCGTTCGAGAGAGTGCGAAGACGTGTGTTCGATCCGTAGGGTATTGGATCTGAACTGCATCAGGCGATGCATTTTGTGTTGT
>MDTD01068850.1_pt1 | contig 16296 bp, 14 predicted proteins | sample 811221 | NCBI WGS metagenome assembly MDTD01 (sample SAMN05326646, study PRJNA326480) | marine metagenome | isolation source: seawater | place: Pacific Ocean: South West | collected 2011 | reverse complement strand
GGCGCACTCGCTGAAGGGTTCATCCGGACACCTGGGCGCACGGGCCGTCCAGGACATCTGCGAGCGGCTGCAGGCGACCACGAGGAACCACGAGCTGGACCATTCTCGCCGCTTGACGCCGCACTTGACCGAACACTACCTCAAGGCTGAGGCTGCCCTGCGGGAGCTGATGACGATCTACGAGGACTGACTTGCTTACCTCGTGAGGGCGTCCGCGCTGTCGGGGCCCTCACCTAGCATCGCCGCCGCTCTGGATCCACGCTTCGCGGCAACGGCGGACCGCGTCTGGCGCGCAGTGGCTGTGGCGTGACATCTCCCAACAAACTGGGCCGGCATAAGCTGCCTGCCGAAGCGCGGCCAGGATGCCGCTGAAGTCGACCTCTCCCTCGCCCGGCAAGAGGTGCTCGTGGACGCCGCAGCGGTGATCTTCGAGATGCACTTGAGCGAGGTGTGGCGCGGCGCGCGCAATCACGTCAGCTGGATCACCCTCCCACGCCGCGTAGAGGTGGCCAACATCCAACGTGAGCGCTGGCGCCTCGTCGCCGAGTTCGTCACGCAGCCGTTCGTATTGTCCGAGGGTCTCGACGGCCATACCTGGCTCAGGTTCAAACGAAGGCCGCAGCCCATGCTCGCGGATCGCCGCGCAAGCCGCCGCGACGCCCTGGACCAAGCGCGACCATGTGTCGTCGCGCGAGGTGCGGTCGACGCCCGCCCAAAAGGACACGACCTCGGCGCCCAACCTTTGACCCATCTCGGCTACCCGCCTGTAGAACGCGACTCGTCGCTCTACACCAGCGGCATCGGCCGTCATCAGCGTCGGTTCGTGCTTGACCGCCGGATCCAGCAGATAGCGGGCGCCTGTCTCCATGACAGGATGCAACCGCAGTTCGACGAGGCGACTGCGCAGCTGGTCGAGCACGTCATCGTCGGTTTGCGCCGGGTCTAGATGGCACGTATCCGGGGTGATCGCGACCGCGCGGTAACCGTACTCCGATAGCAGCTGCAGACCCTCTTCGAGCCGGTGGTTTTGCAAGCTGTTGGTGTGGTAGCCAAGCAACATAACGTTCAGCTTCGGCTCACTTGCCGCCGCCCATGCGGATGCGTTTCTGGAGCTTGGCGATGCGCCCGAAGAGGTGCTCCAAAGACACGTACTCCGGAGGCATCGCCCACCCTTCAAGATCGGCCTCTTCTTGCCAATCTGCCGGCGCCTCGATCACCAAGATCGCTGCATCGATCTTTCGCTTGGCCTCGGACTGCTTCGCGCGCGCGGCGCGGTTGTCTCCGGCATTTCTCAGCCTGGTGCCGTCGTTGTTCAGCGCCTTCGCCTCTTCTACCAGCGCGTTTGCTTGCTGGAGCATCTGCGTCGTGAGGGTCGGGGCAGGACGGCCAGGGGTCTTACCGGCGCGGCCCGGGCCCACCTTAACCGGCGTCCGTGAAATCGTCGGCGACGTCTGCGAGCGCGGCGATTGCTGGGTCTTTTCCGCTTCCCCGCCGGTAGCAGACGGCCGGCTAAACGCGACGACTGCCACTACCAATCCGAGCGCGGCGACGCCCCCGACGATCATCGGCATCTGGTTGTTGCTCGAGGCGGAAGATGCGCGGCGGCGAGACGAGCCGGCGCGGCGACGGGGTGTTCGCGGTGCCATAGGACATGACGTTCTATCCGATCTCGGCGCCCGACCACACCCCGACCGCGCGGCTGCTCAGCTGACGCGACGCATCAGCGCATAGAAACCGCCGTCACACTGACCCTGCAACGGCATAGTCAAACGCTGTTTGATCAGTTCGAGGTCAGAGTGCGCGACCAGCGCAGACGCAACCACATCTTCGTTTTCGTCTCGATCGACCGAGCAGGTCGAGTAGACCAAGTAGCCGCCAACGCGAGTCAACGAGATCGCGCGATCGAGGATCTGGCGCTGTAAGCCGGCGAGCGCGGCGAAGTCTTCAGGGGTGAGCCGACGGCGCACTTCAACGCGCCTGCCCAACACACCGGTGTTCGAACAAGGAACATCCGCGAGCACCCCATCCGCTGGTTTGAGCATCGCCTCGTCGTCGACGACCTCGACGACCCGTTCAAGCCGGAGACGCGACACATTCTCAGCGATCCGTGCGCGGCGGACGTCGTCAGGGTCACTGGCGAAGACCTTGCCTCGCTCGCCGACTAGCCCGGCGAGGACGGCGGTCTTGGTGCCCGGCGCAGCGCAGAGATCGATCACGGTGTCGCCAGCGCGGCACGGCAGCGCCGCCGCAGCCGACGCAGCCGTCGGGTCTTGCGCGACAAAGGCGCCTTCATGAAAGGCGCTGACGCCGAACGGTGAGGCGCCTCCGCGCCAACGCAGCAGCGGCCCATCTCCGACGCGCTCGACTTCGACATCCTCCGCCTGCAAACTCGCGACAAGATCGTCTACTGAGACCCTGCTGCGGAGGTGAACCGGCGGAGTCGCGCTCGCCGCAGACGCGAGCTGCGCAAGCGCTTCCGAGCCGTGCTGGTCGTTGACTCGCCGCGCCAGCCAATCGGGCAGCGAGTGCAGCACCGCGAGTTGTTCGACGACGTCTCCTGAGAGCGGTGACGGAAGCTCGAAGGAGCGATTTGCTCCCATGGGCAGCTGGTGTCGCGGTTGCGAGGGGTCAGCGGGTCGTTCACGGATCATCCCGGCGATCCGCCTCAAGACGGCGTTGCAAAAGCCTTTGTTATGTCGAACCAGCGCGACCGTCTCATGGACAGCTGCATGCGCCGGCACGCCCGACGTGAAGATCAGTTGATACGCGCCTAAGCGCAGCGCGACGAGGAGCTCGGGGTCTTTTGGTAGACCGCGATGGGCTACCCCCGCCAAGACATGATCGAGCAGGCGCTCGCGCCTCGCGACCCCGTGCGCCAACTCATACGCGAGCGCGAACTCGCGGCCTTCAACGCCGCGCCCCTCTAACGCTGCGCGCAGACGCCGGCTGCTATCTTTATGCAGCGCCACGAGCGCGCGCTGCGCTAAGCCCCTGGCTCCTACCAAAGCAGCTCAGCCAAATCGCGCGTCCGGCGCGATCTGGTGACCACGCACGAACTCTCCCGCGGTCATGTTGCGACCGTTGTCGGGCTTGATGCGCGTGATCCGGTAGAGGTCTTTACCCGTGCAGACCCTGATGCCCTCCTCGCCGGCCGACTGGAGCGCGCCGGGGATGCCCATCCCGTAGAGGTCTTGCTCGACAGTGCCTTCCATCACGATGAAGCGCTTGTTCCCCAGGCGAGTCTGCGCGCCGGGCTTTGGAGTCATCGAACGCACCAGCAAATCGACCTCAATCGCCGGGAGCGTCCAATCGATGACGCCGTGCTCCTTCTCCACCTTTGGCGCGAAGGTAGCCCTGGAGTGGTCTTGGGGCGTGAAGCTTGCATCACCTTGATTGAGCTGACGAATCGCGGACACCAACGCCTTGCCGGAGAGCTCAGCCAACCGGACGCGCAGTTGGCCTGCGTTCTCTGTAGAGCCGATCTCGGTCCTCTCGACCAACATCACGTCGCCAGCGTCGAGCTCTTCGGTGATCTTCATGACCGTGATCCCGGTCTCTTTATGGCCGTCGCGGATACATCGCTGAATCGGCGCCGCGCCCCGGTACAGCGGTAGCAGGGACGCGTGAGCGTTGATCATGCCGTGCTTTGGGGCAGCCAACATCTCTGAGGTCAAGATCACGCCGTAGCTGATCACCACGCCAACGTCTGGCTTGAGCGCCCGAAGTTGCTCAAGGAACTCATCGCCGCGCGGATCCGCAGGCTGTGCGCACGGCAAATCTAGGTCCTGCGCAGCGAGCTTCACCTCAGCGTCATAGATCTTGCGGCCGCGGCCGCGGGGAGCGTCCGGCTTGGTTACGACGAGTTCAGGTGACAACCCGTTCTCTTGCAAAGCCTTCAGCGAAGGGATCGCGAAGTCACCGGTGCCAAAAAATACGATTCGCAAGGTTCTAGCCGTGAAAGACGTCGCTGCAGCGTGTGCAGCAGACGTTCGTACGTTAGCCGCGAAGCGTAGCGAGGGCAAATGGCCATATCGCTGCAAGGTTGAGCGTCGTGGCGTCGTCGATTACATCGATCAAGGTATGCCTGAGCTGCCCATGACGCTGCCTGACAACCTAACGCCCTTCCGCCCGACCATGGAGCGGCAGCTGACGGTGTTCGGCGCCCCTGTTGAGTTGGCGCTCTTACCGCAGCGACGCAACCGGCATGGCTACGACCACGGCGAGCAGCAGCCGTTCATCCGCGCCCCTGCACAGCGCATCATCGACGAAGAGTCCTACTGGCGTTGCGAGACGCTCGCGTTGACGCCGAACAAGTTTCCGTTCGCTCAGGATCAGCGGATCTTGTGGATGGCGCGTCCCGCGCGCGAGCCAGACGAGACCTTTTGGCGCGCCCTTTTTGACTGGGTCGATCGCAGCGGCGGCACCGCCTTGGTGAACAACGTCGGCGCCGCGGCGACGATCCCGCGCGCCCACGCGCACCTAATCAACGAACAGCTGCCGTTTCTCTCGTCGATCGATGAGCGACCGCTCCGCAAAAGCGTGATCGACGTGCCCACCTCCTGCGAGCTGGTGGTCAAACTCCTGCCCTGCTGCGTCATGGGCGTTCGAGGGCCGGCGGCAGCCAGGGCGACGGCCTTGATCCGCCTCGCCGACGCGCGCAGGACGGCTGCCTGGAACGTCATCGCAACCCCCGAAGCCACCTGGTCGATAGCCCGGACCGCCGAGACGCCGGCGCCGCATTTTCCGAGCCCGATGGGCGCTTCCGAGTATTGGGGAAGATTCTGCTACGTCGACGAGGCGCCGTTCCTAGATGCCGAGACCGAGACCCTGACGAAGGCCTGGGAGCGCTCCACCTCGACGTCGGTCGATTGACCGCACAGAGCTTCGGCTAGCCCAGTTCGTCAGCGGAGTTCGCTACGTCTCCTGGTAATCTCTGGTATCTGATGGACGCAAGGATCGAACGCGCCCGGCAGATCGTCGAGTGCGAAGCTGCCGCGGTTCGCCAGGTGGCGGACGGGCTTGGTGAACCCTTCCTAAAGGCCCTGGACATGATCCTCGGTCTGAGCGGCCGCGTCGTCACGACGGGGATGGGCAAGGCGGGCTTCATCGCGCAGAAGGTCTCCGCGACCCTCGCGTCGACCGGCACCCCGTCCATTTTTCTCCACCCCGCTGAGGCGATCCACGGTGACTTAGGTCGTGTGGACGCGGGAGACCTGCTCCTAGCCTTCTCCAAGTCCGGAGAAACCGAGGAGCTTTTGGTCATGCTGCCGCACGTCAAGTCGTGCGGCGCGTCCCTCGTCGCGATCACGCAAGATCACGGCTCGACGCTAGGTCGGCACAGCGACCTCGTGCTCGAGCTTGGGCACATCGATGAAGCAGGTCCCCATGGGCTCGCGCCAAGCGCGTCGACGACCGCCATGCTAGCCCTCGGCGATGCCTTGGCGCTGGTCGTCCAAGAAGGACGCGACTTCGGCCCGGAAGACTTCGCACGCTTTCACCCCGGCGGAGACCTGGGCCGCAAGCTGATGAAGGTCGGAGAGTTGATGCGAACTGGCGAGCGAAACCCGCGCGTCCAGGACGACGCTACCGTGCTCACCGCTGTTGAGGTGATGACCAGCACCCCCGGGCGACCGGGCGCCACCAGCGTCGTTGACAAGGACGGCAAGCTGGTGGGCTTTTTCACTGACGGTGACCTGCGGCGACTGATCGAAGAGGGCTTGTCGAACCCGCGTGAGCGGCGCATTCAAGATTCGATGACTCCGCAGCCTCGATCGATCGCTCCCGACACGTTCGCGCTGGAGGCGCTAGCGCTGCTGCACCAGCACGCGATCGACCAGATCCCCGTCGTAGACGAACACGGTCATCTGCTTGGGCTGCTTGACGTCCAAGACCTGCTCAACCTGAAGATCGGATGAGTTCTACTGCACCAACACCCGGCCGCGCTCGCCCGACAAACGAGGCTCTGTGCGCGATTGATTTCCTGCTGCTCGACGTCGACGGCGTCTTGACCGACGGCCGCGTGAACTTCGACTTCGAAGGTCGCGAATATAAGTCGTTCCACGTCCACGACGCCGCCGGCATCGTCTACTGGCACCGCAGTGGCGGGCGCTCAGGGTTCTTGTCTGGACGAAGCGGCGAGATCGTCAGGAGACGAGCCCAAGAGCTCGGCGTTGAAGAGGTCATCCTGGGCCGCGTTGATAAGGCAGCCGCATTCGAAGAACTCCTGCAGCGGCAGCACCTGACTCCAGAACGCATCGCCTACGTCGGCGACGACCTGCTCGATCTGCCGGTTCTCCGGCAGGTCGGATTTGCTGCGACCGTCCCAGAGGCGCGTGATGAGGTGCTCACGCAAGCGCAGTTCGTGACCAATCGATCCGCGGGATTTGGCGCCGTTCGGGACGTCATCGAAGAGCTCCTCAAGGCCCGCGGGGTCTGGCAGAACATCATCGACAAGGACGGTCGACCGTGAAGCGATTGGCCGCCTTCGTGCTCTTGCTAGCGATCGGTTTGATCGCCCTGAAGGTGGCAATCGGTGACGAAGTCGCGGTCCGCGCGAAACAAGACGAACAAGTAGAAGAGCCTAGCAAGCCGAGGCCCGAGCAGCAGCCCGGACTCCGCGTCGCTGGCGGCAAGGTCAACACGACCATTTCACAGTCCGGCAAGCTCGTCTACCCAAAGAAGCGAGAGGTCGACCTAGGCGACGGCCGTGTCCGTAAAGAGACCGTCTTCATACTCCGCGCAGAAGACAGCCAACCGATCGGCGACGGGCTGCAACAGCTCACCGGCGTCAAACTTGAGCTGTATGACGACGACAAGCACGCCGTCACATTGAACGCGAGCCGCGCCTTCCTTGAGCTCGGCCGCGGCGCCGACGGGCAACCAAAGATCAGCGACAGCAAGGCCATCGACCTCCGCGACACGGTGGTGACGAGCGAACCCGACAGCCGCCTCGCGGGCTTGCGGCTCGAGCTCGGGGACGCGAAGGTCAACGTCGGCGACGAGGAAATCCAGCTAACGACAGCTGAGGACCAACCGGTCACGCTCGAGCTGGAGGGTCGACGCTCCGCGAAGCTGACTGGCAGGGGTGCGCGGACACGGCTGCCCCGCAGCCGCGCAAGCAGCCTCAAGCAAGCCTCCGTCACCATCCTGTCCGATCCAAAATTGACCTCAGAGGATGTGCAGGTCCAAGCAGCCGGTCGCATGCACTACGTAGAGGACCTCGTCTCGGGGGCCGCGCGGATCAAGCTAGAAGAGCGCGTCGAGCTGCGCTTACAGGGAGCAAAGCTCGGCTCCGATGACGCCACACGAGGGGGTGGTCAAACCGCGTCGATCGCGCGCGGCAGTCAGTTCACTGGTTGGCTTCTCCGCTCGCGCGAACGCCCCACCTCACCAGCTTTTGAAGGTAGACAACGCGGCGACATGATCTGGCAGCGCTTGGTCCTCACAGGAGCGACCGCGACGATCGAGACGCCCGGTCTACGCGTCGAGACGCCAAGCATCACGTTGCGGCCAGGGCCGCTAGGAGAGCCCGCCGTCATCACAGCCCACGGCGGACCTTCGCGGGTCTTGCAGACGGAAACCGACGAGTCATCCAGTCAAGACGGTCTCTTGGTTGGGAGGTCACCGCGACGCATTCACCTTGTGAGGCCCGGGCAATCCGCTGGCGCGCTCCATGTGATGATGGGGTTCCCCAGTTGGACAACGATGTGCCTGCAACAACAGCAGGTCGTAGTGCTCACCGACGCTGCTGAGGTCGAGCGGGGTTCACAACTGCTAACAGCCTCCGAGGGAATGCTGATAGCCCGTCGGTTAGACACGGACAGCACGGTCGTCCAAGGCTTCGGTGACGTTGCCATGAAAGGCAACCCGGATACTGCAGGTCAAGCCGACGCGCAGAGACCGACACAGCAAGCCTCGGGCAACGACGGGATGATCCTCGCGATCGCCGGCGACGAGGAGCGGCTCCGCATGGGCCCAGCGGGCGACGAAGACGAGACCGCCTGGAGAAATCACCGTTATAGAGTTCTCTACGGCAGCTCCTCGCTGGAGGGAGCCGGTGGCTGCGAGGTCCGCCGAAAAGGCGCGCGAACAGAGCTAGACCTCAGGGCGCCATTCCAAGAAGTCACCGCATACTTCGAAGACAGCGACACGGAGCTACGCAAGGTCCGCAGGCTACGTGCGACGCTTCATGGTGAGGACATCTTGAGGTTGGAGGTCTTGGGGCTACCAGTCCAAGCAACGTTCGCGCAAGGGGGCGAACGCCTACGAGCGCAGGCGCCGAAGATTCTCAAGGTGGGTCCGCGCTCCCTGAAGCTCTTGCCAGTTACGAAGGATGAGTCACCGTGGAACGAGCTCAGCGAGAGCGACCGGCTACCGCGCCTCACTAGGAGCTGGTCCGACAATTCGAGGAGCGAGCGTCACGACGCCGAATACAGCGTGGAGCTTCGCGGCCCGCACATCGATGTTCACCACGCAGGTGGCCGCGCCTTGATCGTGGACACGCGTGCAGAAGATGACGACCTAGCTCGCGTCTACGCAGTGCTCCCGCAAGCGGCGTCAAAAGAACCGGCTACTGTGACGTGTGCAGCCGCTCGGATCCGAATCCTGCCGTTCGTGTTCACCCCCGAGACTACCGCCGCTCACTTCGGCGGCGGCGGCGCGTTGTCGGGCCTCGCGACGCACACGCTCGCCGCTCCTTGGTTGCTGGTTGATGAGGTTCGATCTTTTGAACTAGATGACGAGGAGCAAGGCCACGTCGAGGGCACCGGGCGGCGTTTACTGATAAGTCAAGGCGGCGCCTCTGCGTTGTTCCTTGGCGACCCCGACTCACAGGTGGCCGCGGTGGTGCGCCGACGCCAGGGTCAACGCGAGGTCGTGCTCCGCGGCGCGAGGGTCCGCTTGCAAAACGACGCAGAGGTGCGCTTTTCGGCCCTCGGCACGTTCGAAGGAAGATCGACCATGTTGTCCCCGACCATGACCCTGCATGAGAAAGGCGGGCGAGGGATGCTCGCTCATATGCAGGCGGTGTGCCGCGGCGACATATACGTCGATCCAGACGCCGTTCGCTTCACTGGGCCGGTCGAGGCGACCAGCCTGCTGCCGACGTTGGCTGTCGATCCGCAGGGGATCAAGATCGACGCTAAAGAGCTCCTGATGACGCGCCAGACAACCACTGGCGACGTCTCACGGATCACCGGAGAAGACGTGCGCGTGGACTGGCCGCGGCTCGGGGCGCGCGCTGACAAGGTCGAGCTCGACCTGCTCCGGGAAACGTGCGTCGCCAGCGACCCGCGCGCCGCGATTATCACCATGCCCGACGGCCGAGAGCTTCGCTCACCCAGGATCTCGGTCAACTACCTCACCTGGGAGATAAGCACCGGTCCGAGCAGCGCGAGGAAGGCGACGGCCGATGTCGACGCCGCTGATAACGGAGATTATCGCCAGTGAGGACCCGCAACTGGTTCATAGCGACGATCGCGATGGCTTGCGTCGCGAACGCCCAGGACAACCGCGCCGACTACCAGCTGCAGAACGGCGCGTTCCGCTCGCGAAAGCGAGACGACTATTACGAGGTCCAGGCACAAGGAGGATTCCGATTCGCCGTCGAAGCGCTCGGGTTGTCCGTCCGCGGAGACAACCTGCTCATCCTCCACGACCTTGAGACAATGCAGGGCGCTATCGACCGCGGCCGGAGGAGAGGCCTGCCGACTCGCGGGCTCCCAGAGCCAGCGCCGCGGCGGCGCATGTCACCCGAAGCGATAAGGAGACGCCTGCAGCGGACGCTGGCGACCGTTGGCGAGGCTCCGCAGGCCAACTCAACCGACAATGAAGCCGTCGGCGACGAGGCCCTCCGACTCTTTCGCTACCTCTACTGCGAAGGTGACGTCGTCGTCGTACAACGCGGCGTCGAAGTCCTCCGTTGTGATCGCATGTGGATATCTCCAATCGACGACCGCATCGTCGTCGAGAACGCAGAGATCCGGTATCAGATCACCAACGGATCTGGTCGGCAGGAGCTGGTGGTTCGCGGCCCACGCCTGATCAAGCAAGGGCCGCGCTGGGTTGGGGAGGACCTCACCATCACGACGGATACCTCCTCTACACCCAGCGCAGCGTTGCACGTTGGGGAAGCTGAGATCATCGAGCGGCCAGGCGAATTCGAGGTCATATCTAGAGGACAGACGCTGCAGCTCGGCGGCATCGATTTGCTGCCTATACCGGACGCGCGCATCTTTACAGGGGACCAGAGCGCGTTCCTGGTCAAGAGCGTCTCGGGCGGTTACTCAAACCGACTCGGCGCACAAGTAGGCGTCGTCCTAGGCGCGCCGTGGAACCAGACCGGCGGCGCGATGCACCGGTGGCTCACCGGACGACCAGCCGACGAGTTCCGAGGTGAGTGGGAGCTCGGCGTCGGTTGGATCCAAGAGCGCGGCGTTGTCATGGAGCCGCGGCTCACCTACGGCGTCGATGGACGCTATGAGGGGTGGATCGAAGGTCTACACCTCAATGACGGAGGTGTGAACGTTCGCGAGATCCGCAACAACCTCGACGGCACCGTCGTCGACGAGACCCTCAGGACGGTCGCGCGGACAGCGAACCGCGTCCACCTCGGCGAGCGAACCCACCTCGACCTGCAAGCCTTCCAATCGTCTGATCCTTCTATCTACAGCGAGTTCTATATCGGCCCATACAGGCGGGCTGAGCTGCCGGAGACCAGCGCATACCTGCACCACGCCGATGAAAACCACCTGCTTACCATCGGGACGCGCTTCAACCTGAACGACTTCAGCTACCGAGACGATCGATCCTTAGCCGACCGATTCATCGAAGAGCTACCGGTGATGACATACCAGTGGCTAGCGCAGCCAGTGGCAACGACTCCTTGGGAGACACCCATCGTCCTCGACCTCGAGACCCAGGTCGGACAGCGGCGAAGCGCCTACGACGACCGCTCGTTGCAGCGCGCGAGTGACCGCTCTCTCCGCGCCGACCAACACATCGAGCTCTCGGCGCCGTTCCGCGTCGGCTCTTTTAACATCCGACCTTACGCGAGCGGACGAGGCACGTTCTTCGACGACACCCCCACCGGTGACGCGGAGGAGCGCGTGGCGATGGAAGCTGGCGTACAGGTCGGAACAAGGCTCTCCAGAACCTGGAGTTGGCTCAACCAAGCAGGTGAACGTGACGGCTTGAGACACGTTATCGCGCCGCGTTTGACCTACAGGAACCGGTATCACGTCGATGATTCACCGACCGACCTTTTCCAATATGACGACGTGGACGCTACCCGCCTTCGTCGACTTGGATACGACACGGTCGACCAGCTCGTCGAGCGCGAGCTCGTGCGCTTCGAGGTGCGAAACGTGGTTCAAAAGATGGTCGACACCGCGAGCGGACGTCAGCCACGCGATGTCATTTTCGTGGACCTCGCGCAAGACTTGCTACCGAACCGCGACCGAGACAACAACGGCGACACGCTTGGGTTGTTGTTCTACGACGTGCTGTTTCGGCCAAGCCTTCATTGGCTGCCGCTCGAGAGGTTCGTGCTCGCACACTACGGTGACCTCGATTGGAAGAGGGGCGTCCAGACCTCAGACACCGAACTGACTGTCGGGCCCGTCGCCGGGCTCGACTGGACTGTTGAGTATCGAGAAGACAATCAACTCGAAGGTGTCCTTGGTGTTGGCGCGCGAACTCAAGTTTTTGGTAGATGGTCGCTCTTCGGGAGAGCACAGCGCGACCTCGAACGCGACGAGCTGCTCAACTACTCCTTCGGCATCAGCAGAAGAGACCAGAGCTGGATCATTGGTGTTTCAGCCACCTACAACCCGTTCATCGACGAGGCCACGTTCCGCTTAGACTTCCAACCGACCTTCGCTGGGATGCGTGGTCGGCGCAGCCGTTTCGGCGGCGCGTCGGCCGACCAGCGGTTCGGCTACGTCTACTAGAAGGTCCAGCCGACGGTGAGTAGAACGCGGTTGTCGGCGTTCTTGCGCCCGGTAGCAGGCGTGTTGTCGTAGTCAATTGTGTGCGCAACAGACGCGACCATGCTGTCGGTCAACGAGGTCGTCAGCTCGGTGACAGCTTGGAGGTAGAAGTCTTCACCGTCTTCGATGGAGGGGAACGCCTCAACCCTGTGGACCAACTTGGTTTCCTCGCTGAGCTGGTGCTCAAGCCTGTACGCGATCCGCAGCGAAACGGTCTCTTGCGACGCGAGACCGGACGTGCGGTAGTCCTCGATGTAGTAAGAGAGACCCGCTTCAGACAAGAGCGTTGTCACGCCGTCGTCGATGATCGTGTATCCCAAGCCGAGACCGCTCGTAAAGCGAAGCTGAAGATCGGCGAGTGTGTCGCCCAACGCCCGCGCCGTGCCGAGCGCATACCACCCCTCATTCAGGAAGAAGTCGTATTTCACGCCGCCACCGGCGCGACGCTGTGTCAGCGTCTTCACGTCGGTTGCGACATCCTCATCGGTTCCGTAGTTCCAGATCGCGTCGACGGTGATGCGATCCTTCTTGGTCGATCGGGACGCGTCGAACAACACCCCAACGGATTCACGACGCGTGTTTCCGCTCGTGTATAGAGCGGTCGTCTTAAGGGATCCGCTCCACTTCGGCGCGTCGTCCGCCGGCGGATTGATCATGTCGATGTTCGCCACGAGCAATCCCCCACCCTCCACATCGCCATCGAGGCGGAGGTTGTCGTCTTCGATGCCGACAACGCGACGACGTAGTGTCCGACCTTCGTTGGTCTTCAAGGTCACCTTGTCGCCCGTCTTTAGGTCAATCACCTCAGTGATCGATACGGTGACGTCGCCCATCAAGGACGATCGGATCGTCACCTTGCCCTCGGCCATCGTGACGACCTTGCCGTGGACGACGTCGCCGTTGCTGAGCGTGACCTGATCCTGACTCCGAATACCGATCGCGCACGTCGCGACAGCGACCGCAAAGAGTGTGCTTCTCATGTTGCGGGCGATGTTCCAGCTTCGCAGAACGTCCGCCAAGCGCAAACCGCCCGGCTCCACCGCTGTCCTCGCCGAGGTTCGGTTGACCATCGACGCGCGCCAATCTCAGCGCTACGGATCCAAAAGCGACGACCCGGAGGCGCGATCTATCTCACAGGCTATCCAAGAACTTGCCCGGCTCGTAGTTGCCGAGATCCAGGATTTTGGTGCACACGCGGTCGAGGAAGTAGCGGTCGTGGGAGACGATCACCATACAACCGGGAAAGTTTTGAATGCCCTCTTCGAGGACCCGCAGCGTGTCGAGGTCCAAGTCGTTAGTGGGTTCGTCCAACAAGATCATGTTGCCGCCACGACGGAGCATCTTTGCAAGCTGGACCCGGTTGCGCTGACCACCCGAGAGGGACCCTACCGTCTGCTGTTGATCCGGTCCGGTGAAGTTGAACTTCGCCACGTAGCTGCGGCTGTTCATCTCCTGCTTGCCCAACTTGATGATGTCTTGACTGTCAGCGATCTCCTCCCAAACAGTCCGCTCGGGATCTAACGTCTCCCGCTCCTGGTCAACGTGGCACAGATCGACCGTCTTACCCACCGTGACCTTCCCTTGCTGTGGCTCTAACTTGCCAGTGATCAGCTTGAGGCACGTCGTCTTGCCCGTGCCGTTGGGTCCAACAATCCCCAGGATGTCTCCTGGCTGCATGTCGAACGAGACGTTCTCTAAGACGTCCGTGTCCCCATCGTATGAGAAGTAGACCTTCTCAAAGCGAATGATCGTGTCGCCGAGGCGTTTACCAGCTGGGATCTGCAGCTCGACAGAGTCGTCCGACTGCTCGATCTCCTCCTCGACCATCTTGTCGTAGTTCTTCAGACGCGACTTGTTCTTTGTCGCGCGCGCTTTCGGGTTCATGCGGATCCAATCGAGCTCGCGTTCAAGGAACTTCGCGCGCTTTTGCTGCGCCTGCTCCTGTGACGCCATCCGTTTGGCTCGCTGGATCAAGTACTCCGAGTAGTTTCCTTCGTACGGAATGGCGCGGCCATGCCAAACCTCCAGCATCCAACCAACTACGTTGTCCAAGAAGAATCGGTCGTGAGTGATAACGACAACCGTGCCTTTGTAGTTGGCGAGCTGTTCCTCCAGCCATCGGACGGTCTCAACGTCGAGGTGGTTGGTTGGTTCGTCGAGCAGCAACAGGTCTGGCGACTCCAAGAGCGTCCTGCAGAGCGCTACGCGGCGACGCTCACCGCCTGAGCAGTCAGCGACGTTTTTATCGCCGGGCGGCAGGTGGAGCTTGGTCATCGCGGTCTCGACGTAGCGGTCGATCTCCCACGCGTCTTTGGCTTCGATCTCATTTTGCAGTCGCTCAAAGTCGGCCATGACCTTGTCCATGGCGTCCGCCGCCAAGTCTTCACCCAGCTTCATCGAGACCTCTTCGTGCTGCTTGAGCAGGTCGCGGATAGGCTCCACGGCCTTCTCGACGTTCTCGCGAACCGTCAAGTCCTCGATCAACTTGGGCTCCTGCGGCACATAGCCAACGGTCTTACCGTCGGCCAATCGAGCCACGCCTTCATACTCCTTGTCGTCGCCAGCCATGATGCGGAGCAGCGTTGACTTACCCGCGCCGTTCTGGCCAATGACGCCGATCTTGGCGCCCTCTAAGAAGACGAGGCTGATGTCGTTCAGGACAGGCTTCTTGCCCTGATAGCTCTTGGTCAGCTTCTCTACGGAGAAGATCGGTTTGGCGCTCATGTGGGCGGAAGAACGTATGGAGACGGGGCACCCTGGTCCAGTCCTTAGAACCCATCCGTGCCAGGCTCTCTCGCAGATCTAGGCGCTACCACCTCTCGGCGCGCGCCGTAACGAGACAGGACGCGGCGCGTAGGGACGCCTGCGATGACACCGCAGCGTCGCGATCCAAGGGACGCCGGCCTACGGCGAGCTGTTGGCGCTATGATGGAGCGCTCGTGATCGCCCTCTTCTCATCGCTTGGCTGGCAGGAAATGGGCCTGCTCTTCTTCGTCGGTTTGTTGCTCTACGGCAGGAACCTTCCTGATGCGGGTCGGAGCCTCGGCCGGGTCGTCGCCCAGCTCAAGCGAAGCTTTCAGGACTTCAAGTATCAGCTCGACCGAGACGGAGAGATCGGCGGCGTCAAAAAGGCGATCGCGGACACCGCGCGCGAGGTCAAAAATGTCGCGAAGGTTCCGCGCGCTGTCAGCAACCCGACCGGCGCGCTGAGCGACCTCACCCACGAGGTGATGTCGACATCCATCGACCCCGACGGTGATGATGAGCCTGTTGTTGAGGTTGAAGACCCGTCCCCCGAGCCGTCGTCGCGTGATGGTGGTGATAAAGATGGAGACGAATCTTGAGCCAACCTATCAGCCGCATCATCGCTGTCGCGAGCACCCCTGCGCAGGCCAAGATCTACGTTGCTGTGCTGAGATCCGAAGGCATCCCTGCGTTCGTCGACGGGGATTCGGCAGCCGACGAGTTCGCTATGAGCCAGCGGATGATGAACGTCAGCAACGTCCGGGTCATGGTCCCGACAGACGCCGCGAAGCGCGCCGAAGAAATTCTGAGATCGCGCGTTAACAGCGTCGAGGACCTAGAGCGACAAGCTATGGAAGCCGCGAATGACCCGGAGGCCGAGCGTGAGGTGTGAGACTTCAGCTGCGGCGTGATCGCTGGATCGCCTCTTCGCCCGCGTCGAAGATGCTCATCCAATCGCTATCCGCCTTGCCACCGCTTAGAGATGCCTGGCCATCAGGTTGCTCACGGCGCTTGGCGTCGCACTCCAACCACTTGGAGTAGTCATCGAAGAGCTGGCTCAACAGCTTGCGGTTCTCGGACACCAACCCAACGTACGGGAAGAGATCGCAGTTGTGCTCTTTTTGGATCTTTGCGATGTCGTCGAAGGAGAGCATCACTGGCATCACGATCGTCACAATGTCACCGAAGGTGTCGAGCGGGACGATCGTGTGTTCAAACAGCAATTCCTTAGGGAGGCGGAGCTTCGCTTCTTCACTGATTTGGTGGTTCGCGGCCATCAAGAACGGCAGGTTGAAGTTCTCCGTGACGATCTTCGCCAAGTCCCACTCGGTAATGTGCCCGCCATTGATCAGCACCTGCGCGAAAGGCTCTCTGTCCTTGTCTTGCGCGTAGAGGGCGTCCGTGATGACCTCCGAGGAGACCACGCCCCGCTCAGTGAGGATCTCCGCCAGCCTTACAGAGGTGATCTTTTCGATGCCTTTCACGTCCGTGTCATCGACGCATCGCAGGCCATCTCTTGAGGCCATGACTCGCGACTAGACCCTTCTTTGAGCCGCGGCGACGC
>MDTD01186063.1_pt1 | contig 16297 bp, 10 predicted proteins | sample 811221 | NCBI WGS metagenome assembly MDTD01 (sample SAMN05326646, study PRJNA326480) | marine metagenome | isolation source: seawater | place: Pacific Ocean: South West | collected 2011 | reverse complement strand
GCGCGGGACCAACACTGTTAAAGAGCTTTTCTATCGTGGGGACGAAAAAGCCGACCGGACTCGCGTCGCGATCGACCTCTTGATTGTCTCTCACGTGCCGCTTCGCGCGGCGGGCGGGACGATACCTGTCAGAATCGCGGCGTCAACAGGTTTCGGTGCTTTTTCGGTGTTTTTTTTCAGTTTCTCCGAAATAGCCTCCAAAGCCTTATTTTAAAGCTCTTCTCTCCTCTCCGCTGCCCCGGCACTCTTGGCCGGAGCGCCAGAGATTACTGATTCATTGCAAAACATCTCAAGACACACCGTCAAACCTCCACCGTCTCTGTTTTCTGCACGGATCCTCCCCCCCATACCTTCCGCACAGGTCTTGGCGATCGCCAGGCCTAATCCAGCTCCGCCCGTTTCCCTTGTACGTGCTTTTTCTGGGCGGGAAAAAGGCTCAAAGACTCTCTCCAACCACTCTTCGGGGATTCCCGGGCCCCTGTCCCGGACCTCAAAAAGCACCGTGTCTCCAATATTCTCCGCCCTGAGTTCAATCGGTCCCCCTTCGCCCGCGTAACGCTGGGCGTTACGAATGACGTTGCCGAGAGCTCTGCGCAGCAAGTCAGAGTTCGCCGTGATTTTAAGTTCAGCGGGGCAATGAATTTCAAAATTCCCTCCGATTCCATCCCGCCCGGCCAATTCAGAAAACAAAGCTGCTACGTCAATTCTATGGGTTGGAAGGGCTTCCACCGCGATCGAGGCCTTGGAGAAATCAAGCAGCTCGTTGATGAGCTGGGAAAGTTGCTCCGCCTCCTCATTCAGGGAGTCCAGATCCTGCCGGTTGCCCGATGGAATCTTCTGCTCAAGGACGGCCACGGACATCCGTAAGCGTGCAAGTGGTGAACATAACTCATGTGCTATATCTCCCAGAAATCGTTTTTGACCCTTGAGATAATCATCGAGGCGATTGGCCATTCGCTGCACGGCCCGACTCAAGCGACCCAGTTCATCCATTCTCTTTGAAGCAACTTCTACCATAAAGTCTCCTTCCGAGATTGATTCAGCTGCACTCGTAAGCCGCCGCAATCTTCGTGACACCCTTGCGACAAAAGGAAGCCAAATCAAGGCTGAGACGAAAAGACCACCCGCGATCGCCCACAACCATGGGCGACCATCGTAAAAGATTCCATTGCGCCCCCTGACATTGGCTGTAGCCACCAGCAGTGCCTCCGGAGGGTGGAGATATTCCCGACTTCCAAGTAATACCCTTGCTGCCGCCCATTGCTTTTTTGGGCTCCCCGCTTTTCCGAGATAAATGATCTCCGCGTCCGGTTCCTCAATTAATCCTCTTGGGCTGGGAGACTGCTGTCTACGGTCAGCCGGTCTCACGGTGTTTGCATCACGATCAAGTCTTGCACCTTCCCATGCTCCATCTTCGACTCTGGAGCGGTGCAAAAATCGCCCCTCTTCCTTAATGCTCCCATCAGGGTTGGGCCTTCTTACCTGCCGCCCTTCGTGGGTCCGTCGTAAAGGTGGCGTAGCAGCCCCCATCCGCGCCCGGCGGGAGGGCCTTTTACCTGCTTCACGCAGTAATTCATCAGGTAATTTGAGATCCTCACCGTTCCAGAGTCGCTGGCCCTCAGGCCTGTAAAGCGCCATTTTGACACCATAAAAACCAGCGTACCGTTTCAGGATTTCTTCCCACTCAGCCCGGGGCGCGTTGCGGAGCTCCCCGCTCATTACACTGGAAGCAGCTCGAAATTGCTCCCTCGTCCGGCCTCCAAGTAGTTCTCTAGGATCGACTCTGAACTGAAGCTTGAGGACGAAAAAAAGAATCGCCGCTACCAACGCAAGATTCAGGAAAAACCAGAATAGGATTTGTCCATAAAGAGTAAGGTGTGGGCGAGACATGATTTGTTCAGACCTTGAATCTCTAATCGTCCGCTCTTACAGAAATCCACTTCATCTCTGCTCTTCTTCCCCGCAGATAAGTTGATAACCAACCGCCCGGATCGTCCTGATGTAGTTCGGCGCCTTGGCGTCATCTCCAAGCTTCTTGCGAAGCGCTGAGATATGAACATCGATGGACCGATCAAACACATCGAACTTGCGCTTCGACACCTCCTCAATCAGCTCCTCTCGGCTTTTGACCCTCCCTCCAGCCCGCATCAGCGACCCCAGAATCGCAAATTCAAGAGCCGTCAGGTCGAGCAACTCACCCCCTTTGGTCGCAACGTGAGGTCCCTCTTTCAGGCAGAGATCCCCGATCAAAAATTCATCCGGATTCTCATTAGATTTAACCTCTTCCCTGTGAGAACGCCGCATCACGGCTCTGAGCCGCGCGAGAAGTTCACGGGTTGAAAACGTTTTCGGAAGATAATCATCCGCTCCCATTTCAAGGCCTGCAATACGATCGGACTCTTCACCCATCGCGGTGAGCATGAGAACCGGTACTGTTGACTTCTTCCTGAGCTCCCTGAGAACTTCGATTCCATCCATCCCTGGCATCATCACGTCCAAAATGACTGCCTCGTAGCTACCCTCGAGGGCAGCTTGCAGTCCTTCAGTTCCTGTATGGCGCATGGAAACCCGATAACCGAGCGGTTCAAGGTATTCACGAATCAGTCCGCAAAGCTTCTTGTCATCATCGACGACCAGTAAAGGACTCACATATTCAACATCAGACACGGTTCGGGCTTAATGACTAGCCAGTGATGCGTCTTTTTGAACCCCTTTTACACCAACTTAACATTTTTTACCGATCTGGCCTCCGACAGGAGATTCCCAAAGAGCCAGTGGGGCAGAGCGGACAATTGAATCCGAGGCAATCTACCTGTAGTCTGTCTATCGATGGGAGAGTCCTTACCACGCCCAAGGGTCGTAAATGGAGCATTCACTGCGCCAGACCCCAACGCCCTTACAGCCCTCCTCCCGGCTTTCAGGTTTCAGCAACTTATTGGATGCGGTGCGATGGGAGCAGTCTTCCGCGCTGAGCAGATTTCGCTCGGTCGGGACGTGGCAATTAAGGTTCTGCCTCCGGAGCTCTCTGCAGTCGAATCCTTTTCCACCAGCTTCAAGACCGAGGCACGCGCGATGGCTAAATTGACCCATCCCAATCTGATAGGTGTCTATGACTTTGGCGAAGTCGACCACATGCTATTTCTCGTCATGGAGTTCATTGATGGGAACGCACTCCACAAGTCACCCAAAGGAGCCAAGGTGGACCCGGTCCGGGCTGTCAGGATCATTGAAGGAATTGCACAGGGTCTCGGTGAGGCTCACCAGCACAAGCTTCTGCACCGCGATATCAAACCGTCCAACATCATGATAACACGGCAGTTGAAACCTGTTCTCGGGAACTTTGGGTTGGCAGCACCTGCCGGCAATTCCGGTTCCAGGGTCGACATCGTTTCCTCAGGGTATGTCGCTCCGGAAGTTCTTGAGAATTTTACCTCAGCCAGCCCGGCCTCTGATGTCTACTCTCTGGGGGCCATCATGCATGAACTCGTGACCGGAATAGAACCAAGTCCCGGGGCTACCCCTGACCTCATTCAGGTCCCCGATCTACAGGGTCTGAGAGAACTCACCGGCGCAGTCTTGAACCGCGACCCAACTCAGCGGCCTCTCGACGGGGGAACTTTCGCGCTTGAACTGGAGCGCTGGCTCAAATCCGCGTCGCAGGTCCGCCCATCCTTAATAACTGCTCCGGCGACTCCAATCCCAGCAACGAGGCTACCGAACACCTCCCCAAAACTGATAAGCGGTGTCTCTGGGGGACTTCCCTTGCCTATGCTTGCTCTTTCTGGCTTGGCACTAGCCGCAGTAGCCCTTCTTGCCTTTCAAAGAGGAGACAAGGAAAACGCTTCAGTTGTAGTAGAAAAGAGGGAAATCCGTCAATCGTCCGGCGGATCACTCTCTCGCCCCGGCATTCCGCCAAAGACATCTGTCCGGAAACAGCTCTTCTCACTTGAGAATCACAAAACTGAAATGCGAAACCACCTGACCGCGGCAGCAAATGAACTGGTTTTGGCGCGACAAAAGAATGTCGTCGCTTTTCAGCAGGAGGTGGTTGGTAAGGAACGCGCCTGGGCCCCCTACCTTTCCCAAATTGATCAGGGCCGAGGCCTCCTGCCGCGCTACCTTACTTCAGGCGAAAAATTCACGATCTCGCCGGAAATGTGCGAACTCGTCAATCGCTATGCCTTCGATCACCAAGGCCAGCTCGAATACCGGCACCTTGAAGTGATCAAGGAACTTCATCGGAAAAGTGTTGAGACTCTGCAGCAGGAAGAATTAGCCCGGCCCAGCTTCTTGGTCGAAAGCAAACTCGAGTGGCTGGAGTGGCTCGGCGCCGACACATTCAAAATTCTGGCGCGCCCCCCGGACGGAGAGTGGGTCCTCCGCTTTGGCCCCGAAGATGCAGGAGCTGTTCACCTGATATTCAGGAAAGGAGCCGTGGTAAGGATCCTTGATAACGAAGAGCGTTCTGAGGGAATTTTTTCCACAACAAAAAATGGAGAACTCCATATTATCCGACCAGGAAAAAGTGGCAGCTGGACACTTCGCTGGCGCGAGCCGTGGCTCGATGGACGGGATCAGGCGGGGCGAAAAGTACGTTTTCGCCGGCGAGCATTTGCTTTTGAAAGTGAAAGCCCCCTTGAAAACAAGGGGGTAACCCATATCCTAGGAAAAGATAGTAGCCCCCGAGGTTCTACCCCCTCACTCCAAGATCCTGAATTATCCCGATTACAGCATCTGTTTCGTGACACCCTGCAGCGCAGACTTACCCCGTGGTTTCAAGCCTACAGGGGAAAGATCACTCAGCTTCTGGAGAAAGACGGGAAAATTTCCTCTCATCTAGAGAGGGAACTGAAACGGATCACAGCTCTTGACTGGAAATCGGGCTATCTCCCTCCTCACTCCATTGTCAGCCATAGTTTGATCCCACACGACCTAAGGGGTGACCGGAATCGGCTCCAGACCGAGGTTCCGAAAATTCTGGCCGAAGTTCAGGACACCTACCGGAACTTACTGATCGACCTGCGCGATAAGCGTCTCTCTTCGGGCGTAGACCCCGGTGAGATCGAAGGCGAGCTACAACCCTTTCTCTCCATGCGGCAGATCCGACTCAAGGGATTCTACAATGCTCACCCGAATGACCGCACATGGCTTGATAGCAGGAGTCTAGCCTCCCAGATCGTTCCTGCATTTAGGGGATGCAGGTCACGGCGCGTATCCGGCTATGATATTGAGGGGATTCTACAGATGAACTCGGGGATCTACCCGAGTTCCAATTCACGGTTCGGGGGCCGGGACCTTAATACCTACTACGGAAGGAATTGGCCAATGGTGATAGAGGATATTCCAATCTACCAGAAAGCAGCTCATCTATATCTGGTTGGAGGCCTGATCTGGGATTACGAATCGTCCGGAACCGAAGTCGCCACGATCGTCCTGAACTATCTTGATGGAACTGCGTCGTCGTCGCTTCCCCTTGTCAACCAGCATCATATCGCAGACTGGTATTCTTCGAGAAGTCTTCCCAAGGCTGAGCGAGTCTGGAAGGGAAAGCGAAGAGAGAGTGGCCGTCAATGTGCCGTCTACGAGATCAAACTCCCAAACCCAAATCCAGAAGTCCCCATAAGGTCGATTACGATTAAATCTTCCGGCAAATCCGCGGCGCCATTTTTTCTCGGTATCAGTCTTGGAGACAAGGGAATACAGAAGAAGGATGATCCCGAACTCGTGGAAAAGACAGGAGAATCTCCCATGCAGCGGGCCGACCGGGAACTCCGGGAACGGATCGAGAGGGAAACGGCGGATCGTGAACGCAAGCGCAAGGAGGAAGAGCAGCGCCGAAGGAAAAGTCTGCAACGCCCCCGCTAACTGTATTACCCGGTGTCACCAGCAGGTCTGATCTCAGGCCAACCTCACAACGAAGTCTGTATTGGCATTGCCATCCTCAACGCCGCCCCTTATTAAAAAACTGCTATGAAACTGCTCAGCGCACTCGCACTCACAATCCTGATGCCCGGCTCCGTCCTGGCAGATCACCATGGTTCAAAGGACAAAGATGGATTCTTCGAACTCTTCAACGGCAAGAGCCTCGAGGGATGGACCATCAACGAATCGCCTGAATCCTGGAAGGTCAGTGATGGAAAGATCATCGTAAAGGGTCCACGGTCTCACCTGTTCTACACGGGCAAGGTCAACAAAGCTGAATTCACGAACTTCGAGGCCAAGCTACAGGTTCTGACCAAGAAAGGCGCCAACGCAGGATTTTATTTCCATACCAAGTTTCAGAAAGACGGCTGGCCGAAGAAGGGATTCGAGGCCCAGATCAATGCTACGCAGGGAGACCCGAAAAAAACTGGAAGCCTCTATGGCGTTCGCAATGTAATGAACACCGCTCCTCATAAGGACGACGAGTGGTTTGACTACCACATCGCAGTGAGGGGAAAGAAGATCACGCTCAAGGTAAATGGCAAGACCACCATCGAGTACACCCAGCCTGAAGGAGGACCTACCAAGGCTGAGCGTGGAGGCTTTGACCGCTTCCTAGACAGCGGCACCTTCGCAATCCAATGCCACGACCCTGGGAGTGAGGTTCATATTCGTAGTGTGAAGGTAAAACCTCTCAACTGAACACTTGTTACTGCCACTTTACCAAAGCCGCCCCGCGCTTCTCGCTGGGCGGCTTTTATGTTTCCTGATGGCATTCGGTATGATGGATCCCGGGATTTGAGAAATCTCGTGATCGATTTTTCGTCTTAACTCCTCTAAAACCATTACTGAAAACTCAGTCCACTCTCCGTGGGCTTCTCGTCCACTGTAAAGAATGGCGGATCACAATAAGAAAAGGGACGATGCGTTCAAGGCTCCGGAGCCCGCGGAACTCAGTAGAATGCTGCCCTCCTTCAAGGTCACGCAACTTCTTTCCTCCGGGGTAAGTAGTGCGGTTTACGTGGCCCGCCAGAAATCTCTTGATCGAAATGTTGCCATCAAGGTTATGCGTGGGAGGAAAGGGCCCGCTCGGAACCGATTCGAAAAAGAGGCCCGGGCAATGGCCAAGCTTCGGCATCCAAACCTGATTGGAGTGCACGATTTCGGGGAAGCAGACGGGTTCATGTATCTCGTCATGGATTTTGTAGATGGGAAATCTCTCCGGCGTTCAACTCGTGGCGAGGCGATAGATCAGAAGACTGCTCTGGAGCTCATTCTTTCAATCTGTGAGGGACTCGCGCATGCTCATCAGGCGGGGATTATTCACCAGGCAATCAAGCCGGACAATATTCTGATTGGCTCAAACCTCGAACCTCGAATCGGAGACTTCGGTCTTCCTCACCACGGAGAAAACGGAGTGCCTTCAGCAACAGGGTTGGATCATATTGCTCTCCAGTATGCAGCACCTGAAGTCACCAACAGACGAGCTCGTGCAGACCGCCGCTCGGATGTCTACTCGCTTGGCGTGCTGCTGCATGAGCTCCTTACCGGTGAACTTCCTGACGGTGGTTTTACTCCACCGTTAAGAAGCCAAGAGCAACGATTAGACCCTCGATTTGAGAAAATTCTTCAGCGAGCAATGCATCCGAGCCCAGGCGAACGGTTTGCGGATGCGCGTGCCCTGTATGAGGAGCTGAAACCTCTTCGAAAAAACCTCGGTCAGGGGAATCTCATGACTCATAATAGTGAGGTTGCCGAAAGCGGGGAGAGCTCAGATGAGACGAGGGAATCCAAGCACCGTGCGGTTCAGCAAAGCGAAACCCTCGCTGCGATGGCAGCTACCGAATCTCGGCGCTACGATCGTCTCATCGCCGTCAAGATTCTGGTCATCGCGGTTCTGGTCGTTGCTCTCCTCTCGGTATGGTCGGCATACAATCAAAGAAAGAGCGAATCCACCCGGAAGGCAAAGGTTCTGGAAAGACAGAAAAACGCCTTAGGTTCCGGGGCAAAAGCGAACCCATGGGCCAACCTCCAGAGAGATCCAATCCGTGAAGCAAAGGAAAATCCTCTACCTCGGCAAGCCCGGGAATGGACTCTTTTTGATCTTCAGGAACAACTTCTCCAGGGAGATCGTGATCGCTTTCCCGAAGGAACATGGGATCTGGCAGACCGGAAGGTCTACTATGTGCGATCTGCGATGAGCTGGAGCGCAGCGAGCAGATTTGCAGAGTCTCATGGAGCTCACCTCGCAACCCTGCGAAGCGATGAAGAGCGCTTGGCTCTTCTTGCCAATCTTCCGGAAGGCAAGATCACCTGGTTAGGTGGAGGGATGACGGGATCAAAAAGCTGGGGGTGGGTGGACGGAACTTCTTCACCACTAAGCACGCCATCCGGGGCAACCGGTCAGTATCTCAGCATGAGTGATAGCGGGGCAATCCAGGCATCTCCCGGCAAGACCAAGTATCCCTTTTTCCTGCAATGGCACCTCGATGGGAAGAATCCCGGGGCTCTGAAAGCGCAATTACAACGCTTCAACCTCTCCATAGACCAGCGAATCCCCGTCTTCCCGCCGGGCACTGTTACCAATCGAAACCGCCATTACCTCGTCCTTGAGCGCACATTTGACTGGGAAAAAGCCCGGATATTCGCAGAGGAAGCAAATGGACACCTTGCCGTAATCGGAAGTCAGGAAGAGCAAGACTACCTCGATCGCGTAATCGCTACCTGCCTCCCGGAGAACTCTGCAGCATGGCTCGGAGGCTCTTACTCCAGAGGGGCCTGGCGATGGGTTACCAATGAGGCCTGGTCCTTTACCTCATGGTTGGCTACCGAAGAGGATTTCGATTCTGAATCGACTGCGCTCTGCTTTGCCTCCGGTGAGCCGTCAGGATGGGCGAATCGCGATCCCGAATCAGAACTGGAGGCCCTGATTATCGAATGGAGTAGCGACCAGTTCTCCGATCAGTCCACTCCTCCCGGAGATCAGAGGTCATGGACTACGCTCCGCAATCAGTGCTCAGTGAAAATTACGACAATACGGGAAAAGTTTCTTCAGCTCCTGAAGGCAAATGGAGCATCCATGTCGACGGCCCTAGACAAGTGGCACACCGGTCTCCCCCTGCAGAATCGTAGCCGCTACACCCTCTCCTTCCAGCAGGCCAAGGCCAGAATCGCAGAGGACGGCCGCATCAACGAAGAAGGCCGCCTGCCACCCCTTCCCGCCGAGATCGCTTCCGTTTGTAATGCCTGCCTCCGGGAGCAGCGTAGCCTTGATCAGGAATACGCAACCGTGATGGAGAGCACTCGCAAAACCTACGTCCAGCAATTAGGCATGAGGCTGAGCAAGGCGAGGGACACTCGGCAATTTTCCGAAATGGGCGAAATCGAGACCGAGCTGGAATCAGTAATGACCGTACAAACCTTTGTCTCACACTTCAATATCGGAGGGGATGAGTGACAGGAGAATTTGTTAAGTTGGTGTAAAAGAAGTTCAAAATACCATTCAAAATGGCCAGAATTGTCCATGCCTCATAAAGCCCGAAAGGATACTACTTTCCATCATTCCTACCTGCTCCTTCTCGGATTACTTTCTCTTCACAGCAGTGCAGAGCCTCAAATCACCTCCTGGTATACCTCGCAAAGCGGGAAGTATGCCCGCATTTTCACCAGTAAGGAAAACGAAGCCGCGAGCCTCACTTCAACAACTTGGAGCCGCGGGAGAGGGAACCAGTCTTCCCCAACCTATGCAGGCGTTCATGAAATTCACCACGACGACAGCTGGGTCTATATTAGAACGAGCGGACTAGGCTTTCACGTCATGGGGCCTTGGTATCTAGACGAGGCAAAGACTCGGAACTTCCCTAACTTTCCCAGCAATACCGCGACCACTTACCGGATACCCCGCAGCCCCACCTCCTTCAACGGTACGGTTACGACCGGGTTTGGAGCAATCGGATACTTTGTTGACGGTGTCGCCCTGTTTGATGCTACGGATACCTTCTCCTACATCAACGGTAGCGCCAGTGACGCCAGCCCTCAGGGCGGAGGCCGAGGAGATGGGGTCTGGAATCGAGATGCGTATGTGAATGAGGGAGTGACCTTCGACTCGGCTAATGCGCACCAGGCAGGAAATTTACATCATTACCATGCAAATGCTCCCGCAATTCGTTACCTGCTGAACGACAGTGTTGACTACAATTCTGAAACAAACCGCTATAACGAGAACTTCAATGGCGGACACTCTCCCATCCTCGGCTGGGTTGCTGACGGTCATCCCATCTACGGCCCCTACGGCTTTAGCGACCCGGAAGATTTGGATTCCCCCGTGCGGCTCCTGAGAAGTGGCTACCAGAAGCGAGACGGTAGCAACGGGTCGACCAATCTGAGCCGGACCGGGCGAACCAGCCTACCGGACTGGGCCAACCGGTTACAGGGGCGCAGCACCAGCCTTGCTGCAAATCAATACGGTCCGGCGGTAAGCACTGCCTACATTCTCGGCCACTATCTTGAGGACTATGCCTACAAGGGAGATCTTGGACTGAGCCACGGCGAGGATTTTGACCTCGACGAATACAATGGACGCTTCTGCGTGACTCCGGAGTTTCCGGAAGGAGTCTGGGCCTACTTCACGACCATCTCAGCCGACGGAACCCCGGTTTTCCCCTATAATGTCGGCCGCAACTTCTACGGAACTCCGACCGGAAGCAGCGTAAACACCATCCCGGAGAATGCCTCTCTGTCTTTTATCGGTGGCCCCAGCACTCAGCATACGGCGGTTGAGATCAGGAAGAATGGTGGCGTTATGACCCTGACATGGTCCACTGTGGAGGGAGGGTCCTACCAACTAGAAAATTCAACGGATCTTGAGACATGGGTTGAAGAGGGTGCTGAAGTCATAGCGGACGGCACATCAAAATCCACAATCAGCCGGGCAGGCAACACCTCCCGTTTCTACCGTTTAAAAAGGACTGGCATTGCGGCATACGACCAAACTGGATTCGATAACCAGTTCGAAGAAGAACAACCCGGAGATGGAGGTGGCGCCGGAGGGGGTTCAGACAACTTCGTAGCAACCTTTACGGGCCCTCCTTTGCCTCCGGCCAACATTCTGCAGGATCTTAGAATCGGGAATCCCGGAGTCCCGGCCGCACTCGTGAGCAGGGACTCCAGTACTCAGCTCACAATTTCTTTCGATGCTACGGCTCTTGGTCCTGGCAGCCACGCGGTATACGTGTTCTTCACCACCCCTAATGGAAACCGACTCACTCTGACATCGACCAATCGCTATTCGCCGTAAGTCGTCGCACCTGGGCCAACTGGTTCCAGAGCAATCCTGCCTCTTGAGAAACATCACCTGATGCTTTGACCGCAATGGCGGAAATAACCCAGAAACATTGAGTCTCTCATCCATACTCAAGTGGCCCTTCAGGCTCTGGTTACTCCCTGCAATGATCTTCCAGTCATCGGGGAGAGACCTTTTTCTTGAATTGACGCATCTGTGGGAGGACCAGCCTCTCTCCACCCCAAGCAAAGAGCTTGTCACCGGATCCGGAGAACGCATTAGACTGTCGCGCTTCTCCTATCTTCTCTCTAGCCCCCGCCTGCTCAGCAAGCATACGGAAAGATCGTCCGGGACCTGGCTCCGCCGAGCAGATTGGTTCGGCTATGTCGACGCATCGCGTCCCGAAGGACTGATCCGATTGGAACTAGGATCCCTCCCTGCCCGAAACTACCAAACCCTGCAGTTTTCCATCGGACTCAGCCCTGAAACTGACCAAGCCGATCCAAGCCAATATGCGGCCAATCACCCCCTCAATCCAAATTTTAACAACCTCCATTGGACCCCTCAGGGTGGATATATCTTTCTCGCTGCCGAGGGCCACCTTCCCGATAACAGAACCACGGGCGGCTTCGCCTACCATCTGGGTAAACCGCGCAACAGGACGGTAATTTCAGTCCCCATTGACCTGAAACTAACCGAACCCTGCGTCCTTGAAATCAATGTCCACGTCGACCGGATCTTCGGAGGCGAACATCCTCTGGAGATCAGCACCAATCCCTCAACCCACTCAAGAGAGGGCGATCCAGTGGCCCGGAAGCTCAAGCAAAGACTTCCAGCGGCCTTTGAACTGCGAGGCATCCGGCAGGCTCAATCCATCACCGACTCGCAATCTCCATTAAGTCCACGGATTATCGGCACGCCCTATCGCTTTGAAATTGCAAGGGGATTCCCCATCCCGGTCTTACCAACTACTCCCCCCCTCACCAACGAACGTGTTGCTCTGGGCGAACGACTCTTCAACGACCCTCTTCTCTCGAACAAAAACCGGCAGTCGTGCGCCTCTTGCCACCAGAAAGCCCATGCCCTTTCAGACCCCCGTCGTTTCAGTGAGGGCGCCACCGGCTCTCTTGGAACCCGAAACTCCATGCCTCTCTTCAATCTGGCGTGGAAAGAATCGTTCTTTTGGGATGGAAGTTCCCCGTCCCTGAGAGAACTGGTCCTCCATCCGATCCAGAGTGCCATTGAAATGCATGAATCGCTTCCTAACGTCATGACTAAGCTTCAATCTGCCGGCTACGACCCTCTTTTCAAAGCCGCCTTCGGAAGCTCGGGCATCACAGAGCAACGTCTGGGGATTGCTCTCGAGCAATTTTTACTCACTCAGACCTCATACAACTCGCGCTTTGACAAAGCGACCCGAGGAGAAAGCGAGCTCACCGAAATGGAAAAACGAGGATTCGAGCTCTTTATGACCGAATATGATCCGCGCCGTGGCCTTCAGGGCGCTGATTGCTTTCATTGCCATGGTGGCGCGCTGTTCACTGATCATCGTTTTCATAACAACGGGATTCCCGATGACCGCGATCTGGGCCTTGAGCTCGTCACAGGAAGGGAGAATGACCGGAATCTCTTCATCACGCCCTCGCTTCGCAATATCGCCCTGACCGCGCCCTACATGCACGATGGGCGCTTTGAAACTCTCGAGGAAGTCATCGAACACTACAATTCCGGCCTGCGGCAGAGCCCAAGTCTAGATCCGAATCTGGCTAAGCATCCGCGAAAAGGTCTCGGGTTATCATCGAAAGACAAGCGGGCTCTGGTGTCCTTTCTCAGGACCCTGACCGACCCTCAGTTCGTCCCGAGCGCGAAGCTCAGGAAGCCAAACGGCCCTTAACGACCAAGATTCGAGCAAAGGAAAATGTTCCCTGATAGATAGCTAAAGGTGTTGGACTCCAGAGCCTCTTCCCTCCACAGTGCCATCCTTGAACCTACCAAACTCCCTGACAGTCTCGCGCCTGATTCTCACTGCGATCTTCGTGGTCGGCTTCATGCAGGGGAGTCCGATTGGCTATGGCGTCGCCCTCTTTGCCTTCGTCATTGCCGCTATAACCGACTTTCTGGATGGCTACTTCGCACGCAAGATGGGCCTGGTCACCTCACTTGGCAAATTGCTCGACCCCATTGCAGACAAGATTCTCACGGCCTCTGCCTTCATCTTCCTTTGCGCTCATAAGCAAAGCTTTTGCCCCGCATGGGTAGTTGTCGTTATTCTTGCACGCGAATTCCTTGTCACTGGTCTTAGACAGATTGCCGTTGAAAAGGGCAAGGTGATTGCGGCTGACTGGAGCGGGAAATGGAAGACAACCTTTCAGATCGGTTTTTGTTCGACAGGCCTGACCTGGCTATTTCTGGAAGCGCTCGGACAGCAGGAATCATTTCTAGCGCAACTCGCCAACCCAGATAACTGGCTCATGCCTACATTCCTCTGGCTCTCGTTGGCTCTCACTGTCCTCTCCGGCCTCCAGTATGTCTGGAACAGCCGGGATCTTCTGAAAGAGGGCTAATTTTTCGTAGGGCCCGCCCCGGGTAAGCTCCGGATGAGGATCTGATTATCCTGACGGCCCGGGAATCCCGCTCTCACGCGGTTTTTCATGAAACCCTCGATAGAAACCCTGAAATCTTAGGTTGCCTTATTTGGTTAATGCAATTAAACCTTACCGAGTTATGAAACATACTACCCTACTAAGATCCACGATCCTTGCCGGATCCGCCCTTGTCGCGGGATTCGCCTTCGCTGGCGACGACCCCGTTCCCGCAACCCCATCCTCTGGCCTCGATGTCGAGTTTGGAGTCGGATACAGCAGCGAATACCTTTTCAGGAGCATCAACTTTGGCGATGATCTTTTCCACACGAATATTGGCCTATCTGGCAGCGGTTCGCTGCCCATCGTCGGAGATGTTGACCTCTCCGCCGGTCTCGACCTGCGCACGGTGAGCGTAGATGGAGAAATTTCAGATACTGCCAACGATACTGTTAGTGGTCAGGAGATGCGCATCAGCGCTGCCGCCACCAAGGCTTTTGGTAGCTTTGACCTGACTGTCGGAGTCACCAATTACTCTTACTTTGGCACGGCTGGAAACGGAACTCCGGATGTCTTGGAGCCTTACATCGCGTTGGGCACAGAGCTCGCTGGCCTGAATGTTGGTCTCGCTGTCTACGATCAGGACTGGTTCTCAACTCTTGACAACTACATTGAAATTACCGCTGGCCGCTCAGTAGAGCTCGGTGGTCTTGGCCTCTGTGTCAAGGGAGTGATTGGCACCTGGAATGAGTTCGATGACACTCACTACGGTATCTGCGTTGGCCTGCCCATCGAGGCTTCTGACAGCATCACCGTCACGCCACATGTATCTGCGGTCTTCGGTGACACATTTTCTGGTGATGACGAGTTCAGCGCCGGCGTGAATCTCGGTTTTGGATTCTAGAAAAATCCCAAGAATCATAAGTTTCCAGAAAAGGGGGGCCGCACGGCTCCCCTTTTTACGTCCCCTTAATTATTCCTCACACCGGTTCGCTGGCAGCAGATCGAGAATCCTCGAGGATTCCTGCCTCTCCCTCGCTCTTGGCAACCACTACCGCGGCACAGGAATCTCCCAGTACGTTGACCGCAGTCCGGCTCATATCGAGGAGCCGGTCGACTGCAAGAAGAGCCACGATGGCCGCCTCTGCGCCCGGAACTCCTGAATTTTTGAGGATGATGAAGATCGCGACCAGGCTCGCGGAAGGAATACCGGCCACACCTACGCTGGTCAGCAGAGCGGCAAGTACCACCACGAATTGCTGAGCGAGGTCCATCTGAAAACCCACTACCTGAGCGACAAAGATCACCGCCACGCACTCGTAGAGAGCCGTCCCATCCATATTGACGGTAGCCCCCAGTGGCAGAGTGAAACTGGCGGTTTTCTTGGAGACTCCGGCATTGTCCTGGATGCACCGCATGGTCACCGGGAGGGTTGCTGAGGAGGAAGCAGTGGAAAATGCAGTGAGCAGGGCGGTTCGCATGGCCTTGAAATGGGCCAGCGGGCTCACTTTTCCTACGTAGCGAAGAATGAGAGGCATGATCACCGCGAAGTGAATGAGTAATGCCGCCAAAACGGTGAAGAAATACTTCCCAAGAACGAGAAAGATCTGGCCTCCCGATTGATAAACAACCGGAACGAGGAGTCCAAAGACTCCGAGGGGAGCGAGGGCCATGATCCACCGCGTCAGCAGGATCATAACGTCATTGAAGGCCTGAAAGAACTCCCTCAGAGATTGAGCCTGGGACGAGGGCAGCCGCGCGATGGCAATCGCAAAGAGCACGCTGAAGAAGATGAGTCCGAGCATTTGTCCATTGTTGGCCGCCGCCTCTACCACGTTGACCGGGATCATCCGCAAGGCGAAATCTGCCAGCATGGCAAATAATCCTCCGGTCCCTGTTCCAATCTCTGTGGAACGTGCCTGAGCCGAATTGACCTTGGCGAGCGCTGCCTCACTGGCCTGCTGTTCTTCAGTCTCGAAGGCCTCCCTGATTTCCATGTTTGGTTGTCCATCCGCTCCAAGACCCGGAGCAATCACATTGACAAGTACCAGCCCCACGATGATGGCACACAAGCTGGTGAGAGCATAGAATCCCGCCGTTTTGCCGAGGAGCCGACCAAACCCGGACATTCCTCCGAGGCCTGCAATCCCCGCCACTACCGAGGAGACGATCAGAGGCACGATGATCATCTTAAGAAGGTTCATGAAAATCGTTCCTACGAACTTGCAGGTCCCCACGAATCCCACGATGAAACCTTCCTCCGCCTGTGCGTCAATAGAACGGAGAATAAGTGCTGCCAGCGTGGACAACACCAGCGCACCGAGAATCTGCCAATGTGGCTTGATCTTTTTCATCGTGGTTCACGGTCACGAGTGAGCAATTCACGGTCAACTGTAAATCTACTCAATGACTCTCATCCATGGAGAATCTTCACCATGCGGCCTTCTGACCGCGAGGATCGGCCCCCCGACAGTTGACTGCCTACCGCTGCTCACCATATACGAGATTGATG
>MDTD01177127.1_pt1 | contig 16297 bp, 17 predicted proteins | sample 811221 | NCBI WGS metagenome assembly MDTD01 (sample SAMN05326646, study PRJNA326480) | marine metagenome | isolation source: seawater | place: Pacific Ocean: South West | collected 2011 | reverse complement strand
AGTAAAACAATATTTATTAAAAGCAGATATCTTAAAATTGGCTAAAGAAGAGGCAATCCTTTTTTTTGCAACAAGCGATCCTTTCAAAATCTCTAAATCACTTTGTAGAGAGCCTGATGTAATAATAACTGATGGACCTAATCCAATATCTTGGTTTATTAAAGGCTTTCAAGATACAACAAAAGTGATATCTTCATTACCAATTATTGATACTACTGGTGCTGGAGATGCATTTCTTGCAGGATTAATTTCTAGATTTTGTAAAATTGATGGGACAACTAATATATCTACATTACAAAGTGATATTCAATATGCGAGTATTTGTGGCCTTTTAACTTGTAGTGGTGAAGGTGCTATAGGAACACAACCAAATAATCAAGAAGTTCAAAGATTTTTAGAGAAATTTGGCTCTGTCACATGAAATTTTCTTCCAAAATTATCTGCATAAGAAATTTCTACTAACCAAAAAAGTTTAATAATTGGCATTATCAGCTCTGGCCATTCAATTATTAATATCCCATTGTTTGCTTCCATTGTCTCCTCTTCTTCTATAAATAATTCTTCAGCAGACTCCTTGTTTTCTATCCTATACAAGTCCATGTGAATTAGTGGTATTAGACCTGAGGTGTACTGATGAGACAAAGCAAAAGTTGGACTTGTTATGTCTTCTTTAATTAATAAACCTTTCCCAATTCCCTTCACAAAAGAGGTTTTACCCGCTCCAATTGGACCTTTTAATAAAACAATTGATTTAGGGGATAACTTCTTTGCAAAACTTTTTCCGAATGATAAAGTCTCAGATGAATTTCCAAAGAACACAAAAACATCTTAAAATCATTTATAGTCTAATAATAAAGATTAATTTTGAAATATGGTTATTGCAAATTCTCAAAAAACATCCATTCCTGATTATGTGATTACTGACATTGAATTAGCTGATTTTGGGCGAAAAGAATTAAATATTGCTGAAACTGAAATGCCAGGTTTAATTGCCCTTAGAGAAAAATACTCAATATCCAAGCCATTGAAAGGGGCAAAAATAGCCGGTAGCCTCCATATGACGATCCAAACTGCAGTGTTAATTGAGACTTTGGTTGACTTGGGAGCAAAAGTAAAATGGGCTTCTTGTAATATATTTTCTACCCAGGATCATGCAGCTGCGGCAATTGCTAAAAGGAACATACCAGTGTACGCAAAAAAAGGTGAAACATTAGATGAATATTGGCAATATACACATTACATCCTTGACTGGGGTGATGATTTACCAAATATGATATTGGATGACGGTGGGGATGCAACTGGATTATTAATTCTTGGTAGCAAGGCTGAAAAAGACATCTCGGTTTTGGATAACCCAAGTAATGAAGAAGAGATTGCTTTATATAATTCAATTAAAAATAAATTAAAAGTTGATAGTTGTTTTTACTCCCGAATTAAAAAAAATATAATTGGTGTTACAGAAGAAACTACTACTGGTGTTGCTCGTCTTTATCAGCTTCAGAAAGAGAATAACTTGCCTTTCCCCGCTATAAATGTCAATGACTCAGTAACTAAAAGCAAATTTGATAATTTGTATGGATGTAGGGAATCTTTGGTAGATAGTATCAAGAGAGCAACAGATGTTATGATCGCTGGTAAGGTCGCTTTAGTTATAGGTTTCGGGGATGTTGGTAAAGGTTCTGCTCAGTCATTAAGAGGCTTAGGGGCAATTGTTAAGATAGCTGAGGTCGATCCTATTTGTGCACTACAAGCTGCTATGGAAGGATATAGTGTGGTTACTTTAGATGAAGTAGTTGAAGATATTGATATATTTGTAACTGCTACAGGAAATTATAAAGTAATCAAACATGAAGATCTTTTGAGAATGAAAGATGAATCAATAGTATGTAATATTGGTCATTTTGATAATGAAATTGATGTTGCATCTCTCAAATCTTATGAGTGGGAAAATATAAAGCCTCAAGTCGACCATGTTACTCTCCCAAACGGTAATAAAATTATTCTTTTAGCAGAAGGAAGACTTGTTAACTTAGGTTGTGCGACAGGACATCCAAGTTTCGTTATGAGTAATTCTTTTACAAATCAAGTACTTGCTCAAATAGAGCTCTTTAGTAAAAGTGATGATTACTTAAATCAAGTGTATGTATTGCCTAAGCATCTTGATGAAATGGTTGCTCGTCTTCATTTAGATAAAATTGGAGCTAAGTTAACAGTTCTTACCCAAGAGCAGGCTGATTATATCAATGTAGAAATTAATGGTCCTTACAAATCTGAATTGTATAGATATTAAAATTGGATATTTTTCTAGCAAATATATTTAATTCAATACCTGAAATTATTTCAGATTCTGTGGAGATGAATCCAAATTTAGCGTACTTTATTATTGGATTTGCAATGTTTTTAGAAAATATAATTCCACCTATCCCTTCTGAAATAATAATGCCTTTAGGAGGATTTTTTGTTTATCAAGGGACTTTAAACTTTTATATTCTCGTTTTTTTTGGCTTGTTAGGAACGGTTTTAGGTGCCCTCCCTTGGTATTATCTAGGTAAATTATTAAATGAAAAAAAACTTTCTACTTTTATTGAAAATAAGGGTAAATTTATAGGTATCACCACGCAAGATTTAAAAAAGAGTAGATTATGGTTCGATAAATACGGAGTATCTTTAGTCTTTTGGGGAAGATTGGTGCCTGGTATAAGAACGTTAATATCAGTTCCTGCAGGTATTGAGTTAATGCCTTTTGGAAAATTTTTGATTTGGACAAGCTTGGGTAGTCTTGTTTGGGTGATAGCTTTAACTATTGCAGGATATATATTCGGTGAGAATTATCCACTCATAGAATCTTATATGGATAACTTCAAAGTATTTCTTAAACCTATTTTATTGGCTTTGATTATATATTTTCTATTTAAATTTATAAAAAAAGTTAGAACAAATATTTAAAAAGGAATTTCGCTTGAATTTTGGATTTCCTTATTTGAGAAACTATTGTTATTTTCGGTTTCTCTCTTAGATCCTAATAAATTTAATCTGTCAACTCTAATTACAGGCTTATACCGATCTTCGCCTGTGCTTTTATCTTTCCATGAATCGACTTTAAAACTACCTGTTATTCCAATTAGAGAACCCTTTTTAACATAATCAGCTGCAATTTGAGCTTGTTTACCCCATATCTCTAAATTAAACCAATCTGGTTCTTCATCTCTAGTTCTTCTATTCACAGCAAGAGTAAAATTAGCAACTATACTACCTGATTCAAAATATTTTACATCTGGCTCTCTACCAGCACGACCGACTAAGTTGACAGTGTTAATTTCCATAAGAATTTTTTTACATAATACACAAAAATTTTTATTTTGCTTATTTAATTGCTTGCTCTTCATAACTTAATGAGTAAATTTTAAGAGCTTATAAGAAAAGTAATATATCATTTACTAAAAAGGGATTTACTGTGATTTTTAATCGATTTAAATTTTCAAGAGATATTGGTATTGATCTTGGTACAGCTAATACACTTATACATGTTTCAGGCAAGGGAGTTGTCTTACAAGAGCCATCTGTTGTAGCTCTAGATCTTGAAGAAGGAGTTCCTCTTGCAGTAGGGAAAGAAGCCAAGCTAATGCTTGGAAGAACACCAGGAAATATTAGAGCTGTGAGGCCCCTGAAAGATGGAGTTATTGCTGATTTTGATGCGGCAGAACAAATGTTAAAGATGTTTATTCAAAAATCTAATGAAGGTAGAGGTATATTGGCTCCAAGATTAATTATTGGTATCCCTAGTGGAGTAACCAGTGTAGAAAGAAGAGCCGTTAGAGAAGCTGGATTGGCTGGTGCAAGAGAAGTTCATCTTATTGACGAACCTGTCGCTGCTGCTATTGGTGCCTCATTACCTGTAACCGAACCAATCGGTACTATGATCGTTGATATAGGGGGAGGTACAACAGAAGTTGCTGTTCTTAGTCTTGGTGGAACAGTCTTGAGTGAATCAGTACGAGTCGCTGGAGATGAAATTAATGATTCTATTTCTGTCTATCTTAAGAAAGTACATAATTTAGTTGTTGGGGAAAGAACTGCTGAGGAAATAAAAATCAAAATTGGTTCTGCATTCTCGAATGATGAATTTGATCAAACCTCTATAGAGGTTAGAGGTCTGCATTTATTGTCCGGGCTCCCAAGATGTATTAATTTGACTGCCGGAGAAATTAGAGATGCAATGAAAGATCCTCTTAATCAAATTGTTGAGGCTGTCAAAAGGACTCTTGAAAGGACTCCTCCTGAACTTGCTGCTGATATTGTTGATAGAGGAATAATGTTGGCTGGTGGGGGTGCATTAGTTAGAGGAATAAGTGATCTCCTTAGTCATGAGACAGGAATATTTACACATATTGCAGAAGATCCATTACTTTGTGTTGTTAATGGCTGTGGAGAAGTACTTGATGATTTTAAGAAATTACGAAGAGTTGTTGATACGCCAGATTTTGCGAGAAATGCTATAAGAGATTAATTTATATGTCCAATTTTCGTAGGACAACTTCAGCGCGTTGGTGGAATAAAAAGAAAATATGGATATTATTTATATTTTTAGTCTCTATTTTGTCAGTCAGAATATCTAAGAATTTAATATATAGAGATATTTATTATTTAATTTCAAAACCTTTTTGGCCTGGCGAATACCAAAGGGAGATTTTATTTAAAAGTGTTGACCAAGCATTAAATATTAAGATCAAGCAACTTGAAAAAGATAATTATCGTTTAAGGAAACTATTATTAATCCAAAATACTTCTGACAATAACAAAATTAATGCTTCTGTTATTTCAAGAAATATTAGTAGCTGGTGGCAAACTATCCTTCTGAATAAAGGGTCTAGGGATGGAGTAGCCATCGGAGATCCTGTTCTTGGACCTGGAGGTTTATTGGGAATCATTGAAGATACTTCTTTTATGACATCGTCAGTCAGGCTCCTAACTTCTCTTGAAAGCAAAGTAGGAGTGTTTACTCAAAGAACTAACATGCATGGGCTTTTAATGGGAGAAGGAAGTAACTTAACAAAGCTAGTTTTTTATTTAAAAGATATTGATATAAAAGTTGGTGACACTATAGTATCTTCTCCCGCAAGTACCTTACTTCCCCCTAATATTCCCATTGGAATTGTGGAGTCTATTGATGTAAATTCTAAACCAATTACTACAGCCAGTGTTCAACTCATAGCAAAACCACAAGCTATTGATTGGGTTCAAATATTTAAATTAGATTTTTAATGAATATTCTTTCTTATAGATTCTTTTCAGAATTAAGCTTTTTATTAATACCTCTACTTTATCTTTGGAATCCCTCTTGGCTTTCATTGATGGGTTCTCAACCTTACTGGCCGATATTTTGGTTGCTACCTTGGTCTCTTTTAAAGGGGCCATTTAAAGGGCTTGTTACTGGATTATTATTAGGTATTGTTTTAGATTCTTTAAATAATGATTTATATACTCAGATTCCTGGTTTAATGATTTGCGGATTCTGGTTTGGGAAAATAGGTAATGTAAAACAACAAAACTTAACTAGATTACAATTTGGTCTTATCGCTTCCTTGGGCACTTTAATTTGTGGGCTAATTTACTTTGTGCAAATTACTTTCAAATTTATATTTGAAAGATTTGGTTTTTGGTTATTTTCATATGGGATGAAAAATATATTTGCTCAAGTATTTCTAACAGGATTATTTGCACCTGTTTTTTGTTTATGGCTCTTTTATCTCTTTAGTAAAAAAAATTCCAGAATTGCTAATTAAATAATTTTTGATAAATTAGTTTCCTTTTAAATAGCTTTCTTTATTGATTTATATAAATAATAAAAAAAATTTGTAGATATCAATAATATATCTTTGAGGGTACTTAATGTTATATTTTTAATTGTTAGATTATATGTAACAAAATATTCAATGCACATTCGCTTTGAATAAATCAGTAATTTCTTTTTATCGATGTCAAAAGCAAGTATTTTAGTTGTTGATGATGAACCAGCTGTATTGAAGGTTTTAGTTACGAGGCTTCAACTAGCTGGTTATGAAGTTTTTTCTGCAACTAATGGAGAGGAAGCTATTGAGGCTTTTCACAAAGAATCTCCTGATTTAATAGTCCTTGATGTGATGCTTCCCAAGATGGACGGATTTGCTGTTTGTAGAAGAATTAGAGCTGAGTCAGTAGTGCCCATTATTTTCCTGACCGCTCTTGAGGCTATTTCTGAAAGAGTCGCAGGACTAGACTTAGGTGCTGATGATTATTTGTCAAAACCTTTTAGTCCTAAAGAACTTGAAGCAAGAATTGCAACTATTTTAAGAAGAATGGGACCAAGTATCTCCGTTGCTGAAACCAAAGAAGTGCCATCAGGTAAAGGAGTTATGAAATTTGGGAATTTGGTTGTTGATACTAATAGGAGACAAGTATCTAGAGCAGGTGAAAGAATAAGTTTGACTTATACCGAATTTAGTCTCCTTGAACTTTTGTTTGATGAACCAGGCAAAGTAGTTCCAAGAGCAGAAATTCTTGAGCAATTGTGGGGTTATCCTCCTAGAAGAGCGGCAGATTTAAGAGTTGTTGATGTTTATGTTGCTAGATTAAGAGGTAAGCTAGAACCTGATCCAAGAAATCCTGAATTAATTCTTACTGTCAGGGGCATTGGTTATGCATCACAAAGAGTTGGCGAAACTGCAACATCTTTGGCAAGTTGATTGTCGGTCTGATAACTTTATTAAATAAAACCTAGGTTAATTAATTTTGTCTGAATTTAGAGAAGCTCGATTATGTAAATTAAATTTATTGATTGAGAAAGGTTTTGAGCCCTATAGAAATAGTTTTAATATTACACATTCATCAAAATATCTTTTAGATCATTATAGCTATTTAGAAAATGGTGAAGAGTTCGATTTAGAGGTTTCAATCGCAGGAAGAGTATTAGCTAAGAGAATTATGGGGAAAATAGCATTTTTTAGTATCAGTGATCAAGAAGGTTCAATACAACTTTATTTGGATAAAATAGTTATCAATGATTTCTGTAATGGAAAATCTAAAAAATTATCCTTTGAGGATCTCAAAGAACTCGTAGATATAGGTGACTGGATTGGTGTTGCTGGTAAATTAAAAAAAACTAATAAAGGGGAGCTATCAGTAAAAGTTTATGAATGGCAAATGCTATCTAAATCATTACAACCACTTCCAGATAAATGGCATGGTTTAACTGATATAGAAAAAAGATATAGACAAAGATATCTAGATTTAATTGTTAATCCACAGTCAAAAAATATTTTTAGAACTAGAGCATTATGTATAAGTTCAATTCGTCGATGGTTAGATGAAAAAAATTTTATAGAAATTGAGACTCCTATTTTACAATCTGAGGCTGGTGGCGCTGAAGCAAGACCATTTATTACTCACCATAATACTTTAGATATACCTTTGTATCTAAGAATTGCCACTGAATTACATTTAAAGAGGATGATTGTTGGTGGATTTGATAAGGTATATGAACTTGGGAGGATTTTTCGTAACGAGGGCATTAGCACTAGACATAATCCAGAATTTACATCAGTAGAAATTTATCAAGCCTTCTCAAATTATGAAGACATGTTGAAATTAACAGAAGACTTATTATCAAAGATTGTTCTAAATATTTGCAACTCTTTAAAACTTAATTATCAAGGTGAAGAAATTAACTTTACGGCCCCATGGGAAAAGATTTCCATGAAAGATGCTGTCAAAAAGTTCACTGGAATTGATTTTAATTCTTTTGATGATTTTGATGAAGCAAAAAAAATTTTAAAAGAAGCACATATTGAAATTCCACCTAATATAGATTGTTTAGGAAGATTATTAAATGAGGTGTTTGAACAAAAAGTCGAGAATAAATTAATTCAGCCAACTTTTATTATTGATTATCCTATAGAAATTTCTCCTTTAGCTAGAAAGCACTCCAATAATAATAATTTTGTAGAGAGATTTGAATTATTTATTGCAGGGAGAGAAATAGCTAATGCATTCAGTGAATTGATAGATCCGATTGATCAAAGGACAAGATTAGAATTGCAGCAATCATTAAGAGATGCTGGTGATCTAGAGGCGCATTCAGTAGATGAAGATTTTTTAAATGCATTAGAAATTGGAATGCCTCCAACAGGTGGATTAGGAATTGGTATAGATAGATTTATTATGTTGCTGACAAATAGCCCTTCAATCAGAGACGTAATTCCTTTTCCTTTACTTAAACCTGAAGTTACATTGCATAAATCTTAAAAATTAACCTTAGATGAAGTAAAATAAAATTTCATCCAATACGAAATTTTTTAAATGAGTGGTGAACGTGTTGGTTTTCGCTTCAAGCACGCTGATGCCGTTGTGAAAAGAAATCCTCAAGGCCGATCTAGAAGAGGCTGGGTAATGGACCCAGTTGAACAAACTACAAGTAGGGGTACTAAAATGCCTGCTTATAAAATCCGATGGAGAGATAGCGAAAGACCTGAGATAGTTTTGCAGCACATGTTAATAGCGGACCCAGATCCTTCCCCTCCGCCTGATAGTGTGAGCTTAGAAACGGAATAATACTTAATGTACTAGCGTATTAGGGCTGACCTGATTTCTCTTTTTATGTCCTTTGATTTATCAGCTTGCCTTTTATCGTGAAGCTTCTTCCCTTTGCCAATCCCTATTTTTAATTTAATCCAGGATCCTTTGAGGTATATAGATAAAGGGATTATTGTAAGTCCTTTTTTTTCTGAATTTACTCTTAGTTTGATAATTTCCCTTCTTTGTATTAGTAATTTTCTCTCTCTCAAAGGATCATGATTGAAAAATGCACCAACATTGTTATGTGGTGAAATGTGAACATTTTTTAGAATGATTTCATTGTCTCTAAAGGTGCAATATCCATCTCTTAAGTTTGCTTTGCCATTCCTAATTGACTTGACTTCAGTACCCAGAAGAGCAATCCCAGCCTCAATAGTATCTAATATTTCATATTGAAATCTCGCATATTTATTCTGCGCAAGGGGTTTAATTGTAGAGTCGTTTTTTAATTTTTTGCCCATTTTTATCTTAAAAAATGTTTCTCAAACTATAAAAAGCTATTAATCTTGCATTATGGCAATAATATCTTCAAATATAAATGAATCAGACTCTTCCTTCCCAAATAAAGGGTTGAAAGTTGTTAAAGAAGAAATTACTACTGAAGATATTAAGCATTCTAACCATAATGATAATCGTCCAAAATATTTGAGTGAATTTATTGGGCATGAAAAGTTAAAATCTTCTTTACAAATATCTATTAATGCCTCTCTTCTCAGAAAGGAATGCTTGGAACATATAATTTTTTACGGTCAGCCAGGATTGGGTAAAACGACTTTAGCCCAGTTGATAGCAAATGAAATGGAGTCAAAATGTAAAATTACGCATGCTTCTTCTATCGAACGGCCTCGAGACATTGTTGGATTGCTTCTAAGTTTAAAAAATAATGAAATTTTGTTTATTGATGAAATTCATCGCCTAAGTAAATTAACTGAGGAAATTTTATATCCTGCTATGGAAGATTTTAAATTAGATCTAACAGTAGGAGCAAATAGAGGCACTAGATGTAGAACAATAAATTTACCGAAATTTACTTTAATAGGTGCTACTACAAAACTTGCTTCAATTAGTAGCCCTTTGAGAGATAGATTTGGAATTTCTCATAAAATAGATCTATATAGTTCTTTAGATTTACAGAAGATTATTCTTAATTACTCAGATTTTATAGGTGTTTGTATTAATAACGATGCAAGTATGAAATTAGCTGCATGCTCTAGAGGAACTCCTAGAATTGCAATAAGACTTTTAAAAAGAGCTAGAGACTATTCTCAAGTAATCAAACAAAAGAATGAAATTACAGCTTCTATAGTTGAGGAAGTATTATGTAATCAAAATATTGATCAGAAGGGTTTAAATGAGACAGATAGAAAATTTATGACTTTTTTATATAAAAATAATCATGTCCCTATTGGATTGGAATCTGTTGCAGCAGGTCTGTGTGAAGATTCATCAATGCTAGAATTTGTAGTCGAGCCTTACCTAATACAATTGGGCTTTATTTCTCGAACTTCCAGAGGAAGAGTTCTAACTACTTTAGGGGAATCATACATCAAGCAATTTACTTTTAATAAATAGAAGATAAATGAAAAAAATTTTTTCAATAATAATTCTTTTTATATTGTTGTTCCCATCGCACCCAATATTTTCACTCGATGTTAGAGAAGAATTATTTTATGATGCTTTAAATGCAAGTTCAATTGGTGATTTTGATGTTGCTTTGGAAAAATGGAATAATTATTTAAATAAATTTCCTAACGATCCAGCCGCTTTAAGTAATCGAGGGAATGTAAAACTAGTTGTTGGTGATTCACAAGGATCAATAAAGGATCAAAATGATGCAATTAGACTAGATCCAAATGAGTTGGATCCATATATAAATAGGGGTATTGCAAAGGAATCTCTAAGTCTTTGGACAGATGCTAAAAATGATTATTTGATTGTCCTCTCAAAAGATAAAAATAATTCTTCAGCCATGTACAATCTCGCAAATGTTGAGGGATCGTTAACTAATTGGAAAAATGCTAGAGATTTATTTAATGATGCTGCTAACACAAATCCTGGATTTGCAATGGCGAGATCAAGTCTCGCATTAGCTGACTACCAGCTGGGAAATATTTCTAAATGTGAGAAAGAACTAAGAAATTTGGTAAGAAGATATCCAACATTTGCTGATGCAAGAGCTGCATTAACTGCTTTATCATGGTCTAAAGGTAAATATGGAGAAGCAGAAAGTAATTGGGTTGCAGTTTTAGAATTGGATCCTAGATATTCTCAAGAAGATTGGTTATTAAAGGTTAGAAGATGGCCTCCATTGCCTGTGAAAGATCTTATGAAATTTATTTCTCTGCAATAGTTAATGGATAGGGATTTATTAGATCAAAAATTGAATTCTTTCTTTGAAGAAATAATTGAGTTAAGAAGACATATTCATGCACATCCTGAATTAAGTGGTTTAGAGCATCAAACTGCAATATTAATAGCAGGATATTTAAAAAATATTGGCTGGGAAGTAAAAGAATCGATTGGTAAAACTGGTGTAGTAGCAGAGTTAGGTCCTGCAAAAAATGGTTTTATCGGATTAAGGGTTGATATGGATGCTCTCCCTATTCAAGAAAATACAGGTTTACAATTCTCATCAAAATTTGATGGCATTATGCACGCATGTGGACATGATCTTCATATTTGTATTGGTATTGGCGTAGCTAAATTAGTAAAAGATTTAAAACTTAAGTATGGCATTAGGATAATATTTCAACCCGCAGAGGAAATTGCGTGTGGGGCGAAATGGATGATTGAGGATGGTGTTACTAAAAACTTAAGGAAAATAATAGGCGTTCATGTTTACCCAGATTTACAAGTAGGTAAGGTTGGAATTAAAGAAGGTAGTTTGACAGCAGCGGCAGGGGAGCTTTCTATAGATATAAGAGGAAAGTCTGGACATGGAGCAAGGCCTTATGAAGGGGTAGATGCTATTTGGGCTGCTTCAAAAATAATTTCAGGAATTCAAGAAGTAATTACAAGAAAATTAGATCCTCTTGACCCTCTAGTACTCAGTTTTGGAAAAATAAAAGGGGGTAAAGCATATAATGTTTTGGCCGAGAAAGTTAATATATTAGGGACAGTTAGATGCACAAATTTAGATCTTTTTGACAATATTGGTGGATGGTTAGAATATAATATTTCTTCAATTGCAGCTACTTGTGGTGCAGAATGTGATGTTAAATTTAGAAAAATAACACCTCCAGTTAATAATAATCATGCATTAAATAAAATTTTCAGAGAATGTTCTCTTGAATTATTTGGTAGCGAGAATGTTGTTGAGTTGCAAAAACCTTCAATGGGAGCAGAAGATTTTGCTGAGTTTTTGAATTATGTTCCAGGGTCAATGTTTAGATTAGGAGTCTCTGGCCAAAAGATTTGTTCTCCTTTACATAGTTCGGAATTTAATCCTGATGAGAAGGCAATTCGAATAGCTATTATGTTAATTACAAAATCTCTAATTAAATTGAATAATGATTAGGTAGTTAGTTTGATGAAATCAAGCAAGTTTCACTATTTAACAATTGTTTCACCTTTAATGATTGTAATTTCAATTATTGGATTTTCATTAAGAGAGGAAAGTAAAAAAAACTATTATTTACCTATAGGAATAATTGGAATTTATTTGATTTGTGAAAAAGAACTAAAAAGAAGAATTCATAGAAGAAATATTTTAAAAAAAATAGATTCTTTTAAAAACGAAAATAAAATTTAAATTTCTTAATTTAAGTAATTTTTATGATGCCTAATTTTGCAAAAATAGCTATTAATAAATTAATACTAGGGGTGCTTGAAATATTTCGCTCAAGCTGAGATCATACCCTTTGAACCTGATTCAGTTAATACTGACGAAGGAAAGTGGATCCTTGATCGAACTTTAGTTATAAACTTTTAAAATTTTTACTATGAGAAATTCTTGGATAAAAACTCGTTTGGGTAAGAAAAATATTACACAGATGCATTTTGCAAGAGATGGCCAAATTACTGAAGAGATGAATTATGTAGCCAAAAGAGAAAATCTTCCTCCTTCTCTAATAATGGAAGAGGTAGCAAGAGGAAGATTAATAATTCCTGCAAATATAAATCATCTAAATTTAAAACCTATGTGTATTGGGATTGCCTCAAAATGTAAAGTAAATGCTAATATTGGAGCCTCTCCAAATGCCAGTAATATCAGCGAAGAAGTTGAAAAGCTTAATCTTGCAGTTAAGTATGGTGCTGATACTGTTATGGATTTATCAACTGGTGGAGTAAATTTAGACGAAGTAAGAGAAGCGATTATAGACGCATCTCCGGTGCCAATTGGGACAGTCCCTGTTTATCAGGCACTAGAAAGTGTACAAGGCTCAATAGCACGATTAACAGAAGATGACTTTTTACATATTATTGAAAAACAATGTCAACAAGGAGTAGATTACCAAACAATTCATGCAGGACTGTTAATAGAGCATTTACCAAAGGTTAAAGGAAGAATTACTGGAATCGTTAGTAGGGGTGGTGGAATTTTGGCCCAGTGGATGTTGCATCACTTTAAGCAAAATCCTTTGTATACAAGATTTGATGATATTTGTGAAATATTCAAAAAATATGACTGCACTTTTTCTCTCGGTGATTCATTAAGACCAGGTTGTCTACATGATGCTTCTGATGAAGCTCAATTAGCTGAGTTGAAAACTCTTGGACAGCTGACCAAAAGAGCTTGGCAGCATGACGTACAAGTTATGGTTGAGGGGCCTGGGCATGTGCCTATGGATCAAATAGAATTTAATGTTAGGAAACAAATGGAGGAATGTTCTGAGGCACCATTTTATGTGTTAGGCCCTTTAGTAACTGATATTTCTCCTGGCTATGATCATATTTCAAGTGCTATTGGGGCAGCGATGGCAGGTTGGTATGGCACAGCTATGTTGTGCTATGTTACTCCAAAAGAGCATTTAGGTTTGCCTAATGCTAAAGATGTTAGAGAGGGTTTAATCGCATATAAGATTGCAGCTCATGCTGCAGATATTGCAAGACATAGGCCTGGCGTCAGAGATAGAGATGATGAATTAAGTCATGCTCGTTATAATTTTGATTGGAATAAACAATTTGAACTTTCACTAGATCCAGAAAGAGCTAAGCAATTTCACGATGAAACCTTACCAGAGGAAATATTCAAGAAAGCTGAATTTTGCTCTATGTGTGGACCTAAGCATTGCCCTATGAATTCAAAAATTTCAGATGAAACTCTTGATGAGTTAAATAATAAATTAACAGAGTGTCATAGTCATAGTTCTATTCAATAAGTATCCTATAAAATTTCTTTTGTTTTATTTATTACATTTTCAACAGTAAACCCAAAGTTCTCAAGGCATTTACCTCCTGGAGCAGATGCTCCAAATCTATCCATGGTTATACAAGCTCCGTCAAGGCCTACATACTTATGCCATCCGAACGAATGAGCAGCCTCTACAACAACTCTTTTCTTAACATTTCTTGGAAGAACACTTTCCTTGTAGGATGAATCTTGTTCCTCGAAAAGTTCAACGCATGGCATTGAAACTACTCTAGTTTTCTTTCCCAGAGAAGAGATCTGTTTGCTTGCCTCAATGCAAAGATTAAGTTCACTTCCAGTGCCTATAAAAATGACATCAGGAGTTCCTTCACAATCCGATACAACATACCCACCCAATGCAACTTTTTCAATAGATGTATTTTCTTGATTAGGCATTCCTTGGCGACTTAAACAAAGTACCGAAGGTCTTTTCCTATTCTGTAAAGCAATCTTGTATGCTCCACTAGTTTCGTTACCATCTCCTGGTCTAATTACCAACATATTTGGCATAGCTCTTAAAGAAGGAATAGTCTCAACAGGTTGATGAGTAGGACCATCTTCTCCAACTCCAATAGAATCATGAGTTAAGACATAAATTACTCCTAATCCACTTAAAGCGGATAATCTCATGGAACCCCTCATGTAGTCAGCAAAGACTAAGAAAGTACCTCCATAAGGAATTAAACCACTGTCATGATATGCAATTCCATTTAATATAGCCGCCATCGCATGTTCTCTAACTCCAAAATGTAAATATCTTTTTTCTGGTGAATAAGATTGAAAAGATCCAGTTTCTCCTTTTATATCAGTGTAATTAGAGTGAGTTAGGTCAGCTGATCCCCCTATCAATTCAGGAACATTTGGCCCAAGTGCACCTAGACAAATTTGAGAATGTTTTCTTGTTGCTAAGCCTTTATCTTCTGGAGTATAGGAAGGTAAATCTTTGTCCCAATTTTCTGGCAACATTCCATTTAACATTCTTTCTAATTCAGCGCCTTCTTTTGGAAATGTATTTTTGTAATCATTAAACTTATTATTCCATTCATGCTCAGCAGCCTCTCCTTTGGTAATTGCCTTCCTGAAATGCTCATAGACTTTTTCAGGTATTTCAAATGGAGGATACTCCCAATTAAGGAATTTTCTTGTAAGATCTGCTTCCTCATGTCCTATTGCTGCTCCATGGATACCTGCTGTATCCGATTTATTTGGTGATCCGTAACCAATAGTTGTAGAAATTTTAATTATTGAGGGTTTATCTTTTATTGATTTAGCTATTTTAATAGCATTAGTAATCCCTTCAATATCATGATTACCGTCTTTAATATGTTGTACATGCCAGCCATATGCTTCATATCTTTTCAAGACATCTTCTGTGAATGAAACATCTGTTCTTCCATCAATTGTTATCTGATTATCGTCGTAAAGTGCTATTAATTTCCCAAGTTTTAAATGCCCTGCAAGGGAGCAAGCTTCTGATGCAATACCTTCTTGATTACAGCCATCTCCCATAATTACATAGGTATAGTGATCAACGATTTCAAAATCTGGTTTATTAAATTTTGCTGATAGATGAGCTTCTGCAATTGCTAATCCGACTGCATTTGATATGCCTGCTCCTAATGGACCTGTAGTTACTTCTACTCCATCTGTCTCAAATGTTTCTGGATGCCCCGGGGTCTTTGACCCCCATTGACGAAATTCTTTAATATCTTCAATTGATACTGATTTATAACCTGTGAGATGTAGTAAAGAATATTGCAGCATGCAACCATGTCCTGCAGATAAAACAAAACGATCTCTGTTAAACCATTTTGGATTATTTGGATTATGATTTAAAACATTTTGCCATAAAGCATATCCCATTGGGGCGCAGCCCATTGGTAAACCAGGATGACCACTGTTAGATTTATTTACTGCATCTACAGCCAGCATTCTTATACTATTTACACAGAGAGATTCTAAGGAAACGGTTGCAGAGACCATTGTTTTCATTAAGGTAAGTTGGATATAGTGACTTTGATGTTAAAAGTCATGTTTGCTAAAAGCTAAACAAACATTATGGCCACCAAAGCCAAAGGAATTTGAAAGAGCTACTCTTATACGAGCTTCTCTTGCTTTATTTGGTACATAATCTAGATCGCAAGCAGGATCAGGATTAACGTAGTTAATTGTAGGAGGGATAAAATTATGTGTCAAAGAAAGGATACAAGCAACAGCTTCTATACCTCCTGAGCCTCCTAATAGATGACCTGTCATCGACTTAGTTGAGCTTACAGGAATGAGGTAAGATCTGTCTTTAAAAATTGATTTAATTGCAGAAGTTTCATTTTTATCGTT
>MDTD01143560.1_pt1 | contig 16297 bp, 17 predicted proteins | sample 811221 | NCBI WGS metagenome assembly MDTD01 (sample SAMN05326646, study PRJNA326480) | marine metagenome | isolation source: seawater | place: Pacific Ocean: South West | collected 2011 | reverse complement strand
GGCACCGAGCACGACGACGGTGTCGACGTCGTTGAGCGGATCCGACAGCCGTTCGTCGATGAAGCGCTTACGGCAGGCGATGCTGGCCCACAGTCCGGGGCCCGATCGCTCCGAAGCCCCGGTGAGAGCTCGGCGCACCGCGCCTGCCCGCGCTGACCGGACCAGCCAACGCCACCGTGCGGGCAGGAACGACTCGGCCAGATCGTCGTCGACCAAGCGTCTGCCCGGTGACTCGTTGTGCTCGATCGCCGCCAGCACCATGGGGCCGAGTGCGGTCTGGGCCGCGGGGTTGCCGGACACCGAGCAATCAGCGCTTGTTGACGTAGCCGGCGTCGACCGGCAGCGTCACGCCGGTGACGTAGCGCGCCGCGTCGGACACCAGCCAGAACACCGCGTTGGCGATGTCCTCGGGTTCGAGCGCCTGCACCGGCAGCGCGTTGCCCAGGTCCGGCCCGCCCTGGCTTTCCTGAGCGATGCCGTCCAGCCACGACCGGGTGAACTCGTTGTCGATCATCGGCGTGTTCACGCCGGCCGGATGCACCGAGTTGACCCGAATGCTGTACGGCGCAAGGAAGTTTGCATACACCCGCATGATGCCCACGATGCCGTGCTTGGCCGCGGCGTAGCCCACCGAGCCGCCGACCGGCGATCCCAGGCCGACGAGTCCGGCGACGGAACTGGTGAGCACGATCGATCCTCCGTTGCCGAACTTGATCATCGGCTTCATCGCTACGTCGATGGTGTGGTAGATGCCGGTCAGATTGACATCGATGACGTCCTGCCAGGCCTCCGGGGCCGCCATCGGCGCGATACCGGCGTTGGCGATCACGATGTCGAGCCGGTCGCCCAGGGCTTCGGTCCCGGAGCGCACCGCGGCCTTGACCGCGTCGCGGTCGCGCACGTCGGCCTGACACGCCACGATGCGCGCACCCGTCTCCTCGACGAGCTTGACGGTGGCGTCCAGGTCCTCTGGTGTGGCCAGCGGGTAGGGCACCGACGCGATCTGCTCGCACAGGTCCAGGGCGATGATGTCGGCGCCAGCGGCCGCGAGCTTGACCGCGTGGGCCCGGCCCTGACCGCGTGCGGCGCCGGTGATGAATGCGACCTTGCCGGTGAGCTCACCCATGCTCGGAAAGACTACGGGCGCAGTTGGCCCTTGGCGGGATCACCCGCGACGACCGGCTGCAGCATCTTGATGTCGGGCGCGCCGTCGAGCAGGTCGCCGATGGTCCCGAACAGCGTGGCGACGGCCGGTGCCTTGCTGTGCTCGGTGAGAGCGTCGGCGTCGGCCCACTGTTCGACGAAGACGAAGGTTCCGTCGGCTTCATGGAGCGAATAGAGCTGGCACCCGGGCTCGTCGTGCACCGCTTCGACCGCCTGCTGACATGCCTGCCGGACCTTGTCCACGGAATCGGACTTGGCGGTCATGGTGGCGACGACAACGACAGGCATGGGGACTCCTCGCTGAGCATGTGCTGGACAGTTGTCCACTTTATTACGCGATCGACGGACCGGGGCGAGGGATCGAAACCAATCTGTTACCAGTGTGGCAGATGGTGCATGTGAGGTCCTTGCGACTAGGCTTGCACCCATGGCTAGTAAGACCGCGGCTCGCTCTTCTGCCCGTCCGAGCAGGTCAAAGACCGGTTCGCGGGGCGGGGGGCGGCCCGCGCGTCCGGCCGCGCAGCGACGCAAGCCGGCGCCGCGCAACCCGTCGATCGTCTCGACAGCGGGCACGGCGGTGGGCCGCGGTGTCCGCGCCGGCTGGCTCATGCTCGCCAAGGGCGCCGGCGGCACCGCCCGCTCGGTCGGCCGTGCCCGCGACCTCGAACCCGGCCACCGGCGCGACGGCATCGCGCTCGCACTGCTCGGTCTGGCAGTCGTCGTGGCCGCCGGATCGTGGTTCGACGCAGCGCGCCCGGTCGGTGCGTGGCTCGACACGTTCGTGCGGGTGCTGGTCGGTGACGCAGTCGTCCTGGTCCCGATCGCGCTGGCCGTCCTCGGGGTCACGCTGATGCGTTCCGAGCCCGACCCCGAAGCCCGCCCCCGACTGATCCTGGGCACCGCGATGATCATCGTGCCCGCCCTGGGCTTGTGGCACCTGTGGTCGGGTTCACCGCCGGATCCGGTGGCACGGCAGCAGGCCGGCGGTTTCGTCGGATTCGCGATCGGCGGGCCGCTCGCCGAGGGGCTGACGGCATGGATCGCCGCGCCGCTGCTGTTCATCGGCGTGTTGTTCGGGGTGCTACTGGTGACCGGTACGACCATCCGGGAGGTCCCGGCCACCGTGCGGGCGATGTTCTCCACCCGGCACGGCGACGACTACGACTACGACTACGACGACGACGAGTACGAGGACCGGGATGCCGCCGACGGCGTCGGGCCCCAGGACCTCTCCGACGGTTACTACGACGATCCGGCCGCATACATCGACGAAGATCGGGCCTGGCCGTCGCCCACCCAGACCACCGAGGTGCTGCCGAAGCCGGGTGGATCGCCGATGGACAACTACCCGGTCGACCCCGACATCGCGGATACGCCGACCACTCCCGAGCCGGCCGCTCGTGCTCGCAAGAAGCCGCGCAAGGAGGCGAAGCTGTCACTGGACCGCGTCGTCGAGGGTCCCTACACGCTGCCGTCGCTCGACCTGCTCGTCGCCGGGGATCCGCCCAAGAGGCGCAGCGCTGCCAACGAGCAGATGGAGAACTCGATCACCTCGGTGCTGCAGCAGTTCAAGGTCGACGCCGCGGTGACCGGCTGCACGCGCGGTCCCACCGTCACGCGCTACGAGGTGGAGTTGGGCCCGGGCGTCAAGGTCGAGAAAATCACCGCGCTGCACCGCAACATCGCCTACGCGGTGGCCACCGAGAGTGTCCGCATGCTGGCGCCGATCCCGGGCAAGTCGGCGGTCGGCATCGAGGTCCCCAACACCGACCGCGAAATGGTGCGGCTGGCCGATGTGCTGACCGACCCGGCCACCCGCTCCGATCACCATCCGCTCGTCATCGGGTTGGGCAAAGACATTGAGGGCGAGATGATCTCGGCCAACCTGGCCAAGATGCCGCACCTGCTGGTGGCCGGCTCGACCGGATCGGGCAAGTCCAGCTTCGTCAACTCGATGCTGGTCTCGCTGCTCGCCCGCGCCACCCCGGAGGAGGTCAGGATGATCCTGATCGACCCGAAGATGGTGGAGCTCACGCCGTACGAGGGCATTCCGCATCTGATCACGCCCATCATCACCGAACCGAAGAAGGCCGCCGCCGCGTTGGCGTGGCTGGTCGAGGAGATGGAGCAGCGCTACCAGGACATGCAGGCCTCCCGGGTGCGCCACATCGACGTTTTCAACGACAAGGTGCGCTCCGGTGAGATCACCGCGCCCCTGGGGTCGCAGCGCGAGTACAAGCCCTACCCCTACATCGTCGCCATCGTCGACGAGCTCGCCGACCTGATGATGACCGCGCCGCGCGACGTGGAGGACGCCATCGTGCGCATCACCCAGAAGGCGCGCGCCGCGGGGATTCACCTCGTCTTGGCCACTCAGCGGCCGTCCGTCGACGTGGTCACCGGTCTGATCAAGACCAACGTGCCGTCACGGCTGGCGTTCGCCACCTCGTCGCTGACCGACAGCCGGGTCATCCTGGATCAGCAGGGCGCCGAGAAGTTGATCGGCATGGGAGACGGCCTGTTCCTGCCGATGGGCGCCAACAAGCCGATCCGTCTGCAGGGCGCGTTCATCACCGACGAGGAGATCCACGCGGTCGTCTCGGCGACCAAAGAGCAGGCCGAACCCGAGTACACCGAAGGCGTCACCGCCGTGAAGGCCGGCGAGCGCAAGGACGTCGATCCCGACATCGGCGACGACATGGACGTCTTCCTGCAGGCCGTCGAGCTGGTGGTGTCGTCGCAGTTCGGTTCGACCTCGATGCTGCAGCGCAAGCTGCGGGTGGGCTTCGCCAAGGCGGGCCGGTTGATGGACCTGATGGAGACTCGCGGCATCGTGGGTCCCTCGGAGGGGTCGAAGGCGCGCGAGGTGCTTGTCAAACCTGACGAACTCGCCGGCACGCTCGCCCTGATCCGCGGCGGCAGCGACGCTTCCGGCGCGGACACCGCGGACGAGGCGGACGACTTCTAGGAGCCACCCCCATCCGACGCCGTCGGGAAAGGGACTTTATTCCCTTGCCGCTCAGGTGCTTCGCCGACGACGCTGGGTGAGGCAGGACTTCTGCCGAGACGAAAACGCCGACCGGCGGACGGGTCACCCCGTCGCTGACGGCGCGAGCGTTCCCGCGAGGCCCGAGAGGCGGAACAATGTCCGACACCGACCTCACCACACCCGCTGCCAGACGGGCGGGTTCCGCGAAGGCGGGACTCGGCCTGGCCGCGCTGACCGCGATCGTCGTGGGATCGATGATCGGCAGTGGCATCTTCGCGCTGCCCTCCCAGATGGCGGGCAGCGCAGCGCCCGGGCCACTGCTGATCGGATGGGTCGTGACCGGCCTCGGAATGCTGATGCTGGCGTTCGTCTTCCAGACCCTGGCCGAACGCAAGCCCGACGTCGACGGCGGCGTCTACGGTTATGCGCGCGCAGGTTTCGGTGACTACATCGGCTTCACATCGGCATTCGGCTACTGGATGTCCGCGTGGATCGGCAACGTCGCCTATCTGGTCCTGCTGTTCTCGACGCTGGGCTACTTCTTTCCGCAATTCGAGGGCGGAGCAACACTTTCGGCGATCATCGGCGCATCGATACTGCTGTGGGTCGTGCACGCGATGACGTTGCGCGGAGTTCAGACCGCCGCCTTCGTCAACGTCATCGTGACCGTCGCCAAGATCGTGCCCATCCTGACGTTCATCGGCATCGCAGCCGTCGGCTTCAAGGCCGGGTTGTTCACCGCGGACTTCTGGGGGAGCCGCACCGAGGTCGACGGTCAGCCGTTGGGCGACACGCTGACCCAGGTCAAGAACATGATGCTGGTGACCGTGTGGGTTTTCATCGGCATCGAGGGCGCCGCCGTGTATTCCAAGCGGGCTGCCCGGCGCCGGGACGTCGGACGCGCGACCGTAATGGGGTTCCTCGCGGTGCTCGCGCTGCTGCTGCTGGTGAACTTCCTGTCCTATGGGTTGATGGAACAGGCCCGGCTGGCCGGGTTGCCCGATCCGTCGATGGCGGGGTTGATGGAGGAGCAGGTCGGAGCGTGGGGAGCGGGCTTCATCTCGATCGGGCTGGTGGTGTCGCTGCTCGGAGCCCTGATCGCGTGGGTGATGCTGTGCGCAGAGATTCTGCAGCTACCCGCCACCGACGCCGTGATGCCCGCCTTCCTCGGCCGGGAGAACGCCCACCATGCGCCCGCCGGCGCGCTGTGGCTGACCAACGGGTGCGTCCAGATCATGCTGCTGTGGACTCTGGCCAACGAGAGCACCTACCTGAACCTGATCCTGCTGGCCACGTCGCTGATCCTGTTGCCCTACCTGTGGTCGGCTGCTTACCAGGTACTTCTCGCGGTCCGCGGCGAGACCTACGAAGCGGGTGGCGGACGGGGCCGCGACCTGGCCATCGGCGCGATCGCGCTCATCTATGCGGTGTGGCTGGTGTTCGCCGGAGGGTGGGAGTACCTGCTCGTCGCTGCGCTGTTCTATCTCATCGGTACGGCCTTGTTCGTCTGGGCCCGCAAAGAACGTCGGCTGCCGGTGTTCACCAAGCCCGAATGGTTGATCTTCACCGGCATCGCGGCGATCTCGGCGCTGGCCGTCGTGTTGCTCGCCACCGGCGAACTCAGCGTCATCTGATACCACCCCGCAGAGCTCGGCACGACAAGCAAAGGTGAATCAGACTATGGCCGAACAACATCCACGGGTCGGAGTGTGGTCGGAAATCGGGAAACTGCACCGCGTGATGGTGTGCGCACCGGGACTCGCCCACCAGCGTCTGACTCCCGAAACCTGCGAGGATCTTCTTTTCGACGACGTCATCTGGGTGCAGCAGGCCCGTCGAGACCATTTCGACTTCGTTGCCAAGATGCACGACCGTGGAGTCGAGGTGCTGGAACTGCAGGATCTGCTCGCCGACGTCGTGGCCGATGCCGCCGCCAGAGCCTGGCTGCTGGACCGCAAGATCACCGATGATCTGGTGGGCGCTGGTGTAGCGGTGGAGATCCGGTCGTGGCTCGACGAAATGAAAGCCGAGGTCCTGGCTGAACATCTCATCGGCGGGATCGCTCACTTCGAAGTCCCGGACGAGTTCCACGGCCCGTTCCTGACTGCGTTCGGTGCCGCCGATCCGGCCGGTTTCATCATCAAGCCACTGCCCAACACCCAGTTCATGCGCGACAACTCGTCGTGGATCTTCGACGGCGTCACGCTCAACCCGATGTATTGGCCGGCGCGACGCCAGGAGACGCTGCTGACCACGGCGGTGTACCGGTTCCATCCCGCGTTCGCGGATTCGGATTACCAGGTCTGGCTGGGTGATCCCGACGGTTGGCCGCACGACTACGGCGCGGTGACCCTCGAGGGCGGTGACGTCATGCCCCTGGGCAAGGGGATCGTGCTCATCGGAATGGGGGAGAGGACGTCGCGACAGGCAATCGGCCGGGTAGCGCGGCGCCTGTTCGAATCGCGCGCCGCCGAGCAGGTGATCATCGCCGGTCTGCCCAGGGCGCGGTCGGCGATGCACCTCGACACCGTCTTCACGTTCTGCGACCACGACGTCGTGACGGCCTACGCACCCGTCGTCGACAACATCGTGCCGCTTACCCTGCGCCCCGACGAGCATTCACCCTCCGGGCTGGATGTCCGTCGAGAACCTCGAGGTTTGGTGGAAACCGTCGGTCAGGCCCTCGGGGTCGACTTCCGCGTCGTCCAGACCGCCGGGGACGCCTACGGAATTCAACGCGAGCAGTGGGACGACGCGAACAACGTCATCGCACTGGAGCCCGGAGTGGTGATCGGCTACGACCGGAACACGTTGACCAACACGGCGTTACGCAAAGCTGGAATCGAAGTTGTCACCATCGACGCCAGTGAACTCGGCCGGGGTCGCGGTGGGGGCCGGTGCATGACGTGCCCGCTCCTGCGCGATCCGGCCTACCAATAGCCCATCACCGGAGAGAAGAGAGAAGCCGCCGTGGCGTTCAATCTGCGCAACCGTGATCTGTTGAGCCTCGTGCACCACAGTGAGCGGGATCTGCTCCACCTGATCGAACTCGCTCGAGACTTGAAGCGGGCCAAGTATTCCGGCACCATGCGACGCACTCTGGAAGGCAAGAACATCGCGCTGATCTTCGAGAAGACCTCGACGCGCACCCGGTGTGCATTCGAGGTCGCCGCGTACGACGAAGGGGCGCACGTCACCTACATCGATCCGACCTCGTCCCAGATCGGTCACAAGGAGTCGATGAAGGACACCGCGCGCGTCCTCGGCAGGATGTACGACGCGATCGAATATCGCGGCGCGGGTCAGGAGATCGTGGAGGAACTCGCGCGCTACGCCGGGGTTCCGGTGTTCAACGGACTCACCGACGAGTACCACCCCACCCAGATGCTGGCCGACGTGCTCACCATGACCGAACACTGCTTCAAGCCGTTGCACGACATCGCCTACGCCTATGTCGGCGACGGGCGCAACAACATGGCCAATTCGCTGCTGCTGGTGGGGGCGAAGCTCGGGATGGACGTGCGAATCGGCGCCCCCGAGGGCCTGTGGCCCGCCGAGGACCACGTCGCGATGTGCCGGGCGTTCGCCGAGCAGTCCGGGGCCAGGATCACCGTCACCGCGGATCCACGCGAAGCGGTCGACGGTGTGGATTTCATCCACACCGACGTGTGGGTGTCGATGGGTGAGCCGATCGAAAGCTGGGGTGAGCGGATCGATGAGCTGATGCCCTACCAGGTCAACGCCGAACTCATGGCGGCCGCCGGAAACCCGCGCGTCCGATTCATGCACTGCCTGCCGGCGTTCCACAACTCCGAAACCAAGGTCGGCGCTCAGATCGCCGCGCAGTACCCGGCGCTCCAGAATGGCATCGAAGTCACCGAGGAGGTGTTCGAGAGCCCGGCCAACATCGCGTTCGAACAAGCCGAGAATCGGATGCACACGATCAAGGCGGTTCTCGTGGCCGCACTCGGTTGAGGGGTACACGTCCGATGAGAATCGTCATCGCCCTCGGCGGTAACGCGTTGCTCCAGCGCGGTCAGCCGATGACGGCCGACAATCAGCGCGCCAACATCCGGTTGGCCGCCCAGCGGATCGCCGCCGTCGCCGACGGCAACCAACTCGTGATCGCGCACGGCAACGGCCCCCAGGTCGGACTGCTGGCCCTGCAGGGCGCCGCGTACGAGGCTGTCCAGCCGTACCCGCTGGACGTGCTCGGTGCAGAGACCGAGGCGATGATCGGCTACGTCGTCGAGCAGGAGCTCGGCAACCTGCTTCCGTTCGAGCAACCGCTCGCGACGCTGTTGACGATGGTTCAGGTCGACCCCGACGATCCGGCGTTTCAGAACCCCACCAAGCCGATCGGTCCCGTCTACGACGAGCAGACCGCGAGACGGCTCAGCGCCGAGAACGGGTGGACGGTCGCACCCGACGGAGACCGGTTCCGCCGGGTGGTGCCCAGCCCCGCACCCCAGCGCATCTTCGAGATCCGGCCCATCCGCATGCTCGTCGAGGCGGGGGTGATCGTCATCTGCGCCGGCGGCGGCGGAATTCCGACCGTCTACGGGTCGGACGGCACGCTGCAGGGTGTCGAGGCCGTCATCGACAAGGACCTGGCCGCGTCGCTACTGGCGCGGCAGCTGGAGGCCGACCTGCTCGTCATCGCCACCGACGTCGACGGCGTCTACACCGGCTGGGGCACCCCGGACCAGGTCAGGCTCGGCACGGTCACGGTCGACGCCATCGCCGGATTGAGCCTGCCCGCCGGCTCGATGGGGCCGAAGGTCGCCGCAGCGTGCGCGTTCGCGACACAAACCGGCAACGAGGCGGTCATCGGTTCTCTGGCCGACATCGACAAGATCGTCTGCGGGATGGCAGGAACCCGGGTGCGCAGCGTCTGACGATCAGAGGGTCAGCAGCATCCGCGTGTTACCCAGGATGTTGGGCTTGACGAACGACAGATCCAGGAACTCGGCCACACCGGTGTCATAGGACCGGCACATCTCCTCGTACACCTCGGCGGTGACCGGCGTGCCGTCGATCTCGGCGAACCCGTGCCGGCTGAAGAACTCGGTCTCGAAGGTCAGTACGAAGATGCGCTGCAGATGCAATTCCTTGGCGACCGTGAGCAGTTGCGCTACCAGCGCGTGCCCGACTCCCTGGCCCCGCACCTTCGGATGCACCGCCACGGTGCGCACCTCGCCCAGATCCGACCACAGCACGTGCAGCGCGCCGCAGCCGATGAGCTCGCCGTGCAGTTCGGCGACCCAGAACTCCTGGACCGACTCGTACAGCGTCACCAGGTTCTTCTCCAGCAGGATCTTCCCCGCGTAGATGTCGACGAGTGCCTTGATGGCCGGAACGTCGGTCGTGCGCGCCCGCCGCACGACGAGCTGACCGTCGGACTCGGCGGGTGCTGCACTCACACACCGAAGATTATCGGTTGGGGCAACCAGTATTCTGTGGCAGTGCCGGGCCAACCACACACCGATCCGGTGGTTCCACGTGTGCGCGTGGCCAATCTGGCCAACGTGCTCACCGGCATCAGGATGGTGCTGGTTCCGGTCTTCCTGGTGGCGCTGTTCGTCGGTGACGGTCATGAAACATTCTGGCGGATAGTGGCATTCGTCGTTTTCGCGGTGGCGGTCATCACCGACCGGTTCGACGGCGCGTTGGCTCGCAGCTACGGCATGGTGACCGAATTCGGGACCCTGGCCGATCCGATCGCCGACAAGGCGCTGATCGGTGCGGCGCTGATCGGACTCTCGGTGCTCGGCGACCTGCCGTGGTGGGTGACCGCAGTGATCCTGGCCAGGGAGCTGGCGGTGACGGTGCTGCGGTTCGTGGTGCTGCGCCGGGGCGTCATCCCCGCGAGCCGGGGAGGCAAGTTGAAGACGCTGGTCCAGGCCGTGGCGATCGGCCTGTTCGTGCTGCCGCTGTCCGGGGGTTGGCTGGTGGTGGGATGGGTGATCATGTCCGCGGCGGTGGTGCTGACGGTGCTCACCGGCCTGGACTATTTCGTGTCGGCGGTCAGGGACTGGCGTGGACGACCCGCTGATCACTGACGACGCCCGGGCGCTGGTCGCCGACCTGACTGTCCGCCGGCAGAGCGTGGCGACCGCCGAGTCACTGACCGCGGGGTTGGTCGCCGCGACCCTGGCGGGCGTGCCCGGAGCCAGCGTCGTGCTGCGCGGGGGACTGATCACCTACACCGTCGAGTCGAAGATCGACCTGGCCGGGGTGGCCCCCGAACTGCTGGCCGACGTCGGTCCGGTCGCCGAGCCCACCGCGCGGGCGTTGGCCGTCGGCGCGCAACAACGCTGTGGCGCGACGTGGGGAGTGGGCTTGACCGGCGTGGCCGGTCCCGAGTCGCACGGCGGCCACCCGGTGGGCACCGTCTTCGTCGGCATCGCCGGCCCGGTGGACACCGAGGTGGAGGCGCTGCTGCTCGACGGCACCCGCTGGGACATCCGGTTCGCGGCGGTGCGCGCCACGCTGAGCCGCCTGCGTGAGCTGGTGGAGGGCCAAGACCGGGGTTAGCGCGCCTGTCATTGCACATCGAGTGTTCAGCTCGGGAACCATCCGGGCGATACCGAGCGTTGGGCTAGGTAGGCAAGGAGGCAACCGAGCCCACCCCCCAAGGCGAGGAGACCGCGATGACGACATTGCTGCGCGAGGTGATCGGCGACGTGCTGCGCCGCGCCCGAGTCGAGCAGGGCCGCACGCTGCGTGAGGTCTCCGACTCTGCTCGGGTCAGCCTGGGTTACCTGTCCGAGGTGGAGCGAGGTCGCAAAGAGCCGTCGAGCGAGTTGCTCGGCTCCATCTGCGGAGCCCTGGACGTGCCGTTGTCGAAGGTGCTCACCGAGGCTGCCGACGAGATGGCCCACGAAGAGTCGATTGCCGCTGCCGTCGAGAAGGCCAGCACCGCAGGTATCGATGCCAGCACCAAGGTTGTGATTGCCCATGTGTCGTCGATGGCGGTGGCCTGACCCCTCCGGCGTGCAGGGGTGTGGTGATCTGGGCCGAACCGATAAGTTGGGTCCCAGCACGTCAGCAAGTTCGACACACACGAAGGCGGAATGAACCCATGGCCAATCCGTTCGTCAAGGCGTGGCGCTACCTCATGGCGCTGTTCAGCTCGAAGGTCGACGAGTACGCCGATCCGAAGGTGCAGATCCAGCAGGCCATCGAGGAAGCCCAGCGTCAGCATCAGGCGCTGACCCAGCAGGCCGCCCAGGTGATCGGTAATCAGCGCCAGCTGGAGATGCGGCTCAACCGGCAGCTGGCCGACATCGAGAAACTGCAGGTCAACGTGCGCCAAGCGCTGACGTTGGCGGACCAGGCCGTCGCTGCTGGAGACTCGGCCAAGGCCACTGAGTACAACAACGCCGCCGAGGCGTTCGCCGCTCAGCTGGTCACCGCCGAGCAGAGCGTCGAGGACCTCAAGGGTCTGCACGATCAGGCCCTCCAGGCTGCCGGGCAGGCCAAGAAGGCGGTCGAGCAGAACGCGATGATGCTCCAGCAGAAGATCGCCGAGCGCACCAAGCTGCTCAGCCAGCTCGAGCAGGCGAAGATGCAGGAACAGGTGTCTGCGTCGCTGCGGTCGATGAGCGAGCTGTCGGCCCCCGGTGCAACGCCGAGTTTGGACGAGGTTCGCGACAAGATCGAGCGCCGCTACGCCGACGCGATGGGCTCCGCGGAGCTCGCCCAGAACTCGGTGCAGGGCCGCATGATGGAGGTCCAGCAGGCCAGCGTGCAGATGGCGGGACACTCGCGGCTCGAGCAGATCCGCGCGTCGATGCGGGGCGAGCAGTTGCCCGCGGGTAGCCAGAGCGCTACCCCCGCCACGCCGAGCCAGAACCCGGCCACGCCGTCAGCCACCCCTAATCCCACTCCGGAAAACCCACTGTCGCAGTAACTTCGAGGATGTCGTTGTCATGAGCACCCGGACCAGCAGACCAGACACCTGGCGGTCGCTGACACAGCGCGGCGTGGACACCGCTGCCGAGTGGTCGGAACTGCTGGCCGACAAGTTGCACGCCGCGGCCGACCCCCGGGCCAAGATGCTGCGCAAGCGGCGGTGGGCCCTTCGCCTGGGCGTGTTCTTCACGGTGTGCACCGTGTTCTGGATCGGGGTGACCGCGCTGCTGGCGTCTTGGAGCACCCCAGTGTGGGCGCTGTTCATTCCGTCGCCGATCGCCGTGGGCGCCGCGTTCCTGGCGACGTTGGCGTTCCTGCGCTACCGGTGGCTGCGTGGAGAGTCTCTCCCTCCCGCGCGAAGCCGCACGGGGCGGCGGTTGCCCCCGTGGGGTTCGGCGGCCCGTCAACCGATGGCGTCGCTGACCGCCTCCGAGCGCGGGTTGTTCTCTCTGCTGGGGATCATGGAACGCGGTCAGCTGCTGCCCGCCGGTGACCTGCTCGAGTTGCGGGTGGCCGCCGAGCAGACCGCTGCGACGATGGCCGCGACCGCCGCCGAGGTGGTGTCGATGGAGAAGACGGTCAAGGCGGCGCCGCAGTCGCGGGCGCATCTGGCGCCGACCATCGCGGCGTTCGCCACCCAGCTCGACCGGGGTGCCCGCCAGTACACTGAGATGGTCTCGGCGGCTGCGCAGTTGGTGTCGGCGGCGAACTCGGGTTCACTGTCGAGTTCGCCGATGTCGCAGCGCCGCTACCGTGATCAGCTCAACGCGGCGACAGACAGGTTGACCGGCTGGGCGCAGGCGTTCGACGAACTGGGCCGCCTGCGCGGCGCCTGAAAACCCCTACCGGGCGCCTCGACCTAGCGGGTGGCCCGCTCGGCCTTCGCAGATCACCTGAACGGCGAACGCCCTCAGAACGACACCCGCTTCGACGGGATGAGCGCGGCCAGCGCCGCCCGCAGCGGGGCCTTGACCATGATGTCGAAGAAGTCGAAGTAGTCCCGCCACAACTCGATCTGGCCGTTGTGGACCTCGAAGGTTCCGCACACCCAGAACTGCAGGCGCACCGGGCCGAAGATCAATGCATCGGTGCGCTCGGTCAGCACGGTGCTGCCCTCTTGGGCGATCCGATGGAACTTGACGGCGAAACCCATCCGGCCCTGGCCGCGGCGCAGCAGATTCATGATCCGGGCCCGGCCACGCAGGGAAGGCAGGCCCACGTTCTGCCAGAGCAGGTCGGGAGCGGCCAACGACTCGACGGTGTCGAAGTCCTCCTGGGCAATGGCGAACAGGAACTTCTGCACGATCTCGGCGTTGTCGGCTGCCGTGGTGACGGTGGTGGTCGTCGCTTCCGGGACGTTGTCAGTCATATCGCCCGAGCCTAACGTCGGAAGGTGTGGCAGGGTAGCCCGCATGCGCGTCGCCGTGGTCGCCGGACCGGACCCCGGACACGCCTTTCCTGCGCTGGCACTGTGCCTGAAGTTCCTGGCGGCCGGCGACGAACCCACTCTGCTCACCGGCACCCGGTGGCTCGACGTGGCCCGCGCCGAGGGCATCGATGCCGTCGAATTGGACGGGCTGGACCCGACCGCAGCCGACGACGACCGCGATGCCGGGGCCAAGATCCACCAACGGGCCGCGCGCATGGCCGTGCTCAACTGGCAGCGCATCGCAGACCTCTCACCCGCTGTGGTGGTGTCGGATTCGATCACCACCTGCGGCGGCCTGGCCGCGGATCTGCTGGGTCTGCCCTGGATCGAGCTGAACACCCATCCGCTGTACCGCCCGTCGAAGGGGTTGCCACCGGTGGGTAGCGGCCTGGCGCCAGGGGTGGGGCTGCGGGGCAGGCTCCGGGACTCGCTTCTCCGCGCGCTCAGCGCCCGGTCCTGGCGCGCCGGACAACGCCAGCGGGCGGCCGCGCGGGCCGGCATCGGTCTGCCGGAGACCGAGCGCGGGCCGGTGCGCCGACTCATCGCCACGCTGCCTGCGCTGGAGGTGCCCCGACCGGATTGGCCGGCGGAGGCTGTCGTCGTGGGGCCACTGCATTACGAACCGACCAGGTCGGTCCTGCGGGTGCCCGCCGGAGACGGCCCGGTCGTGGTGGTCGCTCCGTCGACGGCCACCACCGGGGCACGCGGTCTGGCCGAACTGGCGTTGGAGGTGCTGGTGCCCGGCGAGGTTCTGCCGCCGGGTTCGCGCGTCGCCGTGTCCCAGCTCGACGATCCCGTGGGACCGGTGCCGCCGTGGGCCGTGGTCGGCCTGGGGCGTCAGGACGAACTCCTGGCCGCGGCGGATCTGCTGATCTGCGGCGGTGGTCACGGCACCGTGGCAAAGTCACTGTTGGCGGGGGTGCCCATGGTGGTGGTGCCCGGCGGCGGAGATCAATGGGAGATCGCCAATCGTGTTGTCCGCCAAGGCAGTGCGCAACTCGTCCGGCCGTTGACAGTGGACGCTTTGACGGCGGCGGTCCGCGAGGTGCTGGCCGCGCCGCGTTACCGTGAGGCGGCCCGCCGGGCCGGCGCGACCGCCGCGAACGTCGCCGATCCGGTACGGGTGTGCCACGATGCGTTGGGTGCTGCAGCGTAGATTGGCCCTGTGCGGTTGACGGAGTTCCACGAGCTGGTGACAGACCAGTTCGGTGCGATGCGGGCATCGTCGATGCTGGTGGACCACGTGCTGACCAGCATGGGCGGTCGCACGGCCGCCGAGGCGATCGAAGACGGTAGCGACCCGCGCGACGTGTGGCGGGCGCTGTGCGCAGACTTCGATGTCCCGCGGGATCAGTGGTGAGGTTCTGACGGCAACCTGATGACTCGGCCTAGGCGTCTACATCGCTGAACACGCGGTGCAGAAAGGCGAGCTGATCGGTCTTGGCCTGAGGGTCGAGGTAGATGTCGAAATGGCCGTAGGGATAGTGGCGCAGTTCGCCGCGCGGAGCGCGGTGGGCCGCCTTGATCGTCGATGCGGGCGGGGTCACGGTGTCACGGTCGCACACACAGATCAGCACCGGCATGCGCAGCCCTGAGGTCTTGGCGCCCGGTCGGTAGAAGGGGAAGCGCAGCATGAGCCGCGCGGCGAACTCGTTACGCCACAACGAGTTCGGCCCCACGATCGCTTCGAACCCCGCCTTGGCGTCGGGTGAGGTCATCGCGGCCACGGCGCCGGGATCGCCGACGGCGGGCCTCAGCACGGCCGGGCGCCGGCGCCATGCATGGATCTGGTCTCGGATTCCCGCCGCAGTCAGCGCCGCTGCGGTCCGTGGCGGCACCTCCCGGAGGGTGGGCAGCGCGTCGGTGAACGGTGCCTGGGAGATCACCGCTGCGATCCGGGGGTCGCCGGCGGTGACGGCGAGCACGTGACCGCCGGAGAACGAGGACCCCCACACCACGATCCGGTCGGGATCGACCCCCTCGAGGCGGCGGGCCCAGTCGACGACGGTGTGGTAGTCGGCGTGCTGCCGCCCGATGTCGAGCAGCTGGCGCGGCTGGCCGGTAGAGGCGCCGAAGTGGCGATAGTCGAACACCACGACGAAGTAACCCGCGGCCTGGAACGCCTCGGCGTAGGCGGGCAGCCCGTCGTCGCGGGTCGCACTGAAGCCGTGTGCCATCACGACGCACGGACGGCCCGGGTCGGCGGGGGCGCCGGTCTCCGGCCGGTAGAGATAGGCGGCGATCTGCTCGCCTTCGGCCCAAATGCGGACATCTTCGCGGGTCGACATGTTCTGACCGTAGTCCGTCGGCGTGTCCACTTGAATCGAACACCTGTTCGTCTACTCTGGGGACACGTTCGACTCAGGAGGGTCGAGGACTTACCAGCAGGACTTGTCGGTGCCCTGATCTACCGTCGCGGCTAACCGACCGAGAACCGGTCACACAACGACTACCGGAGAGGTGCCCACCATGGCGCAGCAGGCCCCCGATCGCGAGAAAGCCCTGGAACTGGCGCTCGCGCAGATCGACAAGAACTTCGGCAAGGGCTCGGTGATGCGGCTCGGCGAGGAGGTGCGGCCGCCGATCTCGGTCATCCCCACCGGTTCGATCGCACTCGATGTCGCACTCGGCATCGGCGGTCTGCCCCGCGGTCGCGTCATCGAGATCTACGGTCCCGAGTCCTCGGGTAAGACCACCGTCGCGCTGCATGCGGTGGCCAATGCCCAGGCCGCCGGCGGAATCGCCGCGTTCATCGACGCCGAGCACGCCCTCGATCCCGAATATGCCAAGAAGCTCGG
>MDTD01087876.1_pt1 | contig 16300 bp, 23 predicted proteins | sample 811221 | NCBI WGS metagenome assembly MDTD01 (sample SAMN05326646, study PRJNA326480) | marine metagenome | isolation source: seawater | place: Pacific Ocean: South West | collected 2011 | reverse complement strand
GTGATGGAGTTCCTACCATAAAAAGGATGACAGACGAAGAAGTAGAAATAGAAACTTCTGATGATCCTTTCATGCTTCCCGAAGTAGATAAAAATGAAACTATAGCAGGTCAGATTGGTCGTGACTTGACACGTTTTATTGCAGGCACTTTTCTAGCTAGAGGTATAAGAACCAAAGGTTTAAGAATAAAAGACCCAAAATCAAAAGGTGCTAAGTTTGCTGTTAACGTTGCTGATTCAGTTGTTGGATCACAGCTTGTATCTGCAGGAGATGAAGGTAGACTATCTGATATATTGGCACAGATACCTGAACTGACTGAAGTTCCGGGTGTTGGCGATGCTATAGATCAACTAAAATCCAACCCAAAAGATACAGAGGCACAGTCTAGATTGAAGATGGCTATAGAAGACGCTGTTGTAGCCTTTCCTATAGAGATAGGTGTAAGGGCAGCTAAACTTTTATTCAAAGGTTCAAAAGACCCTGTTAGAAAAGCACTTAGTAAAGAGACAGTTGATGCCGCAGAAGAGGCTATAAATGTAAAGAAAGCATCTGACGAGACTGTAGACTTATTGGAAAAAACAGGAAACTCTAAAGCATTACTGCCTAACCCTATATTTGATGCAGCAAAAATAGATTCTGTTTATAGAGACCCAAGTGGAAAAATAAGACCAGAGGTAAACCTAGAAATTAAATTTAAGAATAACGAAGGAGATGACTTATTTGAGACTGTAAATGATGGTGTAGGTGATATGGTCAAAAATATAAGTAAGCAGAATAAAATACAATTTGGAAAAGCTGTAGGTAGTGTAGCAAGTAATAAAAAAACTAAAGAGAGAGCTAAAAGGTTAGGTCTAACAGAAGAGAATTTTGAAGCGTTTTTTAAACAGCTAGGTGAAAAACCTAGTTCTCCAGAATTAGTAACTGCGACAAGACAACTATTCATAGCCTCTGCTGATAAAGTAAAATCATTAGCGATATTAGTTGACTCAGGTAAAGGTGGGACACAAGCACAAGGACAATTATCAAAAGCTGTGCTAAGACATAGAGCTATACAAGAAAAAGTTTTAGGGTTACAAGCTAACGCGGGTAGAACATTACAAGCATTTAACATACCCGTAGGTAGTAATAGTAGTTTAAGAAATAAACAGATAAGTGAACTTACTGCTGCAGTATTGGGTGGAGACATAGCTAAAATCAGCAAAGCAGCTAATGATTTAGCTAACAATACTGATGAAGCACTAAACAAACTTATGAAAGATAAGTTTACTGATACAAATACAGATAAATTGAATCAGTTAATATATTTTAACTACCTATCATCTCCTAGTACGTATCTTGTGAATACTGTCGGTAACGCATTTACACAGTTGTATGAAACTCTCGTAGCAACTCCTACTGCAGCAATAGTGGGTGCTATTCGTTCTCCTTTTCTTAAAGCTCCAAAAGATAGAGTTTACTTTAGTGAGGTCGCTGGTAGAACTATGGGAACTGCACACTCTATGCTTGAGGCAGGAAAAAACTTTATTAAAGTTCTAAAAGATGGTGATTTACCACCTGAATTAAAAAGGATGAGCAGAAGTGAATACGAAGAAATAGTAGGGGTAGGTTCTGCTCAAGCAGGAGCTGGAATAGGTAGACGAATAGTAGGTGGTGTGGTTAGGTTTCCTGGAAAGATATTGTTAGCCACTGATGCGTTGTTTAAGACAATGGGTAAATCAGCCTTTGTATATCAACAAGCTTATAGAGGTGCTGCTAAAGAAGGATTGATTCCTGGAACTAGAAAGCATGGAGAGTTTGTAAGTAAAATAATAAATGATACTCCAGCTCAACTAGAAAAAGCGGCTCTTGAAGATGCGGCAAGAATTACTTTTACAAAAGATAACAAGATAGCTTCAGGTGTAGCTAAAATAAAAAGAGTTCCTATAATAGGAAACATAACAGCTACTTATTTGCCATTTGTAAGAACACCTCTTAACTTAGCGGGATACTCTTTAACTAATTCATTTTTTGCTCTAGGTAATCCTGCGATACTTAGAGCCATAGCAAAAGGTGGTGCAGAAGCTGATGAGGCTATAGGAAGAATAGTTGCTGGAAGTGGTGTCATAGCAGGGGGAACTATACTAGCTTCTCAAGGTGTAATTACAGGAACAACTGATGGCTATAAGCAAGACATGGTAAAAACTCAAGGTCTAGGCTTCCAAGATAAAGCAGTAAGAATAGGGGATAAAACATATAGTTTTAATCGCTTTGATCCATTTGCTACACCAATAGGATTTGGTGCAGACATATATGAGATATATAGAAGAATGGGTGCTATAAAAGATACAGATAAATATGCTGATATGGAAAAGTATCTCTCAACTGCAGTTTCTATGACAGTAGCATCTGCATGGGCAAATATAGCTGATAAAGCCATGTTAACAGGAATTGCTCAGTTGTCTAAAGACATAGAGCAGTTTGCAAAAGCTGCAGAAGGGGGAACTAATACCTATGAGTATGCTCTAAATAAATTTTCAATGCAGGCTGCTCGTGCTTCTACACCAAACGCTTTAAGAATGTATGGCAGAACTAGTGACCCGTTTATCAGAGACACCTACACAGCTTTAGACGTTATTAAAGACGCTATACCTTTTTTAAGAAACGATCTGCCCATAAGACATGATATGTTTGGTAGATTAATGTATATAGAGCAGTATGGAGATAGGGGTCTGCCAAACGATGTTTTAGAAGTAGTCACAAGTATTACAAGAGAATACTCTATTAAAGATGATTCTTTTGCAAAAGAACTAATTAAAATGGAATATGCTCATAGTAGACCCTCTAGAAAAATGTCTATTGAAGGATTTGATGGCACTAGGGTTGAGCTAGATTTAGAACAGTATTCCATATTAGAGGGATACACAGGTGCTCAATTTCATCAGTATGGCTTGGAGTTAATCCAAACAGAGGCTTACAAAAAAGCTTTACCATACGAGAAAAAACAAATGATAAATCAAGTTAAACAAGCAGCTAGTGCTTATGGTAAGGCGATGGTTTTAGATAGTCATGGAGTTGAGTTATTTAAGAAAGCTAAACTAAACTATTTTAAAAGAAGAAGAGAAACACCTTATTGGGAATATTTACCTGAACATATGTCAAAGACATACAAGAACCAACAACCACTACCAAAGGATGTAGGTAAAGATAATTAAGTAGAAGATATGTATCTGAGAATACCCATGGCTAGAGCAGCACAAGCTACCCCATTAACCATGAGTAATGCTCTATCATGCCAAAGATAAGCCATACCAGCCAACAGTCCCGTGCCTATGAATGAAGAACAGAGGTCGTAAAAGGGGAAAACTCCTACTGCTCTACACACTATCCCTGACATGATGAACATTGAACCTGTCCATTTTAGATACCAAGACAGGTCATGCGTTGGAGTTATTTTTTGCATTTAACTCCTTTAACTTTTTTAAAACTACTTCGGACAAGCCATGCAAAAGCTTTACATTTTCTATTATTTCTTCTAGCTTTTTAGGAAGAGTTTTATTCTTCTCTTCCATGTATTTTTTAGCTTCCTCTTCTAGTTTCATTTTTTACCTTTTCCAACTGTTTAAAGTAAGCGTAATTATATCCTCTTTGCCACTCCCTATGTTGCATCGTGTTCAAATGATAAGGACTTTCTGTAGCTATTACTTTATGTCCTTTAACATTTTTAATATACTGCTTACCCCTAAAAGCATTCACACCCCTATCAAATTGAATCCGTAAAGGTGCATCGTACTTACTTAGATTTGGATTTCGTTTCTTCTTTTTTGACATCTTCTTTTCTCTCAAAGTATTTTTGAATCATAGCTAACCTATCATCAAACTGAGCAATTTTTTCTATCTCTTTATCAATAGATTCTTGTATATCAGAGTGTTCTCCTATACCTACAGGCATTCTTAAATAAACCTCTACATTGGCTATGTGCCTATTTATATTTCCAACATAAAAAGATTTCAGTGCAGCTAACATTATATCTCTCATACTTATCTCCCTTCAATATCAACAATTTCACAAGACCCTGCCACACAAGCTAAATCTTTTGTGCCTGTAGTCGTGTCTTCTTTTTCAAAGTCTTGAAGCTTACTCCAATCTATAGCAGTTGGCATCTTTTTTGTCAACTCTTCATACTCTTTTTCGTCTATGTCTTGATAGGGTGCTTGTTTATAGGTATGCTCACTAAAAGGTAAGAAAGATATTCCAGAAACCTCATCAAAGTTTTGAAAGACCCAAGCACCTACTTCCATCCATTCATTCTCTTTCACAGAAACGGTAACAGAGGGTTTGTGTTCACACCAATGTCTCTGAAACATAAGCCAATAGTCTAACTGTTCTATTGCAGTCATGTCTGTTCTTGTAATAGCACCCATAGGAGACTTCATAGGAAAACTAAATACAGAGACACTATCAGGCTTAGTAATATCAGGTTCTATAGGTATGCCTACTTCTTTCATAAACTGCGTAAGTGGGTCTTTATTATCTCCACGCACAGTTCTAATGTAGAAGTCATTATGTCTAGCGTGAATACCACTAGCACTATCAACTAATTGTGATACAGTTCCTGATGGTTTAACACAAGTTATTGCAGTTGACTGTGGTATACCTAAATCTTTTGAGAACTTTCTGTTTGTTTCAACAGCTACCTCTTTTAGCTCCATCAACATTCTTTGTATGGATTCTTTAGTTCCATTATTTAGTAAATAACAATCCAATATACCTGTAAGTGATACACCTAATAGTCTTTCTTCTTCTGTATTTTCTTTCCATACTTTCCTAAGATATTTAAAATCTGTAAGCGTAGATTGAAAAGTTCCAAGGATAGTGGATAGTCTAACTTTTTCTTTCAAAATGTCTAGATGATCTGCTTCTCTGCAGACAACTTCTGTAAGATTACAGAATTGATATGGTCTTAGTATAATCTCACTACAAGGATTACAACCAAAAGCATAGTTAGATTTACGTCTTCCGTTCTCCTCTACCTTTTTAATAGCAGACTTACGATTAAATATACCACGTTCACCTGACTTAGATTCATACAAGGCTAACCATTCTCTCATGAATGTTCCCATGTCGGGTTTACCTTTATATGCCACAGAGTTATTAGCCAATGCTCTGTGTCCTTCATTCTCCCACCATGATCCTGACTTTGCGTGTCTCATTTGGTCATCGTTAAGATTAGACAAACTAATTAATGCAGAACGTCTAACACCACCTACAACCACAACTTCTCCTATCTTACACATAATATCGTGACACTCAATAGGATATAATCTTCTGCCTGCAGCTTTCTTGAAGATAGCTACACAAAAGTTGTAAAGATCAACCAAAGGTTGAGGTCCTGATGCTCTACCACCAAACGTCTTGAGCCTAGCACCTGCAGGTCTAACTTGAGATACATCTAAAGAGGGTATCTGACCTACATATAACATAGCAATAAGTTCACGCAAAGCTCTTGCCCATCCAGGTCTACTATCTGCAACAGCTATGACTGTTGTGCTTTTCTCAAAATGTTCGTTGACTGTAGGTAACTTATCCACATTCTCTCTTTCTACAGAGAATCCTACACCCGTACCACACATAAGTATATACATACACTCGTCAAATGAACGTGGACTATCTACAGGTATATAGCTACAGTTATAACCTGCTACATGACATCTATCTAGAGCAACTCCTGCAGTCATTAATGCTCTCATACTAGGCATTATACCTAGTGAAATTATACTGTCTGTAAGCTTTTGTTTTAATGCTTTAGTTAAAGTATAATTATGTTTTTTCTTTAGATGATTTTCCATGTAGTCAAAGTATCTGTCTACAGTTTCTAACCAAGTCTCTCTTCTTTGTTCGTCATCTTTCCATCTTGCGTAACGAGATAACGCAATAAAATTTTGATAATCTGTTGGTAAATAATTATTCATCTGTCACTCCTAATAATCTTTATATTTTTTAGTTTCAAGCCTTCCATATCGTGAAATATGTTCTGCATATAATCCTCTATTTCTATTTCAACCTTGCCATCAGCAGGTACTGGGTATTCTTCTTCGTCTACAATAATTGTAAACCAAACTTTAAGTTGTATCATTTTCCTCAACGTTATCTATGAGCTCACTGAGATACCATTGTGCTTTTTTTAAGTCTTGTACACCATCTTTATACTCGTATCTCCATAAATATTTTAAAATATTACCTTGTAAGTAATACTTAAAACCACTACCTAACATAGCCTTGATAGCCTCTATGCATTCAATGCCTGAATTATTATAGTGAGGTGGACTATTAACCATGTCCAAAGTTTGTTTATGATCTGATTGTTCTTGTGCTTGTTGTCTAGCTTTATCGCCTATACTTCTATATACTTTTTTTATATCTTGTGCATACTGTCCCATATATTACTCTTTCCTAAAATTAACTTCTATAACATTATCACGCACATCTGAAACTTTCAACATATTTTCTTCTTTTTTTAGAGGCATATATTTGTCTGCTTGTTTCTCAAGTAAAGCTCTATATCTAGGATTAACTTCCATAACAGGTATAGACGCACCTATAAGTCTAGTAAAGTCCATCATAGAAAAATAATCTTCATCATCTAGTTTATTATTTTCTGAGGTAACAATATTTACTGATACCTCTCCTGTCCATTTATTGTCTTCGTTTACGTGAGGTTTAATCACGAGAAGAAAATCGTCTCTTCCAGGTTCTTGTAGTTTGTCTGTCATATGTTTCTCCTATTTTATTTTAATTCCTGTGTATTTAATAAACTTGGGATGTTTATTCTTGCCTTTTTCTTTCAACCAATCTTCGGGTATAATTCTATCATAGTAACGAAAATCATGTTTCAGACACCACTGTGCGTATGTTGATTTAGCACCTTTTCTAAGTTTGTTTCTGCTGTTCTCAAACACAAATCTAATATCTAAAGACGGATGTTGCTTCTTTATAGCTAGATGTTTTCTTCTATCGGCAGCTATGAATCTGCCTTTTGTTTCTATTATAATTCCATTTTTAAGTATGAAGTCTGGAGTATAGGTGCGATAAGCTAAATCTTGCCACTCTATCTTTAAAGATTCATAAGTAAATTTATACTTTAATTCTTTTAGATAAATGGATAGTTTATGTTCTAAACCACTCCTATATCCATTCTTCAATGCTACACGATATGCCCTATGAGGAGACACTAAAGTATTCTTCTCCATCCTGCAAAAGGATTGAACTCATACTCTGATCTACTATAGTCATAGCCAAGTGCTTTCATCTCTTCTCTTACAGCTTCATCTGCTAGTTTTTTAGCTTCCATTGCTTCACGTAAGCCTTTTGTTTTCATTTCACGAAGAGTCTTCTTAGCTTCAGCTAATTCTTTTTCCATAGTTTCAATGTCTTTTTGCAAATCTTCTATCTTTTTATCTGCCACTATTTTACACTCCATATTTTTTTAGCTTCTTCTTTCATGTCACTTGACCACATCCATGAGTCGTAGTTAGGATAAACTAAAGAAGCTAACTCATGCTTATCATCACTGATAGACAAAAACTTCTGAATACTAAAAGCTACTTTTTGTAGTTGCTTCTTGTAAGCAGAAAGATTCTTTAGAGGAAACTTCTTGTAGTCTTTTGGACTAGCAAAGAAGAGCTCTACTTTCTTTTTAGGGTAAGCCATAGAATATAATGCCATCTGTCTATTCTGTGCTTCAGTAGGTCTAGAAGGCATTCTACTCGTTGTCTTGAGATCAACTATAGTATCTTTAAATCTAAAGTCAATATAACCCATAATAGGTATAGGTAGATCGTCAATTTGTACTTCTACCTTTTCTTGATAGTCTTCTAGTTCTTTGTAACTAAAATGCTTATCTATTATGTTTCCATAATCTTTGAGAACTTTCTGTTCTTTAATTGTCTTTACATCCCCTATGTCTATATTAGATTCAGTACACAAAGACATAAATTTAAAGTTTAAAAGATCAAAGTCAAATGATCCCTTTTCATATTTGTTTGCAAGTACAAACTCTTCAGCTATCCCTCGTATAGCACCTGGACCACTTGATGATTTAGCACCAAATAAATATCTAGCTATCCACATAGGAGTATCATTAATATATGTGTTAATACTACTAGGCGAAAGATAATTTATATTATGTACCTTGAAAGGGTTATTACTTCTCGGCATCGTCATCAACTTCAATGAACTCGTCAACAACTTTCATATCTTCTTCTGATACTTTGTTACGATTCTTTTCATCCCAAGCTGATGATATATACCCATTAAAATTTTCAATCCAAGCTATAAAGTTACCAAATGTTTCTTGGTCTTTTTCTTCTACCTTCAGTACGTTCTTAAAGTTAATGTCAATTTTAGGTACGAAAAATGATCCACCTGCTGCTGTTGCTCTTTTGTCTAAGCTTATTTTAGCATCATGCTGAACAGGCAATCTTTTCATGCTTGATAGTGATTTAAAAACTTCTCCTACTTCTTTAAAAGCAGTTGAACCACTTATCTCCCATATAAAAGGGACATCTTTGATAACCTTGTCTGAATCAGAACCATCTGCATTTATTACTGTATTAAAACTTACAGTACCAAAAACACTTCTTATTCTACTTACAGCTTTGATAGACTCTTGCATACTCTTATCTAAGCTTTTAAAGTCTTTAATATACCCTGTAGGTCTACCACAATTAAAACTTCCACCATTATCTTTCAGATCAATGTTTAGATTGTCTGCCATCAGCGTCTTAACATAGTATCCTTTCTTGCCTTCAGACGGATTAACCCACTTTCTTAGAAAGAATCTTTGCATAAAAGGTCTCATGACCACATTCTTTCCGTAGTACATAGCGTCATTTTCTTCGGGAAGCTCAAGATAAAATGATCCTGGAGCAACTTTTTGAACAGTCTCCATAGTTCCACCTACTTCCTTTTCACCCATAATTGCTTGAGTGCTAACTTTTAGTCTAGCTAAAGTGCTAGATGATTTGGAACTCTCTTGCTCTAAACCCATAGCTTTAGCCATAGCAGAATAGTTATCTGTATTTATACTTACTATATTATTCATGATAGTTTGTCTCCTTATTTAAGTCTTTTAGTTTTATCATACTACGTCTTTTGTGTCAAGCCAATTATCGCCTAACTTAACATCTAATTTTAATGGAACATTAAACTCTATATTAAATTGTGATTGAATCAAATCTTTCAAGTTGTTGTCAATACTTTTTATTAAAGTTAATACTCTTTGCTCCTCTAATGGGTGCACGTCAATAACAATACTATCGTGTACACTATTTACTATACAAGATTTAAGTTGTTCTAGTTTATTCTCAATCTCAAGTAATACACAAGGCACAATGTCTGCTGTAGCTAGTGATTGTACAGGATAGTTTTTAACTTGTGTAAAGTGTGAAATCTTGCCACTACCATACCTTTCAACGTTAGGAAAAGCAAACTCTCTACCCGTTGGTATGCGTAGTTTATTTGTATTTAAAACTTCTTTAGCCAATCTGGAGTGCCATACCCCAACCTCTTTGTACTTTTCCGTGAAGTGTTTATAATATGTAGCTTGAGCAGCCGATCTTCCAAAGCCTGTTGCTCCATATAACGGTGCAAACGTATGAGCTTTAGCTTCTTGGCGAGTAGTAGGCTCACCAGCATCACTAATAACACTAGCAGTATAACTATGCACATCAAATCCATCTTCTATCTCCTTCATTGCTGTTTTATCTTGTGACAGAAAAGCTGCAGTTCTAAATTCTAACTGAGCAAAATCTGCTTCTAATATCTTGCCACCTTCCCACCTTGATACAAATACTTTCTTTACAGGGAAAGTTCCCCCTCTAGGCATATTCTGCATATTAGGGTCTGCTCCACTAAATCTTCCTGTCGCAGTTCTATGTTGTAGTAATCTAACATGAAGCTTACCATCAGGCTTTGTATATGTCTGTATGCCCTCTACGAAGGAAGACAAGTAGGTATCTAACGCAGATAGTCTCTGTATATCTGCAAGAAACTTGTAAGCACTATCCATACCTTTGGACTTCGCAGTATTCTGCAGTATAGACAGATTGCCTTTGTTGACAGTAAATCCATTTGCACTCACCCATTTAGATGTAGGTGCAGTAAACTTGAGTCCAGCTATTCTTTCAGTTGGTATGAATAGATATCCATGTCCATCACAGTTAACACATCTACTTGGGTTAGCATAAGGTTTACCATCCTTCTTTATCTTTCTAATAGTACCAACACCCTTACAGACATGACATTGTTCTGCTCTTGTCCTATAGAGAACCTCTGTATTGTTCTTTACAGTCTGTCTGTACTCGTGATCTTTCATGTGTCTTGTAAAGTGATTTGTCCACATAGCTTTATCTTTGGGTTTTCTGCTATAGATTATCCAAGACATTTGCTCTGGACTATTAAGATTGATTGGTGTATCTCCCATCAACTCTCTCACTTGTTCTTGTAGTCTTGCTTCTATATCAGACTTCTCTTTGTTAAACTCTTCTCGTACCTTATTAAGTGCTTCTTGGTCTACTTGGAATCCTCTTTTGTATATCTTGGCAAGACAGAATGCTACACGATTAGTGAATATCACTACATCTAAAAGACCACCATCCTCTTGGCTATTTAGCCTTTTGTACTGCCTATCTGATAGTTCTTGTGTAGCTTTAAGGTCTGCAGAGAGATACTGTGATAGTTCCTCTCTTGGTATCTCGTCTACCCCATAACCTTTTGCGAAGTATTCCTTCAAAGTATCTTGCTTCTGTGTAGCTAACGCATATCTTTCTGCACAAGCTTCTAATGATAGTGGCTCTTTGAGACCTCTCTGTAACACATACTCTGCTAACATAGTGTCAAATATAGGTCCTTCATACTTGAAGCCAGACTCCCAAAGCCACATCAAATCATAGACAACATTGTGTCCAATCAGTATTGTTGCCCTATCTAGTAAATCTTGAATGATATTAGTCCAATTAACAATAGGTCCGTCTATATTCATTAGATGTTCTTTGCCATTGTCTTCTAGACAACCTACCATGACTAACTTATTAGTAGGTTCAAAAGGATCAAGGTGCATTTTATCATCTCTTTTGGTTACTGTATTTTCTACGTCAATCGTTAGTTTCATCTAACTTCTCCTTATGCTTGGTTAAATATATAACTGCTTTTTTTAAATTGGTCAAACTATCTGAGAACCCACCAAGACCCGTGTTACACTTATGACATATCCAACCACGAAATGTATTCGTTTTATGGCAATGATCTAACACCCAACTCTTTAGTCTGATCTGTCCATACTTGCTAAGTTCTTCTAATGTTCTTTCACAGATTGCACATCTATAGTCTTCTTTGGGGTACTCGTTTTCTCTTCTTAGTTTTTCTATTATTATTCTATGTCCATTCTTACAAGACCTACACGTTCTTTTTATCTCTCCAGCTTTCATGACAGAGAACTTTGAGATAGGCTGTCTGATACCACACTTGATACATACTACACCATCTTCAATAGGATTTTCATCTCTAGGTAAGTCTTTGAATAGTGTAAACTGACTCACGCTTGATACCTTGCTGTCTTGTAATCTAACTCGCAGACAATCTTGCCATGCCAACCTGTAACTTTATTCTTAACTACGTTGAGATGTCTTTGTAGATCATCTTCGTCTTTGCCTTCCACGGGTGGATTCTTAGCTATCAATATCATGACATCTGCTTCTGCAGCTTTACCTGTACGACTTCCTTCCATCATAGCTTGGTTGAGTAATACTTTACCCTCTGCTTCTGCAGAGAGTTGAGACATATAGAACATCGCACAGCCATGTGCTTTAGCAATCTGCCTAGCATGAACTGCATTAGCCTTGAGTGCTTCGTCTTGTCTTGCGAAGCTACCATGAGATACAAACTTATCTCCCATGTCTAGGACTACTACATCAGGCTTGTAAGTTTTGCATACACTCTCTACCCAATTCATGTCTTTGTTCATCGCATCTTTTATCTTAATATTATTCTTTACGGGTGTGTATAGTTCTTGTGCTTTTGCCATGTTCTCTTTTATCTGAAACATATTCATACCAGTCGCTGCAGTAAGATATCTTGATCCAACTCTGTAAGATGATTCTTCGTTACATAAGACAATGCACAAAGCACCTTGCCTAGCAAATCCATTCTCACTAGCGATGAGTGATGCATGAAAGGAGGTCTTCCCAGTATTCGGTCTAGCACCCACCTCTATAAGATGTCCACCATTCACTCCCTCTAATCTAGATACAAGTGTAGGTATATTGAAAGACCACTTGGTCTCCAAGTCATTCTTAGTCAATAATCCTTCCAAGCTTATGTCATCCCACTCTACATTTAGATTAGGTGTAAAGTCATCTCCATAGCTTTCTAATATGTTTCTGAGAGGCTCTAGTGAAGTCTGTGAACCGTTGACATACTCAAAGCCTAAGTTGGCTACATCTTCGCCAATAACTTGTCTGAAGAGTTTGGATAGTATCTCTTGTGAGATATCCTTGCCCATAGGTTGTTCTCTTTTGACAGACGCAAACAAACCACTAAATGCAGTTTTCTGTGCAGTTGTGATTGAAGGATTCTGTGCAAAGAACAACGCTTCAATCTCTTCGGGTGTTACTGTTCTGTTGTAAGACTCCATAGCATTATCTATTGTTCTCTTTATCTTCTGAACATCTTTGCTAAAAAGTCTAGTTGGACACTTTGAACCTTTATGCTCGTCATAAAAGCCTTTGTCCATTAAGCTTCTTATTAAGGATAACTCCATTATCTATCTCCTATGAGTTTGTTTAAGTTTATAAAATCAGTTTCGTTGCAATACTTTAAATCATCTATAAGCTTCAGAACTTTTACATTCTGCTTGTATGCTCTTAACTCACTAGCAATACTAAGTGTCTTTGACAATGCGTCAGGGTCTAAAGCCACAATTATTGTTGAGAACTGCATCAGATATTCTCTGTGGGCATCAGATAACGATGTGCCTAGCAAAGCTACCCCACGAACTTTGTTGTTACCTATGACCGTAGCACTAATGCAGTCCTCAACAATTACTGCGACATCTCCATTACCATAAGTATATGGTGTATCACTTTTACCATATCTCTTCCATTTAGGCAGAGACATTCCTAGTGAACGACCAATCGCATCAACATTCTTGTGATCTTTACGAATAGGAAAAACTACTCTGTTCTCTCTTACGTCATAATATAAAGGCACACTTGCAGGATGAATGCCATACTCGTAAGCGAATCTTTTTATTTGTGTTCTCAGACCACCGTAAACGACATGACTTGGTAGAACAAAATCGTCATAGTCTATGACAGTTTTTCCTAGCATGGCTCTCTCTATAGTTTCTGCTGAGACTTTTCCTGTTTTTGAACCTGAAACTCTACAAGATGCTTTGTAACAGTTCCATATTATTTTTCCCATTGCGTTTGTTATGGTGAATGTTTTAGTTCCCCTACAGATTGGGCAGTCCATTCTTTTAGTTTGACCTACCTCTAGTTGGGCAGAATCTATGATGTTTTGTATATTCATGTATCAGTTCCCCTTCGGCAGTTAAATGCTTTTACCATATAAATTTCTTTTTGTCAAAGCATTTTCTGCTGACGCTAAAGTATTTTTCATATAAGGCTTCACACTACTAGGATTTGCGTGACCTGTAACAGACATAATTTGACCCATAGGAACACCTGCTTCAACCATTTCAGTAGTACCAGTCCTTCTTAGATCAGCTATTCGTAGCTCTTTAGGAAGCTCTGAGGCATTCATTACATCTCTAGCTACCTTTGACAGCCTAGTGAGTGAATATGTCTTGTATAAGCCTTTAAATGGGTAAGGATAGGGTGCAACATATTTCTGAAAGCCAAATTCCTGGTGTTGTTGTTGTAACATTTCTATTAATTCATCACTAATTGGTAGATGAACTAATGCTCTTCGTTTAGATTGCTCTAAATTTAGTATTTGCTTGTCAAAATCTATGTTTTCAAACTCTAGCATTCGCATATCTCCAACTCTTTGACACCATTCGTAGGACATTTGTACGATTAGACCCATGTTTCTCCATCTAAACTTAGAATAGGCAGTATCAAGAAACTGCTTGACTTGTTCTTTTGTCCAAACAACCTTTCTCACTTGCGTTGCCTTTCTTTTGAAAGTTGAAAATGGATTTGTTTCTGCGTATCCCATCTCCATAGCAAAAGAATATATCTTTCTCGCCACAGAACATATTGCATTAGCTGAGAATGTACCTCTGTTGAGCCACACCTCATAGCCTCGCCTTGCTGTTGCACCGTTCAGTTTTGTTAGACACATTTCTGCCATAAAATTGCCATCAACTTCTGTGTCCAATAATTTTGAACAACAGTATTGATAATCTACTTTAGTTTTGTCTGCTAAACTATTGAAGTCGCTAGACAAATAATACTTTTCACTAAGCTCTTTTAAGTTCATTTTCATCCATCCATTGTGGTTTATCTGTATAGTTATACCTTGCAAACTTAGATTTGTCTACAATATAAAAATTTCTGTATGCAACAATAGGAAAAAACTCGTCTGTCTTGAGTCTATCATGACCACTAAAACATTGAGGATGTCTTGTTAGTTTACCTTTTGGTATATACACAACACCCTTCTCTAAAGTTTTGTAATGCTTCATACATCCATGTTCTCTGTTAAATCTTTCTTTATATTCGTAAAGCATATGTCCAAGCAATGACCAAGCAAACTCATAGTTACTCTGTGTTTCCATCGCCCACAATGTACAAGGATGCTTCTGATGTACAGGTTTGTATAAGTCATTCTTCTCAGCATACTTAGGTGCATGATGCCATAAGGCTGTGCAAAGCATCTGTGTTTCTTCTAGTGGCATTTTTACTATGTGTTGGTCGCATAGTGACTTGGATATTAAGTATGGTGTCTCTTCAATAATAAATCTATTCATAATTAATCCTTTCTAAACTCTACTATAATCCATGCAATTAACATGGGAATGAATAATATTATATAAACTATCCAAGTAAGTATTGAGTATGTGTTATACTTTTTTGAATAGTCTTCCCAAGATAATAATATCATATCATCTTCTTTTTTTTGATCTTTTGTTTTGGTCATTACATTTCCTCTATCTCTACTACAACTTCTTCAAGAGCCTTGTAATCACCCTCTTCTCCGTCTTTGTAGTTTTCTTCTGCTTCTTTTTTGCTTTTAGCATCCACAAGATATTGTTTTTGTACAGTTTCTTTAACTGTAACGAAATATGTTTTCATAATCCTACTCCAAAATATCCAAATATAAATGCTACTGAACTAGCACCTAGTATGAACCAAATTAAATCTTCATTATTCATTCGTCATTCTCCTGTTGTCTATTATATAAAGTCATACCAAAGTCATAACCTTGGTTGTAATAATATGTTTCCCCATGATAGGTTGCTCTGATGCCTTTAAAAAAACCATCTGCTACACCATCCTTAAATGCTTTTAATACACCATTTGATTCTATCTGCTTATCTAAATGATGTGCAGCTATTAATTTTTGTGCTAATTGATCTCGTTCTACTGCCATTATTTACTCCTCTCTAAATCCCACCTATAAAATATGTGGTCATCTATTCTAGTTATATAAGTTTTTGTTTCTGCCCAACTAGGATTAACATAGTGAGCATGATAATGTGTTGCACCCTCAAGATAAGCATCAAGATATCCATGATAGACACCTTTAGCTACTGAAAGAGCTTCTTCCCATGCATCTTTTTCTTTAGCTACATCACTCTTGCCATCACAGTACCAACTGAATTGACATTTGTTTCTTATAGGAAATCCAGGATTCCATCTATATGTTAATCCTTGTTTAACAACATCACACACATTGTTAGGATAACGTGAATCAGCTACTCTGTTCATCACGACTTCTGCTACTGCTATCTGTCCTGATAAACTTTGATTCTTAGCCTCGTGATATACATTGAGTGCTAGACATACTATTGCTTCAGCTATCATGATACGTTCTCCTTTCCATAAATAACTTCTTCAAAGTGTCTGATAAGCATATCTAAACTTTCACAAGCACCTTTGTATTCTGCACGAGAATGGCTATCGTTTCCCTCGTGAAAATCATTTTTAATATCTGTAGCTACATTCTTAATTCTTTTTAATGTAATTACATTTTGAATGTATTTATCACTCATAATTCATCTCCTTGTTTTGGTGAAATAAAATCTAAATTAGTACCATAACTGACTACACAATATATACTATGTTGAGGATGAAACTC
>MDTD01103718.1_pt1 | contig 16302 bp, 14 predicted proteins | sample 811221 | NCBI WGS metagenome assembly MDTD01 (sample SAMN05326646, study PRJNA326480) | marine metagenome | isolation source: seawater | place: Pacific Ocean: South West | collected 2011 | reverse complement strand
AGGGACACCAATAATGGCTTCAGGGTCTGGTGTAATCAAAAAAGCTGGTTGGTGTGGCGGAGGGGGAAATTGTGTTGTTATAAAACACAACTCAACTTATCAAACTGTTTATGCGCACATGTCAAAATTTGCCAAAGGTATTAGAAGCGGGGTAAGAGTCAAACAAGGCCAGACAATAGGTTATGTTGGTTCAACTGGGAAATCTACAGGACCACATCTTCATTATGAAGTAATTGTAAATGGAAAGAGAATTAATTCACAAAAATTGAAATTACCATCTGGTAAAATTTTAAAAGGTGAGGAAAGAAAATTGTTTGAAACAAAAAAAATTAAAATTGATGTCCTTAAATCAGAAAAAATTATTGGAATAAACTAGCTAATTTCAGATTGATTTTTTTCTGTATTTTCAACCACACCTTCAATTTTTTTTTTCACTAGTATTTAGATTTTCAGAATTTGAGGGTGAATTTTCATTAAACTTTGTTTTTTTTAATTTTTCTTGGTCACCTAAAATTCGCGTAAAATGATCGGCATGTTGAAAGTAATTCTCTGACAAAATTTTGTCACCAGTGGATAATGCTTCTCTAGCCAGATTATTATATTTTTCAATTAACTTTGATGCATTGTGATTGTTTCTTCCAGGTATTTTTCTTTGAAAGCTATCATTGTTTGAAAAGCTTGGATTGTATTTTGCTCTATCATTATTACTTTTGAAATTTCTTTCATTTCTTCTGAAGTTATTTCTTCTTCCATTATTATTTCTAAAAGTAACCATAATTTTTCTAAATTAAATTTTTGTACTGATTATGCATCGATCATTATTCGCTAAATCTTTTAAAACCTTATTAATATAAAATCCTTTGTCATGTAATATTTTTTTTACCTTATTTTTTTGATCAAATGCAATTTCTAAAACTAATTTGCCGTTTTCTTTAATCAGTTCAGATGATTTATTTATTATCTTTCTGATTTCTGATAATCCCTCTAAACCCCCATCAAGAGCAACTATTGGCTCAAAATTTTTTACGTCTTTATCTAAATACTTTATATCAAACTTTTTTATATAAGGAGGATTAGATACAATTAAATCATATTTGCCATGATTAAAATTGTCAATATCTGTTTTAAAAAACTTTACTCGATTATTTAAACCCATTTTTAAAGCATTAATTTTACTAATTTCTATGCAATCTTTACTGATATCGACTCCAGTTCCATAAAAATACGGTTTTTCTTTTAATATTGACAAAATTATACAACCAGATCCAGTTCCTATATCTAAGATTTTAAAGTTAGATTTATGATTGGTAATCTTTAACACTTGTTCGATAATAATTTCAGTATCAGGTCTTGGTATTAAAACATTATTAGAGAGATGAAATTCATACTTCCAAAATTCTTTTTTTCCCAACAAGTAAGCAATTGGTTTTCCACGACATCGTTCATTAATTAAATTTTCAAAAATTTTTTTTCTTTTATTGTCAATTTTCTCTTTTAAATTTGATATTACATAAGTTCTATTTTTGTTAATTGCTTTGGACATTAATATTTCACTATCAATCATGTACGAAGCTATATCACTTCTCTTCAGTTGGTTAATACTTTCTTCAATTAAAAATTGTATATTCATGATTAAATATTTTTTAAACTTTCCTCTTGAGCTTGCAAAGTTAGTGACTCAATCATTTCATCAAAAGCCTCCCCTTCGAGAAATTCCTCTAGTTTATGTAAAGTCAAATTAATTCTATGATCCGTGACTCTACCTTGTGGAAAATTATATGTTCTTATTCTTTCTGACCTATCTCCCGTTCCAATTTTATTTTTTCTATCCTTGGACCTTTCTTGATCTATTCTTGATCTCTCTAATTCATAAAGGCGCGCTCTTAAAATTTTCATTCCTTTTGCTTTATTTTTATGTTGAGATTTTTCATCTTGCTGTGAAACTGATAAGCCTGAAGGGATGTGTGTAATTCTTACAGCACTGTCAGTTGTATTAACAGATTGACCTCCTGGTCCTCCAGATCTAAAAACATCTATTCGTAAATCTGACTCATTAATTTTTAAATCAACTTCTTCCACTTCTGGTAAAACCGCAACAGTTGCAGCTGATGTATGAACCCTTCCTTGTGTTTCGGTATCCGGAACTCTTTGTACTCTATGAACTCCACTTTCATATTTTAGAGTAGAGTAAATATTCGTGCCCTTAATTGATGCAATGACTTCTTTAAGACCACCAGCTTCACTTCTGGATATAGAAATTAATTCTAGAGTCCATTTTTTTTTATTACTTACTTTTTCGTACATCTTGAATAGATCACCAGCAAATAAACTTGCCTCTAAACCACCTGTACCTGCTCTAATTTCAATAATTGCATTTTTCTTGTCGGCTTCATCTTTAGGAAGTAAAAATAACTTTAATTTTTTTTCATTCATTTCGTGCTGGGACTCAAGTTCACTCAAATCGTTTTCCGCCATTTTTTTTAATTCTTTATCAGAGTTTTGATCATCAAGAATTTTTTCAAGTTCGTTTTTTTCTTGTTGATAAGCTATATATTCTTTAGCACTTTCGACAATTTCATTTAAATCAGAATATTCTTTTGATTTTTCTGCAAATAATTTTTTATCAATTTCCCCTGAAGATAATTCCTTTTCAAGATTTGAATGTTTATTGATTAATTCATCAATAGTTTTTTGTGGTATCATTTTATTTATTTTCTAATTCTAAAACTTTTTTTTCTACTTCGGATACAACTTTATCTATTATGTTATTTGTAAGAACTTTCTCAGTTTGAACTCCCGAAAGATATAACATGTTGTTTCCCTTACCACCTCCTGTTATACCAATATCAGTTTGAGCAGCCTCTCCCGGTCCATTTACTACACATCCTATAATTGATAATGTAACTGGTGTCTTTATGTGAGAAAGTTTTTTTTCAAGTAGTTTTACGGTTTCTATGACTTGAAATCCCTGTCTTGCGCATGATGGGCATGAGATAATTTTTACCCCTCGATGACGCAAATTAAGGGATTTTAAAATTTCATTACCGACTTTTATCTCTTCAACAGGATTGTCAGATAAAGATACCCTTATTGTGTCCCCAATACCATCCAATAATAGAGCACCAAAACCAATAGATGATTTAATAGTTCCTGGAAGATAGCTACCTGCCTCAGTTATACCTATATGTAATGGGTAATCTGTTTTTTTTGATAACTGCCTATACGCTCCAATTGATAAAAAAACGTCAGACGATTTGACACTAACTTTTAAGTTAAAAAAATCCTCATCCTCAAGAATTTTTATATTTCTCATTGCACTTTCTACTAGGGCTTCTGGACACGGTTCTTTAAATTTATCCATAATATCTTTCTCCAATGAGCCGGCATTAACACCAACTCTTATAGAGCAACCATTATTTTTTGCAGCCTTAATAACTTGTTTAATCTTGTTCTTGTCTCCAATGTTTCCTGGATTGATTCTTAGGCAATTAGCTCCATTTTCAGCAGCTTCAATTGCTCTCTTAAAATGAAAGTGTATATCAGCAACTATTGGTACATTGACAGAATGTATTATCTTTTTTAGTGCTTCAGTTGACTCTTTATCTGGGCATGAAACTCTTACTAGATCTGCACCAGCATCAGTAATTTCATTAATTTGCTTTATTGTTGCGGAGACATCTTTTGTAAGTGTGTTGGTCATTGATTGAACTGAAATTGGATTATCTCCTCCAATTTTTAAATTTCCAACGGTAATAACCTTTGTTTTTTTTCTTTTAATATCTCTAAATGGTCTAATGCTCATTTTATTTTTCTAAATTAAATTCTTTATGTAAGACTGATATAGCATTTTTCACATCTTTTTTATCAATCAAAACTGAAATCTTTATCTCAGATGTTGAAATTACCTGTATGTTAATTTTCTTACTAGCTAATGATTGAAACATTCTAAATGTTACACCGGGAGTAGTGATCATTCCGACTCCAATTATCGATATTTTAGAAACTCCTTTATTAAACAAAAGATTTCTAAAATTTATACTTTTATTTTCTAAAATAATCTTTCTTGTTTTATTTAAATCATCGCTTTTTATTGTAAAAGTAAGGTCAGTTTCTTTTCCATTTGCTGAAATATTTTGAACAACCATATCAACGTTAATAGAATTTTTTGACAAAGGTCTAAAAATTGATGCAGCTACCCCAGGTTTATCTTTAACTCCTACAAGAGTTACTTTAGCATCATTCTGAGTTGAGGATATACCTGTAATAACTTTATTATTATTTATATTCGATCTTTTCGTAATTAATGTGCCAGATTTGTTAATAAATGATGATTTTACCTCTATATTAATTCTATTAAGTCTAGCATCTTGAATAGAAACAGGCTGCATAACCTTTGCGCCTAACGAAGCCATTTCTAACATCTCCTCATATGAAATAATTTTAATTTTTTTAGCTTTTTTTAATTTATTAGGGTCTGTAGTAAAAACTCCTTCAACATCTGTATAAATAATACATCTTTCTGCTTTAAAAAATTTTGCTAACATAATCGCGCTTGCATCTGAGCCACCTCTTCCAATTGTAGTAATTCTTTCATCTATACTTATTCCTTGAAAACCTGTGATTATTGGAATTCCATCGTCTTTTAGATATTTTATAATTTTATTTTTATTAATATTAATTATTCTTGAGTTTTTATTTGTCTTTTCTGTGAATATTGGTATTTGCCATGCAAGCCAAGATCTTGATTTAAGACCTTTATGGATTAGTCTACCAGCAATTAAAGAACATGCTACCTGTTCTCCAGATGATACTAGAACATCGTATTCTGAGTCAGAAAAATTTTCACTGATTTGCTTCGATTTATTGATTAAGTCATTAGTAACGCCGCTCATTGCAGATGAAACTACAATAACTTTAAATTTTTTTTTTACATAATTGCTAATTATATCAGCAACTTTTTTTATTTTTGCTGTATTACCTACTGATGTACCACCAAACTTTAAAACTACAATTTTCATGATAGAATAATTTATAAAATTTAAATATTAATGATAAAATACATGTTGAATATAAAGTCAACTTACTTATGAAAACTAGCACAATTAATAAAAAAGAAATAGAAAAATTTTCACAAATAGCTGAGGAATGGTGGGATCCGCTTGGTAAATTCAAACCTCTACATAAATTTAATCCAATAAGAATTTCCTATATAAGGGATAATATTGTTAATACTCTAAATCTTAAAAACAAAAAAAAACCTCTCGAAAATATCAGTATCCTAGATGTTGGATGCGGAGGTGGATTATTGTCAGAGCCAATGAATAGACTAGGTGCTCAAGTGGTGGGTATTGATGCTTCATATAAGAATATTGAAGTAGCAAAATTGCATGCGAAAAAAAATAAATTGAATATAGATTATTTTTGCTCAACACCAGAAAAATTTGAAACAAGTAAAAAATTTGATGTAATTTTAAATATGGAAATAGTTGAGCATGTTGAAGATATTGATTTTTTTTTAAAATCTTGTTCAAATCTTCTTAAAAAAAACGGGATAATGTTTGTCGCAACTCTCAATAAAACTTTAAAATCATATCTATTTGCAATTGTAGGCGCTGAATATATTTTGCGTTGGTTGCCTATTGGTACTCATGAATGGGAAAAATTTGTGAAGCCAAAAGACTTAATAGAAATTTTAAAAAAACATAACTTAAAGTTAGAAGCCCTGGATGGAATGAAGTTCAACTTGTTGAAAAATAAATGGCATCTTTCATCAGATAAATCTATAAATTATATTGGCAAATTTATAAAAGATTAATTACTTTTATCCTCTATCCATGGAATAATCTCGGTGGTAATGCCCTCATCTTTTAACTCTTTCATCTCTTCCTTAGATGCAGTTCCATAAATACCTTTATTTCTTTTTTTGCTGTTATAATGAATTGACCTAGCCTCATAAGCGAAATTTTCACCTACATAATCGAAATTATTTTTTACAAATTTTTGATATTCTCTAATCTTTCTATGAATATTTTCAGTCTTTTGATCTTTAAATTTAGTTTTTTCAATTTTAAGATTATTTATCAGTTGCGGAGCCATTAAGGACTTTTCAACATTCTTTGAATTACACTTATGGCAATTTAAAAATTTTTTTTTGTTTAATTTTTCGAATTCCTGAGATGATGCAAACCAACTATCAAATGACAAATCGCAATTTTTGCAAATTAGTTTATATTTTATCATAATACAGATTTAATAATTATTTAAAGAAATTCAATATATCTTAACTTCTATAATCCGAATTAATTTCAATATATTTTTTAGTTAAATCCATTGTATAAGCAGTAAAATTTTTTGAACCTTTTGAAATACTAACATAAATTTCAATATTGTCATTTTTCATATAATCAGCAGCTTCTTCTTCTTTATAATTGACATTAATTTTTCCATTTTGAACAACAATTATATCTCCCAATCTAATAGATAATTGATCAAAATTAATTGAAACGCCAGCTTTACCAATTGCCATAATTATCCTTCCCCAATTAGGATCTTCACCTGCAACTGCAGTTTTTACTAATGGTGAATTAGCTATCGAGAAAGCAATTTTTTTAGCATCATTTTCTGTCTTACAATTTTGAGAATAAATTGTAATCATTTTTGATGCTCCCTCGCCGTCAGAAACAACTCTCTTAGCCAGATTCAACAAAACTTTATTTAAAGATAAACTAAACTCTTGAATTTTTTCATCGTTTACATTTCTTATTTTTGAATGTTTAGCCTTTCCTGTTGAAAATATTGAAATCATATCATTAGTACTGGTGTCTCCATCACAAGTGATTGCATTAAAAGTCGTTTCTACATTTTTTTTAAGAAATTTTTTTAATAAATTGTTAGGTATATCAGCATCTGTAAAAATATATGCCAATGTAGTGGCCATGTTGGGTTGTATCATTCCAGATCCTTTTGCGACCCCAAAAATTTTTATTTCTGTATTACCTATAAAGCATTCTTCCATCGCCATTTTAGGCTGAGTGTCTGTAGTCATAATTCCTAAAGCAGCCTTCATCCATATGTATTTATTTTGAGTGTATTTTATTTTATCGATTAATTCAGGAATTTTATTTTTAATTTTTTCCTCCGGAAAAACTTCACCAATAGTGCCTGTACATCCAAAAATCACCTCTTTAGGTTTTATCTTTTTTGGATTATTTTCATCATCTTTTTGTTTTTCAGTTAAATTTTGAGATACAACTTCTGCAATTTTTTCCAAACTTTTATATCCTTGCTTACCAGTAAAACAATTTGCATTTCTGGTATTAACTAATAACGAAAATACTTTTTTCACTTTATGACTGATATTCCATTTAATATTTTCAGATATAATTTTTGATTGAGTATAAACTGATGCAAAATTCGCACCTTCTCTAAAGTAAAACATTACTAAATCATCTCTTGTTTCCTTATATAAATTGGCACATACCGTAGAAATCGAAACTCCATCGATATGGTCCAGATCTTGAAATTCCATCATTCTCTTATTTTTTGTTTTAGATGATAGAAAATTTGTTAAATTAATACCCATAGTATTTAAAATAGTTATTTAATCATTATATTAAAGGATATAAGTAATTAATAAATCAAATACAAATGTTAAATCCTCTAAACTTTCTTACAAAATTCATAAAATCTAACAATCAAAAAGAATTGGATAGAATTGGCAAAATTGTTAAAAAGATTAATATTTTAGAGGAAAGCATCAAAAAATTGGATGATTCAGATTTTCCAAAAAAAACTACTAAATTTAAAGAAGAGATAAAAAATGGAAAGCCTCTTAATGAAATACTTCCTGAGGCCTTTGCCATCGTAAGAGAGGCCTCAAAAAGAACTAGAAAAGAAAGACATTTCGACGTTCAACTTATTGGCGGAATTGTTTTGCACGAAGGAAAAATTGCAGAAATGAGAACTGGTGAGGGAAAAACATTAACTATAGCACTTGCAGCATATCTTAATGCTCTTCAAGAAAAAGGGGTACATATAGTTACAGTAAACGATTATTTGGCAAAAAGAGACTGTCAGGAAATGGGTTTGATTTATAAATTTTTGGGTCTTACCACTGGTTTTATCAATAATGATCAAAATGATTACGAAAGAAAAAAAAATTATGATTGTGATATAACCTATGCAACAAATAGTGAGTTGGGTTTTGATTATCTTAGGGATAATATGAAATATTCACAAGATGAAATGGTTCAAAGAAATCATTTTTTCTCAATTGTTGATGAAATAGACTCATGCTTGATTGATGAAGCTAGAACACCTCTCGTTATATCTGGAGCAGCAGAAGATAAAACAAGTCAATATCTGGCAATTGATAAATTGATCAAAAACTTAGAAAAAAAGGATTACGAAATTGATGAAAAAGAAAAAAATATTCTTCTGACAAATGACGGTATCACTAATGTTGAAAAAATTTTTTCAAATGCAGGGATACTTAAGAATGATAATTTTTATGACCCAGAAAATTTAAGTTTGGTCCATCATGTTAATCAAGCACTTAGGGCCAACCATTTATTTGAAAAAGGTAAAGATTACATAGTTCAAAATAATTCTTTAAAAATTATTGATGAATTAACCGGAAGAATACTTGAGGGAAGAAGATTTGGTGATGGACTTCATCAAGCTTTAGAAGCAAAGGAAAGGATTGATATTCAAGCTGAAAATCAAACTTTAGCATCAATCACATATCAAAATTATTTTAAACTTTATGAAAAAATCTCAGGTTGCACAGGTACGGCGGCAACAGAGTCTGAGGAATTTTTTGAAATCTATAATTTGCCAGTAGTAATAATACCAACAAATAAATTAATGATCAGAAATGATTTTAATGACCAAATATTTAGAACTGAACAGGAAAAAAATGGTGCAATAATTAAAAAGATTATTGAATGTCATAACTCTGGTCAACCACTTTTAGTTTTTACCTCAAGTATTAATAAATCAGAAATTTATTCAAAACTTTTAAAAAAGCAAAATATAAATCATCAAGTTTTAAATGCGAAAAATCACGAAAATGAAGCTGAAATAATTTCTAACGCTGGGAAAGAAAGTTCTGTTATAATCACCACAAGTATTTCAGGGAGAGGTGTTGATATTCAACTTGGTGGTAAAAAAGGATCTATACCTGAGGAACAATTAATATTAAATAAAAAGAAAATAAAATCTCTTGGTGGATTATTTGTTATTGGCACTGAGAGAATGGAGTCCAGGAGGGTAGATAACCAAGCTAGAGGAAGGTCTGGACGACAGGGAGACGAAGGTAGCTCAATTTTTTTTGTAAGTTTAGAGGATGATTTAATGAGGATTTTTGGGTCAGATTCTATGAATAATATTTTAAAAAAATTAGGACTTAAAGATGGAGAGAGCATTGACCACCCTTGGATAAATAAAGCATTAGAAAGAGCTCAACAAAAAGTTGAGGCAAGAAATTTTGATATAAGGAAAACCTTGATAAAATTTGATAATGTCCTCAATGATCAAAGACATGTAATATTCTCTCAAAGAAAAGAAGCAATGAACAGCGAGCAAATTTTTCAATATTCAAAAAACTTTTTAGATGAGATCATTACGAATCTAATGCAAATTAAATCACAAAAAGTATCAGGGCTAAAAAATAATCTATTTGAAAATAAAATTAAAACAATCTTAGGAAAAAAAATTGAGGAACCTTTTTTTACTAATTTGAATTCTTTAAATGAAAAAGAATTGAGTGAAAAACTTTATAAAATTTTTGAAAAATCTCGTGATGAAAGAATTAAAATTTTAGGGGAAAATCAATCAAAGGAAGTTGAAAAAAGAATTTTTTTACAAACGATTGATATGAATTGGAAATCACATATTCAGTATTTGGAACAATTAAGGCAAGTAATTGGTTTAAGATCCTATGGTCAAAGAGACCCCCTCATAGAATATAAAAAAGAAGCATTTAGTTTATTCGAGAACTTATTGGAAAAATTGAAATTCGATTTCATTACTATACTAATGAATTTGAAAGTTGTTGAAACATCTCATGAAAGCAAGGAGAAAGTAGAGCAAAAAAAAATTGACCCTAAGTATGTTGGAAAAAAAATGAGAAGAAACGAACCATGTTTTTGTGGTTCTGGAAAAAAATATAAACACTGTTGTGGATCTTTATAAAAATATTGATAGAAAAATAAAAAAAGTAATAATTAAAAAAACCGAATAGAATAAATACTTTTTTGATTTAAACATTTCCTCAAGTCTATGTGTTTTTGCAGTTAAAGATGTCAATTCATGTGGGCTTGACACAAAGCCTTTATTTCTTCCAATTTTTAGAAATTTATTTTTTCTGCTACTAATGATTTCCTCGGCCGACATTGTTTTAAACTCATCTAGGTTGGTCTTAATTGATTTTTTCAAATTTTCTAAAATTAAATTTTTATCTCTATGTGCACCACCTAAAGGTTCAGCAATTATTTCATCAATTATTTCCATCTCTAACAAATCTTTAGATGATAACTTCATTGCTTTAGCAGCATCTAGCATTTTTTTTGGGTCTCGCCATAATATTGTGGCGCATCCCTCAGGTGAAATCACGGAGTAAATTGCATTCTCTAACATGATAACTTTACTGGATGACGCAAGCGCAATCGCACCACCTGAACCACCTTCACCAATAATAATTGCAAGAGTTGGTACTTTTAATTTCATACAACACTCAATAGATTTAGCTATAGCCTCTGCTTGACCTCTTTCCTCGGCGCCAACTCCAGGATAAGCGCCAGGAGTATCAATTAGAGAAATGATTGGAATATTGAATCTATCAGCTAATTCCATCAAACGTATTGTTTTTCTATAACCTTCCGGTCTCATCATGCCAAAATTTCTTTCAATCCTGCTGTCTAGATTGTCTCCTTTTTCTTGACCAATAACTAAAACAGATTGGTTATCGAACTTGGCAAATCCTGTTAGAACAGCCTTATCCTCACCATAATACCTATCTCCAGATAGTGGTACAAAATCTTCAAATAAGTTATCAATAAAAAACTTAGACTTAGGCCTATCCTCGTGTCTGGCAACTAAAGTTGTTTGCCAAGGATCTAGGTTGGCATAAATTTTTTGTAACTTTTCATCCAATTCTTTTTGTGTTTGTGAAATCTTATTAGTATCTACCTCTGAAAGCCCACTTTGATTGTATGGATCTTTGAGCTTTTCTATCTCATTCTCAAGATCTTTTATTTCGTTTTCAAAATTAAGGTAATTTTTCATTTAAATATAACAAATGTTTAATTATGAAAATTGACGAGAAAATGTCAATGCTTCTATAAATAATTTGACTTCATTTTAGATGGATTCTAGAAAAGCTTTAATGAAGACAAAATATCTAAATGTTAATAATTTAAAAATTTCGGAAGAATTACTTGATTTTGTAAATAATGAACTTCTTAGAGAAACTGGAATTTCCTCTGAAAAGTTCTGGTCTGGTTTTGATCAAGCTGTTCATGAGTTAGCCCCTAAAAATAGGGAGTTAATTGAGGTAAGGGAAAGTTTACAAAAAAAGATTAATGATTGGCATTTAAAAAACAAAGGTAAAAAAGTTGAAATCAATAATTATAAAAAATTTTTAAAAGATATTGGCTATTTAAAAGATGAAGGACCTGATTTCAAAATTGAAACAACAAAAGTAGATGATGAAATTACTCAAATAGCTGGACCTCAACTAGTGGTGCCTATAATGAATGCAAGATATACCCTCAATGCTGCTAATGCACGTTGGGTAAGCTTATATGACAGCCTATATGGAACTGATATAATTGAGTCAGAAGAGGGTGGAAGTGAAAGATATGATCCAAACCGCGGACAAGAAGTTATCAAATATGTCAGAGAGTTTTTTGATAAACACATACCAATAGAAGGTACAAGTTGGAAAAACATTGCTAGTTTAAAAATTATTAATAAGAATTTGATTATTTCCAAAGACGATTATGATTATAAGCTTAAAGATACTGATAAATTTATTGGTCACAGAGGTGATGCAAACAAACCTGATGCAGTAATATTAAAAAATAATAATCTTCATTTTGAAATAATCATTAATCCTAGAGCGTTCAGTGCCGCTCATGATATTGCGGGAATAAGTGATGTTATTGCAGAATCTGCTGTTTCAACAATTTGCGACAACGAGGATAGTGTTGCTGCAGTAGACGCCCACGACAAAATAGTTTGCTATAGAAATTGGCTCGGTCTTATGAAGGGCACTCTCAAGACTCAATTTGAAAAAAACGGAAAAAATTTAGAGCGAAAGTTAAATCCAGATAGAAGTTTTATTTCTAGAGATGGGAATGGATTAAAATTACATGGAAGAAGTTTGCTCTTAATAAGAAATGTAGGGCACCTTATGACCAACTCCTCTATTCTTTTAAATGATGGAAGTGAAGTTCCAGAGGGTATTATGGACGCTTTCATTACAACTACAGCTGCATTGCATGATTTGAAAAAAAAAAGAAACTCAAGAACTGGATCTATTTATATAGTTAAACCAAAAATGCATGGACCAGATGAAACTGCATTTACAGACTTAATTTTTACTAAAGTTGAGGAGTTACTAGGTTTAGAAAAAAATACTTGTAAAATTGGAATTATGGATGAGGAAAGAAGAACTTCCACAAATTTAAAAGAATGTGTTCGAACATTAAAAAACAGAGTCTTTTTCATCAATACTGGTTTCCTCGATAGAACTGGTGATGAGATGCACACCTCAATGGAAGCTGGACCAATGATCAAAAAGGGAGATATGAAAACCTCCAAATGGATCAAGGCCTACGAAAACAATAATGTAGACGTTGGTTTGAAATGTGGATTCTCAGGCAAAGCTCAAATTGGTAAAGGTATGTGGGCAGCACCAGATAGAATGAAACAAATGATGATTGAAAAAATTGGACATTTAAAAGCTGGAGCTAATTGTGCTTGGGTTCCATCACCTACTGCAGCATCTTTACATGCCCTTCATTATCATCAAATTGATATATTTAAAGAACAAAAAAAAATTTTAAATAGAGAAAAATCAAAATTAGATGACCTGCTAACTATTCCAATAGCTGATAGACCCAACTGGTCAGTAGATGAAATTAATTCAGAAATTTCTAATTCTGCTCAAACACTATTAGGATATGTAGTAAGATGGATTGATCAAGGCATAGGTTGCTCGAAAGTACCTGACATAAATAACATAGGTCTAATGGAAGACAGAGCAACATTGAGAATTTCATCTCAGCATATAGCGAACTGGATACATCATGGAATTACAACAAAAATTCAAGTTATAGAAATTATGAAACAAATGGCTTCCATAGTTGATAAGCAAAATTCCAGTGATAAAAATTATGAAAAGATGAGTGATAATTTTGAAAATTCACTTGCATTTAAAACCGCTTGTGACCTTATTTTTAAGGGAAAAGATCAACCATCTGGCTATACAGAGCCCTTATTACATTTAAATAGAATAGAAAAAAAAACTAATCAGAATTTGAGTTAAGATTTGATCTGTTTTTAAAAGCGGAATATAAAGTTCCGTCATCCAAGCTTTCTATCTCTCCGCCTACAGGTAATCCTTGCGCTAATTTTGTAATTTTAACCTTAGAATTTTTTAAACTCTCTTGAATATAATATGCTGTTGTCTGACCTTCTACGGTCGCACTTGTTGCCAAAATAACTTCTTCAATGTTATCTTTTTTAACTCTTTCGACAAGTGAATTTACTAGCAAATCCTCTTTTCTTTGACCAACAGACGATACTGTGCCACCTAATATATGGAAATATCCTTTAAATATGTTTGAATTTTCAATTGACCATTGATCTGCTATATCCTCAACTACGCAAATTTTATTGAATCTTTCTTTCGCATTTTCACAATTTTTACACCCATCTAAATTTGATTTAAGTGATCCACATGAATTACATCTTGTTACATTTTTATAAACCTTAGCTAATGTGTTTGTAATTGGCTTTATCAGTTCATCTCTATTGTTAATAAGTTTTAAGACGATTCTTTTTGCTGACTTTGGACCTAATCCTGGAAGTTTGGAAATTAATTTTATTAAATCGTCAATCTCATTTATATTTTGCATTTTCTACAGTGGCCACTTCAATCCTGGTATCCCAAACCCACCAGTGGCCTTCGAAATTTCTTCAGAGGTTTTAGTTTTGAGTTGTGCTTTGGCATTATTATGAGCTGCTACAATCAAGTCTTCAATTATCGCTTTTTCCTCTTTTATTATTTGATCAGAAATTTCTATTTTTTGCATTTCACCTTCTCCATCTAAAGTAATTTTAACCGAGTTTGATCCAGAAACACCCTCTACTCTAATTTTTTTAATATTTTCTTGGCTTTCTTTCATTTTAGCCTCTAACTCTCTTGCTTTATCAATAATCTTACTAAAGTCTGTCATCTATTCATTCCTCATTAGAACTCTCTAATTTAATATTAACAAGATCTGCGTCGGGAAATTTTTTAATCATCTCTTTATAAAAATTCTGATTTTTTGCATTTTCAATCAATTCATTCTTTTTTTTTTGCTCCTTCTCTTTCACTGACAAATTACCAATCATCTTGCTAAATGTTATTATCCATCTTTGGTTTGTCCACTCAAAAAGTTTAGCAGATAAATCTTTAACAAAATCTTTATCTAAATTTTCGTTAAAAGAAATTTCAATTCTTTTATTTTCAAAAGCAACAAGATTTATATTATTTTCGAGCTCATATTTTAATTTTATTTCTTTTTTATCAGAGCAAATCTGTATCAGTCTCTCAAATGTATCAATTGAAAAATTACTTTGTGATTTATAATTAATTTGTGCTTCCGGCTTTATTTTTTTCTCTTGTGTTATATTCTTAATTTGATCGATAACTTCATTATTTGTATCGGAAGATAAATTTATTTTGTCTTTTTTAATTTGTTTAAATTTTTCTTGCATTTCTTCATTATCTTCTTGTCTATTATCTGACTTTGATGAATTGAGATAAATCAGCCTGATCAAAAGCATTTCTACCGACAAATTTTGATTTGAAACAATATCGAGCTCTCCAAGCGTTTTTATTGTAAACTGCCAAAATAAAATGAAAACTTTTTTACTTATTTCATTTGAAATTTTCTTTATCCTTGAAAATTCAATATCATTTAATGAAAAGTTTGTACTTTCTAGTGTGATAGAATTAATATTTTTGAAATAGTAAAGCACTTCCAAAAAATCATTAATAAAAACTCTAGGCTCTATTCCCTGATCATAAATATTTCTATAATTTTCTATGACGCTTCTTTCATTTCCTCTCAAAACTAATTCGATAAGATCTATTAATTGTGATTTATCAAAATAGCCAAAAACTTTTTGCGCTTTGCTTAAATTTAATTCCTCACCATTGTTTACCGAAAGCAATCCCCTATCTAGCAAAGAAAGTGCGTCTCTAACAGAGCCTTCTGATATCTTAACAATTAGTTTTAACGCATCCTCAGAGGCATTGCCTTTTTCTTTTTCTTTAATCTTTTTGATAAATTGAAATAATTCAGATGACCTAATTCGTGCAAGATCAAATCTTTGACACCTTGACACAACCGTAATAGGTATTTTCTTGATTTCTGTAGTCGCAAAAATAAATTTTAAATATTTCGGTGGTTCCTCAAGTGTTTTTAATAAAGCATTAAACGCTTGCTTACTCAACATGTGAACTTCGTCTATTATAAATATTTTATATTTTGATGATGTTGGGCCATATCTTGAAAATTCAATTAAATCTCGCACATCGTCAACACCAGTTTTACTAGCAGCATCCATTTCTAATACATCAATGTGATTAGAATTTGCAATTGAATTACAATTGTCACAAAATGTATCTTTACACAAGTTATCAATACCTTTTTGACAATTCAGTGATTTAGCAACAATCCTCGCAATTGTAGTTTTACCAATTCCTCTAATGCCTGTAAAAAGATATGCATTTGGGATTTTGTCTGACTTAATTGAATTAATTATTGTTTCAGCAACAACATTTTGACCTATTAGATCATCAAATATTTGTGGCCTGTATTTAAGAGCTAAAACTTTTGAATTTTTATTCATTATTTTTCCTTAGGAGACTAGAACCTGAATAACTGTCTCTACGACTGCTTCTGTTAAGATCTGGTCGGGTTTAAGCAGCATTCACCTCTAGCCTCCACAATCTATTATAACAGTAATAATTTCTTATCTACAAGAAAAGTTATTTATTAATTTCTCTTTGTTTGTCAGCTT
>MDTD01130917.1_pt1 | contig 16306 bp, 14 predicted proteins | sample 811221 | NCBI WGS metagenome assembly MDTD01 (sample SAMN05326646, study PRJNA326480) | marine metagenome | isolation source: seawater | place: Pacific Ocean: South West | collected 2011 | reverse complement strand
CCTATTGGTCCTGACCGCACCGCGGTACAGACAAATGTCGCGCTTGTTGATGGCATTATGGAAGCTGCTTTGTTAATTGTTTATGAAGCGCGTTTGCGCCCGGAACATATGCATGTTCTATCTGTGCTGGACTACCAGCGCGGCAAAATTGAACGCAGCTTATCTTATCTTGATGGCCTTGGCCTGACCTATGACAAGGCTGACCAACCAGATGCGGCGGATATTGGCCTTGCCTGTGCGCTGGATTACCTCGACTTCAGAGAGGTGGCTGACTGGCAGGCTCTGGCCCCGTCTCTGGTGACCTGGATGACGGCTTTTGCCGCCTCTGTGCCGGGCTATAAACAGACTCTGCCTGAGGGGATCGCTGCTGCCCCCTGGCGGTAAACAGAAGCTAATCATTCTGCACAACACGCTTCAGCACAGCAGAGCTGGCCACCTTTGACGGGCTCAGCCTTGGTCTGCGCCATTCCACACACAAGACCACGACAATAGGCGCTGGCATCACCGCTCTGCGTGACGGGTTTGGCCAGACTGAACTGTTCACTGGCCTTAAATTTGACGTTCGGTTTTAAGACTAGCCAGAAAGGTCAAGCTGCTGGCTGCCTTGTCTGGCTGAGGCGGCAAGGCTGCCTCTGGCCAGAGACAGCAATGGCGGGACAATTAGCAATGTGGCCACCATGGACAGGGCCAGCCCGCCAAACACGACTGTGCCAATGCCGCGATATAATTCAGACCCGGCCCCCGGAAACACCACCAGAGGGATAAGACCGAACAGAGAGGTCAGCGTTGACATGAAAATCGGCCTGATCCGGTTGCGGGTCGCCTCAATAATGGCGTCTGCTGCGGCCAGCTTGTCTTCTTTGATATGCAGCACGGTCTGCTCAATCATCAAAATGGCATTATTGACCACAATGCCTGTCAGGATCACAAACCCCAGCATGGTCAGCATATCCAGAGGCTGGCGCAGGAACAGATTGAGAATCGCCAGCCCGCCGATACCGCCTGCGCTGGCCACCGGTATCACCAGCAGAATAATGGCCGGCAGAATAAAACTGCGCAGCAGCATAACCATCAACAGGAATATCACCCCAATCGCTGTCATGACATTCAGCTGCATCGCTGTCCAGGTTCTGGCCAGCTCGCTTGCCGCCCCTTTGACTTTAATCTGGATAAGCTGATCATCAATTTCGGCAAATAAGGCAGGCAGGATCGTGCCCTCTATCTCAGCGATTGCGGCTTCAAGCGGCAGGCCCTCATGCGGGCGCAGCTGAATGGATAAAGCCTGCTGTCCGCCAATGCGGCGAATTTCCTGTGGCGCGCTGATAATCTCTACACGGGCCAGCTGGTCAACACGGTAAATCCCGCCACCCTGGCCGATAACCGGCAGGCCGCCAAGGTCAGACAGCGCATAATCTCCGGCATCCTGGCCAGACAAGACAATGTCAATCAGGCTTCCATCAAACGGAATCTGCAGAACAGGCAGGCCGTCATTCAGCACATCCACCGCTTCTGCAAACTGGCGTGCGGTCAGTCCGGCCGCGCTCAGCGCGACAGGGTCAGGGCTGATCCGGATTTGCGCGGTCCCCGAAGACAGATTGGGAATTATGCGCACCTGATTGCCTTCAGAACGCGGAAAGGCCCGTGATAACTGGCCATTCAAGCGCCGGGCAACAGGGGCAATAATCTCTAGATCAGATCCGGTGATATCAATACGGATAGAGCGCGAGCCGCCAACAGACCGGCCAAACAAAGAGGCCTGCCGCACAAAGGCATTTGCGCCCGGCTCAGAAAAGACAGGTCGGGATAAAACACGCTTCAGCTCACCAACACGGGCTGGGTCTTCTGCAGCCGCCCCGGCAAAAGCCCCGCCTGCATAAGCCACAAAGAAAAAGCGGGAAATTGCTGGCGGCCCGTCTGCTTCTGTCTGCCCCTGCCAGAGCGGTTCTGCAGATTGTTCCATTTTTTCGGCAATCCGCAGGGTTTCATCCATTGAATATCCTGGCGGCACAATAATGCGGCCAAACACGAAATTTGCATTCCCGTCAGGCAGATAGTCAATTTGCGGCATAAACCGGTATACCGCAAAGCCGGCTGAGCTGATCATCAGGACCACCAGCCCCAGCCCGATCAGACGCCGCTTCACCGCAAAGGTCGCATAGCTGACCATGGCGCGATGCACCAGCCTGGCCAGAGGGTCAAGACCAGCTATTCTGAACGGGTGAGAATAGCGATCTGCTTCACCTTTCAGCAAAGCTGCCGAAATAGACGGAATCACCGTTGCCGACACAAGAACTGAGATCAGCACAGCAACCGAAATGGCAATGCCGATATCACGGAACAGCTGGCCAACCGGCAGATCAAGCATGATCACCGGAATGAAAACAAGCACAGTTGTCAGCGCAGAGCCCAGAATAGGGGCCCAGACCTGGCGCGCGCCGTGAAAGGCTGAACGGGCCGCGTCCATGCCTGACTGCCGCAGCCTGAATATATTTTCCTGAGATACGATTGATGCATCCACCACCATACCAACCGCAAAGGCCAGCCCGGCCAAAGAAATCACATTAATTGACAGGCCCAGCGCGGCAATCGCCACAAATGTGCCGATCACAGAAATTGGTATTGCCGCAGCGATAATCAAAGTCGGGGCGGCGGTTCTTAAAAACAAGATCAGCACAGACAAGGCCAGCAGGCCGCCAACCCAGATATTCTGCTGCACCAAGTTAAGTGCGGATTCAATATATTTTGTTTCATCATAAACCAGATTCAGAACCAACCCGCGCTTGGCCAGCGTGTCCCTGTTCAGCGTCTCGATCACCTCCTGCAGCCGCTGCATGGTCTGGACCACATTTGTGCCTTGTTCCCTCAGCGCATTCAGGATCAGCGCGTTCTCGCCGTTCAGCCGCCTGAAGCTGGTCCGTTTCTGCATCTCAATGCTCAGATCAGCAATATCCTGCAACAAAATAGGCACCAGCTGGCCATCTGCAGTCATATCATTGCGGATCACAGCTGTTCCGGCGGTCTGCAGGGTGAATAAATCAGCTTGCGTGCGCACAGCATAGGTTCGTTTGCCCTGATCAACTGACCCTGCGGAAATCACCGCAGAGGACTGGCGCAGGGCGACGACAACCTCAGAAATTGATAAACGATATCTGACCAGCTTGTCCGGATCGATACGAATGGTCATTTGCTGGCTGCCGCCGCCAAAATACCCCACCTCAGCCACCCCGGGCACACGCTCTAACCGAGAGACAATTTCTGTATCCAGAAAACTGCCCAGATTTTCAACATCAACTTGTGTGTCCGGCAGTGCGGTCAGGGCCAGTCTGGCAATCGGGCTGTCATCTGAATTAGAGGTTCTTACCTGAGGGGCTTTGGCCTCATCAGGCAAATTTGTAATGCCGGACAGTTTCGTTAACAACAGCGTCAGCGCCTTGTCCATATCCGTGCCGACCGCATAGGTCAGCGTCACCCGTGCAGAGCCGGTGCGTGAGGTAGATGATATCTCTTCAACAGACGATAAATTGGACAGCTCATCTTCCAGCCTGTTGACGACTTCCCGGTCCACATCTTCTGGTGTGGCCCCGGCCCAGTTCACCCTGACCTGAAGAATTGGTTTTTCAATATCAGGGCTCATCTGTATCGGAATGGTGCGCGCCGCTACAAACCCGAACATCACAATAAGAGCCATGACAGCGATGACCGCAACAGGCCGTTCGATAGCAGATTTAATCACAGCAATCATGTTTCAAACACCATCTATTGAGAGGCGGCTTGTTGCGGTTTTTTCCCGGCCTGACCGTTTGGCCGTTTGCCGCCAGCCTGTCCTTTTGGCTGGCGTCCGGGCAATTGAACTTTGCTGCCGTCTGACAGACCTTCATTTCCCTTTACAACGACAATATCCCCGGCGCTCAGCCCTGTTGTGATGATCACATTATTCCCGTCTGTGCCGCCCAGCGCAACGATGCGGCGTTTGGCTCTGTCCTCACTGACCACAAACACGATATGACCGGCAGATACCGGAATAATCGCATCTTGCGGGATCGTGATCACAGGCTCAGGCTGACCAGAAGGAACATGGATGTTTACCGGCGTGTTATCTGCCTGCAGGCTGGCGGGCAGGGCGGCTGCAGCCTTGAACCTGACGGTCCGTGTGCCGGTGCGGCTGTTTTCCAGCGGCAAGGTTGCCCTGAACACCAGATTAAGGGGTTCGCGGGCGGCAAATCCGCCATTTGGCGACCTGTTGCCATAGCTGGCCTGAACCTCTCCGGCCTGTTCCACAAACCCGATATAATCAGCCGGGATCTGGGCTTCAATTTCAAAATCCTGCTGGTTTCTGATGCTGGCAACGCTGTCACCTTCTCTTAAAAACCGGTTATTCCCTTCAACCAGTTCAACCAGCTGTCCTGAAACAGGGGCGATGAGTGTGGCTGCGCGAATATCTCTGTCCAGCTCATCCAGATCCAGCTGCAGCTGCTGCAGCGTGATGCTGAACACAGAGAGCTGGGCCTGAAGCTGGCTGACGGCTTGTTGGCGCGTGATCAGCTGTTCTTCTGCGGCCAGCAGATTGCCTTGCACAGTTTCATAGGCTTCTGCAGACAATGTGCCTCTGTTCACCAGGCTTTGTGCCCGCTCGGCCCTTTGCCGTAACAGCTCCAGCTTGCGCATCGCCAGTTCAGCCAGTTTCATTCTGAAAGTCAGGTCTGTTTTTGCTTGGTTCTCACTTTGTCTTGTCTCTGATAACCTCAGCATGGTGCGCTGTCTTTGCGTCTTCAGATCATCTGTATCCTGAACAGCCAGAGTCTGGCCCTGTTCAACAAAATCACCCGTTCTCAGAGCCTCAATGCGGGTGACCGCGGTCAGGGGGGCGCTGATTTCATGCGGCAGACCAGACCGGACCCGGCCCTGAACGGTGATTTGCCTTGCCAGAACCTGTTCTTCGGCCAGCGCCGTTTCAACAGGTGTCGACCGGTTATATTGTGACCAGACAGGTGCGGGGAGAAAAAAAGAAAGAAGAAGCGCTGACGCAACCACAGATTTCGTCCGGGTGGCAACAGACATTAAATGTCCGAACATATTAACCTCATACTGTCCTGCGGGTAGTGTGGGCATCAGGCCCGACAGGTGGGACCCGCCAGATGATGTTAAAATAATATGCCGCGAACGCCAGATTCCAAACATAAAAAAAGCGGAACCCATTTTTATCAAACGGTTCCGCTCTTCGATGGTTTGCATCAGGACCAGTCATTACGCCGCGATATGAGGGGGAGGAAAGGCGGCGTCTGGTCCTGTTATTTGTTATGCAGCATCATCATCCTTTACTGACCATGATTTGACGAAATCGCTGATCTGGTCTCTTTTCAGGCCAATATCGGCCAGTGTTCTGTCATCCAGGCGGTTCAGTGAAGAAACCGCTGTTGAATATTCCAGCCACGCTTTCAGGCGGCCCAGAAATGTTGGTGCGTTGTCGTTTGCGGCGTGCTTTATTTGTGTCATTGGTCTGACCCTTTCATAAGTGTCCCCCGGCTCAACATTGAGCATGCGGGTTACAGGTTGAGAATGGTTCAGACAAAGTCTGTCAGGATGTGGCAAGGCTTTGCTGATATAGGACATATATGCTGACTTAATTGGTTTGTAAAGTACTGAAAAGTTACATTTTTGTTAAATTTTTTAAAAAGTAATTTTCCGTCTTTTCAGCGCTGTATTCTGGTGTTGAGACAGACTTTACCCTCTGTTTTTGTAATTTTATGATCAAATCCTGTTCTGTGATCTTTTTGGGTGTTCTGTCTGCCCACAATTTGTCAGACTTAACGGGGGTTTTTTGGCGAACAACAGGACCAAAGACACAGATGATTCGCAAAATAAATCAGACCGGCTGCAATTTGGACGCACCTCATCTCCGGCGGGCTGTCTTCTCGCGCCAGTTGCGGCACAGGCATGTCTTATGACACCGGCCCATTCAAAAGGCTTTATCTGCCGTGATTGTCTGCTGGCGGGTCATTATGGGTTTGCCGGACAAGATGAAGGGCTGTCTGTGCCGGCTTGCCCGTCATGTGGCGGCAGCCGTGTGGTTCTGCATGATGAGCTGTTTTCCCTGACCATGGCGCATATTGATTGTGATGCGTTTTATTGCTCGGTGGAAAAACGGGATAACCCTGATCTGATCGGCAAGCCTGTTATTGTCGGGGGTGGTGATCGCGGTGTGGTGGCGGCCGCCTGTTATGTGGCGCGCCAATATGGCATCCGTTCAGCCATGCCCAGCTGGCAGGCGCGTAAAGCCTGTCCGGACCTCATTGTGATTAAACCGCGCATGTCTCACTATCAGCATGTTGGCAGACAAATCAGACAGATGATGCTGTCCTTAACGCCTCTGGTTCAGCCTTTGTCGATTGATGAAGCCTTCCTTGATTTAACAGGCACCCAAAAGCTGCATAAAAAAAGCCCGGCTGAGGTGCTTGCCGCCTTTCAGCAGCGCGTGCGTTCTGAAATCGGTGTGACAGTGTCTGTGGGGCTGGCCCAGAATAAATCGATGGCCAAAATTGCTTCTGATCAGGATAAACCAGATGGCTATTATGTGATTGGCGAGGTACAGGCCCAAAGCTGGTTACAGGACAAGCCGGTTCAGATTCTGTTCGGCCTTGGCAAGGTGAGCACAAAAAAGCTGAACGCGGCAGGCCTGCATAAATGCGGTGATATTGCCGCCTGTCCCGCGCCGCGGTTGCGCACGCTTCTGGGACGGGATGCTGAGCGGGTGAAACAATTGGCCTGCGGCATTGACCCGCGTGTTGTAGAAACCAGCCGTGCGGCGAAATCAGTCTCTTCAGAGACCACATTTGCACAAGATATATCAGCCCTGCCTGATTTGCTGAGCATTGCGGAGACGCTGGCACAATCTGTCTCGCAGCGGCTGAAAGACCAACAGATGGACGCTGTGAATGTGACGGTCAAGCTGAAACGCCCCAATCATCAGCTCTTGACCCGGACCCGGCGTCTGGATAGGCCGACCCAGATGGCCCATCGCCTGTTTGAGGTGGCAGCAGAGCTTATTGAAAAAGAAGCAAGCCCTGATAAATCATGGCGCCTGCTGGGGGTTGGCGTTTCTGTTGTTGACGAGGCAGCAGGCGGGACAGAAAAGGCTGAACCGGGGCCGGACCTGTTTGCCACCCTTGATCAGAATGTCGCGCACAGACAGGACAGGCTGGAAGAAGCGCTGGACAGCGTGCGCACCAAGCTGGGCGCAGAACTGGTCAAGACTGGCCGCCGGTTCTCCTTTGAAGCCCGCAAACAAAAAAAGACCCCCGACAAAACATAAGGCAGACGAGCTGCTGAGAATAAGGATGACAGCATGACAACAACAGCATTGTTTTTTTACGGCACGTTACGCGCAGCAGAGGTCCGCCGGGCCGTACTGGGATCAGACCTGCCGCCTGATCAGCTGCATCGGGCAGAGCTTGGCGGCTATGAAGTCAGACGTGTTGACGGTGCTCTTTATCCTATGCTGGTGGCTTGTTCTGGGGGTCTGGTGAACGGGCTGCTGGCAACCGGACTCCAGGCGTCTTCAGTTGGCAAACTGGATCAGTTTGAAGGTGCTCATTACCGCCGCATCAGCCTTGAGGTGACCACCGCCACCGGCCCGCAAGCCGCAGATGTGTATCTTCCTAACCAGCAGATGGTCGCCGCAGAGCTGTGGGATTTTGAAAGCTGGTATAAACGTGATATGACATCTTTTCTTGAAAGGGAGTTCAATCTTGACGGGGTCAGGCCGCCGGTGCGGTGACTTCATTCATCTGTGTTTTGTGAACGCTTGGTATGAACTTCTCATCAGGCCTGTGCGCACACTCTTAATCGTTTAAAGACTGGTTTATGTCCGACCCGTTTTCTGTGTTTTTATCTGATCTGAATCTCAGCACGCAGCCTGACCTCCTGTTCTGGGCGGTTTGCTGCATAGCGGTTCTGTCTGTGTCTATCTCAAAATCAGGGTTTGGCGGGGCTCTGGGGGCCTTGTCCGCGCCGTTGATGCTGACCATTCTGCCGGCCAAGGCCACTCTGGCGATTTTGCTGCCGCTTTATCTGATGGCGGATTTCTGGACAGTGTGGATCTGGCGGGGCTATGCGGTAAAAAAGCTTTTGTTCTGGATGGTGGTGATGGCGATTATCGGCCAGTTTCTGGGCTATCTTTTCATTGAGGTGATAGATGACAGCACATTGAAAGCGGTGATAGGGGCGTTGGCTCTGGTGACCGGAGGGCGGTACTGGTTGAGAGTGTTCAGACCACAGGCCGCGGCCCGGCCCCGTGCGGCCATCCGGCATATCCGCCGCCGCTTTCGCCAGCGCTCAGCCATCTGGTGTACATTGTCTGGCCTGTCCAGCTTTATCTCGCTGACAGGCGGCATCGGGGTGCAGATCTTTATGCTGCCTATGGCGATACACCGGTTTTTTTTTGTCGGTACTTTGGCCTGGTATTTCCTGATCATCAATCTGGCAAAAATCCCTCTGTTTTTTGAACTTGACCTGTTCTCGCCGCAGACCATGGGGATTAGCTTTGTCTTGCTACCGGTTATTCCGCTTGGCGTGCTCGCGGGCAAGTGGCTGAACCGGAATATGTCGGACCAGCTGTTTTACAAGATTGGTCATCTTGCTCTTGTGCTGCTGGGACTCAGACTTATATGGACTGCTGTAGGCTGATACCACCGCCTCTGACCAGACAAAGGAAATGCTGACCTCATGAAACGCTGGCGTCATTTGATCATTGCTGTTCTGTTGGTTCCGGCCATTTCGGTTTATGTGATGTTGTGCCTGTATCTTTCTGGGTTTGTGGTGGGCATTCACTGGTCTCTTGATCTGGCGTATTTTCTGGCCGCTGGTCTGGCCTGGCTGTTTCCGGCTGGCCGGGTCATCAGCTGGCTTGCGGCAACGGAAAGCTGATAGCGCGCTTAACCAATTCTGGTTACCGTCACGCGGAATATCTGTCTGGCCGCGTAAGATGATGACAGTTCCTGTCGAAAACTAAATAATCCGTTGTTTTGTCCCTCATAATCATGGACAGTGTGTCAACGTCCCCTTTTTGTCTGTGAACGGTCATTGCTGAACTCATGAAACGTTATTCCGCTTGGCAACTTTTCAAACAGGGTCTGACCGGCCAGACCGGCTGGTCACCTGCCTGGCGTCAGCCAGAACCAAAACTGGCCTATGACGTGATTATTATCGGCGGCGGCGGACATGGTCTGGCCACTGCTTATTATCTGGCAAAAATTCATGGCATTACCAATGTGGCGCTGCTGGAAAAGGGCTGGATTGGGGGGGGTAATTCAGGCCGCAACACCACTATTGTGCGCTCAAATTATTTTGTTGAAGGCAATACTGCTTTTTACGAACATTCCTTGAAATTATGGGAAGGCCTGTCACAGGACCTGAATTATAATGTGATGTTCAGCCAGCGCGGGCATCTGAACCTGTTTTTCACCCCCGGTCAGCGTGATGCGATGATGCGGCGGTATAATATCATGCGTCTGAACGGGATAGATGGCGAATTTCTGAACCGGGAACAGGTCCAGAAAATGGTGCCTCATCTGAATTATGGCGACCAGGCCCGTCTGCCGATATTGGGCGGGTTTCTGCAGGCACGGGCCGGGACCGCCCGGCATGATGCGGTCAATTGGGGCTATGCCCGGGCGGCATCTGCGCTGGGTGTGGATATCATCCAGAATTGTGAGGTCACCGGCTTTATCAAACAGGCTGGCCGCATAACCGGGGTAGAGACAAGCCGTGGTGAGATCAGAGCTGAGAAAATCGGCATGGCAGTGGCAGGCTCAACCTCCGTTCTGGCTAATCTTGCCGGTTTGGGAAAATTGCCGATAGAAAGTCACAAGCTACAGGCCTTTGTGTCAGAGCCGATTAAGCCGTTCCTGGATACAGTTGTGGTCTATGGGGCCGGGCATGGGCATTTTTACATCAGCCAGTCTGACAAGGGCGGCATGGTGTTTGGCGGCAATATTGACGGCTATAATTCTTATGCCCAAAAAGGCAATCTGCCGATTTATACTGATGTGGCCAGTTGCGCGATGAATGTGATGCCAGCCCTTGGCCGGATAAAGGTTTTGCGTCAATGGGCCGGCATTATGGATATGTCCATGGATGGCTCGCCCTTTATCACCAAAACGGACATTCCCGGATTTTATCTGAATGCGGGCTGGTGTTATGGCGGCTTTAAGGCGATTCCGGGCTCAGGCTGGTGTTTTGCCCATACCATCGCTCATGATCGCCCGCATGAGATCAACAGCCTGTTAACACTGGACAGATATGCCCAAGGCCGCCAGATAGATGAATCTGGCCACGGGCCGTTTCCGAAAGCGCATTAAACCAGATGAGGGGAGGCCAGACATGCTGAGACTTGACTGTCCGTTCTGTGGTCTGCGCGACCATGATGAATTCAGCTATCTTGAAGATGGCAGTGTGACCATGCCCTCATTTACAGACACATCTGAGCGCGCCTGGTTTGAAGCGGTGTTTCTGCGGGAAAATCCACGCGGCAAGCATGTTGAATTGTGGCATCATGTTAATGGCTGCCGCATGGTTCTGCGGGTAGAGCGGGACACACAAACACATGCCATTAGCAAGGTTGAAGCCGCGCACCCTGTTTGGCGGGATATGGCGGGCACAGCGGCCAAGCCTGGCCGCAAACGCAAAACAAAGGCAGCGAAATGACAGGGTCTCGGCTGGAAAAAGGGGGTCTGATCGACCGGCGTCAGAAAGTGACATTTCGCTTTAATGGCCGGTCTGTCACGGGGTTTAAGGGCGATACCATTGCTTCTGCTTTACTGGGCTCAGGTCATATGCTGGTGGGGCGCAGTTTTAAATATCACCGCCCGCGCGGGGTGATGTCAGCTGGTGTGGAAGAAGGCGGGGCCTTGTTCAATACCGGTGATGGCGCAGAACGTGTACCCAACGTCAAAGGCACAGTAACAGAAATCAAACAGGGGCTGACTGTCTACAGCCAGAATGTCTTCCCCAGCCCGAAATTTGATCTCGGTGCCGTCAATGGGCTGATTGCACCCTTTATCACCGCTGGCTTTTATTACAAGACCTTTATGGGCCCGTTTGCCAGCACCAGATTCTGGATGTTTTGCGAGGCCTTTATCCGCAAAGCGGCGGGTCTGGGGCGGGCCTCGCGCCAGCCGGACCCGGCCTCTTATGATATCGCTCACGGCTTTTGTGATGCACTTGTTATCGGCTCAGGGCCGGCGGGGCTGACCGCTGCTGCGCGTCTGTCAGAACAAGGCCTGAAGGTTATCGTTGTTGAACAGGATTTTGACTTTGGCGGTGACTGGCTGGCCCGGGCTGACAAGGCCAAACTGGCCCGCCGGGATCAGCTGATTGCGCAGATTGAGGCGGCCGGGGGTCGGTTGATAGCCAGATCAACAGCGTTCGGCCTTTATGATGGTCATGTTGCAGGGGTGATTGAACGCTGTACTGATCATCTGGCCGCCGCGCATGCTGATCTGCCGAGAGAGATTTTTCACATTATCCGGGCCAGGCATATTGTTCTGGCCACTGGCGCGCTCGAACGCGGCCTTGCCCTTGGCAATAATGACAAGCCCGGGGTGATGCTGGCCCATGCCCTGACCAGCTATGCCGGGCGGTACGGGGTGTTGGCTGGCCGCTCTGCTGTGCTGGCCACCTGTCATGACGGCACTTACGAAGATGCGCTGTTCCTGGCGGAAAAAGGGATGCAGATCACGCTTCTTGATGCGCGGGTCAAGCCGTGCGCTTTGCATAGACAGGCAACAGAAGCGGGCATATCTGTGCTTCTGGGCTGTGTGCCGGTGAATATTGTCGGCGGCCGCTGTGTTGCCGGGGTTGAAATTGGTCATCTGGGTCCGGATGACAGGGTTGATGATACCCGCCAGATCATTGGCTGTGATGTGGTTGGCTTGTCTGGTGGCTGGTCTCCGGTTATTAATCTTTTATCTCATCGGGGTGTGAAACCTGTCTGGAATGAACGTCTGCAGGGGTTTCTGGGTGGCAAGACCAAAGAAAACATCCATATGATCGGCTCTGCTGATGGTCTTTATGATGAAGATTCTGTGCTGTTATCTGCTGAAAAGCTGGCCGCCTCTTTAACCGGACAGGCAATGAACGGCCGGCTGCAGCGCGGCTGGTCCTCACCCATCCGGCCGGTTTATGAAATTCGCACCGCACGCAAGCTGAAAGCCTTTATCGATCCCCAGCATGATGTGACCACAGCGGATATCCGGCAGGCGCGTCTGGAAGGATTTACATCTGTTGAACATATGAAGCGCTACACCACGCTTGGCATGGCGACAGATCAGGGCCGGATGGGCAATGTGCTGGGGATTGCGGCAATGGCTGATGCGCTGCAGCAGACCATTGCTGATACAGGCATCACCACCTTCCGCCCGCCCTTTACGCCGGTATCTATTGGCGCGCTGGCTGGCCGGTATTCGGGCACACATTGGGTCCCGACCCGCCGCACACCCATGCATCACCAGCATCTGGCCGCCGGGGCCGAGATGACAGATGCAGGCTTGTGGAAACGCCCCTGGTATTATCCGCGTGATGACGAAACCATAGAAGACGCCTATATCCGCGAGGCAGGGACCACACGCCAGACAGTGGGCATGGTTGATGTGTCTACCTTAGGCAAAATCGCTGTACAGGGGCCAGATGCGACTGAATTTCTGAACCGGCTCTACATCAACGCCTTTGCTAAACTGCCTGTCGGCCGGGCACGTTATGGGGTGATGCTGCGGGATGACGGGATGGTGCTTGATGACGGCACCACCTGGCGGCTGGCGGATGATGATTATTTCATGACCACCACCACCGCTCAGGCCGCACCGGTAATGCAGTTTATGGAAGAATTGCTGCAGACACGCTGGACAGATTTGCGGGTGCATCTGACCTCGGTGACGGATCTGTGGGCAGGGATGGCAGTGGCGGGTCCTCTTGCCCGGCAACTTCTGTCAACGGCGGTAGCTGAACTTGACTGGTCTGATGCGGCCTTTCCGTTTATGGCGGTCAGGCACAGCCGGATAAAAATTGGCCGCGCCTTTATTGACTGCCGTATCGCCCGGATTTCCTTTTCTGGTGAAATGGCGTTTGAGCTGTATGTCAATGCAGAGCACGGCGCGGTGGTCTGGCAACATCTGGCCGGGCTGGTCGGCCAGGCTGGCGGGTGTCTGTATGGTGTGGAGGCGCTGGGCACATTACGGATTGAAAAAGGCCATGTCACCGCAGCAGAACTGGACGGGCGGGTCACGCTTGAAGATGCTGGCTTTACAAAAATGGCCTCTGCGAAAAAACCCTATATTGGCTCTGTCCTGCGCAAACGCCCGCATCTGCAGGACACAAACCGGCCAAAGCTGGTTGGCATCTTGCCCAAAGACAGATCCCGCACCTTCGGTTCCGGGGCGATCTTGTGTGCCAAAGGCAATGTCAGCGGTTTTGGCGAAGGCTGGATAACAGCTGTGACACATTCACCTGTGTTTGGCCATTATATTGGTCTGGGCTTTATTTCGGGCGGAGCAGAGGCCTGGGCAGGCAGAACAGCGATCATCGCTGATCCGATCCGGGGCCAGACGATTGAGGCTGAAATTGTCTCACCGCATATGTTTGATCCGGCAGGAGACAGACAACATGGCTGAGGCAAAATCCATCAAGACAACCGGTGTGACGGGCCTTGAGCTGGGCAAGCAGGGCAATCTGGAGGGCGGCCGGCCAGCGGTTATCTTCCAGGAACTGACCGGGGTCAGCCTGCTCCAGCTTGCGGTGTTTCCTGAACAGTTAGCAGGCTTTAAAACCAGCTTTAAGCGACAGACAGGGGTGGCAGACCTGCCGCAGATGTCATCTTCTTACTGTGATCAGGCGGGGCTTGTGGTGCGGCCGGAGCTGACAAAATTCTGGTGGCTTCGCCCGGCCTCTGCAGATGCGCTGACCGCCGGTGCTCTTGCCAAATATTTCCCCCTTGATCTGAGCGCCAGCCGCGTCTTGCTGAAGCTGAGCGGGGCACAGGCACAAACCGTGATTAACCGGTTCTGTGCGGTTGATTTGTCCGTTGAGGCGGGACAATTTCTGGCGACAGGCATTCATCATGTTCCGGTGCATATCCTGAAACAGACAGACACAGATTTCATTCTGTTCCTGCCGCGCAGTTTTTCAGAAAGCCTGGCAGAAACGCTGCATCATACCGCGTGCCAGTTCGGGGTAGAGGTGAAGCGGCCGGCAGATTGGGCCAAGACGGGCTGAGGAGAGGCTGTGTGAGCAGTGCACAACAAGACAGTGAATCTGTCCGGCAGGCAACAGAACCAAAGCGGTGCCTGCAGACAGTTCTTGATCTAGCTTACCGGTTACTGGCCCAGCATGGTCTGGATGAATGGCGGATCAGTTTTGATCATGCGCGGCGGCGGGCCGGTTTGTGCAATTTCACCACCAAGACCATCTCTCTTTCACGGCATTATGCGCGCCAGGCGTCTGTTGACCATATTACAGATACGATCTTGCATGAAATTGCCCATGCTCTGGTTGGCCCGCGTCATGGCCATAATGCCACCTGGCGGCAAAAGGCGCGGGAAATCGGGTGTACAGCCATGCGCTGTCATAATTTGACCTTCAGCGCGGCAAAGTGGATGATGATGTGCCCGAACGGTTGTTTCGCTGTCCAGCGCCACCGTCGCAAATCCGGGCTGGTCTGCGCGAAATGCAAACAGCCTGTCCATTTTGTTCCAGCAGAAGATTATGACCAGCTTTCATCTTGATTCAGATCGGCAACAGACCTTCTCAAACGCTGTTTTGTCTCTACAGCAGGCGGCCTTTGCCAATCCTGTATTTTTCTCTGAGACAGAGATTTCACAGCTAAAGCAGGAGGCGCTGGCACTGCCGTTCAGGACCGCCCGTTCTGTTGTTGGCAAGGGGGTGCATCAGGATTTTGACATTTGCTTTCCCGCCCCGCTTACCGGCAGTTTTGCCAAAGCAGCCCATTTGCTGCAGGTCTGCTGTAAGACCTTGTCTGCAACCCGCCCGGACCTGTTTGAAAGTGCTCTGATAATCAATGATTTTGCGGTTCAGAACTATCCGGCAGGATCAAACGGCATAGGCATCCATAAAGATGGCCTGCGCTATCGCAATCTGGTGTTCATCATCACCCTTGCCGGCCAGTCTGATTTGTTCATCTGCTCAGACCGGGACGGCGGCAACCGCCAGATTGTGGCAGATGATCCCGGGCGTCTTGTGATCTTGCCTGCACCAGGGCTGTCCTTTCTGGGTTGCCCGGATAACCGCCCCTTACATGGTGTTGATGGTGTGACCGGCGGCCGCCTGTCCATAGGGTTCAGACAGGAACGCTGAATCTTGCTCCTTATTGAGCGGCTTGCCTCAGGGTGAAAACCCTGCCACACTGATTCTCTGGTTTCGTGGTCATGACAACGCCACCTGCCCAAAGCCTTGTTTGGGCACACAAAATCAGGCGTTTTAATCGGCCTCGGACCTGCAACAACAAAGTTCAGGGGAGGCGCATTGAACATGATTTTAAATATTTCTGGCCGTAACATGGATACCGGGGCCGCGTTTCAGGAATACGCCCGCACAACGCTTCACTCAATTGTCGAAAAATATTTCTCTAATGCCGTCAGTGGCACGGTGACACTGGAAAAATCTGATGCAGGTTTTGAAGTGAATATCCGGATTAATCTGACCAAACGAATAGAACTTGAATCAAAGGGATCTGCACGTGATGCCCATGCGGCTCTTGATTCCGCAGCAGAACATGCCGAAAAGCGTCTGCGCCGTCATAAGCGTCGCCTGAAAAATCATCGCAGCGCGGCCGGCCAGTTAGAAGAGGACATCCAGTTTGCGCCGATGTCGGTTTATGCAGGGGCACAACAGATACAGGCTGACCAGGCTGAACCTCTGCCGGAACGGGAAGCCGAAAATGATGATGACGCCTTACCGGTTATTGCCGAGCTGTCTTATGAGGTTGAGAGCATGAGCGTTGAGCAGGCCGTGATGCGTCTAGAGCTTAGTGGGGAGAACTGTCTTTTGTTTCGGAATTCGGGCCATCTGGGGCTGAATATGGTCCATCTTCGCAACGATGGCTCAATTGGCTGGGTTGATCCGCGCGGTAATCGGAATCTGGCTGGTCCATCTGCCTGATGAATGACGGGGTTGGGCGATAACCTGTCCTGTATAAAACAATTATACAGGTCAGGACGCCTAGCCTTTGTCAGGAGTGTTATAGGGGGCAGATATGGAACAACCGCAGCGGCGATCTGCACGCAAACGCAACCAAAGCTCT
>MDTD01111200.1_pt1 | contig 16306 bp, 10 predicted proteins | sample 811221 | NCBI WGS metagenome assembly MDTD01 (sample SAMN05326646, study PRJNA326480) | marine metagenome | isolation source: seawater | place: Pacific Ocean: South West | collected 2011 | reverse complement strand
GCCGGTCCACCCGGTCGAGCATTATCTTGAAAAAGTCACCAACCCATTCAGGTTTAATAGTCAACTCATCAGAAGACATGAATGATGCGTATGAATCTTTATCTTCAGGAGAATACCCGTGCATTCCCGGTAATGGCTTTCTCCCCATGTCGCTGGGACTTATCTGCCAGCCCGGATCCATAAGAAAAATTAACTTCCCATACATATCGTCGGGAAAATCGATGCCGTATTTTTTCTTTTGTTCTTCGGTTACGATTGAACCGTGCTGTGTATTCTCGAGCGCATCGAGAATCAAGGTCTCCGCGCTGTCATTAAGCGGCCAGAATCGTCCCATGGTCGAGTCGTAGGTTGCGACGTAATCACGTCCGAATTCCAGATTGAGCGCTTCAATATCTTTCTTCAGGTCAATGGTTCCGGCAAGCGGGGTCATGCCGTGATCGGAAATAACATTTAAAGTGAATGAATCATATTTATCCCCGGCCATTTCAACTATTTTTTCCAGCTGCTCTTCATACCAGCGCATTTTCTTCTTGATATCTATCGAAAAGCGGTCATGCATGTGCAGCAGGCCGTCAAGCTGCGCGGTATATAAAAATGCGAATGAAATTTCGCCGCGATCAATATCGCAAAGCAGGGCGTCAACATTTTCAAGTTCTGTCTTGCGCCAGTCGGATATATGGTATTTCAGATCCCTTTTTTGCAGTTCATCGGCCAGGTTGGGGACCGGGGCCAGACCGCCGGGAACAAAGATGTCATTTTTCTCGATATAGTCGAAGTAGAATATCCGGTCGAATGGAACCGTATACATCTCGAAATAACCGGTAAATCCGTAAAGTTTTGCCACCATCTTGGATAGAATATGCCGTACCCGCCAACGGTCGGTCAGGGATTTCGGCAGCAGTCGGTGCAGCATTAAATACCGGAAAATCTTAAAAGGCGATTTTTTCGGCGCATAATAGAAAAAACTCAAATGCTTGTGCTTGACTGGCGGTTCGCCGCTGAGAATAGTCGGGATTGCGGTAGAGGAGTAGCCGAACTGCATTTTAACTTTACAGCGGTGCGGCAGGATTCTTTCCGCAAAACCGATATCCTTGACGATTTCCCAGCCAAGAGCATCAATAAACATAAATATATCGATATGACGTCCCATGACGTTTCTCCATTTATTTATAACCGTGATTTATTTATCACAAAAAAGGTTACAGATTAAATATAACAGCAGGTCTCGAATTATTCAACCCCGAAACTTAATATACCGGAGTCAGGTCAAGAATTTGCAATTGCGGGCGCTGGACCTGATAATAATTATTCATCTGAGGCGTTGCCAATACATCGAACAACGGGCCGTCGAATTCATCCGGACTCCGGTTGAATGCGATAAAGTCTATGCTGTTGCCGGAACGATGCTTCAGAACCCCGCGGCAGTGCCTGCGCCCAACCGGAAAACACTTGACCACTTCAAGTTCGTTGAAACGGTAGATCGGTTTGGTGTTGCTGTGCCCGAAAGGATTCAGGAATTCCGCCAGACGGAAATACTCTGAATCAACTTCCTCCAACTGAATGCTGCCTTCATAATTTATTACTGCGTCAAGATCGGACTGGGTTAGACCGTGCCTGACCTCTTTTTCCAGTTCAACAGAGAATTCTTTAATCTTGTCAACCTTGAGTCCGACCCCGACCGCCATCGGATGTCCGCCGAAGCGTTCAAGCAGATGTGAAGTCCGGCCCAGCAGTTGGATCAGGTTCAGGTCCGCGATACTCCGGCCGGAACCATGGGCCTCGTCGTCATGCAATGTCAGGACAATTGCCGGACGGTTGTAGTCTCTGGCCAGACGTGAGGCCACGATCCCAATTACCCCCTGATGCCAGTCGCGACCATATACCAGGATCGAAAAACAGTTATCCAAATCGATTTTCTCTTCGATCTGACGCTTGGCTTCCTCATAAATCTCCTGCTCTTTTTCCTGCCGGATGCCATTGTACTTTTCCAGCAGGTTGGCGCATTCATAAGCCTTGACGATATCATCCGACTGCAGCAACTGCAGCGCGGCGGATGCGTCGCCCACCCGGCCCGCGGCATTGATTCTCGGAGCGAGGCGGAAAGTGATGTCAGAAGGTTGGATCTCCGACTTCAAGTGCGAGTTCTCGATCAGCGCCCGGACTCCCGGACGCATCTGCTTGCGCAGCACCTGAATGCCGTATTTGACCATGGTCCGGTTCTCGCCCATTAAGGGAACTATGTCGGCAACGGTTCCCAGGGCGACCAGATCAAGGTATTCTTCAAGTTTCGTTGTAAACCCGCCCAGCTTGTTTTGTCTGCCGTATTTGACAAATGCATGGCAGAGCTTGAACGCTACTCCTGCGCCGGATAGAACCTGCAGGTCTTTCAGTTCATCGTAAAGTTTCGGATTGATCAGCGCCAGCGCCGCCGGCAGTTCTTCAGCGGCATCATGATGGTCGGTGACGATTACGTCAACACCTTCCTCGTCCGCCCGCTTCACCGCGTCGCTGCTGGTAATGCCGCAGTCAACGGTAACCAGGACTTTACAACGTCCGCTTGTAACTTCCATTGCCTTTTCAAGCGATTCGGGAGTAAAACCATAGCCGTCGTCAAAGCGGTGGGGGATGAAGCTGAATACTTCTGCTCCGTTATTCTCAAGTACGGATTGTAGTAATGCGGTGGCGGTCACGCCGTCCGTATCATAGTCGCCGTGGATCAATATAGGCTCACGATCCCTGATCGCGGCCCATAACCGTTCGCATGCTGCCTTCATGCCGGGGAAGCGAAACGGATCGCTCAGGGCTGATAATTTTGGATCCAGAAAGGGTATGACCTCTTTCTGCTTGAATCCGCGTGCCACAAAAAACATGGCTATTGGACGCGGAAACGAGCAATCCCGCATTAGCTCCTGTATTTCATTTTCCCGATTTTCCGACAGACTGTTCCATCGTTTTTTACCCATGGGGCCTTTCTCATTTTCTTATTAACACAAACATCATACTAGTAATCTAACAGTTTTTTTGGTTAACTCCAGTCGCTTAAGTAAACTTTTTGATAAATATTTGCTTAAATTTATCGGTTTTTATCATTATCTTCACTTGAAAAGATCAAAAAGCAGACTATCTTATATGCCCTTGACAAAAGTTAAGGTGTTGTTTTTGAAAAAGGGCCGATGTGGCGGAATTGGCAGACGCGCTGCGTTCAGGGCGCAGTTCTTTCACCGGAGTGTGGGTTCGAATCCCACCATCGGCACCATTTTAGATTGATTCCTATTTATGGGATGTGCGGGTATGGCATAACGGCTGTGCACCAGCCTTCCAAGCTGGTTACCGGGGTTCGACTCCCCGTACCCGCTCCATATTATACGGTGGGATTCCCGAGCGGTCAAAGGGGGCAGACTGTAAATCTGCTGCGGTAGCTTCGGTGGTTCGAATCCACCTCCCACCACCATCTTCATTATCAAGCACTTACAGAATTCAATACTGTGAGTGCTTTTTTTGTTGATCCGTCGTTTTATAGCATTTTACGATATATAACACACACATAACACACACATTCTGAATCTACAGATATGCCGTTATTCCCTGTCGATGTTCAATACAGACAAAGATGACCGCACCCTACGGAATTTTTTCCGGAGGCCCTTTTTATAGGCAAAACCGCCTTAATTACAGCCCTTTTTATGGTACAATAACATGTGGAGCCGTTTACTATTGTGGTAAACGGCTCTTTTTGTACCTTCAACCCTTATTGAAAGGAGCTACCCCCATGAACTTTACGATTCCACTCAATGAACTAAAAGACTCCGTCAAGGGCCTGGCTATGGTCATTTCCTATCGTTCGAGCATTCCGGCACTGAAAGCCGTCAGGATCGCCGGAGACGCTGCCGGAGTGACGATTACCGGCACCAACCTCTCCGAGTTCCTCTCCTATCGCCTGAAAGACGCTGAAGGCACTGGCAGCTTTATCATTGACTTCAAGGAACTGCGCGAGTTGGTCAAAGGCAACCGCCGGTCCGGCAATGTCACTTTCCAGATCCAAGCGGATCTGGTCAAGGCAGTCAACGCTACAGGTAAGGAGCCGGTAGATCATGTCTTTGCTCGGCTGCCTGATAAAGACTTTCCTGAAGCGCCTGCCTTTGACAGTGAACCCGATAAGATCACAAAAGAGGCTTTGCAATCCATCACGCAAGCTTTGCCCCTTGCATCACGAGACAACTCACGCAGGACGCTTAAAGGCATTCTCCTGGAGCCTGACGCTATTGTGGCAAGCGACGGCAAGCAGTTGGTTCGGTTCAAGGGCTGTACCGGAGTAAAGCAGAACATGATCCTACCGAATACCAAGGTGTCAAGCACAGGCTTACTAGCGAGCAAGGACGGCGTCATCTCGCAGAACAAATCACACTGCCAGATTGTGTCAGGCCAGTGGACCTATGTGGTCAAAGCCATTGCCGGAACCTATCCGCAGTACCAACATGTGATCCCGAAAGAGAGTGAGTGCTCTTTGGCCCTCGGAGATCATAACGTGCAGTACTTGAAGTCGGCGTTGCAGCAGTTTGAGACTACCAGCGATCATAACGCGATACTGCTTTATGTCAGCGGTACAGATGTACGGTTCCTGGCCGAAAGTCTAAAAGAACCGCATATCCGGATAGACGGACAATATAACGGTCCTGAGGACACGGTTCTCAAACTGAACCGTGACCAGGTGATAAAGGCATTGCAGCTTGGCTTTAACAAGCTTAGCTTCAGTCCAGGTGGAGTCAATCCGGTCCTGGCAACCGGACGCGGCGACGATGTATTCGTCTTTATGTCGCTGTACGGTGGAGTGAAGCCGGAAGAAGTGATCAAAGCTGTTCATAATGATAGCAAAGCGATCAAGGAGGAAAATATGTCGAAGGAAGATCAAAAGAATCCGGCTGAAGCCGGTATGCCGAATCGGGACGATCCCGGTCCATTCGAGGAGCTGTTTGACGGCATAAAACAGCTCAAGCTGCAGGCGCGTAACACAATAAGCTATGCAAACGATCTGCAGAAGAAGGCAAAAGCGGCACAGAAGCAGGCCAAGCTACAGGAACGCGAGTTCAAGTCAACCCGCGACATCCTGGAAAAACTCAAGAATGTCAGTGGCTTCTAACCGGCAACGTGTCGGTGCGATGGCCTCGCTTCGTTCTAAGAGAAAATCAATAAAAAAAACTTAACATGGCGTTACCGGATAATACTGGTAATGGCTTTTTTAGTTACAGGAGGTAACTATGCTTAAACTCAATGCTTCATTTTCCAAGAAGGTTCCGGCGGAACAGGAATACAGCTCGCAGAGCTATCATGCCGCTGTAGAAGTCGAATTGCCGGACGGACTCAACCCACAGCAACTGCAACAGCGTATCCACGATACGTTCTCGCTGGTCAGAAACTCAGTCGAATGCGAGATCGGCAGCCGCAACGGCAATGGCAACGCTAAAGCCAAGGCTGATGAGTCAGGCCCTGCCTCGGAAAAACAGAAGACTTATTTACTGGACCTGGCCAAGCAGTGCGGCGTAAAGATCATTGACGAGCTTCGTGCTATCGGTCTGAACAGCGTCCGCAACCTGACTCGTAACCAGTGCTCCGCGCTGATCGACAAACTGAAAGCGCAGATGCCATAACCATAAACTTGCCCGTTTCTCGGGGTACCGCCAGAGCCCGGCAGCCGTAAGGTTGTCGGGCTCTTCTTTTTAAAGGAAAGGAGATTCGTTATGTTGACTCTGCCATTGAAAGAACTGCGGTTACGACCGCACCATTCGTTCAGCAGTCTGAATAAGTTTCTTAACATCTGTACGCTGCAATACGCGTTCAGCTATATCTACCGCCTGCCGCCGGAACATACTCCTGTCAACCTGGTATTCGGCAGTGCGTTCCATCGGACGCTTGAGTATCTTGCCAAGTGTCGTATGCAAGGCTCTATCGTGCCAAATGACGACGCTGATGAGTGCTTCAGTAACTACTGGAGTCAGCTGTGTTTGGATGCCGTGGATATTGCGTTCAAGAGCCAGGAGCAGTTCGAAGAGCTTGAAGCAACCGGTCGCCGAATGATCAAGGTATTTATGGAAAGCTGGCAGGAATATGAGATCATCGATATTTGTCATGCCTTCAGTGTGCCGCTCGGAGCTTCGGATAAACCGCTAATCGGCGAGTTCGACTGTATTCTGCGTGATCGGGACGGTAAGATCGTCATCGTCGACTGGAAGAGCGCCGCCAGACGCTGGCCGGAAGGGAAAGCCGACAAGGATCTGCAAGCAACCTGTTTCAGCTACGCTTATATGCTGGAGTATGGAGAGATCCCGGAGTTCCGCTTCGATGTGGTCACCAAGACCAAGACGCCGGTTTATCAGCAACTGTACACGAAGCGTACCTCTGATGACTTTGTCAGGCTTAACCGCATGGTCGAGATGGTTGAACGCGCAACTGCGGCCGATGCGTTCCATCCGAGCGAAACAAGCTTCGCCTGCGGCGACTGCATCTACAAAAATGCCTGCAGTGCATGGCATAAACAACACCAAGCAGCATGAAAGGATAATTACTATGAATAACGATTTATTACTTGATACCGGAGCTAACCGGATCTGCCGGGCAGAACTTCAACGCATCCCGACTCCGGCAGCCACCAGGACCTGGAAACCGGTCAGTCATGCTAATGCCGCGAACATGGTATTAGGCGAAGCACTGGTCAGGGGCTTCAACGTTACCAGCGAAGAGTACGGTGTCAACCCGTCCGGCACCCAGATGTTCGGGGTACTGCGCTTTCATCCGGAAGGGCACCCTGAATGGTCCAGAGCGCTGGGGTTGCGCAACAGTCATGATAAGAGCATTGCACTGGGGCTGACCGCTGGCCTGTCGGTGATGGTCTGTTCCAATCTCTGCTTCGGCGGTGAGACGACTATCCACCGGCGGCACACCAGTGGTATCGATATCGGCAACTTGATTCCGCAGGCATTTGATGCGCTGGAGATGCAATATGCCAGGCTAGAGGCGCGAGTGGATATCCTGAAGCTGATGCGGCTTAGTGAGAACAAGGCCAGAGCATTGACGGTTATTGCAGCGGAACATAAGATAATACCTTCATGTGATATCTTGCCAGTCTTTGATGAGTTCCGGCAGCCCCGGCACGAGGAGTTCGCGGCCAATAACATGTGGAGTCTATACAACAGCTTCACTGAGATCGCCAAGAAATACTCTCCAGCCCGGGCTGATAAGTGTTATCGCGGATTGGCCAGGCTTTTCGAAATGGAATAATCCTTAACCGGGGGCCTTGTGCCCCCATATCCAGTTCGAGAGGAGGCTTTATATGCAAGAGGATTTAAAGTATTTGCTGCTTATCGGAGTTCAGGTATTGACGTTTTACGTTACTCCACTGATCTGTATCGTTCATATATTCTCCTTGCTGTATCTGACGGATAAGGGGTACACGCAAGGCCGTCTGGCTGCGGCTTATATTACATCCGGTGTGGGATGTCTGCTATTCTCCATGAATTGTTTGTTGTACTGGAGTCTCAGCGCGGCATTGTCATGGGGAATATGCTGTTGGCTCAGAGACCGCAAGGCAGAGGCGGAGGTCGAAGTCCTTGAACATATGCCGGAAGAGGTGAGGCAGGACACGCGCCAGCCCGAGATTCATAAGGTCTCCGGGGATATCTACATCGACAAGGCAATTTTCATTAAGGACTATCCGCAGAGATAGTCGAAGTAATGCCCGGCGCCGCCCGGGACGATAGTTTTTTTTTTTTTAGTCTGGAGACTGGTAAGTCAGAAAACTTGCATAAAAGTATTGTATTGTTTGTTCCAGTACCCCCCGGGAAAATTTACGGAGGAATTCTACAATGATCATCAATTGTTGCGTTCAGGAGGTAAAGGACGAATCTTAGCTACATGTAACCGGTCAGTAAAAATACACCACTTTCGGTATCTTGAAAGTGCCCTCTTTTGTGTTAATTTATTCGGACTATTCCATCTTTTTAAGTGCCGTTTCCGGGATAATTTTATTCTCTGTACTAACGCTCTTCAATGTAATCTATCAGTTTGCCCAAGCAAAATAGCACTATTACCGCGTAAACGAAAAAATAAAACCATATATTCGGTCTGAATGTCAAGAAACTTCCTATTCCGCCGCCAAGCAAGGTATTGAACACCCATCGCCTGGAGTCGTATACATAGACGACTCCACCGAAGAAACCGAATAAGATCATACATGTGAGAATTATTTTACAGTTGAGTGGTCCCCAGATGATCCACGCTGACAAAAATAGCAAGACGGGTACTGCCAGCTTTAACAGTATTACATCCATATACCACTTTTTAGAGTTAACTGAGTCAGCCCGTGGCGGCTCTATGCGAGAAAACTTAGCAGGAGTTATTATTTCCTTTAGTTCATCGATAGCACTCCTGCAACTCATCTTAAAATCACTAAAATTATTTAGTTGAAAACCATGTTCGTGGACCAACTTATTGCGCACTGTAGCAATATACCGCAAAACCTTGACTAGAGAGAAAGGTAATTGATTTTCGACTGATGAAAGTTTTTCATGTAACCCTCTCCCCACTGCGCCAATGCTTTCCAGCAGGTATTCAATTTCTTTAACCAAACTGATTGTTTCTTCTACTTGTCCCATGGGTTGCTCTCATGTTTTAATGTTACTGGGTTGCCCAATATTTATTGCATTGATTAACTATGTGCTTGACTATTAATTCTTTAATTATAAATATTTGTCCAGAAAATCCTTTGCATCCTGATCGCCGTTTCCAGCTGCTTTCGTCAACCATTTCTTTGCCTTATCAATATCTTTCTTCACTCCATGTCCTCTATAATAAAACAATGCCAGGTTATATTGGGCCGCAGCAATATCAGCCTTAGTATTATGATCTACTTTAGAGTTAGCCAGTGCCCAATAAATATCAAAGGCTTTTTTCAGGGAGACATCGCATCCTTCGCCCTTGTAATAACACCATGCAAGCATTAACTTCGCTCGCGAACTGTTTCTTGCAGCCGCATCTTTGAAGTAAGCAATGGCTGCTTTATAATGCTTTTTATCATATTGCTGAAGCCCGATAGTTAAAGGATCTTCCGCCGATGTGGCTATCGTGCTTAGTGCAAAGATGCCCAGACACATAAGGCATCCAAGGTGGCGTATTGAGGTTATAACTTTTATCATGATTTACCTCTCGTCATTATAAAAACTTCCAAGCCGGGATTGTTTGACTCTAAAAATTATTTATATTGGCCAGACGATGAGTCATAGCTCTGTTGCTGTCCGCCTCCGCCTGTTTTCTTTGGATCACACCCCGTAAGTAATATTAATGATCCCATAACTGTAATAACGCATAATAATCTGATGACTGTTTTCATAGTGATCTCTTTCTATGTTTGTTGTTGTTATTATTTCCCGGCTTGGGTTATAAGAATATTGATTTAAATGCATCCATGGCCTTAACCGGATCTCTGCTTATCCTGCAATGAATAAATAGATCAGGAATTTGCAGATAGTGATTTACCACTGCGCCTTTTAGTAAGCGCTTGCCGCCTGTGATCCACGGATACCGTGATGCAAAATCCCGGTATTGGTCATTTGAGATGATATAACCATTGACCGCTTGAGCTTTTTGCAGTATAAATTCATCTGCCTGCTTGCCCCCTGGGACTTCAATAAAGTGCAATGAAAACGGAGATGAAGTGAGTAAAGTGTAAACATATGAGGCGTTGCTCCCGCCGTGTTCATTAATTACATGTGGCGTATTAGCGTCAAAAAAACAGACGAACGGAAGTTTATCCTTGGCAAGCTTGGTACATAAACTTAAAAGTATTGTAATGTCCGGAGAAGATGCATTAGAGTTTTCCCAGTAGCAGATGTTCAGTCCGTCGAGAACGACTAAGTCAATATTTTTTGATGATGTGTCTGCTGGTTCGACTTTTGTTGATGTTTGATTTGATTGTTTCGGCTGATGCATCGGTGCCACTCGCACGGCAGTAGCATAGCCTGTAAACCATACAGTGGTTGTATGTTCTGTCCTGTAATAAGGATTACCTTTGTGCCCATATCCGGCAACCACACGTTCTGATTCACGCTCTATATGCTTCTCCCAGTAATATTTAATGAATCCATTGCCTCCAAGCTGGGCACTGTATAGTTTTAAGTATGTTTCAACCTGATATGGTTCATCGCATTTCTCTCCTGTATATTCAACCCGTCCAAGCTTTTTTATCGTTCTATAATTTCTTATACTTTCTGACTTTGTCCCATCTATCCAATTATCGAGATTAGCATGTATTCTCTTTACCGCTGAAACATATGTCGCATAACAAGCGGGACAAAGCATTTCCCACCCCGAACATGAATCGTAATATGGGTATAAATCCATCTTTATTGACTTATAATAGGAAGACCTGTTCTCTCGTGTCAGAAAGGGCCTGTGACATCGTGTACATTTTGAGTGATGCAGTAAACTGCGGCATCTTCGACACACCTTGCTGAGTATGTTGTATTCATGGTTGTTAACGCCCATCGTCTGTAAGTGTTTTTTGAGCTCATTAGAACAGTTATGAAGAATATTAAATTTCTGGTTACAATAATCGCATTTCTCCGTTCTAGCCTTTTTCCAGCAACTGTAGCACAGGGATATATATGAGCTATATTCAACTTTATACTTCAGTTTCTTTAGCTTTTTGACATACTCGAAGAAGTGTCTGTGCCCGCAGCATGAACACTCTGGAAATAATCGATCTTTTATTTTCGTCATAACTCTCAATGTACCTCCCGAACTTATCAATTACCATGTTTACATGGAGCAAGTCAACCGTAACAAAAAGGGACACGACTTAATTGCATGCCTTCTCGAGGTACCGCCAAGCACCTGTACAGATCATGTAAAAAAGTGTGCCCCAAAGGGAGGCACAGCTTCTCACATCGCGATCTGTACATTGAATGTTTGGCGGTTTTCAAGAAAACGCGGATATGGAAGTTGTGGTTAGACAACTATATGATTTTTATCGTGAAACTTCTTTGCTGATTAAATAAATCCTCCAGTGATTATTAACTAACTGACAATACACCTTTATAAAAGCTCTGTCAAGCAGTCATTACTGGAAAGGAATGAAATCGGTACCCCCCAAGAGCTACCGGTAACGGCTCCTAAAAGTCTGCGGTGGCAGATTGTTTCACTGGTAGCAATATGGGATATTCTCATGTAGTATCTCAGCCGGGAAATACGTAAAGTAGACAGGGGCTTCAGATGATCAATATGCAAACATCAACCTTGAAAAACACACGTTAGCCTGAAGGCTTCGATGCGGCTTCGCTACGGGTTGTAAGTAAGGTTTTATTACGACATTCATTTATACACCTATTTTATATACTACAGTCTTATCGACACCTAATATTTAATACCTATTTAACCTCAAACAAAAATAGAATCTCATTTCGTTACAAATTTTCGTTACAGTAGTTTTCTGCGTACGTTACAAAAATTTGTAACGAAGTCAACTGTCGAAGTTCTGTGCAAATACTACCGTTGTTTGACTGAAGGATATATCACCGCTCATGGCTCTAAACAGTCTGCCGCAGCAGACTGTCGGCTGGCCCGATAAAGGGATATGTGGTAATGTCATCATGTGCCGGAAGACTTGGAAGGATACTGCCTGTAGTCGCGTTCTTTAGCCTTAATGAGCGACCGGGGTGAACGGGGGTGGCTTTGTGGCAATGAGCTTAGCCGTATAAACCATTCTTCTTTGCATGGCGCTTGAGTTCGATATAAAGGGAGGAAGCCTCAATTAGCTGGGGCGATTACAACGCGAAAACCAAGGGTGAAGTCTTTGTTGGCAGGGACAAAGCTAAAGCGAAACGCCACCTGGCAGCGTCTGGCTCGTGAACTCCAACTGCCACCGCGAATTACGCGGTAAGATCCCGTCTTACAATACGGATCAATCAATCCATCCCGGTAGGTGTTTGTTACTACCCCCGACTGATAATTACAACTATCAATGCACCATTCCCACACATTACCGCTCATATCATAAATACCGAGCTTATTGCTTGACTTCGTCCCAACTTCGTGCGTGCTCGTACCGGAAGTTAAGATATACCATGCCACTTTGTCGACATGATTGCTTCCGCTGTATTTATAAATTTGACTCTTATTCCCTCCACGCGCAGCAAATTCCCACTCCGCCTCAGTTGGAAGGCGGAACTCGTAGCCTGATGGCAAACGGCCTTTTGCACGTTCGTACTCCGTTAGTTTCCGGCAAAACTTCACCGCGTCGCTCCAACTGACTCTATTAACCGGGTTGTTGATATTCTTGAAGCAACTTGGATTACTCCCCATGATTGACTGGTATTCCTTTTGCGTCACCTCATACTTTCCAATCCAATATCCATGACTAATTGTAACCAAATGTTCACTCTTTTCATGATGCGACCCCATCTTGAAACTGCCCGGGGCGACATACACAAACGTCATGCTAAGACCGGGAACCGTCCATGGCTTCTCCTTAATGGGTTTAGCAAGCGAGTGATTAGATGTCGATTTACGCAGTACGCTTTTAATAGGAATTGCCCTCACAATGCGGAAGCCCATGGAACGGAATCTGATGAAGGGTGGGGGCATTAGGCAGCTAGTGTAGCGGCATTCACAGGCGCAGCTGTTCCAAGCACCACCACGGCATACCTGCGGCCAGTCCAATGAGACATCCGTAGGGGCAGTCTGACTACTAGTATAACTTCCATTCATGTCATGGCACAACTCCCACACATTACCACTCATGTCATATATGCCCAGTTCATTGCTGGTCTTCATTCCAACATCATGAGTCTTTTTTTCTGAATTATCTTTATACCATGCCACATTACCAATATTATCGCTACCACTGTATTCATAGTTGCAACTCTTTACTCCTCCTCGCGCCGCAAACTCCCATTCTACTTCCGTCGGTAACCGATACTCATAGCCTGACGTTAAACGACCTGCGGCTCGCTCTCGTGCGGTCAGCTTCTGACAAAACTTTACAGCATCTTTCAGGCTTACATTTTCTACCGGTTTATTACTGCCTTTGAAATAGCTGGGATTTTTACCCGTAACAGCTTGGTATTCGCTTTGCGTTACTTCGTATTTACCGATCCAGTAACCACTGCTGACAGTCACCTTGCGAACTGGCTTTTCATCGCTATCAACATCGTTTAAAACCATATGAAAGCTGCCAGGTGCGACATACACAAACTTCATGCCCAGTTTTGGCGGCGTCCATAGCTTATTATTAATGGGCTTAGCAGATAAAAGACTAAGTGCATTCTTCTCTGGAATTGTCCTTGCAATTCGGAAACCTATGGTATTGAGGCCAATCGATGGCTGGAAACAGGCGCGAAGAGCGGAACTACAGTCTCTGGCGTAGCTTACCCAGCAACCTCCACGGTATACCCGACTCGCGTATAATAGCACTCCCTTGGGGTCTGTTACACTACCACTGGGGTAAGTTCCGTACCAATCATCACACCATTCCCAAACGTTGCCGATCATGTCATATAGGCCAAATGCATTGGGCGCTTTACCGCCTACCGGATGTGTCCCGGCATTACTGTGAGGATATTGCTTTTCTTTCCACTTTGATAAGTCATAGCCTCCTGAATAAGATACCCCGCTATTACCTCCATACCAGCCTATCTCTGATATCTTAGGCCCATTGTTAGAGCCTAGGATTTTTAAATCCCCATTGTAAAGGCTTGTGCTGGTTCCTGCCCGGCATGCATACTCCCATTGCGCTTCGGTCAAGAGGCGGTATGTATCCTGTGGCACGCCTTCCAATTCACACAACTTCGTCAGGAACTTCTGGCAGTCTTCCCAGCTAACGTCCTCGACCGGAGCATTATCTCCAGCACCGTTAAGATCACTTGGATTACTGCCCATTACCCTTGCCCATTGTCCTTGCGTTATTTCATACTTGCCACAGTAAAACGGCTGAGTCAAGGTTACTCTGTGTTGCGTTTCATCATCATACCATCTCATCTTGCCACCGCCCTTGACACGTTCCTGGCATTCAGGCATGGAAGAGCCCATCGTAAACGTCCCTGGCGGAATCAAGCGTAGCCTGATGCCAACTTTTCTCGTTTCTACTTCCAGCGGCAAACCAAGCTTACGTACCCACGCTTTCTGTCGCGCCTGTGCTTCTCGGCTACCCGGAGCAAGGCCTGTTAATGAAGCATACTTTGCATCTGGAATAGGCTGCAAGTCTTCTGCTTTGTCGGATATCATAATTGAACATCCTGCCAGAACTATAATCACCCCCGTCCCGCATAGTATCTTATTAAGGATATTCTTCAATATTCCATCCCCTGATACTTTTTGAAGTTCTCGGCTTGCTCGAAGATTTCTTTGTAGACTTCGTCGCGGTCGACCGGCGGGTAGCCGTGTTCGGCCAGCAGGATGATTAGATCAGCCTTCAGTTCGGCTTTGATGTCGTCGCGCTGACTCCAGTCGGTATATCGGGCTTTGTCGTCTACAACGGCCTTTACGGCCTTTGACAGGGCCAACAGTTTGTCCTCCGGGTATTCGAAGTCGTATTTGACCGCCAGGGCCTTAAGGATGTCGTAGAAAGCTTTCTCTTCAAAGTCGATGCCGAGTTCCCCGAAAGACTCCTTCTCCTTCTTTAACGCTTCGATCAGACCCATGATCTCCAGGGTGAAGTCATCCAGGACTTCACTTACCAGCACGTCCTGCTCTTTGCGCTCATTATACCGGCTGACAATCGACTGGAACCGTTTCGAGAAGTCAGTGCCTTTGGCCTTATTGATTTTCTTGAAGTCAGCTATGGCTTTGGCCAGCATTTGCTGCAGGAGCTTGATCTTGGTATTCGGCAGCTTGATCTTATCAATCTTTGCCATGTAGTCGTCACTGAAGATATCAACCTGAGTGCCCTGGTCTTCGCCCATCTTGAAGATTTCCTGGACGCCATCGCTTTCCAATGCCTGTTTGATCATCTCCCGGACCCGCGCGTTCATCTGCGCGGTGTCGGGAGCATCGCCTTTGGTCAGCTTGAAGACAATTGACCGGACTGCGATATAGAAGTGTACATGATCGCGTTCGATCTGATTGAACTCTTCACTGCCGCAGCAAATATCGTAAGCAGCCTTCATACGCTTAACCAGATACATAAAACGCTTTTCCAGCTCCTGGGTCAACTGGACATACTCCGCCGCTAGCTTAAGGCATTCCCATTGCTCCAACGGACTACCGGAGAAGTATAATCGCTTATCAAACTTATGAAGCAGCTTGCCAATCAGGTCAAGGTGATCCTTTACCACGATCACCGACTGCTTTATATCCTCAATGTTCGACTGGTCGCTGGCCGAGTACTGCTTCAACGCCTGGTTCATCTGACGCTTGATGCCGATATAGTCGACCACCAACCCTTTATCCTTGTCCTCGAACTTACGGTTTACACGGGAGATCGTCTGGATCAGGTTGTGCCGCTGGATCGGCTTGTCGATGTAAATAGTATCCAGGAACGGCACGTCAAACCCGGTCAGCCACATATCAACCACTATAGCGATCTTAAAGTTGCTCTTCCCGTTCTTGAACCGCCGGTCAAGCTCCTTGCGGTCCTCCTTGGTCCCCAGCATATCGTACAACTCTTTCGGGTCGTCCTTGCCTCGCGTCATGACCATCTTGATCTTCTCTATCGGCTTGATCTCCTTGCGTTCCTTGTCGGACAAGACCGCGCCGTCTTCGCATACCTTGACCTCGGCCCATTCCGGACGCAGCCCGATTACCGCTTTGTAAAAATCATAAGCAATGGCGCGATTACTGCAAACGAACATTGCTTTACCCTTGACGGTGGCGTTCTCCTCCACCCGGGTTTCATAATGCTTGACGAAGTCCTCTGCCACTGCCTGCAAGCGGTCCGGATCGCCGATGATCGCGTTCATACTTGCGTTGGCCTTCTTACTTTTCTCGATGGCATACTCGGTCGCGCCGTCCTCGGCACACTCGGCGTAATACTCTTCTATCTCTTCCAGCTTGCGGTTGTCCAGAACAACCTTGGCGGCCCGGCCTTCGTAAACGATCCTGACCGTAATCTCGTCATTGACTGACTCGGTCATGGTGTAGGAGTCGACCACCGGACCGAATACGTCCAGCGTCGCGTCAACCGGGGTGCCGGTGAACCCGACATAAGTGGCGTTCGGCAGCGAGTCGTGCAGATACTTGGCAAAGCCGTATGAACGTCGGACGCCATTATCGGTTATAGTGATCTTCTGATCCAGGTTGGTCTGGCTGCGATGCGCTTCATCGG
>MDTD01065394.1_pt1 | contig 16307 bp, 16 predicted proteins | sample 811221 | NCBI WGS metagenome assembly MDTD01 (sample SAMN05326646, study PRJNA326480) | marine metagenome | isolation source: seawater | place: Pacific Ocean: South West | collected 2011 | reverse complement strand
CAGTTTTTTCACTGCTATCTAAAACTTCTATTAAAACTCTATCATGTAACGGTCTAAATTTCATAAATTCTCCTTATTAATGAGTCTTCATATAGAGATTGGCATTACTATTTCAAGATATAGTTAAAAATAAGTTAGTTAAAAAATAAGGGAATTTGAGGGTTTTATGGTTTATAGATTAATTTGATGACTAAAAATTTAGACTCAGAGGGGCTTAGCTCCATTGCAGACAATTATCAATTGTTTTATGTCGATTTGTGGGGGGTGGTCCACAATGGGGTTTCATTACATGGTGAAGCAATTAAAGTTTTAAAAGAAATAACAAAAAAAGGAAAAGATTACGTTTTATTGACAAATGCACCTAGACCAAATTACGCGGTAAAATCTTTTTTAAAAAAGCTAGGTATGGAAAAAGAAATCAGAGATCATGTTTTTTCCTCTGGTGAGGCAGCTTTGGCATATCTAAAAAAAAATTTACTTAATAAAAGTTTTTTTCATATAGGTGCATTAAGGGATTTTGATTTATTTAAAGATTTTGAGAAAATGAAATCAGAAGAAATTGATGAATGCGACTATATTTTATGTACAGGATTATTTGATGATCATCACGAAGACTTAAAGTATTATAAAGATTTATTTGAAAAAAATATCAAAAAAAAAATGATTTGCACAAATCCAGACTTAATTGTAGATAGAGGAGGTAACAGAGAATTTTGTGCTGGATCTGTTGCAATGGTGTTTGAAAAAATGGGTGGAAATGTTGTTTATTTTGGAAAACCTTTCCCTGAAGTTTATAATCAATCTATAGATAATAGTAATAAAAGGATTCTTTCAATCGGTGATAACTTAAACACAGACATAAAAGGTGCAAATCTTTTGAATTATGACACATTAATAATTTCAAATGGAGTTCATAAAGATGAAATTAAAAAGAAGGGTATTGAAAAAGTTGCAAAATCTTATGAGGTAATTTGTAATTATATTCAGTCTGAATTAAAATGGTGAGAACAACAAAAATATACACAAATTTTAATATCGATTTAAGTTTTAAAAACTCAATAATTTTAATTGGAAATTTTGATGGAGTTCATAAAGGACATCAAAAATTATTTTTGTTAGCTAAAAAATTTAAAAAAAAATATTCTTCAAAAATTGGAGTTTTGACCTTCGAGCCAATGCCAAAAATGTTTTTTAATAAAGAATATAAAAATTTTAGAATATCAAGCATACAACAAAAAATTAGTTATCTGAAAAATTTAAATGTCGATTTTATAATTACAAAAAAATTTGATCGGGAATTTTCAAAAATTAAATCTATTAATTTCATAAAAGAGATATTGGCAAAAAAATTAAAACCAAAATTTATTTTCGTAAGTAATAATTTTAGATTTGGGAATGGGAGAGAAGGCAATGTCAGAGAATTGATTAAATTTGAAAAATCATGTGGTTATAAAGTAATTAAACCTCAACCATTATTAATAAATAAAAAAGTAGCTTCTTCCTCTTTAATTAGAAATTTTTTGCAAAAGGGACAACTTGAAAAGGCTAACAAAATTCTGAATAGAAATTGGTCTATTCATGGGAAAGTTCAAAAAGGAAGGCAGTTAGGAAAAAAAATTGGATTTCCCACTGCTAATATAGATATACAAGATTATATTTTAGCTTGTCCAGGTGTATATGCGGTTAGGGCTAAAAGATTAAATAAAAAAAATTATACTAAAGGAATTGCAAATTTGGGTTATCGACCAACATTTAATGGAAAAAAAATATTGTTAGAGGTTCATTTATTCAATTTTTCTGGAAATCTTTATAATAAGTATTTAACAGTAGAATTTGAGAAATTTATAAGAAAAGAAAAAAAATTTAAAGATGTTAACCAACTTAAAAAACAAATTAAAATTGATTTATCAAAAGTTAAAAATTAAATGAGCAAATCTCAAATTAATCTTCCAAAAACTGCTTTTTCGATGAAGGCGAATTTACCAACCAGAGAACCTGAAATCTTAAATATTTGGAAAAGTATCAATCTTTATGATGAATTAAGAAAATCGAGAAAAGGGAAGGAAAAATTTATTCTTCACGATGGTCCACCATATGCAAATGGAAATATACATATGGGGACTGCTTTAAATAAAATATTAAAAGATATAATTGTCAGATTTCACCAAATGGATGGAAAAGACTCGGTTTATGTTCCTGGATGGGACTGTCATGGATTACCAATTGAATGGAAGATTGAAGAACAATACAAAAAAAACAAAAAAAATAAGAACGAAGTACCAATTGTCGAATTCAGAAAAGAGTGCAGAGCGTTTGCGGAAAAATGGATTGATGTTCACAAAGATCAATTCAAAAGATTAGGAGTTGTTGGGGATTGGGATAATTACTATTCAACTATGAGTTTTGATGCTGAAGCACAAATAGTAAGAGAGCTTGGAAAGTTTTTAAAAGAGGGAAGCTTGTACAGAGGCTTTAAACCTGTTTTGTGGTCTACTGTTGAAAAAACTGCCTTAGCGGATGCTGAGGTAGAGTACCAAGATCATAAGTCAGATACTATTTATGCATCTTTTCCGGTGAAATCTTCGAATATCAAAGAATTAGATAATAGTGAGATAATAATTTGGACAACAACTCCATGGACAATTCCAGCCAACAAAGCTTTAGCTTACAATCAAAGTTTAGATTACTTATTAGTTGAAATTAATGATGATGGTGATTTTAAAAACAAAAAAATTATTGTTGCGGACGCACTATTACAGTCTGTGGTAAAAGAATGTAAAATTGAAAATTATAAAAAATTAAAAAAATTTAAAGGCCACGATTTAAAAGGAACTATATGCAATCATCCTTTTTTTAAACTTGGTTATGATTATGATATACCATTGTTGGAGGCACGTTTTGTAACAACAGAGCAAGGAACCGGAATTGTTCATTGTGCTCCAAGTCATGGTCCTGATGACTTTAATTTGTGTCTGAACAACGGTATTAAAGCAATTGAGACAGTTGATGGAGATGGAAAGTACACTAAAAATGTTTCACTTTTTGAGGGAATCCACATCTTTAAATCTAATCCTATTGTAATTGAAAAATTAAAAAACCAAAAAAAACTTCTATCTAATGGTGAATTAGTTCACTCTTACCCTCATTCATGGAGGTCCAAAGCGCCTTTAGTTCATAGAGCAACACCTCAGTGGTTTATTTCTATGGATAGTCATAAACTCAGAACTAAAGCTTTGAAAGCGATTGATGAAACAACTTTTTATCCAAGCAAAGGAAAAGAGAGATTAAAGTCAATGATTGAGACTAGACCTGATTGGTGTGTTTCAAGACAACGAGTTTGGGGCGTACCATTGCCAATTTTTATAGATAAAAAGACTAATGAAATTTTAGTGGATGAAGATGTTTTTGAAAACATAGCTGAAATATACGAGAAAGAAGGATCTGATTGTTGGTTTTCGGATGATGCCCAAAAGTTTCTTGGACAAAAACATAACGCCAAAAATTTTGAAAAACTAAGCGATATTGTGGAAGTATGGTTTGATAGTGGATCAACGCATTCTTTTGTATTAGAAAAAAGGAAAGATTTAAAATGGCCTGCATCTATGTATTTGGAAGGCTCTGATCAACACAGAGGCTGGTTTCATTCATCTCTTTTAGAATCTTGTGGAACAAGAGATCGAGCGCCATTTGAATCAATACTTTCTCATGGATTTGTTGTTGATGGCAAAGGTCTAAAAATGTCAAAATCTTTAGGTAATGTAATCGCTCCAGAGGATATTCTAAAAAAATATGGAGCAGATATACTTAGAATTTGGGTTGCTTCATCTAATTATGCAGAAGATCTTAGAATAGATTATTCAATACTAGACCAACATGCTGAGTCTTATAGAAAGATAAGAAATACATTTAGATATCTTCTCGGTAATTTGAATGATTCATTTAAGAACGAAAATTTTGAAAAATTGGAAATAGAAAAATTACCAGAATTAGAAAAATTAATGCTTCATAAAATATTTATATTGAACCAAAATTTTAAGAAGTATTTTAAAAACTATGATTTTCATAATCTTTATAAGGAATTACTAAATTTTTGTACGATAGATCTTTCAGCTTTTTATTTTGATATTAGAAAAGATACTTTATACTGTGACCCAAGAGATTCAGAAAAAAGAAAATCTACTCTTACATTATTAAATGTTATTCTTAATTCATTAATTAGATGGTTTGCCCCTATTTTATCTTTTACAACTGAAGAAATATATCAGCTAATTTCTAAAGAAAAAAAAAGTATTCACTTGGAAAGCTTTGTTAATTATCCAAAAAATTTTAGAAATGATGAGTTATCTAATAAATGGAATGAAATCATGCAAATTAGAGAAACATGTAATTTACAAATTGAGAAAAAAAGAGCTGAGAAAGAAATTGGTTCAAGTTTAGAGGCTGCCCTAATAATTAAATTAAATAAAGAAAAGTTTGAGATTTTAAATGATATAGATTTTGCAGAGATTTGCATTACATCATCTGCAAAAATAGAGCTAATTGATGGTGACGAAGTAATTGCAGAGGCAAGCAAAGCTGAAGGAGTAAAATGTCCGGTATGTTGGAAAATAAGCATGGATAAATGTAAAAGACATGCCTAATCATGAGTTACTTAAATAAAAATATTTATAGTTTTTTATTGATCTTTTTTTTATTTCTAACAGATAGAATAACTAAATATTTTATAGTAACTTTATCAGAGACCTCTGGAGAACTTTTAATCCCAATTACCAGCTTTTTAAAATTTAATTTGATTTGGAATAGTGGAATTGCATTTGGTCTATTCTCATTTGAGGAAAAAAATTATTATAATTTTTTAACATTAATTATAATATCAATAACTTTGATTTTATCATATTTTATGTTTAAAGCTAAAAATACTGAAAAACTTGGATTTTCACTTATTGTTGGTGGATCATTAGGTAATATTTTTGATCGGATATATTATTCATCAGTTGTAGATTTTATAGATTTTCATATAAACAATTTTCATTGGTTTATATTTAATGTAGCTGATATATTCATAACTACTGGAGTTGTATTGCTACTAATATTGGAACTATTTAAAAAAAATGAAAAAAAATATTAATTTAATATTAATTTTTATATTACTTACCTCATGTTCAGGTTTTAAGTTAAAAGACGAAACAAGAGATGAATTTTTAGTAGAGAAGAAAAGCCCACTAGTTGTTCCACCAAGCTACGGTCAACTGCCATTACCTGATAGTGAAATAATTAAGGAAAACAAAGAATCTGAAAACGAAATAAAAGATCTTTTGATTAAAAAAAGTTCAAAAAAAACAGATGATATTAAACAAAAGAAAAACTCATCTCTTGAGACCTCAATTCTTGAGAAAATACAATAATTATGTTGATAAAATACTTAGATCTTAAAAATCTAAAAATCACTAGTCATGAAAGGAAAAAAAAACAAGTTAATACAATATTTAAGCGATTGCTAAATAAAGATAATCAAATTTTATCTTCATTGAAGAAAAATTATACTAGTTCATATAAAAAAAATTTTTTAAAAAAATACAAAAAATATAAAACTGTAAATTTAATTGGTATGGGAGGATCAATTTTAGGCTCTAAAGCAATTTATAATTTTTTAAAACCTAAACTAAAATTTAATTTTATTGATCAATATCACCATCAAATTTTGAATAGAAAAAAATTCAATGGTTTAAATTTAGTTATTTCTAAATCTGGCAATACTTTAGAAACAATTTCAAATTTTAATGTAATTACAAATAAAAATAGAAATATCTTTATTACAGAGAACAGAAAAAGTTATCTATTACAACTTGCGAAAGTTTTGAAATGTGAAGTTATTCATCATAATAATTTTATTGGTGGTCGCTACTCAGTTTTATCAGAAGTAGGCATGCTTCCTGCTGAACTAATGGGTCTTAATCCAAAAAAATTTAGAAGATTAAATGAAATAATTAAAAATAAAAAATTTTTTAACTCAATTATACAAAATGTATTAGCTATCTATGAATTGTCAAAAAAAAATAAGAAAACTAACGCTGTTATTCTTAATTATGATCAAAATTCTCATGATTTATTTTGCTGGTATCAACAATTAGTAGCTGAAAGTTTAGGTAAAAAAAATAAAGGAATTCTGCCAATTATTTCCTCTATGCCAAAAGATAATCATAGTGTGATGCAACATTATCTCGATGGTCCAAAAAATTGCTTTTTTACATTTTTTCATATGAAAGAAAAAAACTCTTTAAAAATAAAAACTCATAATTTATTAAATAGTCATTCATATTTAAAAAATAAGAATTTAAACGATATATCTTTTTCTCAATACTTGGCGACCCAAAAAATCTTTAAAAAAAAAAATATTCCTTATAGAAGTTTTTCTTTAAAAGAAAGAAGTGAGGAAATATTAGGCGAACTTTTTATTTTTTTTATTTTAGAGACAATATTATTAGGCAAAATAATGAATATAAATCCATATGATCAACCTTCTGTGGAATTGATTAAGATAGAGACATTAAAAAACCTTGTTAAATCTTAATTTTTTTACAAAAATGAATTTTTGAAATTCCATAACTTCTACTCTCAAAAACTTCTAACTTTTTAGTAATTTGAATTTCATCTTTTTTGTGACGGTGAATTATTATCACTCCATTTTTACTTAAAATATTATTTTTTAAAATATTTTCTATTAGTTCATTAATCTTATTTTCCTTAAAAGGTGGATCCATAAAAATTAAATTATAGTTAGAATGAGATGAATTTTTTGATGAAAAAAAATTAATACAATCTTTTTCCAAAATTTCAAAGTTTGAAAAATTTTTAAAATTAGATAAATTTTTTTTTAAAATTATGATAGCTTCTGGATGATTTTCAATAAAAATAACTTTTTTAGCATCTCTTGACATACATTCTAAACCAAAAGAACCTGAACCAGCGAAAAGATCAAGCACATTAAGATTATTTATCTTAAGGTCTATTTTATTTGAGTGATTAATTATATTAAAAATTGATTCTTTGACTAAATCTTTTAACGGCCTTGTTTTTTTATCTATAGGTTGGAGAAGTTTTCTTCCTTTAAATTTACCTGCTATTATTCTCATTAATCTATAACTTTAAAACCTATATCTTTCCTAAAAAAACCATTTTTCCAGTCCAAATCGTTAATGAGTTTTATCGCTCGCTTCCTACTTTCATCAAAATCATTACTTAAAACTGTAAAATTGAGTACTCTACCTCCATTAGACACAACTTGATCTTTTTTAATTAAGGTACCAGCATGAAAAATAAATTCATCTGATTTAGTTTTTATATTATTTAGATTATTGATATTGATTTGATTTTCATATTCTTCTGGATAACCTTTTGCACATAGGACTATACAAAGACTTTTTTTTTCTGACCACTGAATATTAATCTTATCTAAACTTTTGTTAATACAAGCTTCAATTATTTTGTAAAAATCTGTTTTAAGTCTAGGTAAAATAGTTTGGCATTCGGGATCACCCATTCTAACATTATATTCAATTAAATATGGCTCCTCTTTCACAATCATTAATCCAGCGTATAGAAATCCTACAAATTCAACACCATTATTGTTTAAAGCTTTTAAAGTAGGTTTTATAATTTTTTCTAAAATTTTTTGTTCTAAAATTTTATTTTCTTTCCTAGATGGTGAGTAAGCGCCCATACCTCCTGTGTTTTTTCCTTTATCACCTTCATTTACTTTTTTATGATCTTGAGCAGTTCCAAACGTTTTAAAATTTTTTCCATCAGAGATAACAAAAAAACTCATCTCTTCACCATCCAAATATTCTTCAATTAGAACGTTTGTTGCAACTCCAAACTTTCCATTAAAAATTTCATTTACGGAGTCTTCAAAATTTTTTTTATTATCACAAATGTAGACACCTTTACCTGACGCCAGGCCATCTGCTTTTACAACTACTGGAAATTTAGATTTATCTAAAAATTTTACAGCATCATCTTTTTTTTTGAATATCCCATATTTTGCTGTAGGAATATCATATTTTTCACAAATATTTTTTGTGTAAATTTTAGAACCCTCCAGTTTTGATGCCAATTTATTAGGCCCAAAAACTTGTATATTATTGTCTTTTAAATAATCGACTATCCCATGAACTAAAGGTTTTTCAGGACCTATAATTACTAAATTAATATCTTTTTTTTTCACAAAATCTTTTATTTCTGAAAAATTTTCTAAATCTAACTCAATATTTTTAGCAATTTTATATGTTCCAGCATTACCTGGAGAACAATAAATTTTAGATACTTTTTCAGATTTTTCTATCGCAACACATAATGCGTGTTCTCTTCCACCACTTCCAATTATTAGAACTTTCATGTAAACATTTATAAACTAAAAATGTTAAAAAAATTAGCTAAAATAAAATATTTGCCTAATAATTTCGAAATGATAGAGGAAGGTGATCACGTTATTTGCTCTGTCTCTAAAAAAAAAATTCCATTAGAAAAATTAAATTATTGGAATGTTGAGAAACAAGAGGCCTATTACTCTTACGTTGAGGCTTCAAAAAAAAGGGAATCAACTTAATAAAATAATTATTTCCATCTGCTATGTGTCCAAATCCACTGGTCTGGGTTTGATATAATCATTTCTTCTAATATTTTATTAAGATTTTTTGTTATACTCTCAATATTTTCATTTTTATCAAAAATTACTGGTTGATGAATTTTGAGATTGAAATAATTTTTCTCTGTTCTTACGATATGGACTGGAACAATTTGAGCATTAAATCTTTTAACAAATTGAGCGGGAATTGTCGTAGTATAAGCATCAAAATTAAAAAAAGGAGATTTAATGCCTTCCGAAACTCTTTGGTCAATCATCAATGCTATGGAGACATTGTTTTTAAAAAATTTTAATAGTTCTTTTGTTCCAGAAATTCCTTTTTTAACTTGATTTTTACAAATATATTTTTTTCTAATATTTTCCATAATTGGATTAAGAAACTTATTATTAAGTGGTCTGTAAATTGTAGCAAGATCAACACCACTTAGTTCAATTTGTTGTGCCATAAGCTCAAAATTACTAAAATGGCCAGAGACAAAAATTACGGGCTTATTATTAAGCTTTATATTTTTTAAAATATATTCATTTTCGATATTTATTCTTTTTTTAAATTTTTTTTTATTTCTGAAGTCTTTCATGAAAACATATTCAGATAATATTTGTCCATAACTGAACCACATTTTTTTTGAAATCTTTAAAACATCTACATCACTTAATTTTGGAAAAGCTTTTTGTATATTAGTTTGAGAAATTTTTTTATCTCTAAAGATCGGGCCAAATATTAAAAAAATATATCCACATAGTTTATTCGAAATTTTATAACCCAAAATTTTAAATAATATAAATAGTGAAACTATAAAAACAAATTGTAAAAAATAATTTAAAATTTTCATTTAATATTTTTTAAATAATTCTTTAATTTATTTTTTTCAATTATTATAAGTTTAGTCTTTAGACATTTAATTTCTTTATGATAAACTTTTGGAATTTTTGTATAATCTTTTTCTGTAGTGAGAATTTGAGCATTTAGTTTTTGTGAAGTTTTTATGATATTGATAAAATCTTCTCTTTGATACTTATAATGATCAGGAAAAATAAATTCTTCAATAATCTTAAATTTATTTTTTTTTAATAATTTAGAAAAACTTTTTGGATTTCCTATTCCTGAAAAAATCATGAACTTTTTATTGCGATTAAATTTTTCTATATTCAAGATTTTATATTTTGTATTAAAAATTTTTATTTTAGGATTTATATCTTTTATATTTTTCATTATTTTTTTATTACAGCTAGAAATATTTTTAATAAAAACAGCATCATATTTTGATAAACTATCTAACTTTTCCCTTAATGGGCCAGATGGTAATAACATACCATTTCCTATCCAATTAAAAGCGTCAAAACAAACAAATTTATAATTATAGTCAATACTTTTATCTTGAAGGCCATCGTCAAAAATTATTATATTATTTTTTTTCTTAATTGCTTCCTCTATTATTAATATTCTATTTTTTTTCGTAATTATCTTTGATCTTTTTTTGATTAATTTTATTTCGTCTATTTGAGAGTCATAAAATTTTTTACCAATTACTACTTTAAAATTAAGTTGAGACAGAATTTCATTTATCTTAATTACTAATGGAGTTTTCCCTGTACCACCTAGATATATATTTCCTATACAAATAGATGTAATTTTGTGGGGCTTAATTTTTTTTGAAATTTTTAAATGGAAATTATTTAGATGAAAAAAAATTGTGAAAGGAAATAATAAAATTGATATTAAACTAATTCTTTTCTCATCCCAAAATAAAGGTTTTTTAAAATTCATTGATAAGAGTTAATAACCTTATATGTTTTTTTCAACACAATGTTTCCGATAGTATTTATTTTTTTTTTGATATTATTTGATTTTGAATGAGCGATTAATCTTTTACTTAAAAATTTTGTTAAATTTTTTGAATTATTAATTTTATGAGAAACCCCTTTTTTTTGTAAAAATCCATAAATTTCCTTAAAATTATCAACATTGGGTCCATGTAAAATATTACACCCATATCTTGCAGCTTCAATAGGGTTTTGTCCACCGTGCTTAACAAATGAACCTCCTAGAAAAACATTTGTACATTCATTAAAAAATGACTGCGTTTTACCATATGTGTTAACCAAATAAATATCAGTCTTTTTTTCAATTTTTTTTGCTGATGTATGCATATGAACTTTTAAATCTAATTTATTTAAATCAGATCTAATTTTTTCGCTTCGCTCTACATGTCTTGGTATAATTATAGTAAGCAAATTATTTATTTTTCTTTTCAAATTAGTATGTGTAAGTGCACATAAAACCTCCTCAGTTTCATGAGTACTTGAAGCACACCATATTTTTTTTTTTTTAAAAAATTTACGTAAGTTTTTATGGACTGTTTGTTTACTCTGCTCAGAATTTGAAAATTTTATATTACCTAAATATTTAATATTCTTTGCATTTAATCTTTTTAAAAAATTTGCTGATTCTTTACTGGAAGATAAACATAAATCGAATTTAGAAAATAATTCTTTAGAAAAGTTTCTAATTTTCATCCATTTATTAAAAGTTTTTTTTGTTATTCTTCCGTTGACAAGAATTAAAGGAATATTTTTATTGCTTATATTAATTATTGTATTGGGCCAAATCTCTGAATCTACAAAAAAAACTTTTGAAGGGTTCCAATAAGATATAAACTTTTGTGATAAAAAATTTGTGTCTATAGGAAAAAATTGGTGAATAACTTTTTTATACTTAAAAGTTTTTATTAACTTTGAGGAACTTAAAGTATTAGAGGTAATCAAAATTTGTTGTATCTTTTTATTTTTTTCAAATTTTTCAATTAATGGTAAAATACTTTTTATTTCACCTACACTAGCTCCATGAAACCATATTAAGTTACCATTTATTCTTTTTTTTGAAAAAAAACCAATTTTTTCCTTGAATCTTATGTAATCCTCTTTTTTTTTTATTAATCTTATTAAAATAATTATTGGAGATAAAATTAGTACTAAATTAATTAATATCCTGTAGATAATAAGCATTATTATTAATACTTTTGAACTTGTTTGTCATAAAAGTTTTTATATACTTTTGAAGAAACTAAGAGCTCTTTGTGGCTACCTTCACCAATCATAATTCCTTTATCAATAACATAAATTTTGTCTGACTTCAAAATTGTCGATAGTCTGTGCGCTATAACAATAGTAGTCTTTCCTTTGGTTAAAAACTCAATTGCTTTCTGAATTTTACTCTCGGTTTCAGAGTCTAATGAAGATGTTGCTTCATCAAGTAATATTATTGAGCTTTTTTTCAAAATTGCTCTAGCAATTGAGAGTCTTTGTTTTTCTCCACCTGAAAGTCTAGTTCCATTTTCACCAATAACCGTGTCATATTTATTAGGCAATTTTTCAATAAATTCATCTGCAAAAGAAAATTTTGCTGCCTCTTCAATTTGATCTTGAGATGCATCTAAGTTTGCGTATAAAATATTATTTTTAATAGTGTCATCAAAAAGTGTAGTATCTTGACTAACCAATGAAATATTTTTTCTTAAGGAATGAACACTAGCATCAAAAATTGACTGTTCATCAATTTTTATATCGCCGCTCTCAATATTATAAAAACGTGGAATTAAATTTAAGATAGTAGATTTACCAGAACCACTTTGACCAACCAGAGCAGTCATTTTTTCACCTGGAAAAGTTAAATTGATGGATTTTAAAACTTCATGCTCATTCTCATTATATCTGAATTTTACTTCATCGAAATTAATTTCACCTTTATTAATATTTAAAGTTTTCGTAAGAGAGTCATTATCTATTTCTGGTTTATCATCTATTATAGGTAACACTCTTTTTGCACCAACAATACCTTGTTGAATTGTGATATTTAATGTAGCAAGAGATCTAACGGGCTGATAAGCTAGCATCATAGCAGCTAAAAAAGAAAAAAAATTACTTACTTCCAGTTCATTTTTCATGACCAGTTTAGCTGAATAAAAAATTAAAAAAGCTATCATAATTCCAGTTAAAAACTCCATAATTGGTGATGCTCTAACAAATACTATATTTATCTTTCTTGAGGTTTCCTTAAGGTTATTAATATATTCTTGCGCACGCTTTTTCTCAAAAATTTCCTTTTGAAATATTTTTGTAAGTTTGTGATTTTTAAAAATTTCCATTAAATATGTGTTTAAAATGCCAGCTCTATTCATTTGTTGATTTGAAACTTTTCCAATTCTTTTCCCAAGGCTCTTTGCAGCTATAGTTGCTAGTGGTATCATGATTATAGCTAATAATGATAGTTTCCAATTTTGGTAAAACATAACTGATAGAAGACCTATCAAAGTAAGGCTATCTTTAAACAAATTCAAAATTGCAGTGCTAACTAAATTTGTAATCATGTTTACATCGTTAATAAGATTAGTCACAAATTTTCCGGAGTGCTTACTGTCAATCAACTTTGTGTCAGCTTTAATCAAAGATGAGAACATATCCACTTGAATATTTTTTCTTATTTCCTCTGATACATTAATCATAATTACTTTCGCTATGTAAAGAGATCCCCCTTTTAAAGCAAATGCAATAATGATTAACCCAGGAATAATAAAAACAAGAGATTGATTCCTTTCTAAAAAAAGGTGTTTGATTGCCGGATCTAATAAGTAGGCAACAGCAGAGGTACTACCGGCTAGTAATAAAGTGAAAAAAACAGATAATATAATTTTATTTAAAAATTTTTTTGTATAATCGTTGTATAATCTTTTAAGAATATCTATGTTACCCATCTTTAAATTTTACCAAGTAATAATGCCATAAATATTAGCAATCCTAAAAAATTATTAGATTTAAATACTAATAAGCAGCTCTTTGTTTTTTTAATGTCAAGTTTATAAATCTGATAGTAATATAATTGAAATCCAATAAATATCAAAAAAACATAATAGATTAGTTTAAACTCAAATAATATACCTATTATGATGAGTGATATTATTAAAATAGAATAGCTAATACTTAAAAAAATAAGTGGATTTGATTTAAATTTTATTGAAGTTGACTTAAGGCCTATAATTTCATCATCTTTTATGTCTTGAAAACCATAAATTGTATCATAACCTAACGTCCAAAATACTGCTCCAATATATAAAATCAATGGTGTCAAATTTATTTCATTTGTTACAGCAGTCCATCCAAGTAAAAGACCATAATTAAAAGTCACTCCCAAAAATAATTGAGGCCAGTAAGTAAACCTTTTCATAAATGGATAGGTGAATGCTAATGGCATAGAAATTAATGCAAGAATAATTGTTAGATCATTAAATTTTAACAACACACCAAGAGCTGCTAGGCATAGTAAAGATGAATAAATGAATCCACGAGTTACTGATACTTTTCCAGAAGCAATAGGTCTTTGTTTTGTTCTTAATACCTTTTTGTCAAATTTTCTGTCAGCAATGTCATTAATTATACATCCCGCAGATCTCATTAAAATTGCACCAGCTAAAAATAAAAATAAAAATTGGATATAATCACTTTTACCTTCAGAAAAATCATATGCAATTGTTGTTCCCCAAGCACAAGGCCAAAATAAAAGCATAAATCCTATTGGTTTTTTTAATCTTGATAATTCAATTAAAAGTTTTATTTGGTTCATAAAATTTACTTGTAAATAACAAACACAAGATTGATAATCAATTTGATTCGTATGAATATTGATTACACTGTCACTGCATTAATGTTTCCTGCAATACCTCTATTAATGAGCGTCTATAGTAACAGATTTCATTCTTTGAGTATCTTAATTAGACAACTTCATGATGAGCATGTCTACGAAAAACACATTCCCCCAGAATGGAAAAAACAATTTATAAATTTAAGTGGTAGAATAACTTTGCTTAAATGGACTATTTTGTTTGCCTCTTTTGGTTTTCTTTTTAATATGCTCACAGTTTTTGCTTTATACCTTGATAAAATATTTCTCGCTAGAATGATTTTTGGTTCATGTTGTTTATCAATGATTATATCTATTTTGTTTTTTATAAGAGAAATTCACATATCAACAAATGCACTTAAACTTCATATGTCTGACATGGATGTAGATGTTAATTAGGTATTATTACTGCTGGTCCCAAAATTTTTCTAGCCTCTAAATCTTGATGTGCTTTAGTAATTTCATTCAATGAGTATTTTTTAAAGATATTAAGTTTGAATTTTTTAGTAATAAACATTTCAAAAACTTTTCTTGCTGCCTCATCAAGTTCTTCTCTTGTAGCAGTATAGTGAGCAATACTTGGTCTAGTTAGATACAAACCTTTTGGTGCTAAAGATTTTGTTACATTGCAAGGATCTAAAGGACCAGATGCATTACCAAATGAAACCATCATACCTCTCACTTTTAAGCAATCAATTGAACCATCAAATGTTTTTTTACCAACACCGTCATAAACAACCGGAACACCCTCGCCATTAGTTATCTCTTTTACTTTTTCAGCAAAGTTTTCTTTTGAGTAATTAATTACATGATCACAACCATTATTTTTAGCAATTTGAATTTTTTCATCTGAGCCAACTGTTCCAATTACCTTGCATCCCAGACTTTTGGCCCACTGACAAAATATTTGACCTACACCTCCGGCAGCTGCGTGAAATAAAATAGTTTCACCCGATTTTACTGAATAAGTTTTGTGAAGAAGGTAAAAAACAGTAAATCCTTTAGTCATTAATGTCACCACATTTTCCAATTCTATTTCATTCGGTACTTTTATTAATTTTTTTATTGGAAAAATTCTATGTGTTGAATATGATCCAATAGGCATGGATGCATACGCTACTCTATCTCCAACTTGAAAATCTTTTACATCAGGGCCAACTTTTTCTATTGTCCCTGCACCTTCTATTCCAATATTTGATGGCAGTTCAACAGGGTAAAGTCCAGATCTATGATATGTATCAATATAGTTTAAGCCAATAGCTTCATTTTTTATCAAAACCTCGCCAGATTTTGGATCTTCAAGTTTTATATCTTTAATTTCTAAAACCTCTGGTCCACCAGTTTTGTTAATTACTACAGCTTTCATAATTTATTTTACAAATGTATCATTATGATAATCCTGAACAGCTTGCAAGATTTCTGCCTTAGTATTCATCACAAAAGGTCCACCTCTAGCAATTTCTTCATTAATAGGTTTTCCTGAAATCACTAAAAATTTTGCATCTGATTTACCCTTTACTTTTAAATCTTCACCTTTTGAAAGTAATATGAGAGTACTATCTTTAACATTATCATGTTTTTTTTTCCCAATTTCTATTTCTCCATTTATTAAATAAATAAATGAATTGTGAGTAGGGGGTAAGTGAAAATTAAATTCTTTATCTTTATTTAGCTCAACATCAAAATAAACTGGTTCAACATTATGTCCTCTAACAGGACCCTCTGCTTTTTCAAATTTACCAGCTATAACTTTTACTTGTTTATCATTATCTTTATGAACAGCCATTTTGTCAGCATCAATATAAATATATTCAGGTTTGCTCATTTTTAATTTAGCAGGCATATTTATCCATAATTGAAAACCATGAAGTTTACCCTCTTTCATTGCAGGCATTTCAGAATGAATAATACCGCTCCCTGTTTTCATCCACTGAACATCTCCAGCTGTCATTCTTCCTTCGCCACCAGTGCTATCTTTGTGTTCAAAAT
>MDTD01186502.1_pt1 | contig 16315 bp, 18 predicted proteins | sample 811221 | NCBI WGS metagenome assembly MDTD01 (sample SAMN05326646, study PRJNA326480) | marine metagenome | isolation source: seawater | place: Pacific Ocean: South West | collected 2011 | reverse complement strand
GATTTATCTGGAACAATGGTAGACTTTTTTTTATCTGACCCAGATTATTCAGAACCATTTTATGTGCCTTACGTATTAACTGGTCAATTATGGTATTATCAGGGTTTAGAAGTTGACTTTGCAGAGTATTTTGAACCTTTCTGGGCTGATACTCTTCCAGGACTATTTGATGGTACACACTCTGGCAATTTTATTAATAATTTAATGCCAGACAATCCATTAGACATTTTATTACCAGAGGTTTTAGAAAACTTTGAAAATAGCGAAAATCACTTTTTTCGTCAAAAACTTGCATTAAATACTTTACTAGATTGGGTGCCTCAAAATCCTGTACATTTTTTTCATGGAAGGGGCGACGACATAGTGCCTTATGAGAATACTCAAATTGCGTACGATACATTTGTTGAACAGGGTGCGCAAAATATTAGTATGACTTTGTACCCAGAATCCTATGGTGGGCATGGAGAAGTAGCAGGAATTGCCCTTAGTGCAGGATTGGAAGCTATACTTGATTATCAAATCATATCAACAAAAGGTGATTTAAACGGAGATCAAATAATAACTTTAGATGATATAGAAATATTATCCTCCGGATTACTTAGTGAAATCAATCTAACGCCATTCCAATATTGGGCTTCTGATGTAGACTTTACTAATAATGTATCAGTTTTCGACCTCACTTCACTAATAGATAGAGTACGGTAAAAAATGAAAAAAACACTTATTAGAGTCCTCATAGTCTCATTTTTAGGATATTTATTTTTTTATTATTTCCTTATTTGGTATACGCACGTAGGATGACTTCTCCGTTAAAAAAAATGATAATAATGGTTTTTTGGATGAGTATTGCAGCTGGACTGGTAATCGGATTGGATTCTTTATTTGAAATCCCAGACGAGGTAAGTGGCGTTGCCTACTTCATTTGTATTGGCATCGCTGCATCAGGTACGCTTAATTATTATAAATGACTCGTAAGGCCACAGATATCTTTAGCGAATGGGCGTCTATTGGTAGAGATGAGGGGATGCAAAAAAATCATTGGAATGCTGTTAAAAATATGTTTCAAACGCTTATCAAAGAACAATCCAAACCATTTTCATTTATCGATGCAGGATGTGGAAATGGATGGGCTCTAAGAGAAATGAGAAAAAACCATTTATGCGTAGAGGCAGTTGGTGTAGATGGGGCTTTAGGAATGATTGAGAGGGCAAAAAAAATTGATCCAAATGGAAATTATATCTATCATGATCTGATGGCATGGGAACCATCAACACCTGTTGATATTATTCATAGCATGGAAGTTATTTATTATTTCAATGATCCAAAAAAAATAATTTGTCATATGAAAGATAAATGGCTAAAACCTAATGGAAAATTGATTATGGGATTAGATTTTTACGAAGAAAACAGTGATTGTCATAATTGGCCAAAACAATTGGAAACACATATGACACTACTATCAATTGATCAGTGGGTTGAACTTTTGGAAAATTGTGGGCTTAAAGATGTGATAAGTTATAAGACGAACATAACTGATAGTTTTAAAGGGACACTTGTTTTATACGCAAAAAAATAAATAAAATGAAATTAATTTCTTTACCATATAATTTATTTTTTTTTCTTACGATGTTTGTGTATGTTTTTTCCTGTCAATATTCCCAAAATAAAAATGAAATACTTCTAAATAAAAAACAAAATATATTAAAGAAAATGAAAAAAACAGAATCAGAATGGAGAAAGTCTTTAACTGACCAAGAGTACAAAATACTCAGGGAAAAAGGAACGGAACGTGCTTTCACAGGCCAATATGATGGACATTTTGAAAAAGGTGTTTATAACTGTGCTGGTTGTGGCAATCAACTTTTTGAATCCGAAACTAAATATAGATCTGGTTGCGGATGGCCTGCCTTTTATGATGCTATCCCTGGAGCGGTTGAAGAACATAAAGATAATTCGTTCGGAATGAAGCGTATAGAGATCACATGCAGTAAATGCGATGGACATTTAGGCCATGTATTTAATGATGGTCCTAAACCTACAGGTTTGAGATATTGCATAAACTCGGTGTCTATGGATTTCGAGTCGAACAATAAGGAATAATAAAAAAAGGGACTGTTAAAGAAATTGATGTAACTAAAGGCTATGGCTTTATAGAAGGATAATATTATGAAGATTATTTTGTGCATTATTTGAATATCCATAAAGTAAAGTATTAGTGCTGATCAAAAAGTATCATTTGACGTAGATTTTGCGATTAGGATTGATAAAGCTACTAATTTCAAGACTGATTAAGATATTTAAATTTAAATATCTTTGAAAATTTTTTTCTGAATTAACCCTTTGGCTCCAAGTGGTATCTTATGCCCCCCCTTGAAAATATATAAATCTGTTTTATACCCTAAACCCATAAATAGTTCAAAAGCGATTCTACTTTCTTTAGCATTAATAATATGGTCTTTTTCTCCATGAAAAAGCAATACTGCAGTATCTTTACTTAACATATTTTCTGCCCCGTTGAAATAACTTTTATTTTTAATGAAACCTGAGATAGGTATTATTCCACCGATGGAAAATCCCTGTTTAATCATAAACTCCATTGCTAGGCATGCACCCTGAGAAAAGCCAAGCATAAAAATATTTTTAAGCCGATAACCATTTTCAACCAAATTTTGAATTGTACGATTTAAAATATCAAAAGATTTTTCATATTCCCATCCATCCCGATCATTTCCTTTAAACCAACTAAATCCCTTTGGTTTTGCTTTATAAGGCCCTTGTATATGAATCCATTTTGTTGCTGGGAATTCCCATTGTTTAGATAAAGGCTTAAGTGAGTTGATGTTCCCAGTCCATCCGTGGATAGCTATAATTATTCGTTCACCATCTTTAAATGATTGTATTTTAGACAATTTATTTTAGGCAAAAAGATTACAACAACAATTTTCTACAACCTCAACAACATCGAAGTCATCATCAATCATCTTGAAGCGTATGCAATTTCCAATGTTTGTTGCAATTCCAATATCATTTAATTTGGGAATATCTGTCAGTACTACTTTTTTATATAAAAAGTCATTAAGCAATCCACCCCCGCAATCCATACAATCAGTATTATCTACATTTGAATAACAACTGAAAAAGAAAAATAAAATAAAAAATATCCTTAGCATTTTCATAAATTATCCAATGTCCGACTTAATTCATATTGATTCATCCTTTTAATGAAGTCTTTAAGGTTTTTTGCTCTTAATAAGGGGCTAATCTTGATATTATGTTTGATTTTTATGCTAGGTTGATTACCGTAATCATGCCCAGGATAAATCCTTGTATCATTTGATAAAATTAATAATCTTTTGTAAATAGAATTATATAATTCTTTAACATCGCTTTTTGAGCCCTTGACTCGACCTGTCCTTCCAACGAACAAGGTATCACCAGTAAAGAGAGCAGGTTTTAATAGATAGCAGATGGAATCAAAATAATGTCCAGGAGTATAAATGGATGTAAATAATAAGCTTCCTAATTTGAAACTTTGTTGATGTCTAATAATTTTAAAATTTTGAATATTAAATATGGTGGAGGCCTTTGAATGGCCAAAAACCTTCATTTTAGGGAAAAAAGTAATATATTCATTAAGGTAACTGATATGATCAGAATGTGTGTGTGTAATCAGTAATGCTATAGGAGGATTTGAAATAAATGGAATAATTTGATTCATGGAGCAAGCTGCATCAACTAAAATATTATATTTAGTTTGACTACAAGTAATTAAGTATGTAAAATTTTTGTCGTATCCACCCAAAAAAGGGCGAATTGAAAAATCTGTTTCAGGATTCATTAATTTGGTAAAAAATCTTTTAAATTTAGATAGTAGGATTCCGCTAAAATTTACAAATAGATTTTCTTTACCATGAATAAAAAACAAATTGCATTATATTTAATTATTGGAGGTGCCGCCGTTGTTTTGCTAACCTTTATATCTTCAATATTTTCATTTGTTGGAAACCACCCTTGGCTAAGCTTGGCATTTGTTTCGATTGGTGCGGGTATATTTCTATTAGCTTTTGATTAATAATTAACTTTTGAGGATTTAAATGAAATATCTATTCTTTACACTGTCAATTTGTTTACTGATAAGTTGTTCTAATAAAAGTTCTTCAAAATCAATATCAACTTTATCTTCATTCAAAGATTCAACCAGTTATGCATTAGGTGCCGATTTGGGGGAGAACCTCAGAAGACAAAATGTTGAAATTGATTACGATGTTTTTATGGCTGGGTTGGCTGATGGTTTGGAAACAGGTTTAATAAAATTAGATCAAAAGAAAAGAAGAGAGGTCATGGCAACTCTTCAAAAGAAATTAAGAGAGAAGGCGGATTCAGAAGGAAAGAATAATCTAATGTTGGCTGATGAATTTTTGAAAAAAAACAAAGCAAAAGGAAATGTAAAAGAAACACCAACAGGTTTACAATATAGGGTTATTCAAGAGGGTAAAGGACCTAGGCCGAATAAAGAGGATAGAGTTAGAGTGCATTATGTTGGCAAACTTATGGATGGAACAGAATTTGATAGTTCTATTAAAAGAGGAGAGCCTTCTGAATTTGGACTTACACAGGTAATAAAAGGATGGACCGAAGGTCTTCAGCTTATGAATTTAGGTGCTAAATACGAATTTTTTATTCACCCAAAAATTGCTTACGGATCAAGGCCAAGACCAACTATACCTTCAAATAGTTTATTAATTTTTGAAGTAGAATTATTAGAAATAGTTAATTAAACAACCTAATTAATTATTTTCCGTAAGAATATATTAAATGATTTTATTTTATCATTAATCATTCACTTGCAAACTTGCGCAAAAGCTATATTTTGTTTAATAAAATCTTAAATCTCGCCCTAATTATACTTTTTATTTCATGTGCCCCAGATTTTCCTGAGGATGGAAACTATCCTAAGTGGTCCATAAATATTGAAACTCCTTTATTAACTGATTCTGTTACTCTTGAAACCCTTGCAGAAGATTCTCTAATATCAATTGAAAGTCTTTCAAACTTTTTTCAAGATAGTGGAATGTCAGATTCTATTTTTGTGTACCATAAGCAAATAAACATCGATAAGGTAGAAGTGGGTAATAAATTAGAGCTTGACCCTATATCAACTAGTTTTAGCCAAAATATTGATGATGTGCCGATTGCATCTGTTGAAAAAAATATTTCCTCAGAAATAGGTGTAATGACTTTAAATAATATTGATCCAACAAATACTGATCCTTTTATTTTTCGTGATATTTATCCTGAAATAGGAGAAGTCGCAAATGGCATTATGGTTGCTATACCGTCTTTTGAAATTAATCCAATAATTAAATCTTTTACATTTGATGCATTTGAATCTGCTGATTTTTCTCAAGGGTCTCTTGAATTAACCATTAACAACAATATGGTTATTCCTATAGGAAGTCCTATAATAATAGAATTCTTACAAGTATCTTTAGGAGATACTACTAATATACCGGGAGCATTTTTACAATTTGATGAGATCATTGATGCGAATACAGGTAATGCAACAGGAACAATTGATTTAACAAATATTTCCCTTCCTGGGGAAATTCTTGTGAAGGTTTCAGGTAATTGTCAAGGAACTTCAGGCATAGAGATTTTTATTGATGAGCAGGCAAAAAATTCTGGATTTGTTGTTTCTATCGGAGGTTCAGGGTTAGAAGTAACTAAAGCAAATGCTAAAATTCCACAACAATCTATTGAGGAAAATGGAATTATTTCACTTGAGCCTGACTCAAATAAAGTTGTAACCGCTTTAATTGAAAGTGGACAATTATTTGTAGAGATTGATAACTATATGGATTTATCAAGCACAATAAATATTTCTATTCCTAACCTTGAAAGCCAAGAGGGAAATATTTTTTCTACTTCTATAGATATTATTTCCAATACATATGGAATTTCTAACCAAACAGATCTATCAGACTACACTCTTTTAATGGAGGCTAATAATCAATCCTTGCAATATAACTATGATGTTCTTACTGTTGATTCTGGAGATAATTTTATTTCAGTAGATTCGAACGATAGTATTAATGTCAAAATTATTTTGCAAGGAATGGAGCAAGGTTCGGACATAACTTTCTCAGAGTTTTCTGGCTATCTTAATCAAGATGCTATGATAGATTCTAGTTCAATTTATCTAGAATCAACCACAAAAGTTGGCGAAGCAATATTTAATTCAGGCAAGCTAGAGTTAGCAATTGAAAATAATATTGGAATTGAGGCAATGGTTAATTTTTCCATAAATGAGTTAACAAAAAATGGATCTGCTCTGGATACTTCATTTTTAATTTCAGATGAACCTTCGCTTATTGATTTAAGCTTAGACGGATATAAATTAAGTTTAAATCCTGATTTAGACCCTCAAACTATAAATTATGTTTCATCTATTGATATACCGTCGGATGAATTAATTACTCTTTCCTTTGGACAATCTATTTTGATAGATGTTAATATGGATAGTCTATCTTTTTCACAAATTAGTGGCTATGTTGACCCAGTTATTGTCAAAATAGATAGTATTGAACAGAATATTGATATTCCTGATGAAATTAGAAATCTTGACTTTTCTGTGATTAATATGGATTTTTCTTTCCAATCTAGCTTGAGTTTGCCAGTAATTTTAAATCTTGAACTTTTATCGATTAATGATGAAACAGGAGAGATCTACAGAAAATTCATAGATAACAAAGATATTACTGATAGTTCAAAATTTTCTGTTGATAGTATAGAACAACTAATTAATATAAAACCCAATCGAATAATTGCAACGGGGAATGCTACGGTTGGTTCACTAAATGAATTAGGTTACATATCTACTTCGGACTCATTAAGTGGTTATATTACAATCGCTGCCCCTCTAGCGTTTGAGATTGATGAAAATAGTGAAGTGGAATTTGAATTTGAGGAATTTCAACCTATGGAGATTGATGATTTGATTACTGCTTCATTATTTTTTGATTATGATAATGACTTAGAGATGGGAGCAAATATCTCAATTCTTGTCGCAACGGATACAAATTATTTTTACAATGGTCAGTCGGACACACTTGCAAAGCTAATGATAGAGCCACTTAAAACAGATTCAGATAGTATATTGCTTCAGCAACCACACTTTGAATTATTGGCAAGAGAAGGGAATTATATAAAACCACTTTTAAATATTCTTGGTAATGATAACGGAGCGACTAGATTTTTATCAACGGACACTATTAGGTTTTCTGTTTATTTGAAAAGTGAAGTAGTTATAGATCTAAACTCTTCAGAATAAGTTATGAAGCATAAATACTATATCTTATTTTTCTTATTACCTTTTTCTATTCACTCCCAAAATTTTCAAAATGCCCCTGAAATAGCAACAGCAGGAGCATTCTTAGGCGGTAATCGGGGAACCCATTCTATTCATGCAAATCCTTCTTTACTAGGAATAAAAGAAGGAGAAATTTTAGAAAGATCATTAGTGGACACTTTTGAAATTTCATATAATGTGAAACTTGCACAATCGAATGATAAGAAAGAATTACAAAACATTAAGAGGAAACTAAATCAAGATGGCTTTGAAAGGGATTATGAAATTTCAAAAGTAGATTCTATCTTTATTTTAACAACAAAAGGTTTTAAGGACTCTTTTTCTGCATTTAATTTTTCAGGTAACCTACCAGCATCTATCCCTCTAAAAACGATCTATTCCGACACTATTTGGACAACAATAGAGAAACCTAAAATAATTTATAGCATACAGGTATTGGCAACCCCAAACCAAGATACCCTTAAATCTTTTAAAAAAAGATTTAAAAAAAGGTTTAAAGACTTTCCAACTAAAGTTGTTTTCAAAGATTCTCTTTTTAAATACTTTGTAGGATCATTTGAATCTGAAGAAAAAGCAGTAATGCTTAAAAGCAACCCAATCATTCAAGGTGTAGATAATAAATCATTTATTGTTTCAAGTACTAATAAAATCCCAATGGTTATTACACCAAAATTTAGTCTTACATTTCCAATTAGATTTACATTTAATCTGCAAAATAATTATTTTAATATGAATAGGTTGAATAAATATATTAGAGCAGACATGGTTCAGAATCCCTCAATAAAAAGTGATCTTATTAAAAGTATTCCATCATCAGGAGTCAGTAGTATACTATGGTTAAATGGCGGATTTTTAGATATGACCTATGAGAACTATGGTCTATCCTTATTCAACGTAAATATTTTTTCTAAAATAAATATCCCCAAGGAATTAACGCAAATATTACTTGAGGGAATTAGATTTAATGAACCCAAAAATATCTCAAGTTTTGATTCAAGGGGATTGATTTATAATGAAACAACCTTCTCCTTAGGAAGAAAATTAGACGTCAAACCTTTAAAATATCCAATTTATGCTGGTTTTGGTGTTAAATATTTAAATGGTTTATTTTCTTACACAGAAGATTATAACGGGATGATTGTGACAAAAGAAGATAGCGTATCTATTTTTTCCGATCTAAACGTAGTTTATACTGATCCATCTCAGATAGCATCTGGATTTGGTTTTGATTTGGGATTTTATGGTCATATTAATGAAAAAATATCCGGTCAATTAAGTATAATGGGTTTAGGAAGTTTTTTAAAAACTCAGCAAGGCACCGAACTGACAAGCATTAATAGGATAAATCTGTCAAGTAGTGATTTAACAAAAATTTTAGACTATAATGATGCACAGAAAGATTCAATTAATGAGACTTTTTCTATATTAGATACAACTGCATATATTGAAGATGTTTTGATCAATCTCCCAGTAAAGCTCAACATAGGAATAAGTTATATCTATTCTAATAATATTCATTTTAAATCAGCAGTACAATATATAGGCCAAACAGCATTTATTGGAAAAATACCTTCACAAATTTCATTGGGTGTAGTAGCCTTTCCACTTAAATCCTTTTCATTGCTTGGAGGTGTGTCTCTTGGTGGAATTAATAAAATAAATATAGGAAGCGGTTTCAATTTAAAAGTAGGAAACTTTTGTTTTCATCTGGCAGGTAGTCAATTAGGTGGTTTATTTAATTCAGCAAATGGCGTAAACATATCATCTGAGATTAGATTTTTATTCTAATTAAAAAATAAATCGAAATTATTTTTTTAGATAATTTTCTAAGTCTATAGGTGTTCCCCAAGAGTTATAGTTATAGACTTCAAAAGGCTTAACATCTAAGCCTCCAATAACACATTCATCTAAAACGATATCTAAATAGAATTCGTTATTTATTCTACGGTTTTTGGTAATGGTTTTTTCGCAAAATTTTAAAAAATATTTAGCCTTTCTAAAACTAAAAGAACCTGTAATTGCATGATCTTTTACAGGTGAATTACTTATTGGCGTTTTGCATGATATATTAGAAACTTTTCCATACCTATTCAACTTTATCCATCCATACATTTCAGGGTTTTTTAACACTGATTCATTGTTTCTGAAAGTCCACACTAAAGCGTCAGAATTAATAAACTTTTTATAATAATCAGTTCTATTATAATCCATCCTACAATCACATGATCCTATAGTCAAAAGATCATTAGGTTTTAAGTACTTTTTTGCTAATAAACAAGTGCTTGCTTGACCCTGGGTTAAAAAGTCAACGGTTATAATTATGGGTGTAGTAAAGAATTTATTTAATATTTCTTTAATTTTTGAACCTACAACGTGGCTCTCTCTACAAATGAAAATCCAAAGATCTGCGTCGGGTAAGCATTTAGCGGCTCTAACAACCATGGGAATACCATCAATTGGTATTAACGGTTTAGGTATTTTATAACCCTGATTAGCAAAACGAATACCCTGTCCAGCCATAGGAATTATATTCACTTTTCTCATCGTAAAGGATATTCGTCAATTATTTGATGTTGGCTACCATTGATATCCCAAACTGAAATTTTATTTACTTTAATAGAAATGTCCAACTTATCTAATAAAAACTTCTTAATAATCATATTATTTTTTTCAACTCTTAAAGATGATATAGTAAAATGTGGAATCCAATGTCTACCCACAAAAGGAAAGCCATAATTGACATAACTATCATACAAATGCTTATGACTCCTAAAAGATTTGGGAATTATAATATGCTTTTTATATTTGGAAAATATTAATGATAGTTTTAATTGAATATTATTTAAATATACATTTTTTTTGATATTATATGTTATTGTATGCCCGCTAGTAGACAAATCATCCCAGAATACATTATTCTTATTAACAGTAAGATAAAATGATTTTAAACTACATAAATACTCTTTGATTTCATTGATAGTTGCTTCTTTATCCTCTATTTCTGAATAAATTATTGTAAGATGAGGAGGATGATTGGTATATGGTTGATCATTTAATTCCCTTACAACTAGATTTTTCCATTGAATAATCTTCGCATTTAATTTTTCATCAGGCAATATGAAGACTCCCAATCCCATCATGAAATCAAGCTGAGATTTCTAAGAATTTTTGGAAGAATATTTTTTGAAATATTTGGATAATATTGTCCATCTTTATATAAAAATTCAATTGGGATACCGTAAGGAATAAAAATTTTAAACCAGTCTTTTTTTTCTATTTGAAAAATATCACCAATGAGGCATCTCAAAATACCATTATGAGTAAAAATACTAACTTTATTAATGTGATTTTCTTTAAAAGATTTTGATATATCAGTCAAAAATGATAGTAATCTGGAAAATACTTGACTAGTATTTTCACCATTTGGGAAATGTGGATCTTCACCATTTTTCCATTTTGAAATGATATTTGGGTATTGGCTTAGCAGTTTTTCATATTTTAGGCCTTCAGCTTCTCCATAATCAAACTCAAGTAATCTATCATCATAAATCACATTTGAATTTTTATAAATTATATTAGCCGATTGTATACACCTAGCTAGAGGGCTGCTATAAATAATACTTGGTTCTGGAAACTTAGTTTGTATTATTGATTTTGAGTCAATGCTTGGGTTCCTACCTTGCCCTAGAAAACTTCCATCGTTATCGTTAGTTCTAAAATGACGAAAAAATACAACTTTAATAGCATCCTTCCATTTATATGAAATCGAAGTTTTATATTCATTTATAAATTCTTCAACCCACTTTAAAGTATCGATAGGAAAATTTTCTTTCCTCTTATCTTTTATTTTTGATATAAGTGTAAAATTTTCTTTGTGATATTGACCTTTATCTTTATCAAGGGAGTTTAATAAAAATTTTATAATCTTATTATTAGATATTAATTGGTTTTGATTCGAATACAATTTTATATAATTAGATATTAAGTGTTTCACAATATGATAAGCATATTCCCCCTTATGTCTAGGGTCTAAAAGCATATTTTTTTTTATTTGTTTAAATTCTTTTCCAATTAAATCATATTCTCGAAAAGAAATTGAATTATTTTTTAGGTCTGTTAGATAGCTCTCCGTACTTCTGCGAGCTTCTATGAAATCTCTAAACTGAATTCTTCCAACTGGGAAAATTTGTTTTAAGGGAATACCTACAAAATCTATACTTCTTTCCCAGTCGTAACATGTAAAAGGGCTATTAATTACGTGATCTTGATGGCCTTTGATATCATAAATCATTAAGTGTAAAACAGCATTATCAGGTTCATCAAACTTAAGAGGACCGAATGTAGAATTAATCTTTAAATTATAATTTTTAAGACCACATTTAGATATGTTTAATTTCTTAAAGGAATTAACACATTTTGTGAAAATTCTCTTATTTAAAGTGTTACAAATAACAACTATATCAATATCACTTATGCCAGATAGATCATTTTTATCAATAAATGAACCAACTATTGTAATGGAAATTATTTCATTAACATCAAAAATTTTATCAAAAATTGCTAGCTTTATTTTTTTTTTAATTTCTAAAACTTCATTCAATTTTCGTACCTGTTATTAGTTTGGAGGCGCATAATTTGCTTAATTGGATTGGAATTTTTTAAAACAGATGAACCTGAAACTAGACATTCTGAGTTTATAAGCTTTGATATAGAAGGATTTACACCGCCATCAACACAAAGTATAAATTGCTTTCGAAATGATAAATTATTTAGCTGCTCAATTTTCCTAAATGCGGATGAATGGAAATTTTGCCCAGATTTTCCAGGTTTGTTAATTGTTAATAAAAGAACGTAATCAGCTTTTTGTAAATATTCTAAGTGATCGTTGATTTCTGAATTTATCTTTAGTGCAATTCCTACAAGCTTGCCCCTAGTTCGTATTTCACTGATAATTTGATTAAGGTCCTTAGCAATATCTCCATGGATGTATACTACATCTGAAAAAGGAAGAACTTTTGATACCCACTTTGATGGATCCGTTGACATGATATGAGTTTGTATTTGAGTTTTAGGCCAATAGGCCTTAATAGTTTCAAAGCGAAAAATTTCAATGTCATTAGCATTTTGTTTCATTGTTTTATCAACTATGTCGATATGAATAAAATCAGGATAATGTCTAATTTTGTTATGAATCTCTTTGATGTTTTCTACTGCGTCTGCATAGATTGCTACACCAACTTTTTTAAAATTGATAAAAGAAAATCTTCGATGAAACATATAAGCTATTAGGAATATAATACTTGAAATAATAATCCTGCCTATTTCATAATTATGATATCCAACTAAAAATACTTTGCTGATGTAAAATTGAATTGATACGGAAAAAAATGAAATTATTAAGAAATAAGTGAGAGCTTTCGATAATCGGGGAGATGGAATCTTAAAGTTTAGTTTTGAGTTAGACCAAAAGGCAAATAAGATCCCAATGAGCACACCGGAAAAGGTAGAATGAGTATGTTTAAATTCTAATGTAATTAGATAATTTCGTACGGCAAATTCAATTAGAAGAGATAGTAATCCAAAAATAGTGTATAAAAATAAAAATCTGATTTTATAAAAAATTAAATTTATTCGAGCCTTAATGGTACTATTTAAAACTTCTTCCATCAACTTTGTCCGTAATATTTATTATCACCATGTTTCCTGTAAAAATGTTTATTATGTAGATTTTTATCTATACGCTTTATGTCAGGATTTATAATTAAAGAATGTAGAGCCATTTTTGCAATTGTCTCAATAGCTTCAGCATTTTTAACAGAATCCTGTGGGGATTTTCCCCAAGTAAAAACACCGTGGCTACTTACAAGAATACCAGGGCATTTAAAAGGGGTAGTTTTTAATTTATTAAGTGTTTCAATTATTATTAATCCAGTATTCTTTTCATAATCAATTTCAATTTCATCTTTTTCAATCCTTCTTGTAATTGGTATTTCATGTTTCCAAAAATCAGCATGAGTTGTCCCAAAACATGGGATTGGTAAACCAGCTTGTGCCCATGAGGTAGCGTAAGGTGAATGTGTATGTACAATAGATTTAATGTCTTTATACTTTTTATAAAGTTCTAAATGAGTAGGTGTGTCAGAAGATGGTTTTAATGTACCTTTAAATTTTTCATCAATAATATTTACAGGTACCATACTTTTATAATCTATTTTAGATAGATTAATTCCGCTAGGTTTAATTAAAATATGATTTTCAAACCTTAAACTCACATTTCCAAAGCTCTGGATTACTAATTTTTTTTTTATTAGGTCTTGATTAGCCTTATATAATTTTTTCTTTATTTTATCTAAGTTTTTCATCTTTTATCCATTTTTTGGCCATATGCTTTGAGGTCATTACAGCATTTAATTTAAAGTTGATCTTTTTTAATTGATTTTTGTAAAGTAAAATTTCTTCCGTTCTTAGCCATCTTTCAGGGCATACCAGACAAGTTTTAAAATTCTTTAAAATATTTATTGAATTTTGGTTTAACGGTAACTTTGTAAATGTGTCTATCCATACCCAATCGATTTGGCCTTTTAAATTATTTACTGTATCAATGCCTTCAAATTCTGAAAAGCGAATAGCAATTTTTTTAAATTTATTTTTTAATGCTGAAAAGATATAGGGAAATTCTACATCTAACAAAAAATAATTTTTAATGTTGCTATATTTACTGATTAATGATAAAACATTATCTTCAATTCCACTTTCTTTTATATTAAAAATCAAAGTTCCATGCTTGTATTCATAAAGGTAGTCTTCAAGCTTATCACCATTCTTAAATGGATCATGGCTTAGAACAAGGTTACTACCATAAGTTCTTATATCTATTTCAACACCGAATGTAGGGTTAATAGTTTTTAGTTCACTAACTGTATTTATTTTATGAATGATGATTTCCATATTAATGCTTCAGATTATATCTTAATTTTTTTATGTAAGATAAAGTTCTTAAAGTTAATTTTAATTTGCCAATAAGGTTTCCACCTCCTTTAGAGTGTCCATAATATCTATTTTTAAATATAACCGGAAATTCTAAAATGGTATAATTTTTTTTTAGCGCTTTTACTAATACAAACAAATCCAAAGAAAAATCATCTGGGGCATCTTCAATAAACTTAATAAAATTTCTTCTAAACATTTTTGGTTGTGCATTTATATCTGATATTCTGATTTTAAAAACAAAGGACGAAATAATGCTCATTAAACTTGTAAATAAATTATCAAAAAGTTTTCGTTTTTTTCGCTTTCCTTTTAATATAAGATTGCTACCTTTTTCTTTCGATATGAAGAAATGATAAGCTTCAACTACGTCTTTTGGATCGGTCTGCAGATCAGCGTGTGTCCATGCTATAATTTGGCCAGAGGCTTTTCTTACACCTGACATTATACCATGTCCATATCCAATATTCTTTTTGATTTTAAGTAATTTTATACAACAGTTATTATTTTTTATAAAATTTTCTATAATTTGTGATGTTTCATCTGTAGAACCGTTATCAATTAAAATTATTTCATGACACTCAAGCTGTATTTTTAAAAGTTTTTCGAAGAGTAAGGGTAAGTTAGCTTGCTCATTGTAGCAGGGAATAATTATTGAAAGGGTGCTTTTGTTTTTATTCATTGTGTCAAATTAAACTTATCAATTATTTTCCACTTAAAATTAATCTCATCATTATGTGCTAAATATAATTCTTTCACATTAACATGTTTGAAAGGGCATTGAATTTTTTTCTTAAGACTTTTCTTAACTTTAAGATCGATGTTTCCATATGCAAGGCTTAGATGTGGATGGTACTTTGCTTTAATTTCAGGGAAATTTAATAATGCTATTTCTCTAGCATGGTTTAAATCACTATTTTTTTTAATACTAATGAAAAATGACTGAAAAAAATCATTTAAGTAGTCGACCTCTTTATAATAAATTTTGAAAGGTGGAATCATCTTTGCAATGTTTTTAACCTTTTGTGATAGAAAAATTGGACTGTAATCAAGATTACTAATTAATGTAATATGAGGAATAAATGTTATATCCTCAAAAAATTGACTTATCTCAATAATTATTTTTTTAAAAAATATAAACTGTTTATCGTTTGGAATAAACCATATCGAATAAGCATTTGAAATTCTTTTTGAGATCATTGAAAACTTTATTGATAAAACTAAAATTAATTATTTTTATTTAATTATAACCAAATCTAGTTTATTATTAGAAATAAATAAACTCCTTAAAGAACCAGCCCTGATAAGTCCTAAAATGCATTAATTTAAAATGCATTGTTATTAAAATAGAATTAATTATTTATGTAAGTTTTTCTTTTACTTCTTTTAATAAATAATGGATAAAAGTGTATATAATTGTATCAAGAAATTCTTAATGAGTTAAAGCTTTTATTTAACAATTTATGAAACTACAGTTGGCACACTAGTATTTTTATAGCCAAACTCACAAGCCAGGCCATTTTGTTTTTAAAGAGTTTTTTTTTTATTATTTTAACAAGTGGCTAAAAATAATTTTTTAACTATTTACTGTATTTACAATGCTAATAGTTCATTAAGTGGAGAACTCATATATTTTTTTAAAAAATACTTTTATGGATTAAAATGTTCCATGTGTGAAATAACACACAATTTTATTTATGAAAAAAAAAGATGGAAAGATAGGCTTATTCAAACAAAAATTAATTTGAGGACAGTTCACTTAGATGAGCAAAACGATGATTTATACAATTTTTCTTATGGAAATACACCGTGTGTTATCGGCGAAAGTGAAAAAGGTTTTAAATTGATTTTTACAACCACTGACCTAGATAACCTCAATGGTAATGTTGAACTTTTTTTTAAATCTTTAGAAGAAAAAATTAATGAAATGTTTTTATGTTGACTATTTAGGAATTAAGT
>MDTD01055932.1_pt1 | contig 16317 bp, 13 predicted proteins | sample 811221 | NCBI WGS metagenome assembly MDTD01 (sample SAMN05326646, study PRJNA326480) | marine metagenome | isolation source: seawater | place: Pacific Ocean: South West | collected 2011 | reverse complement strand
TTGCAAATTAAAGCTCCGTTATCATAGTAACCAAGAGGTAAGTGATGTTTTGACTGCATTTTTAACATATACTATGTATGATAATAGATGATTTATTTTTTCTCAATTCTGGTTTTTAGATAGTTGATAATGCAAGAATTATATAATTTTACAATCGAAAATTGGATACTGAGTACACTTTTCTTGACTGTACTCGGGATTTTAATTTTTAGTTTCGTTTCACAGAAATCTTCTATTAGCCCAACCGACGCGGTAAATCTACTTAATAAAATGGGGGATAATCTTTTTATTATTGATCTGAGGCCAATTGATGCTTTTCAAAAAGGTCACATTATAAACGCTGTTAATTTAGCATTTAATAATTTAGAGAATAGTCTTGATAATTATTCTAAGCTTAAACAAACTCCGGTATTAGTATACTGTGACTCTGGAATGGTAAGTTCTTCAAGCTTTTCTATTTTTAAAAAGAAAGGTTTTATTGATGTTAGAATTTTACGTGGTGGTTTAGATAGTTGGAAGCACGAAAATTTACCAACTGAACAAAACAAATAAAATTATGTCTTTAGATGGGCCTAGAAAAAATGTTTCGCTTCTAATAATTGGCGGAGGTGCGTGGGGGTTGTCTATAGCTAATACTCTGGCACTAATTAATCCGGAAATATTCCTTTGGGATGGTGACAGAAAACTTCTAGATAGTTTAAGAAAAAATAGAAAACACCCGTTTTTCTGCCCCGATCTCAAGATTCACGATAACATTGAGATTGTTATTGATCTGGTTGGACGTAAATATGATGCAATATTTTTTGTCACACCTTTTCAGGCTTTGGAAGCTGTAGTTCAATTGGTATCGAAAAAAAAAATAACTGCTGACCACTATATTTGCGCAAGTAAAGGAATTGATATAAACAATTTACAGCTTAGTCATGAGATTATGAAACCCTTATGGCTTAAGGCAGCCTCCTTTTCCCAATTATCAGGCCCTACTTTTGCCTGTGAGGTAATGAAAGGGTTGCCCACCGCTGTGACAGTCGGATATAGAGGAAGAAACGTTAAGCAATTTTTTAAAAATTATGTGCATCAAGCTAAGTTTCGAACTTATTTAACCGAAGATTACATAGGAGTAGAGGTCGGAGGGGCTTTAAAAAACGTTATTGCTATCGGGGTAGGGATAGCAGATGGCCTTCAATTAGGAGCTAATGCAAGGGCAGCCCTAATTGTTAGGGGATTAAACGAAATTCGTACATTTGGATTGAGTAGGGGAGGCCAGTCAGCTACTTTCTCCGGTCTATCTGGTTTAGGTGACCTAGTTTTAACTGCCACAGATAATCAATCTAGAAACAGACAGTTGGGTTTAAAAATCGCGGAATTTAATGATGTTGGTACGGCGCTCAAGTCGGTGGGAAAATTGGTTGAGGGTTATAAGACTTCTCAGGCGTTAGATAGATCAAAGGAAATCAATTCAAAAAACTATCCAATAATGCATGAGATAATTGAAATAGTATTGCGTTCTAGAAAACCGTCAGAAGCGTTAAAACGGTTGTTGTCTCGTGAGTTGCGTTCCGAATAATCTAAAACAAATTAAATTTAAATTGTCTAATTACTTCATAAGCGGCTATTGCTACAGCATTGGACAAATTAAGGCATCTTGATTTCGGCCGAACGGGGATTTTAATTTTTTTCGATTCATCCAAGGAGTTTAGAAATGAAATTGGTAATCCTTTAGTCTCTTTTCCAAAAATTAACCAAGGTCCTTCGGAAAATTCAGTGTTATAGAGATATCGATTAGCTTTGGAAGTAAAAGCAAAAATATCATCTGTTTCGCTAGTATTGAGGCACTCATTTAGGGTTTGATGAATTTTTATTTGAACTAAATCATGATGGTCTAGGCCTGCTCTCAGTAAATATCTGCTTTCTAATTTAAATCCTAAAGGCTTAATTAAATGCAGAGTAAAACCGGTATTAGCACATAATCTAATAATGTTCCCAGTGTTTGACGGTATTTCGGGTTCATGAAGCACAATGTGCATGTTAGGTTCTCCAAAACGCTGGGGAAAGCACTACCAAAAGGGTAAAAATTTCTAATCTTCCTAACAGCATTGCCAAGCATAGAATCATTTTCGATAGATCGTTTAACATAGAATAATCATTACTGACAGATCCTAGGCCGGGACCTAAATTGTTTATACACGCCACTACTGCTGAAAAAGCAGTTTTGGGGTCTAATCCTTGAATGTTCAAGGTGAGAAAAATTAATATAAAAATTACTACGTACGCGCCTAAAAAGCCCCATACGCCCTCAATTATTCGCGAATTTATCGGCCTACCACCCAGTCTCATCGGTATAAGCGCATTAGGATGTATAAGCTGTTTAATTTCGTGGGTACTTTTTTTAATCATAAAAATAAATCTAACAACTTTTATTCCTCCAGCAGTTGAGCCGGCGCAACCGCCGATACAAGCCGCGATAAGTAATATAAAAATAATAAAAGATGGCCATATCTGAAATTGAGCATTAGTGAAGCCGGTTGTGGTGCAAAAGGAAATAGCCTGGAAAACGCTATATCTTAATGTCAATAAAAAATCCCCTTGATAAGTTCTCATATATAAAATAATTGTGATAATCGAGGTTACGATTAATAAAATAACTAGGTATCCTTTAAATTCTGTATCTTTTAGGTAACTTGAAAAACTTTTATTTTTCCATGCTAAAAAATGTAAGGAAAAATTTATAGCAGCTAAGAACATAAAAAAACTCACTGTGAAGTCGATTGCTACACTATTGAAGTGTCCGATACTGGCATTATGCGTAGAAAAGCCGCCTATGGCGACAGTAGAGAAACTATGATTAATTGCATCAAATAATGACATGCCGGCGAGGTAGTATGATACCGCGCAAAAACAAGTAAGTGCTACGTAAATTGCCCATAAAGCTTTTGCCGTTTCTTTAATACGAGGAGTTAACTTTGAGTCTTTATTAGGCCCGGGTGTTTCGGCTTTATATAATTGCATTCCACCAACTCCTAAGATAGGTAAAATAGCAACCGCTAGCACGATTATCCCCATTCCTCCAAGCCATTGAAGTAATTGCCTGTAAAACAAAATTGATTTAGGCAGAACTTCAAGGTTTGATATAACAGTAGCTCCTGTTGTTGTAAGCCCTGAGAATGACTCAAAAATAGCTTCAAAAAAAGTAAGGTCAATCGAGTTAGTTATTATGAATGGGACCGAGCCCCCAATACTTAAGACTACCCAAAACAAGACAACGACTATGAAACCATCCCGAATTTTTAACTCATCTTTGGTATTTTGATTTGGCGCCCAAAGTGCAAAACCAATTAATATATTTATAAACGCAGCAATAATAAATGAATAATAGGTTCGGTCATCGTAGATGAGTGAAATGATGATCGGCGTAAGTAAAATAAAGCCGAATCCAAACAGTAAAATACCAAGGATTTTCTGTATTACTTTTTGTTTCATTCAGATTCCGAAAATTCTAGTGTTTACTTGAAACAATTTTTCAACATGTTTTACATATTTTTTATTAGTGACTACTAAAATTACATGATCTTCTGGTTTTATTATGGTGTCGTGATGAACCATAATTACATCTGCATCTCTCACAATTGCGCCAATTGCGGTGCCAGGTGGAAGTTTGATTTCATCAATTTTTTTCCCAACGACGTCGCTAGAGTTTGAGTCGCCATGCGCTATAGCTTCGATTGCTTCAGCTGCTCCCCTTCTTAGTGAGTGGACTTTTACTATATCGGCTTCCCTTATATGAGCTAGCACACTCCCTATAGTTGTCTGTTGAGGGGAAATTGCAATATCTATTAAATCATGTTGCACTAAATCAACATAAGCTGCTCTATTGATAAGAGCCATTGCCGTTTTTGCCCCTAAGCGCTTTGCGAGCATTGATGAGATAATATTTGCCTCATCAGCATTTGTAAGGGCGCAAAATACATCTGTATCATCAATATTTTCTTGATTGAGTAAATCTTCGTCCGTTGCGTCTCCATGTAGAACATAACAATTTTCGAGTTCTTCTGATATTTTGCGAGCTCTTTGCTCATTACTCTCAATTACCTTCACTAAATAATTTTTATTGAGAGCGGCAGCAAGCCGTGTGCCTATGTTGCCTCCGCCTGCGATAATTACTCTACGGTTCGGTCTATCGATTTTATGAAATTCGCTCATCACTGCATTAATATGATGGGGTGCTGCTATAAATAAAATTTCATCACCGGATTCAATTATCGTATCCCCGTTGGGTATTATAGATTCTTGTCGTCTAAAAATAGTGGTGATTCTTGTATCGATTCCTGGGATTTGCTCAGGAATTTCTCTTAGCTTATGTCCAACTAGAGGCCCCCCGTAAAAAGCTTTAGCTGTTACAAGTCTAACTTTTCCTGCTGCAAAATCTAGAACCTGCATGGCGCCTGGAAACTCAATTATTTTTTTTGTGTAGTCGGTGACTTCATCTTCAGGATTAATTAAGACATCTATAGGTATTGACTTTGAGTGGAATAGTTCTTTGTGTTTTTGATAACTGCTGTTTCGTATCCGTGCGATTTTAGTAGGTATATTGAAAATAGTATATGCCACCTGACAGGCTACCATATTTACTTCATCACTTTGAGTAACTGCGATTATCATGTCTGCTTCCGAAGCCCCAGCCTCATCAAGTGTATTTGGGGATGAACCTATACCGTTCACTGTTCTAAGGTCAAATCTATCTTGTAGATTATTCAGTATAGATTGGTTAGTATCCACCATTGTTATGTCATTGGATTCGTTGCAAAGATTTGCTGCAACCGAGGTTCCAACTTGTCCCGCTCCTAATACTATTATTTTCATATATTTTCCGGTTTTTTTTGAATTTTTGTGCTGACATTAAGATTGCGAAGTTTTCGATACAGGTGAGTTCTTTCGACACCTATAAATTCTGATACTTTTGATACATTATTTTCAAATATTTTTAATTGTTTTTCTAGATAAATTTTTTCGAATTCCAATCTAGCTTTTTTTAGTGGTAGTGTAAGCAAAGAGCTATCTAGAGTAGAAGCAATTTCAGATTGTTTTGAGAGAATAGGATTTAGCTCTTGTTCTTCGATAGTTGGAGAAATTCCTGTAATGAATAATCGATGGATTAAGTTTTTTAATTCTCGTATATTCCCAGGCCATTCATGTTGTTTTAGCCTGTCGATTGCGCTTTCTGAGAAATGCCGAGGTTTAAGGTTTTCGATTTCGCTAAGTTGATTACTAAAGAAGTTAATAAATGATTGTAGTTCTTCAATCCTTGCTCTAAGTGGTGGTAGTACTATGGGAGCTACATTAAGTAAGTAATAAAGGTCATCCCTAAATTTACCATTTTCAAGCAATGGTTCAAGAGGGTTTCTAGAGCTTGCTATTATCCTAGTGTTAAAAACAAGTGGTTCGGAGCCACCGCATCTAAAAAAAACACCATCCTCTAAAGCTTTAACTAATCTAGCCTGTCCTCCTGGATTAAGGCTAGCCAGTTCTTTAAGGAACAGGACACCACCTTTGGCTACTTCAAGCAAACCGTATCTTATTACATGGTTCTCTTCGCTTCCGAATAATTCACGATCTTGCTCTTCTGAATTTAAAGCAGCAAGGTTTGATGATATAAAAGTTTCCGACCTTTTTTTGCTTAAACCATGTATATATCTTGCAAGCGTTTCCTTTCCAGTACCACCCTCGCCTATGATTAAAATATGAGTATTTACCAAGGCTAGCTTTTCATAATCCAATGAATTAGATTTTTGAAGAATTCCTTGCTTTATTCCTTTAGCCTCAATTAACTGCATTTCCTTGAGTCGTTTGTTTTCGTAAATCAAGCGTTCGCTTTCAAGTGCTCTCTTTATGCTTATTAATAATTTTGGCGTTGATAATGGTTTTTCTATAAAATCATAGGCTCCAAGTTTAATAGCCTCCACTGCAGTTTCCAACGTTCCGTGGCCCGTCATTACTATTACTGGACCTCCATAGTCGTTTCCTAATGTCCATTCCTCTAATAGTTTCAAACCATCTTGATCCGGTAACCAAACGTCCAGAAGGGTTAGGTCTGCTCTTTGACTCTGGCGTTTTTGATTGGCGATTTGTGCGTTCTCGGCTAATTCGACAATAAAATCCTCCTCCTCTAATATGACTTTTAAAAGGCTTCTGATTTCCGGTTCGTCATCAACTACTAGGATTTGTTTTTTCATACTTAAGCTCGTTTGTCTATACCTTCGGGAAGAACCACGAAAACTCTTGTCCCCCGTAATCTATCGCTTTTAAGCTTTATGGACCCATTATGGTCTTCCACTATTTTTTTTACAATTGGCAAACCAAGTCCTCTTCCATAATCTTTTGTTGTAACGTACGGATCAAATATCTTATACATCATTTTTACCGGTATACCGTAACCGTAATCTTTAATTATAATGATATGCCTTTTAGTTTTGTTTGAGATTATGCTTTTAGCATAGATATCAACGTTTTTCTGGTCGCTTGCTTCGAGCGCGTTGGTAATGAGGTTGTTTAACATCCTAGATAAAGACGCATTACAACCAAAAACGTACTTTTTCGTACGGGAAGTAAAGTAGCGTATGTGATTCTTATCTTGCATTTCTGAGAAAAGTTTAATTGCATTTTTTACTATATAGTTGAGATCAAGCTTTTGTTTTTTCTGATCCTCGGCATTGCCGGCGTAACCCGAAAATTCATCAACCATATCCTTTATTATATCTACTTGTTGTATTATGGTTTTAGTTAAGTTTGAAAAATTTTCTTGATCCGCTTTAACCAGAAAATTTCCGTATTTCATGGTCATCCTTTCAGCAGATAGCTTTATAGGGGTTAACGGATTTTTTATCTCGTGGGCCAAACGTCTTGCCACTTCCGACCATGCTGCCTCTTTTTGAGCTTGAAGAATAACTGTTATGTCTTCAATATTCACAAGGTGCGAGGCCCGAAGTTCTTCAAATTCTTTTAATTTTACACCGCGACATAGAATTTCTTTTTTCCAATCCCCGTTAGTTACAGGCATTGTAAATTGCCATTGTTTTTCGCCATCATTCGTAAACTTATATATTTTCTGAAAAAGCTCCTCTATTGATTTTTCACGAATACTTAACGCGTTAATACGCTTATTAATAATATGATTTCCTTCAACCCCAAGTATAGTGAAAATCGCGGAGTTTGCAGATAAACACTCGCCAGCCCCTGAGATCGAGATTAATCCCGAGGAAAGCTGTTTCATAAGCACGTTCAGATAGTCACGTTGACTTTTAATTTTTTTGGTCGAAGCGTCGATTTGTTTAGTCATTTCGTTAAAAGATGTAATTAGTAAGCCAAGATCATCATTGCTTTGTTGGTTTATTTCGGTCTTGTAATCACCTGACGCGATTGCTTTAGTTCCTTTAGTTAAATCTGCGATTGGCCTAGTTAGAATACGTGATAGAAATATTGCTGCCCAGATGGAACCAATAACGCTATAAAGAAGGACTAAAGCAAGGATTAAAGTAAAGCTTACTCTTAACTTTGTTCGCAGGTAGGCCAATTCATTATATTTCGCTATACCTTCCTCCACTGTTAAGGCTAAAAAATTTATCAAGGATGGAAGTCTGTAAAGAACGTGTAATATATTTTTGTCTTGCCCATTCTCAAACTTTATTGCTATTCTGGCAAATAGTTGGTCGGTATTAGTAGGTTCTAGTGCTATGAAGTCTTGATTGTTGTTTAGTTGCAGTAACAGGCTTTCGGTCGGAAGGCGGGGAATAAGGTTGCCAAGTTTACTGATCGACGCAATGACAGCTCCTTTCTCATCTAATATTGCAATTTCTTCTGCATCAGATTTCTTAAGAAGGGATTGAAGATTTTCTGTTCGCAATATATTTTTTTCAGAGCTTATAAAATTATTTGGATCTCTCAAATATCGTAAATCAATTCTCTCTTGTCCTATGCTATCGGGTTGTAATTCAGACACCATAGCTCGTGTGTCTCTAAGAAGTTTTTTCATATTAAGGTCTAATGATTCTCTACTTAGAGCGGCTGAGTTTTCCAAAGAATTACTTATTTCGACTTGAAACCAACTCTCTATACTCTTATTTATAAAATAAATAGAAAAAGCGAAAATTGTTGTTAGAGGTAAGATTGAGAGCACCACGAATGTTAGTACTATTTTGAGAGTAATCCTAGAACCCGGAACTCTATCGTTTGCTTTTTTAATCAGTGCTCGCACTTTTTTTAGAATTAATCCAATTAAGATCGTTATACAGATAAAGTTTGTTATAAGTAGTGAATCGTAATATTGGCTTATTTTAGATGATTCCATTAAAGCGGTTATTGAAATTGCAAGAGAAAAAGCGGTCAAAAAAAATAAAACACCAACTAACAACTTTTTATTTAAAAAATTGAACTTCATAATTTTTCAATTACCTTCCAGCCAGTATTGTAGTTCCATTCCTTAGAGAAAAAAGTTGTTAAAATAAGAGGTGCCGGTAATTTTTTTCTATCGAGTTTCCACCGTAACAGAATATAAAGACCATTTATTTGTTTTTCAGGGGTTTCTTCAAAATCTATATTTTTAAGCTTAACCATTGAATCAAAAATAGCCTTCAGACTAAAGTGTGTAATAGATTTGTCTGCCGAATCTATTTTTAAAATGAAGTTTTTTCCAATTGCATAGCGATTTATTGTAGAACATTGGCGTTTGGAATCTACTGGAAAAAAAAAGGGCCCAATTTTTTTTGCAAGTTTTATGGTAGCGCAGAAGGTAAGAGCGACATTATTTTCGATAGCTTCCATTAAACTGATGGGGATTTTAAGTTCAACATCACCTGTTTGGGTAATCTGATCAGGAGACGTTGGTTTCTCAAAGTGATATTCATTAGCTTCTAAAATCCAACACGCTAAGAATATGTTAAGCATAACTATGAGTTTTGATGCTGATTTATTCATTATTTTATAATGTTTTTCTAAGTTTGCTGTAAAAAAAACCGTCGGAATTATTAATCCCCGGAAGAATTTGACAACCAAACGTCGTCTCAAAACCCCACTTCCTATCAAACTTAATTAATTTAGCATTTTTTTGTATATCTAAAAATTTATATATCATTTGGTCATTTTCTTTTTTAAATATACTACAAGTTATGTATAACAATTCCCCTCCAATAGATAGGAATCGCCAAGTATTCAAAAGTAATTGAATTTGCAGGTCTACCGTGACTGCCAGGTCATCAAGATTTTTTTTTATTTTTATATCTGGATGTCTTCTAATAACTCCACTGGATGAGCAGGGTGCGTCAAGTATGATTAGATCAAAATTTTGATCGGAAAAAATATTGTTGTCGGTTGCATCAATTTGATAAATTTTGCAGGAAAAATCTAGTCTGTTTAAATTTGCCTTTAATAAGTCAAGCCGGTTTTTATTAATATCTAAAGCTGATAAACAGGTTGATTCGGGCAGAGAGTCAATTAATGCGCACGTCTTTCCTCCAGGCGCTGCGCATACATCTAATATATTTTTCCTATCCTCCGGTGATACCAGTTCGCTTGCTAATTGAGCAGCTTCATCTTGAACAATAAATCCACCTTCATGATAGAGCGGTAGCTCTTCTGCACGTAATTTATTTTTAATTATTAATCCCTTTGAAGATGATGCGCACTGTTCAAATCTGATGTTTTCCTTTTCTAAAATTTTTTTATATTGAGCATGGTCTATATTTTTTTTTATTGTTCTAATCGTGAAAGGGGGCGCTTTATTATTTTGAGCAAGAATCTCTTCCCAAACGTTTGGCCAATCATTTTTTATCATGTTTATCATCCATTTAGGATGTTCATATCTGGCTTCGTCCGTAAGTTTATTTTCCTCTAAAGGGGTGTCCCTAAGAATTTTCCTTCCTATTGCGTTAATAATTTTAGTGGCCCATGGTTTTTTCATGCCCCTTGCAATCTCAACGTTTTCTGAAATGGTGGCATATTGTGGAGTGTTCGTATAAAGCAGTTGGTAGGTCATTGACAATAAAATGCACTCAACGTCCTTATCTTTAGATCGCAATTTTCTTTTTAAATATAAGTTTACCCTATGGTCCAAACTGTAGTAATGCCTCAATACTCCATAAATTAGCGCAATGAGTCTTGATTGATCTTTTTTAGTAAAGCCTTTCTCTCTAATCTTTTTTGTGGCTAGAGCAATGTTCATATCCTCATAGATAATTTTTTTCAAAAGAACAACGCAATATAATCTAAAATTCATGTTCTGCTATTGTTCTTATTGGCAAAACCATTAAGGAAATCCTTGACTTCCATTACTTTGCCTCCCGGCCTCTGAATCCTTGTTATACTTATTGGTTCTGTCGCGGTTCCCACAATAATTTGTCTATTATTTTTATCAATTAACCAATATCCCGATGATAGGGGACTCATATTTCTTTCAATTTTTACTTCATGCAATTTGATTCTTTGATTATTTAGCTGAGTGTTGGCGCTCGGAGTTGGGTTAAGTGCTCTAACCTTCCTTTCTATTGTTATAGCATCAATATCCCAAGTTATCTCTCTATCCTCTTTAGTAATTTTGGTTGCATATGTCGCGAGATTATCATCTTGCAGCTTTGTTTCAAAAACCCCTTTTTTAATATTAGAAATTGTTTCAATTAATTTATCGGAACCCATAAGAGACAATTTGCTGCTAAGTGAACCATAAGTTTCATTTTCTTCAAGCTCGATTGAGTCAGAGCAAAATACAGGACCTGCATCTAGTTTTTCTGTGATCTTCATTATTGAGATTCCGGCGTACCGGTCTCCCTTCATGATGGCATGCTGGATCGGAGATGCGCCTCGCCAATTTGGCAAGACTGATGCATGTACGTTAATAGCAAAATGAACTTTGTCAATCAGCGATGGTGGTATCATTAAGCCATAGGACACTACAATAAGAAAATCTATATCTTCGCGTAAAATTTCAGTTAATTCTTCACATCTATTTAAATTGGCTGGTTCTAAAACTCTTATGTTATTACTTATGGCAACTTTTTTTATTGGACTTAATTTGAGTTTTCTTCCTCGACCAGCTTGCCGGTCTGGTTGTGTCAATGCAGCTATTAATTCGATATCGGGCCGATTAATAAGTTTTTCGAATGATGGAATTGCGAAGTCAGACGTGCCAGCAAAGAGTATTTTTGATTTTGTTGAATCTTCGAGCAACTTAGCAACGCTAAATAGTTTTTGACGCTAAAGTAGCATCTTTGTTAATTTTCTTCTTGAGCCGGCTCCGTTTTAATGAAGAAAGGTAGTCCACGAAAAGTTTGCCGTCTAAATGATCAATCTCGTGTTGTATACATACCGCGAGCAAACCAGTTGCCTCGATTAATTTTGGTTCCCCTTGAAGAGAATAAGATTTAAGAGATATCTTTTCTGCACGCGGTACATAATCAATGAAATATGGTACAGATAAACATCCTTCTTTGGACTCTATAGTTCCTGAGGTTTGAGTAATTTCAGGGTTGATTAGATAAAGTTTCTCCACATCTTTTATATCAATGACTACTACTCTTAGATGGACATTTATTTGCGTTGCTGCTAACCCTATGCCATCTGAATGATACATAGTCTCAAACATATCTCTGATAAGGATATTGAGATCCTCGTCAAATTTTTCAACGGGGTTAGCCACTGTCCTAAGTCTCTTGTCAGGAAACTTTAGTATTTCTTTTATGCTCATTTGCACTCTGCTAGTAAATTTTACATGATTTTACATTTTATCTTATTTTTGCTCAAATTTTCAGACTATCTCCAATAAGCCTTTATCTTATCAAAATACTACGAACTTCATTGACGTGACGATATTTCAGGTTTAATTTATACTTTAACACTGGCATAGTACGAGAAAAATTTTTTTGGTTGTATAAGTTTTTTTAATTGATGATTTTGGAATCAAATAGATGGCTGATAATCTAGTAGTTGTGGAATCTCCTGCAAAAGCGGAGACAATTAAACGTTATTTGGGTAAAGACTTCGAAGTTTTAGCGTCTTACGGACATGTGCGAGAGTTACCTTCAAAAGGTGGTTCAGCCGTTAACCCAATCGCTAATTTTGAAATGAGTTACTCGATATCCGAAAGAAGCACTAAGCATGTTAATGCGATTGTTAAAGCCGTAAAAAAAGCTAAAGCTTTATATCTAGCCACCGACTTGGACCGTGAGGGCGAAGCCATTTCCTGGCATATCGTTGAAATTCTTCAAGATAAAAAAATACTAGAAGAGAAAAATGTACATAGAGTCGTTTTTAATGAAATCACTAAATCAGCGATTAAAAAAGCCATGGACGAACCAAAAGAAATATCCATGGACTTGGTTAACGCACAACAGGCAAGGAGAGCTTTAGATTATCTTGTTGGTTTCAATCTTTCTCCCCTTTTATGGAAAAAGATAAAACCTGGTCTTTCTGCTGGTAGAGTGCAAAGCCCTGCTCTTCGATTAATTTGCGAGAGAGAAGAAGAAATAGAGAAATTTAAGCCAGTCGAGTATTGGACCATTCATGCTAATATAATATTCGACAAAATGAAATTTGAGTCCGAACTGAAAGAGTACCAAGGGCAAAAATTAAAAAAATTTGATTTACCAAATCTTGAAAAAGCAGAAGCAGCAGTGGGGTTGCTCCAAGCAAGCTCTAATGGTCAATTCAAAGTTAAAGGTGTGGAGAAGAAGCGAAGAAAGAAAAATCCGTCACCACCTTTCATTACATCAACCATGCAACAAGAATCAATAAGAAAGCTAGGATTTACCGCTCAAAGAACTATGAGAATAGCTCAACAGTTATACGAGGGAATATCGATCGGCTCAGAGACGGTTGGTTTGATTACTTATATGAGGACAGATTCGTTGAACTTATCAAATCAATCCATCCAGGAGTTACGCGAATATGTGAGTAGTCGATATAGTTCAAAAGATGTTCCGGACGAAGTAAGAGTTTTTAAAACACGATCCAAGAATGCCCAAGAGGCCCATGAAGCTATAAGGCCAACTTCTTTTCAGCGTGACCCTGCGAGTGTAAAGCAGTATTTAAATGAGGAACAATTCAAGCTTTATTCTTTAATTTGGAATCGGGCGCTGGCCTCCCAAATGGCTCAAGCTATTTATGAAGATATGCAAATATCCTTTGATTGTGGTTCAGAAGGAATTTTTAGAAGTAATGGGTCTCGAGTAATTGAACCCGGTTTCATGAAAGTTTATTTATCTTCCGAAGATAGCGATAAGGCACACTTTCTACCTGAACTTAAGCAAGGCGATACAGTTGAAACTGAGAATATTACCAAAGCTCAGCATTTCACCGAGCCTCCTGCTCGTTATGGCGAAGCTAGATTAGTCAAAACACTTGAAGAATTCGGTATTGGTCGCCCATCAACTTACGCGACTATCATTTCTACTCTTCTGCAAAGAGAATATGTAGAGCTTGAGAACAAAAGATTCTTCCCAACAGATGTAGGCAGATTAGTTTCTGGATTTCTCACTAATCATTTTGCTGATTATGTTGATTATGAATTTACTGCCCAATTAGAAGATGAATTAGACGCTATTTCTCGCGGGGAAGCCAAGTGGATTAAAGTACTGGGTAACTTCTGGGGTGATTTTGAAAAAACAGTTAAGAATAAAGAGACTGTTTCTAGGGGAGAGGTTCAAATGGAAAGAGCTATAGGGATTCATCCAAAAAGCGGAAAACCAGTTTCGATAAGAATGGGTCGTTACGGACCCTACGTGATTATTGGGGATATTGAGAGTGAAGAGAAGCCTAGTTTCCATGGGATTCCGCCGGGAATGAAGATGGATGAAATTACGATAGAGGATGTGATAGAAATTACTCAGCTACCAAGATTTTTAGGTCATGATTCGGAAGGAATTGAGTACTCAGTAAACAGAGGCAGATTTGGTCCATATGTTATGTATGTGGAAAGAACTGATGAATCAATTACAGCAAAGGGAAAGAGAAAGCCACCAAAACCTAAAGCCAAGTATGTTAGTCTTGAGTCATCAGATGATCCGTATACCGTATCTTTTGAAAGAGCTATAGAGTTGGTAGAAAATAAGAAAAGGGCAGACGCTGAAAAGCAGATACAAGTATTTCCTGAAGCGGGTTTAGAGGTACTTAATGGGAGGTATGGCCCTTACATCACAGACGGCAAGAAAAATGCAAAAATTCCGAAGGATTCAGAGCCATCAAAGTTAACACTTGAGGAATGTGTAAAGATATTAGAAGAGGCTCCTGTAAGAAAGTTCAGGCCCAAAAAACGTAAGGCGAAATAACAAAGTTCTGTGAAATACGCAATGGAAGAGCTAGAGAGGGCCGTGCGTTTATTAAATGAAGGATATGTAATTGCTCATGCGACTGAGGCTGTTTTCGGGCTTGCCGCTCGAGCCTTAGATTATGCGGCCTGTAAACGGGTTTGGAAAATAAAAAAAAGGCCTTTCAATAAAAAATTTATCGTAATTTTTTCATCTATTGAAGAGGTTCGGCAATATTCCATTATCGATCATAAAAATGAACAAAAAATTCTAGAAACATGGCCTGGCCATACTAGCTGGGTTCTTAAATCCAAACAAAGTTGCCCATTTTGGTTGAAAGATGAAAACGGAACTTTAGCAGTCCGAGTAACTAAGCATTGTCAAATGTTATCGTTAATCGACCGGTGTGGCCCCTTAATCTCAACAAGTGCCAATCTTTCTGGCTGTCCCCCAGCCGAAAACTACAAACAAGTTGTAGAATATTTGGGCAAGGATTCTCTAGTTAGTTATATTTTACCGGGTGAAACGTGCGGAAAAACCAAGCCCTCGGCTATTTACGATGGTTTAACAAATAAAAAATTACGTGGCTAATTGACATATAGTTCGTTTAAGATGATAATTTCGGGTTCCCTTTTTGGAGGGGTACCCAAGCGGTCAACGGGAGCAGACTGTAAATCTGCCGGCTCAGCCTTCGTAGGTTCGAATCCTACCCCCTCCACAGGGGGATGAAGAGTAGAGAAGGAGAAATTTGGGGTTTTGAGTAAGGCGGGTGTAGTTCAAAGGTAGAACCTCAGCCTTCCAAGCTGATGATGTGGGTTCGATTCCCATCACCCGCTCCATTGGTGGGAGAGAAGAGCTACAAGGGCCTTGCAAGTATCGAACGTTAGTTTGATTTTCGTTCGCCCATATAGCTCAGCGGTAGAGCACTTCCTTGGTAAGGAAGAGGTCACCGGTTCAAGTCCGGTTATGGGCTCCGAATGCTTAAAATTGAAAATTTTTATAGTGATGAAGGGTTGTAATTTTGGCATAATACGAAAAGGTAGAATTAAATATCAATTTTTTATTAGTTTTTAACACCGAAATTGGGAGTATTTAGGAATGGCGAAGGAAAAATTTGAGCGATCAAAACCTCATGTTAATGTTGGAACGATTGGTCACGTAGATCATGGGAAGACAACTTTGACCGCAGCATTAACAATGGTTTCAGCATCCAAACATGGAGGAGAAACTAAGGCTTACGATCAGATTGATAACGCACCTGAGGAAAGAGAGAGAGGAATAACGATCGCTACGGCCCACGTAGAGTACGAAAGCGATGGAAGACACTACGCTCACGTAGATTGCCCAGGGCACGCTGACTATGTGAAAAATATGATTACTGGAGCAGCCCAAATGGATGGAGCTATTTTGGTGTGCAGCGCGGCAGACGGACCCATGCCTCAAACAAGAGAACACATACTCCTGGCAAGACAGGTTGGGGTACCAAAAATAGTGGTTTTTTTAAATAAAGCTGACCAAGTTGACGATGACGAACTTGTCGAATTAGTTGAAATGGAAATAAGAGAGCTTTTAGACCTATACCAATTCCCGGGAGATGATACCCCGATAATCAAAGGTAGTGCCTTAAAAGCTGTTGAAGGTGATGACAGTGATATCGGGAGTAAAGCTATTCACGAATTAGTCGCAGCTATGGATGACTTTATTCCAATTCCTGAGCGGCCAGTCGACCAACCTTTTTTAATGCCAATTGAAGATGTCTTTTCAATTAGTGGAAGGGGAACAGTTGTTACCGGGAGGATCGAACGCGGTAAAGTAAATGTGGGTGAGGAAATCGAAATTGTTGGAATAAAGGATACCCAGAAAACGACATGTACGGGAGTTGAAATGTTTCGAAAGCTTCTAGACGAAGGTCAAGCGGGTGACAATGTGGGTGTATTGTTGAGAGGAACAAAAAGAGAAGAGGTAGAAAGAGGTCAAGTCTTATGTAAACCAGGTTCAGTAAATCCTCACACTCATTTTGAGGCGGAAGTTT
>MDTD01135353.1_pt1 | contig 16318 bp, 18 predicted proteins | sample 811221 | NCBI WGS metagenome assembly MDTD01 (sample SAMN05326646, study PRJNA326480) | marine metagenome | isolation source: seawater | place: Pacific Ocean: South West | collected 2011 | reverse complement strand
TTATATAAAAGGCTAAATTTATCACAAAATTTATGGCTCGTATTGCAGGTATTAATATTCCACAAAATAAATTAGTTCATATAGGCTTGACCTATATTTATGGAATAGGTAATAAATTTTCAAAACAAATCTGTTCATCATTAGAAATCCCCAAAGAGAAAAGAGTGAATCAACTAACTGACGATGAAATTTTAAAAATAAGAGAATATATTGATCAAAACTTCAAAGTAGAGGGAGATTTGAGAAGAGACTATTCTTTAAGTATTAAAAGATTGATTGATTTAGCTTGTTATAGAGGCTCAAGACATAGAAAAAAATTACCTGTGAGAGGTCAAAGAACAAGATGTAATGCTAGAACTAGAAAAGGAAAGGCAATAGCAATTGCAGGAAAAAAATTAACACCACTTAAAAAATAGTTATGGCTAAAACAGATAAAATTGATAACAAAGATCAAAAAACAGACAAGGCAGTTAAAAAAGTAAACAAGAGTTCATACTCCAAAAAAAAGAGATCTAAAAAAAATATACTTAATGGTATAGCTTTTGTTCAATCAACATTTAATAATACAATAATATCAATTGCAGATACTAATGGAAATGTAGTTTCATGGGCTTCTGCAGGTCAAAAAGGTTTTAAAGGTTCCAGAAAGTCTACACCGTATGCTGCTCAAGTTGCAGCTGACTCGGCCGCCTCAAAAGCTTTAGAATTTGGCATGAAAAATCTAACTGTTGAAATTAAAGGTCCAGGATCAGGCCGTGAAACTGCCCTAAGAGCTTTACAGGCAAGAGGATTCAAAATTTTATCAATTAAAGATACTACACCAATGCCACATAATGGAACTAGACCACCAAAAAAAAGGAGAGTTTAATGCAGACTGAAAATGTAAATGTAAAAAATTGGAAGTCATTAATCAAACCAGCAAAACTTGATGTAAAAATTAGTGAAGATCAAACACAGGCAAAAATTGTAGCAGAACCTTTGGAAAAAGGTTATGGCTTAACTTTAGGTAATTCATTAAGAAGAATTCTACTTTCATCTATTAGAGGTGCAGCCGTGACATCAATTCAAATCGATGGTGTTCTTCATGAATTTACTTCTATAAAAGGAGTAAGAGAAGATGTCACTGATATTGTATTAAATGTAAAATCTTTAGCTTTAAAAAGTAATTCGGAAGGGGTAAAAAAATTAGTTTTAGATGCGAAAGGTCCAGGAGAAATAAAAGCTTCCGATATAACACCAGTGGCTGATATTGAAATTTTAAACCCAGATTTGGTAATATGCAATTTAGATGAAAATACAAATTTTCATATGGAAATGAATGTTAATAGTGGAAAAGGTTATGTTCCAGCCGATCTTAATAAACCAGAGGAGCCACCCTTAGGTTTAATTGCAATTGATTCTTTGTATAGTCCTGTAAAAAAAGTTTCATATTCTGTAAGTACGGCTAGAGAAGGTAAAGCCTTAGACTATGATAAATTAACAATGGATGTAGAAACCAATGGAGCAATTTCTGCAGAAGATGCAGTGGCTTATGCAGCTAGAATTTTTCAAGATCAATTAAAAATGTTTATTAATTTCGATGAGCCTGTTGAAGTTCCAGTGAAAGAAGTTTCAACTGAACCAGAATTTAACAAAAATTTATTAAGAAAAGTTGATGAACTCGAACTTTCAGTTAGATCTATGAATTGTTTGAAAAATGATAACATTATTTATATAGGCGATCTTGTTCAGAAGTCAGAGGGTGAAATGCTTAGAACGCCTAACTTTGGAAGAAAATCTTTAAATGAAATTAAAGAAGTTTTGACTGGAATGTCACTGTATTTAGGTATGGAGATACCAAATTGGCCACCTGATAATATAGCTGAAATGTCCAAGAAACTTGAGGAAGCCATCTAATGAGACATGGGATGGCAAATAAGAAGTTAAATAGAACTTCTGAGCACAGAAAAGCTTTGTTAAAGAATATGCTTAGTTCACTTATTAAGTATGAACAAATAAAAACAACTTTGCCAAAAGCTAAGTTTTTAAAACCTAAAGCTGATAAAATTATAACTTTAGGAAAAAAAAATACACTTCAAACTACCAAATCTTTGGTTTCACAATTACAGGATACAAAATTAGCTAATAAAGTGAAAAAAACTCTCTCTAAAAGATATGAAAAAAGGGCTGGAGGTTATACAAGAATAATTAAAGCTGGCTTCAGGTATGGTGACAATGCACCAATGGCAATAATCGAGTTTGTTGACCGAGATGTGGAAGCAAAAAGAATTGATAAAAAGAAAAAAGTTTCAAGTAAGGAAGCTGAAAAAAAAGAAGAAAAAAAAGTAGTAACAGCCTAAAACAATTTTTTTAGAGCAAATGAATCAAATTTTTTTCGTTGACTCCACGTATAATAATATGCGTTTGGATAGATGGTTAAGAACCATATTGGGTAAATTACCTCAAGGTTTAATTGAAAAAACATTAAGAGCAGGAAAAATTAAAGTAAATAGAAAAAAAATTAAAAGCTCCTTCAAGGTTAAAACAAATGACAAAATTGAAATATTTAATTTTGTGTTTAAAAAGGAAATTCCTCAAAAAAAAATACTATTTTCCCCTTCGAATGAGATTATTAAAGAAAATGAAAATCTAATTATAGATAATAACGAAAATTTTATAGTTTTGAATAAGAGCGCAGGTATTTCTGTTCAAGGTGGCACTAAATCAAAAAAAAATCTTGTAGACATATTTGCTAAAAGTGAAATTTTTCAAGGAACAAAACCTTATTCAGTTCACAGATTGGACAAAGATACATCTGGAGTTTTTATTATGGCTAAAAACAGACAAACAGCACAGTTGTTAACCTCTTTGTTCAGATTAAGAAAAGTTCATAAAACTTACTTGGCTATATGCAATGGGGAGCTAGAAAAAAACTCTGGTATATTAGAAGAACCATTAATTAGAATTGATAATGGGAAAAAAATCATTGAAAAAGCTAAGACAATTTTTAAAGTTATTGATAAAAATTCAAATTCTACTCTAGTTGAGATGAGACCAATTACTGGTAGAAAGCATCAGTTAAGAAAACAATTATTTAATATTGGACATTCAATTTACGGAGATAGGAAATATAGATCTTCAATTTCAACAAAAGGTATTAATAAAGATCTTATGCTTCATTCTTACCAGATAAAATTTATGATAAATACAAAAAAATATACCTATAGAGCATTATTGCCTGAATATTTTAAGAAATTACTGAAAACAAAAAGACTTAATTTTGTAGATTAGAAATAAAAATTTTAACTAAATTATCCTCTAATTTTTTGTAATTTTGATTTTTTATTTCTTTAAGATTTGTAATTCCTTTATCAGAAATACCGCAAGGAATTATAGCGTTATATTTTTGTAAATCATTATTTATATTGATTGAAAAACCATGGTAAGCTATCCACTTACTTACTCTTACACCAATTGCTGCAATTTTTTTAATTTCAAAATTTTTATAACACCAAATTCCTATATTTTTTTTATCTGCGAAAGTTTCAATATTATAAATTTTTAAAGTATCGATAATAGTTTTTTCTAATAAAGATATAAATTTTCTAATATCTTTACCTCTTTTTTTTAAGTCAATAACAAAATAACAAATTAGTTGACCTGGACCATGATAAGTAATTTTGCCTCCTCTATTAGTCTTTAAGATTTTAATTGATTTATCTAATATTTCTTTTTCTTTATAGCTAGTCCCAGCTGTATAAAGATCTTCGTGTTTTAATAACCATATCAAATCTTTATTTTTTTTTTGATCTATTTCTGCTAATCTTTTTTCCATAAAGCTTAAAGCATAGTCATATTTTACTGGCTTTTTGGACTTTTTAATTTCTATATTCATTTAAAAATTGTATTCTCTATATTATGTATTAAAAGTTCCGTCAGAATAATAGGTAAATTTATGACTTTAATAAAGAAAATCAAAGACAAAAAAGTCAATTTTGAATTTAATAAAGAATATATAAAAGTCGTAACTGACAAAATTTCTAATAATGATGCTTTATTTATAACGAATTCTTTTAAAGAAATGCATCCTGCTGATGCTGCAGATATTATTGAACATTTAAGTCAAAACGATAGGGAAAATTTAATTAAATTAAATAATTTTAGAATTGATCCAGAGGTTTTTATTGAATTAAATGAGTCTGTTCAATCAGAAATTACCAAATATTTGTCTTCTGATGCATTAGTAAGAATTCTTAAAAACTTAGAGTCTGATGATGCAATCGCTATTTTAGAAAATATCGAAGAAAAAGATAAAAATTCAATACTTGGTGCTTTACCCCCTAAAGATAGATTTGCTTTACTTGAAGGTCTAAGTTATCCAGAAGATAGTGCCGCAAGAATTATGCAAAGGGAATTTACTGCAATTCCTAGTAACTGGTCAGTAGGACAAACAATAGATTATTTGAGAGAAAATAAAGATCTCCCAGAGGAATTTTTGGAAATATATATTGTTGACGAAAATTTCAAACCAATTGGAACGGTTTCTTCTTCTAAAGTTCTTAGAACTGCTAGAGAAGCAAAAATGTCCTCAATTATGGAAGACTCTACTTTCTTAGTACCAGTTGACATGGACAGAGAAGAAGTAGGTAATTTATTTGAAAATTATAATTTAAATTCAGCATGTGTTGTAGATAAAAGTAATAAACTAGTTGGCATGATAACATCCGATGATGTTTTAACAGTTTTAAAAGAGGAGGCTGAAGAGGATGCCTTACGATTAGCTGGAGTAGGAGATGAAGAAATTACAGATGGTGTAATTACTAAAACAAAAAGAAGATTTAATTGGTTATTATTAAATCTTTTCACAGCTTTTTTAGCAACATATTGTATTAGTTTATTTGGTGCAACAATTGAACAAATGGTTGTTTTAGCTTTCTTAATGCCTATCGTAGCATCTATGGGTGGTAATGCAGGAATGCAAACATTAGCTGTTACAGTTCGCACACTTGCAACTAATGATTTGACAAAAAATAATTTTAATCAAAACATATTCAAAGAATTTAATATTGGTGTTTTAAATGGAATAATTTTTGCAATAATAAGTTCCATAATTGTTCAATTGTGGTTTCAAGATATTCAATTATCTCTCATAATTTCAATATCAATGATCTTAACAATGATAGTTGCAGGATTATTTGGAATTCTTGTTCCTGTGACTTTAAAAAAGATGAACATAGATCCTGCAATAGCATCTAGTGTGTTTGTTACGACTATTACAGATGTAATAGGTTTTGTGTCCTTTTTAGGTGTAGGAGCTTATTTTTTATAATTTAAAAATTATCAATTAATCTTACTCTGTTAATATAGAAAGCAAAAAATAACTTTGAATTCTTGATTTTACTTGAATTTTTAAAATTGTAAATATTTCTTAATTCCAAGTATTCAAATTTTACATTATACAATTTACTAAGTTCTTTACTTTTTTTTAATAAAGTTTTTTTAATATTTTTTGTTTTTATAAGTTTTTTTTTTAAAAAAAAAATTTCTTTAGATATTTTTCCTGCTTTAAATATTTCTGCTTCATTTAAAAGTATGCTTCGTGATGAAAACGCAAGTTTATTGTGATTTCTAATAGTTTTACATGAAATAATTTTTGAATTAAATTTTCTTTGAATATATTTTTTCACTAAATGAAGTTGTTGAAAATCTTTCTCACCCATATAAATTTTTTTTGGTTTTATTAATTTAGTTAAACGTTCCATTACATCAATAACACCTTCAAAATGACCCTTTCTGTATTTTGCACAAAGTATTTTATCTTTTTTTCTTAATTTGATTAAAGATTTTTTTTTATGATCATAAATATCTCTCTTTTTTGGCATAAATACGAAATCTACATTTAATTTCTTCAAAATAGATAAATCCTTTTTATTATTTCTTGGATATTTTTTGTAATCTTCTTTATTGTTAAACTGAGTTGGATTCACAAATATACTGACAACGGTTTTACTGCATTCTTTTAAAGATTTCTTAATTAACGAGATATGACCCTTATGTAAACTGCCCATGGTGGGTACGAAACCTAAGTTTGAAACATCATATAATGCCTCATTTAAATCATTTTTATTTAATAAAATTTTCATTTGTATAAAACAATTTAATAAGTAAAACATTTGAATGATTAAACAAGCAATTATTCCACTAGCAGGCTTGGGCACACGATTATTGCCTTTGACAAGTGTTTTTGCAAAAGAACTTTTGCCAATAAATGGTAAACCTGGGATAGAATATATTTTAGATGAGTGCATTGAAGCAGGCATTAAAGATATCATTTTTATAATATCAAATAAAAAAATAATGATTAAAAAATATTTTTTTAATGATAATTTTTATAAAAAAATAATTAAAAATAAAAAGAATGATAAACGTTTAAAACAAGTTTTTAAAAAAATTAAACAATACCAAAAAATGATAAAGTTTGTGTATCAAAATAAACCAGAAGGTACTGGTCATGCGGTTCTACAATGTAAAAAATACTTAAAAGGATCTCATTTTTTAATGTTACTAGCTGATGATTTGATTGTTAAAAAAAACTGCTCAAAAGAAATGATTGCATTGCATAAAAAAACAGGAGGATCAGTTATTGCCACTAAAAAAGTAAAAAGAAATAATGTTTCCAGATGGGGTATACTTGGATATATAAATAAAAATAAAAATTCATTTTTAATTAATGAAGTAATTGAAAAACCCAAAATTAGTGAGGCTCCGTCAAATTATGCCATAATTGGAAGATACATTTTGCCAAAAAAAATTCTTTCTGTTTTAAAAAAACAAGGTAAAGGGAAAGGTGGAGAAATCCATATTACAGATGCAATTAAAACCTTAATTAAAAAAAATGAAAAGTTTTATGGTAATATTTTTAGAGGAAAATATATTGACTGCGGTACACTCCAAGGTTTTATTAATTCTAGTATTACTATTTCTAAATACTTATAAAAAATTTATATGAAAATTTGCATGATAGGCACTGGTTATGTTGGTTTAGTGAGCGGCACTTGTTTTGCAGACCTAGGAAATAAAGTTTTTTGCGTAGATAAGGACAAAATAAAAATAAACAAATTAAAAAATGCTATTTCTCCAATATATGAACCCGGGTTAGATCATTTAATAAAAAATAACTTTAAATCAAAAAGATTGCATTTTACTGATGATTTAGAAAAAGCTATCAAAGAATCACAAATAATTTTTATTTGTGTTGGAACACCTACAAAAAAAGGGTCAAACCTAGTAGACCTTGCTCAAGTATACAGCGTAGCTAAATCTATAGCCAAATTTATAAAAAGTTATAAAATAATCGTAACTAAATCTACCGTACCAGTTACCACTGGTGATGAAATAGAAAAAATAATTGGTAGGAAAATCAAAAAATCTTTATTTGATGTTATATCTAATCCAGAATTTTTGAGAGAAGGTGAGGCAATAAGAGATTTTAAATATCCTGACAGAATTGTAATAGGCTCAAATAATAAAAAAATTTTTAAAAGGATGGAACTTTTGTATGAACCAATCATTAAAAAGGGAGCTAAGTTTTTGTGTACCACACGTAAAGGTGCTGAACTTATTAAGTATGCTTCTAATGCTTTTTTAGCTACTAAAATTACTTTTATTAATGAAATTGCAAATTTGTGTGAAACAGCCGATATAAACGTTGAAGATATTGCTGTTGGAATGGGATCAGATGCTAGAATTGGCAGCAGATTTTTAAGAGCAGGACCTGCATATGGCGGTTCTTGTTTTCCAAAAGATACCAAAGGTTTAGTTTCAATAGCTGATAAATTTAAAACAAATTTATCTATCGTGAAGTCCGTAATCAAATCAAATCATAACAGAAAAATTATGTTAACAAAAAAAGTAAGTAAAATAATGAAAAATAAAATTAAAAATAAAAAAATTACTGTATTGGGTGTAACATTTAAAGCTAATACAGATGATATGAGGGAGTCATCTAGTCTAGTATTAATACCTTATTTAATTAAAAAAGGTGGGGTCGTTAAATATCACGATCCATCTGGTCCAAAAAAGGAATTTAAAAATGTAAAAAATCTTTATTTTGAGAGTAATTTGAGCAAAGCTTGCTACAATGCAGACCTTATTATTATTAATACTGAGTGGGATGAATTTAAATCAATAGACTTTAAAAAACTTGTCAAAAAAAATAATTTTATAATTTTCGATATGAGAAATCTTTACAATCCGAGTGAACTAAAAAAAAGAAAAATAAAATATTTTTCAGTAGGTAGATAAAAATTAAATTTCAAATATTGCGTCAACCTCAACAGCTGCACCCTTAGGTAAAGATGAAACACTTATAGCAGCTCGGGTATGTTTACCGGTATTTTCAAAAACGGATGATATTAGATCTGAAGCACCATTAATTACTTGTGGTTGTTGAATAAAATCATCAGAAGAATTAACATAACCTGTTAATTTAATACAACTCTTAACTTTGTCTAAATCTCCATTACATATTTTATTCAATTGAGCTAATATATTAAGACCACAAACCTTAGCAGCATTAATTCCTTGCTCTAGGTTTAAATCTTTTCCTACCTTCCCAGCTATTAGTTTTCCATCATCTTGAAGAGAAATTTGCCCTGAGACAAAAATAAAATTTCCAGATATTTTACTTGCAGTGTACGAGCCAACAGGGTCTGGCGCTTTAGGAATTTTAATATCTAAGGAGTTTAATTTTTCTTTTATTTTCATTTATTCTTTTTTAAATTTTTTCCAAATTTCTACGCCTGTTTTTGGAGCTTTATCTCTTATATTTTTGTATTTTTCTGATATTTTTTTTCCAGTATTTTTGAATTTACTATCACTTTTTACAGTAAGCTCGCCTTGAGTTTTTTTAAAATCAGAAACGCATTTGTTATATTGCATTCTTTCAATCCATTTAGGGTATTTTTCTTTACATTCTTTTTCATTTGCAAATAAATTAATTGAAAATAAAAAATGTATTAGAGCAATTATTAAAACTTTTTTCATTTTACTTTTTCTTTTTTTTTCTCTTAGACTTATCATATTCTCTTCTTTTTTCTATCAAAATTATCGCTTCCTCCATTGACAATTCCGTCGGGTCTTTATCTTCTGGTATTGTAGCATTAATAGATTTATACTTTATATAGGGACCATATTGTCCTTTCATAATTCTCACAGGTTTTTTGTCTTCGGGATGTTCTCCTAAATTTTTTATCTCAGATGAGGACATTCGCCCTGGTTTAGCTTCTGAAATAAGTGTTATTGCTCTATTCAGCCCAATTGAAAACAATTCATCGACACTCTCAATTCTTGCAGATTTATTGGAGCATTTTAAATAAGGTCCAAATCTTCCTACATTGATGGTTATATCTTCATTTAATTCAGGGTGCTTACCAATTATTTTTGGTAATGAACAAAGATATTTTGCTTTATCTAAATCTATATTTTCAATAGGTAGTCCTTTTGGTATTGAAATATTTTTTAAATTTTCATTTTCCTTTTTCTTTTTAGTTTTTTTAACCTTATCATGATTTTCATCGCTTAACTCAATTTCAAATTGCAAATATGGACCAAATCTTCCATTTTTTAGGTAAATATCTTTCCCAAAATCATTTTTACCTATCAGCTTTGGTTCGGCCAAATTAATTTGTTGCGATGCTTTAGATTTTGACAATGGTCTAGTGAATTTACATTCTGGATAATTTGAACAACCAATAAAAGCACCACCTCTAAAGCTATTTTTGAGACTTAGCTGCCCAGTATTACAGAGCTTACATTTTCTATCAATTGCATCATTGTCATCCCTATCAAATACAAGGTCTCCTAAACTCTCATTCAATAAATCTAAAACTTCTCTTGTTCTTTTTTCTTTTACTTGTCCTACATTAGAATAGAAGTCTTTCCAAAAACCATCTAAAACCTTCACCCAATCAATTTTGCCACTTGTAATTTCATCTAATTGATTTTCCAAGTCAGCAGTAAAATTGTAATCAACATATTTAGCAAATAATTTTTCCAAAAAAGCAGACAGAAGCTTACCTCTGTCTGTTGGGTGAAATCTTTTATTTAACAACTCAACATAATTTCTCGTAGATAATACTGATATTATACTTGCGTAAGTAGAAGGTCGTCCTATACCTAATTCTTCCATTTTTTTTACCAAACTTGCTTCAGAATATCTTGGCGGAGGATCTGTAAAATGTTGATCATCTAACAACTCTTTAATTGAGACTTTGTCTCCTACTTTAACTTCTGGCAAAATATTTTTTAAATCCTCGTCTTTTTCTTCAAATTTATAAACTCTTAAATATCCATCAAATTTAATGGTAGAGCCGTTTGCTTTAAAACAAATTTTTTTATTTTCTGACTCTAAAGTAATACTTTTTCTATCAAACTCAGCTGGGTTCATTTGTGAAGAGATTGCTCTATTCCATATCAATTCATAAAGTTTTGACTGATCAGTACTCAAATATTTTTTCATATCAGATGGTTTTCTCGAAACATCAGTTGGTCTTATAGCTTCATGTGCTTCTTGAGCATTCTTCGCTTTTTTTCCAGCATAATTATTTGGACTCTCAGGTAAATATTTTTCTCCATGTTCTTCATTAATAAATTTTCTAAAATCTGAAATAGCTTCATTAGATATTTGTGTTCCATCTGTTCTCATATAGGTAATTAGACCTATAGTATCTCCCTCAATATCTATTCCCTGATAAAGTCTTTGGGCAATTTGCATTGTTCTTGATGCTCCAAAACCAAATTTTCCAGATGCAGTTTGTTGTAAAGTTGATGTGGTGAATGGTGCCATTGGATTTCTTCGATAAACTTTTGAAGATACATCAGTTATTTTATACGACTGATTTTTTATTTCATTCAAAGCCTTTTCCGAGTCTGATTTACTTCTAAACGAAAATTTTTCAATTTTATTACTATTGTAAATAGATAATTTAGATTTAATAAGTTTATCATCATAGTTAAAGTTACTTGATATTGTCCAAAATTCCTCTGGTTTAAAAAGTTCAATTTCATGTTCACGTTCAGTTATAAGTCTGAGAGCAACAGATTGAACTCTACCTGCAGATTTTGAGCCAGGAAGTTTAGTCCACAAAATTGGTGAAATATTAAAACCAACGAGATAGTCCAAAGCTCTTCTTGCCATGTACGCATTTACTAATAGGGACTCAATCTCTCTTGGATTGTTTATTCCATTTGTAACAGCTTTTTTTGTTATTTCATTAAACACAACCCTTTCAACTTTTTTTCCTTTTAATAATTTTTTACTTTCAAGAATTTCTCTAACATGCCATGCTATGGCTTCACCCTCTCTATCCGGATCAGTTGCTAATATAATCCTTTCAGAGTCAGCTGCAGCGTCTGTAATTTCTTTTACATATTTTTTTGAGAATGTGTCTAATTCCCATTCCATTTTAAAATTATTTTCAGGATCGACAGACCCATTTTTTGAAGGAAGATCTCTTACATGACCATAACTAGCCAAAACTTTATAATCTTTACCCAAATATTTATTAATGGTTTTCGCTTTTGCAGGACTTTCAACAATGACTAAATTCATTATAATTGAACTTACTGTCAAAAATAAACCTATTTGTCAAATCAAAGTATAATAAGTGTTGATTTTAAAGTTTAATTTTGTCTTCGGTTTTATTTTTTAATCTGACAATATTCTGTTTATGAGTGTATAAAATAATTACAAATGTAACGAATAAAAACGAATTTAGTTCAAAATTGTTTTGAAAAAAAGAAATTAAAAAAATTATTAGAGCTGATAGTATTGAGGATAAGGAAGAGTATTTTGTTGTAAAAGCTATAAGTATCCAAGAAATACAAAATAACAACCCAAGCTTAAATGATATGACCATTATAATTCCAAGATATGTTGCGATACCTTTCCCACCTTTGAATTTTAACCAAATAGGAAATATGTGACCAAGAAAGGCCATTAGACCTGATAAATAAATTAAATTTGGAAAATAATAATTTGTAATAATAATTGGGATCACACTCTTTGTAATATCAAATAATAAAGTTAAGGCAGCTACAAATTTGTTTCCTGTTCTAAGAACGTTTGTGGCACCAATATTTTGGGAGCCGAATTTTCTTATATCTTTGCCTAACAAAATTTTTGTAAGAATAAATCCAATTGGTATTGAGCCCGAAATATATGAATATAAAAATACTAAAAATACTTCAAATGTCACTGTAAATTAAAAACACTTTCCCCTTTAAGAAAAGTCATTAAAACTTTTCCTTGAAGCTTTCTATTTTCTATTGCAGAATTTTTTGATTTTGACTTTAATTTTGAAACATCTACTTTCCACGGTTTATCAAGATCAAAAATACACAAATCAGCATCAGATCCTTTTTTTAAAGTACCTTTATTTATTTTTAATATTTTTGCAGGATTAGAAGTTATTGACTCTATAATTTTATTTAATGGTAATGAACCATTATGATAAAGTTCAAGCGATAGAGAAAGAAGCGTTTCAACACCAATAGATCCTTCAGCTGCTTGCGCAAATGGAAGTCTTTTACTTTCTTCATCCTCAGGCTTATGATCAGACACAATTACATCTATGTGACCGTCTTTAACACCCTGAATTAAGGCTTGTCTATCTTCCTCTTTTCTCAAAGGTGGAGAAACTTTCATAAAGGTTTTAAAATCTCCTATATCATTTTCATTTAAAGAAAGATTATTTATTGAAACACCTGAAGAAAATTTTACTCCATTTTTTTTATATTTTTTAATTACATCTATTGATTTAGCCGAAGATAACTGTGAAATATGGTATCTGCATGGATACTCCTCAAGTAAAGACAAATCTCTTTCAATAATAATTTTTTCTGCAATATATGGAATTCCCTGTAAGCCGAGTCTAGTAGAAACTTCTCCTTCACTAATACACCTTCCTTTTGATAGTTCATAATCTTCTGGATGTTGCATGATAAGTACATCTAAATCAGATGCATAATTTAAAATTCTTGACATGATCTCTGGGTTTTGAATTGTTTTAATTGCATCAGTAAAACCAACTATACCTTTTTTAGACAACAAACCAAATTCTGTCATTAAATTACCTTCCATCTTTCTCGTCAATGTTGCAGAGGGATAAATATTTATACCAGCTTTGTCTCTTCCTCTTCTTAAAATAAAATCTACCATCGAAACATTATCAATTACTGGACTTGTATTTGGCATAGAAACTACCGATGTAACACCTCCAGATAAAGCAGCAGCACTTAGACTTCTGAAGTTTTCTTTATATTCGAAACCTGGTTCTCCAATAAATACTTTCATATCAACAATTCCTGGTATCAAAACTTTTCCTTTTAAATCTATTTTATTTACATTAGCAGGTATATTTTCTTTTTTTACATTCCTTCCTACAGCTTTAATTTTACCTTTTTCATCAATAATAATACCACCAATTTCATCAAGATTTTGTGATGGATCAATTATTCTTGAGTTTATGAAATATTTTTCTATCATTGTTTACAATATAATTTTAAGCAAGCCATCCTAACAGCAACACCTAACTCGACTTGTTCTTTTACTAAACTAACATTTATATCATCTGCAAGATTTGTATCAATTTCTACACCTCTATTCATTGGACCAGGATGCATAATCAAAGCATCATTTTTTGCAAGTTTTAATTTATCAAGAGTTAATCCAAAATATTCGTAATACTCTCTTTTTGAAGGTAAAAAAGATCCCTTCATTCTTTCGTTTTGTAATCTTAGCATCATTACAATATCGCAAGATTTTAAACCTTCTTTCATATTTGTAAATTGTTTAACACCCAATTTATCTATCGAACTTGGCATTAAAGTTTTTGGAGCTATCAAATTAACTTCAGCTCCAAGCATATTAAGTAAATAAATATTTGATCTTGCTACTCTAGAATGAAGTATATCTCCACAGATAGCAATTTTCAGACCTTCTATTCGTCCTTTCCTATTAATAATAGTAAGTGCATCAAGTAGTGCTTGAGTTGGGTGTTCTCTCAATCCATCGCCTGCATTTATAACTGCACAATTTACCTTCTGAGAAAGAAGATTCGGAGCCCCCGAGTCCTGATGTCTTACAACTATTATATCTGGATGCATAGCATTAAGAGACATAGCAGTATCTAATATTGTCTCACCTTTTTTGAGTGAAGAATTTCCAACATTCATTGTCATTACATCTGCACCCAATCTTTTACCAGCTAACTCAAATGAACTTTGTGTTCTTGTAGAGGGCTCAAAAAATAAGTTTATTTGAGTTTTTCCTCGTAATAAATCTAATTTTTTTGAAGCACTTCTGTTTAATTTAATGAAGTTTTTCGCTTCGTCTAAAATCAAATTGGCTTCTTGAATAGATAAGTTTTGAATACCTAACAGGTGTTTTTGGACTTTTTTAACAGCCGAAAATTTTTTAACTACCGCCATTAAAATTAACTCTATAATCGTTTTGGCCTATTATATCAAGTAATTTATCTTCTTAAATAATCAATTGCCCCCTGAAGTATAAAAGAAGCTGCATTTTGATCTAGTTTCTTAACTTTTTTTGATACATTTATGTCTAAATTACTTGATAAATTAAATGCACCTTCGCTTGATAATCTTTCATCCCACATACTGACAGGTATTGAAATATTATTTGATATATATTTGGCAAAATCCTTGGCAGATTGTGATGAAGGTCCACAAGATCCATCCATATTTATAGGGTTGCCAATAATGACTCCCCTTATATTGTTTTCCACAATTATTTCTATTATTTCTTTTATATAAAAAGAATTATTTTTTTTATTAATCGTTTTTAGAGGTGTAGAAACAAGTTTGTCTTCATCACAAATTGCCAAACCTATGCGATTTTTACCTGGATCAACACCTAGTAATCTTGATTTTTTTCCTATAGATTTCTTAAAATCTTCAATATCTAGCATGAATGTGTTATATTTTACTTCACTTTCTAATTAAACTAAAACATAGTTTATAAATGTCTATAGATAAAAACCAAGTTAAAAAAGTTGCAAAATTGTCAAGAATTTCTCTTGATGATAGTAAACTAGAGTTGTTATCAAAAGATTTATTTTCAATACTTAAATTTGTAGATCAACTTAATAAGTTAGATACCAAAAAAACAGATCCACTAAGTTCAGTCTTAGACAAAACTTTATCTTTTAGAATTGATAAAGTTGATGATGGGAAAATTAAAGATAAAATACTTAAAAATTCACCTGAAAAAAATGAGGATTTTTTTATTGTTCCGAAAGTGATCGAGTAAATATGTCAGATCTAAATAATATATCACTTAAAGAAATAGTAAATTTAATTAAATCAAAAAAAATCTCTTCTTTAGAAGTTACAAAACATTTTGTAAATAATATTAAGAAGGGAAAAAAATTGAATAGTTTTATTACAACCTGCTTTGATGAAAGTTTAAAAAATGCTAAAAACTTTGATCAAAAAAAAAGTTTTGATGGATTACTATCTGGTGTTCCTTTAGCAGTAAAAGATTTATTTTGTACAAAAAATATCAAAACAACAGCTGGAAGTAAAATATTAGAAAATTTTATCCCATCTTATGAGTCGACTGTAACTAACAATTTATGGTCTGAAGGAGCAATATTATTAGGCAAATTAAATTGTGATGAATTTGCTATGGGCTCATCTAATGAAACAAGTTATTTTGGAAATGTAATGAATCCTATTGCTAGAGATTTAGTTCCCGGTGGTTCATCAGGTGGATCTGCAAGTGCTTTAGCCGCTAATCTTACACCCGCAACAATAGGTACAGATACTGGAGGTTCAATTAGGCAACCAGCATCTTTTACTGGAACTGTTGGTTTGAAACCTACTTACGGGATTTGTTCTAGGTGGGGGATAGTTGCCTTTGCTTCATCACTAGATCAAGCAGGTCCAATGACAAAAAATGTTGAAGATTGTGCTTTGTTATTAGAGGCAATGTCAGGTTTTGATAAAAAAGATTCTACATCTATTAATAAAAAAAAAGAAACTTATTCAAAAAATTTAAATGAAAAAATCAAAGGACTTAAAATTGGAATACCAAAAGAGTATAGAGTTGATAATATGCCGATTGAAATTGATAATCTTTGGAAAAAAGGAATAGATATTCTTAAAAAATCTGGAGCAAAAGTAATTGATATCTCACTCCCGCATACTAAATATGCCTTACCAACATACTACATAGTGGCACCTGCAGAAGCATCATCAAATTTGGCTCGTTATGATGGTGTAAAATATGGTTACAGATCTAAAAAAGGAAAAAATC
>MDTD01194248.1_pt1 | contig 16320 bp, 18 predicted proteins | sample 811221 | NCBI WGS metagenome assembly MDTD01 (sample SAMN05326646, study PRJNA326480) | marine metagenome | isolation source: seawater | place: Pacific Ocean: South West | collected 2011 | reverse complement strand
TGCCGTTCGAACAGGAAGTGGGGAGCATCTTGGAGATTCCAGTTGAGGAGGTTACTCAAATAGCCATGATCCCGATTGCTTACACACTGGGAACAAAATTTAAGGCGGCAGCACGAAGACCGTTGCATGAAGTTATGCGGCTGAACAATTGGTAAGTCGTCAAATCTGCTGAGAGAGCACATGTCATCGTTTGAAATCGCGTCGAAGTGCTTGTTTTATGTAGCTGTTCCAAGATCGCATAATTCCGTTTTGCAATGGCTGCTGAAAACAATAATGCTTGGAACAAGCAAAGTTAACCCATTAGTTTTAGAGGCTGCCCGCTAGGGTGCTAACCAAACAGGTAAACCCAGGCCGGAAAGGAGCCAAAAGCCACTCAAGAAAATTAGAAACACAGCAATCATGAACGCTCTCATTTTTTTACCTCACCATCAATAGGAAACACTGGAAATTCAGTAATTCATTAGATGCTTAGCAGCCAACACCTATATTACGCATCATTTAAGCTAATATCTTACTAACAGCTTATTGACTTAAGAATAAATTTTAATAATGTTTCTATTTGTGCAATTCATATTACGTTTGCTTATGACGCTTTTGTGTCAACGGTTAAAACACTGACGTTCTCAGCATCTTCTGGTTGCAAGTTGATATCGATTCGATACAACCTTACCCACTATCAGTCCCAAGATAATATAAACTGGCGCGGTCAGCATTGCCAAGATTGACTCCCCCGTCAGTAAATTCACTGAGCCGTCGGATAACAATTGCTCCATACCTGTCTGATAAGGGATGACGTAGTATTTTATTAGGAGAGGAGGCATCAACAAGCCATACAATATCAAAAAGCCTGAGGCAAGCATTGTTGCCTTGGCTTTTTTTGGATCATGATCTTCATTCGGGGTTCTATGTAGATGCTTGCGGTAGTTAATTTCTCTCTCTGTCACCGTGCCTACTCTGGACAAGAGTATGATAGTTGTTACGCTCAAACCCGCACCCAGAATTGCTGGATTTAGGTAACTAGGTAACTGAATAAAGCCTAAATAATCAAAACCTGCTGGAATTACGTTTCCAAAAAAGCCTGCAATAATGCCCCAAAAGGCTGCTTTTGCTGTGATTGATTTGCTCCAGACACTCATGAACCCCACCGGCCCCCAACTAGAAGCGAAAACAGTGCCAATGAAAAGCATTAGCCAAAAGATATTCGGTGGGAAAATAACGCAGAGGAGAAGGACAACCACACCGGTTGCAAGCATAGCAAGCCTCGAGGAGCCTACGGTTAGTTCCTTTTTGCGTGAGAGCAAGTCATTGCTAACACTGAAGCCAACGAGAGAAAGAAAAGTCGATGCGGAAGATAGAGCTGCTGCCATAATGCCAGCTAGTAAAAGGGCGCCTAGGAAGTCTGGAACCAGATTTTTAGCTGCCCAAATTATTACAGTCTCAGCCGGTGATATCTCGGCGTTAGCCACATTAATCAATCCGCCAACGCCGTAGATTAGAATCTGCATCAGAGCGACTGCGAAGCAGGCGTATATGGCGGCCCGGATTACCACATGCTCGTCCCGTGCCATGAGATGCCGGCTGGCTTGCCAAGGCCCCACCGCATAAACAAAGCCCCATGACATATCCATGACGAGGCTCCAGATAAGATAATCAATGGGTGTTTCCCATTCGGTGCCGGATCCTATTGTTCCATGCCAACTTGCGATGTCATGTTTACTTTTAATGCGAGTTAAGTCCTCGACGGCCTGTGCGGTTCCTCCCATTCCCTCAACAACGTAGTAGACAAAAAAAACTGTTGCGGTGCAAAATAAAAGAAACATCAGTGTATCGGTTAAAATGACTCCTTTGGAGCCGGAGTACATCGTAAATACTGTATAACTCAACCAGGCCAGCACTATTGCTGCAAAATAATGTAATCCGGTTAACTCAGATAGGAGGATGGCTGCACCTTGAGTGACCACAACTAGGTACCCCCCGAGGCCAATAATTATGGTTAGCCCGGCAACCTGCTGAACTCTATGGCTATCAAATCGTTGCCCAAAAAAATCAGCGACGGTTGGCGCCTGGCTGCGCCGCAGAAACGTGCCAAAAAACAGTGCGCCATATACATATCCGATTACGGCAATGCCCGGCATTAATATATAGGGGCCCAATTGGCCATCATAAGTGAACCCTGCCTCGCCTAGGAAAATTGATGCGCTAAATACGCTTGCCACTAAAGTACCGACGATAAGAATTGTTGGGGCCTGACGGCCAGCAACAAAATAGTCGTCTAATTTTTTTACGCTTCTACCTGCATAGAGGCCGACTAAGATAAAAACAATTACGCTACATGTGATTGCGATCGAAAAAATATTCAAGCTAGTTCAGCCTTCGGGGCGAACACAAAATTTCTAATGTATGGGACTTTTCGTGTCGAGTAACCCATACCATCACTTTTAACCGCGAGCGGCAAACGCGCTTAATTGTTCTTTTGTGGCTGGTTTTTGATACTTGTCTTTCCAGCTGCTGTACGGCATTCCATACACCGCTTCTTGTGCCTGTTCAATATCGATATCTGCTCCTTGCTTTTCGGCCTCCGCCATGTACCACTTGCTAATACAGTTGCGGCAAAAACCTGCAAGGATCATAAGATCAATATTTTGAGCGTCTTTATTTTCATCAAGATGCGTTATGAGACGTCTGAAAACCGCTGCCTCTATATCTCTTAGCTTTTCAGGTTCCAACATATGTGATCCTCTGAATTTAAGCACTAGTTCAAGTGTGTGGGTTGATCAAAAATTCTATCGGGTAAAAATTTGATGGGTATAACCCTCTGGAATCGGGGGATGCTGCGGATTAGCGGACCGTTCGTGGCGGATCTCTCGAAACTGCATCGCGTTACTAGGTTTGAATAAAACGAGATTCCCATCCTCAAAGGATTTTATATAGTACTCGTCAATAATGGAACCACCCCAAGCAGATTGCGTTTTTTCTGTAATCAAAATGAAACCATGCTCGATCATGATCGATTCGGAAAAGCGTTCTCTCCGGAATTCCTTATTGTGGTGATATAGGATCAACTGGTCTACCGTGGCCGTGTGGTTTTCTCGTTCGATGATCTCAGACCAGTCCGTATGAAATTCATCGTATTGCACATATGTCTGAAAACGGCCGTCTAGCTGTTCTGACGAAATAAGTGGGGCTCTGAAAAAGGTCTTATTTTCTTTCTCGAAAACTCCTGCAACAGTCAGTGAAAGTAGATTGTCCTTAAGTATTATAGAGCTACTTTTCCCGTCTAAAATCATATACTTGTTTATGCTACTTGGGATGATGTTAAAGGAGCGTCTCGGGTGAGAGCGCAAAATTGAGCTAAAAGTGATAGTTTTGCCAAAAACGTGTGCATGAGATTCACCAGTGGATTCAATCCAGAAGCCTTGAAGAATCTTATCTGTTGTGTCTTTAGGCACTCCACATGATGTCAAGACGGCTGAAGCTAATAAAGGAATGAAGAATTTGATAGATCTCAACGCGTCCAATTCGGTTCACTGATTTTGATGAAAGACTTTGCTGACTACTACGTTGGCTGTAAAACGTCTCAAGTGTATGGGCTGAACGACCGACAGCGCGCAGGTAACTTGCGAAATGTTTGCCATCCGCGCGCAATGGTAATTGCGCAATCTCATGGATCCAGCGCTTTCAAACACGCCATACTTGTTGCGCCAAGTGGATCGCTCAAAGTTATTGAGGCCTCACTTTTTGAGCATGCTCTTTCGCGGCGGTCGCGGCGGTGATACCGGAGATCGTCATGAAACAGCCTTACGGCGCGCCGTCTCGTCCTGCGCATAAGCTTCTGCATATAACTATCCTTTTCGTCAGTAGCTGATTTAGTGCACCGTGGATCCTAAGGTATCTAGATCGACTGGTAAATATACCGATTCTATGTCGACTTTAACCTCCTGTCTCTTTTCGAGCCATTGTTTCCTAACCTCGATTGCATCTTGCATGCTTGGCGCAAAGCCAACTTGACCAGCAGTATGATCAGTGAGCTTGTATAATCGCATTAAGAATGATGCACTTGTTATGCCGTTTTGAGTTACGGACCATTCCGGAATCAAGAATTTGTTGACCATCTATCACCCCCGCTTATGTCAGTTAATGAGCTTTCAGCGCCTGCTATCAAATAACCGCTTTTAAGCGTTTACGCGACTCCTCCTCAAACCAGACGAATATCATTAATGCATATTGATTATCTGTGATATGATAAATTATTATAGTAATATAGATTATAAGCCTAGTTTCGGCTTTTATAACCAATTTTTGCCGTCCTAGCCTATCTAGTAAAACCTTTTGGTACCATCGTTCGATTAATTAACGGCCCTAGCTTATGACAAACAATTCTATTTTTATCTTTAAGAGGTATTCTCGTGAGTAATGAAAAGAATCTTTTAGGAGAGCCATTAGAGGAATGTTGTAGCAATCCTATTACTGGTTTTTTTCGAGACGGGTTTTGCAGATCAAGCAAATATGATGCTGGTTCTCACACGGTATGTGCTCAAATAAGTACTGAGTTTCTCCTTTTTTCGAAACATCAGGGCAATGACCTATCTACACCTCGTCCTGAATATCAGTTTCCGGGCCTAGTCCAGGGAGATTCTTGGTGTCTTTGCGCATCGAGGTGGCTGGAGGCATTCGAAGCTGGTTGTGCCCCTAAGATATTTTCTCGCAAAACCAATATCAAAGCTCTGGATATCATCCCACTGCCTGAGCTTCGAAAATACGCGATTGATCTGAGTTGACTTTCGGGCTCAAAGCTTCCTCTCTAGGCCACTGCTTATTGTTATTTTAATTTTGCAACTGAAACACTATCAACGTTTTTCATGCCGCGCTAATTTAAGCTGTTATTTGTCTGAGTTGTTCAAATATTTTATAACGGATTTTTTCTCAGTTAGGTTGATGACTGCAGTGAAAAAAGGACAGGTAAGTGAACAAGTTCTCATTCTCCTACTAAATCAGCTTGGTCAACATATCTGACAGGCCAAACGCGAAGCTTATTTAGGCGCATACGCGTTGGATCAAATAAAAATTTCACAAGGATATGGTAAGTGTCAATATCCATAGGTTTACCCTCCATCCGACGGCATGGCGCATTAGCATCTAAGGTGCTTGCTGCTGGTGCATAACCAAATTCGCGCAATTCGAGCATGCTTGTTGGTTTGGCTAAATAACGCCAGTTGTCAACAAGGTGGAACTGAGAAGAGTCACCATCGCATGAAGAACCCTCCTCAATTACGATGGCTGATGGCCATGGCCAGACCTTGAACTGATAATTAGCTAATGCTTGTCGTAATCGTTCGTTATAAACCGAGACAGCTTCTGAATTTTGACACGCGCCAAAACACCTTTTCAGTTGGGCTCGGAAACAGGGCCGGTCGCCTCGATGGTTCTGCGAGGTCTCAAGCCCAAGAAACTTATGACACAGGTAATATTCATTCGCTAGTTTCTCCAGTATTTTCTTTGCCTGTCTGGAGGACCTGAACAGGCCGAAAGCTGGCGCTCCGGTTTGTTCCGTGATCTTTTCTATACTCACGCTGTTATATTCGGATCGCGTGCCCTCAATTTTGAATTGAAAAAGGTGCTGGGTCCTTTTTAAACGTCTATTATAAATTGGGTTCATCGACTTGATATGCTCACTTTCAAGCAATTGGGCACTGAAGTCAGAGTTTGTCCTCTCAAAATCTATGCTGGCCATTCGCAGATTAATGCGATGATCCTTGGGATTACGAAAATCTTGCGCAAAGTGACTCATAACTCGATTTCTAATATTCACGCTTTTGCCGACGTAAAGTAGAGTATCCGCGGCGTCCCGAAAATAATAGACTCCAGAACTTTTTGGCAGCTTCTCTATTTCGTCAATAGGCAACAGTGCAGGAAGGGAGGGTTTTTTAAGAATGCTCTCACATGCCGCAGAGATTTCGCCGTTATCGAAAAGAACTGACGATTTTAAAAAGAAGTGATAGATGGCCATCGCGTCATCAAGTGCCCGATGTCGTTTTTCGACGGTTAATTGGAATCGATTGATAATTTGGCTTAGGCCATGTCGGGAAAATTGAGGATACAGTAAGCGACTGAATCTTACGGAGCATAGGGTTTTTGCAACGAAACGATGCCCGATTCTCTCAAATTCATTTTTCAAGAAACCGTAATCAAACCTCGCATTGTGAGCTACGAATATACGCCCCTTTAAAAGGTTCATCAGTTTTTTGGCTATGTCGGCGAATTTGGGCGCGCCTTGTAACATTTCAGGTGCGATTCCAGTGAGAGATGAGATGTTACTGGGTAAGTTTGCTTCAGGATCCACAAGAGATTGCCAACGATCTATAATGCTGCCTCTCTCGACTACCACCAAGCCGATTTCTATGATTCTGTGTCGGGTAGCATTTCCGCCGGTGGTTTCGCAATCTACGAGTACCATACTTTCAGGAAACTCATCGGATAGTTGCGTAGTATTACGATCTAAAAAATTGATTTGCATTTGCTGGGGCCCGTTTTATTTCGTTAATGAAGCATAAAAATTCCAGCGGATCCGCACTTTGTTCCGATCATGCAGTAATTCGAAAATTACTCGGTTTTTTTTCCCACACTGGCAATATCGATCTTGCAGGACGGTTTGCTATTAGTAAATAATTTTGAGATCCACCCTCGATTGAGAGCAAATGCTCTGTAGGCGCAGTCACTTATGCTCTTAATGACAGGCCACCGAAGCCAAGCTACCCAGCGGCCTTTTCCAACAAGTGTCCAGGCCAGACATGTGACATCCAATCCTTGAATCAGTTCGCCTGAGGCCAATTGGCCATGCAATACTCTGCTCGCAGTCTCTTTATCGATCGATGGGAAACGAACTTCAAAAGTGGTGTCATGGATATCCTCGAACGAGATCGAGGCGTTCTCATCGAGTCGTTTTAAATGCCTTACCTCGGAGTCACAAAGGCCACAGAGACCATCAAAAAAAAATGTTAGTTGGGTAGTTTTGTCGCGGACTGCCATTTGTAAATTCCAAAATGCTAATAACGGGCGCAATTCTCTAAAAAAACAAATGAAGACTAAAAATCAACATGCTTTCGGCGAAAACGTAATCTTTCCACAGCATATGCTTTGCCTTGCATTACCGAGTAACTGAAAGACAACGTGTGCCTTTCAAGCCACTTGCGATGCCTGTTAGGCTTTGTTATAAGTTACATTATTATTACGGCAAAAAACCCATTTTCGATGAACATTATTGAAAATGCAGTTCAATTTGGGGTTGCAAGCCCTCAGGCATGGAATTAAAAACCCAAGGCATAAACTTCAAATGGGTATTTTTCTCTTTCTCTGCGATGATAAAATTGCTTACCAAAGTGTCCAATTCAGTTCAGGTATTTTTGGGTGAACAAAACTTGGTTCTGCATAGGCGGAATGCTTCGGTTGGTCTAATTTCAGTCGAAAGATAGGCTTAAAGCACTTAGATGTATGGAGGGCTGTTGGGGTATGAAAAATTCACAAATCGTGATCGACTCTCTACCAGAGGATAAATTGAGTCAAGATCATTTCCGGCAGATCAACGTGCCATTGCCAGATGTCGAGTCCGGACAGGTTTTAATTAAGACAGCTGCTATTTCGATAGTGGCCGGAGCGCGAGCTGGTTTGCAAGGCAGTGCTAATTACACAACGGGTCCTGCCGTCGGGAAGGTAATGGGGGGTGCTGGCGTTGGCGAGGTGGTATCGAGCAACGATGAAAAATTTCCAGAGGGTGTTTGGGTGCTCGGTGCAACTGGCTGGCAATCCTACTCCGCGCTGTCAACCGACTCTCTCACCCGAATCCCATCGGATCGGGATCCGATAGATTATCTTGGACCCTTAGGCGCTAATGGAATGGCGGCTTATTTCGGCTTGCTTAAGGTGGGTCGAGCATCGAGAGGAGATACCGTTATGGTGTCTGCTGCTGCCGGTTCAGTAGGACATTTTGTCGGACAAATGGCTAAGATTGCCGGCTGTCGTGTCGTTGGGGTTTGCGGAAATGATTTGAAGTGTGCGAGGTTAACTGACGAGTTGGGCTTTGATGTTGCTGTTAACTACAAAAACCATAGTTTCAGAAAAGATCTAAAGTGCGCAACTCCCGAGGGGGTCGATCTTTACTTCGACAATACGGGCGGACCCATTTTGACATCAGCATTATTTCGAATGAATGTCGGTGGGCGAATTGCTTGTTGTGGGGTTGTTTCTCAGTATGACACATCCTCACCGAATGCAGGCCCTAAGGGGATCCCGGGGTTGTTAGTGAATAAGAGAATCAATATGCAGGGTTTTTTATTTTTTGACTATTCAAACGAGTATGAGCCGGCTCGCGAAGAAATTAGCAGATGGCTAAATTCAGGTGACTTGAATAGTGTGAATGATGAATTCAGGGGACTTGAATCTGCCCCAGAAGCATTCGTCAACCTTCTTTCAGGCGGCAACTTTGGGAATCGCATAGTCCGGTTGCCTTGAGAAGTTCAGGAGTATTTTTTTGGTCAACGGAAATGCCCCATAGATGGCATACTGCTTACGCCATTTTTCAGCGGATTTAAGTTGGCAAATAAGAGAGCTGACATAAGTGTTATACGGAAAAGCCGCGGATAGATTGCGGTGGCATAGCTCAGAAAATTAAATGTTTTATCGAAAACTAGGGGGGGAGATTTCGAGCTGTATAACATGTCCAGTTTAGCTCATATCATAATACCACCTCTTTTCTGGCGTTGCTCTCCGCTTTTGGAGGCGTAACTGATTGAAAAAGCCGTAAGGTGGGTCGATTGATCCTGCCTTTAGTTTAGTCGCCTGCAATCGTAATTCGCTGATTTGTGATGTAACGACCATCCTCGGAACACAGGTGTGCCACTGATGCTGCGATATCCTCTGGAGTGCATACGAAACCAAATGGCATATCTTCATCCAGCTTGCGAATATCTGATGGCCCGCCGACTGCCGCTACAACTTTTCGACCCATATCGGTGTCGACTAAGCCTGGTGCTACAATATTGACTCTCATTCCATGAACTCTTTCTTCTCTAGCCATTGTGTGTGCCATAGTTTCAAGAGCCGCCTTACTCACCGAGTAGACACCAGAGCCTGGCTTTAGCGTTTGCAACGCAGTGGAAGACAGCACAACTATATCGCTTCTTTTAGCTTTGCGCAGGTGCGGAACCAAGCTCCTGCAAAGATAGATCGGTCCCCAAAGATTGACATCTAGTATGGTATCCCACTGTTCATTTGTCGCATCGGCAATGGCTGGCCTATTAATCGCAGTCGATCCAATTGCGGCATTGCATATGAGGGCGTCAATCTGTCCAAAATCCTTGATAGCCGCGTCAATCATCCTTACACATTCCTTCTCATCAGCAATATTCGCTCTATAAACGAAAGATTTAACGCCAAGATTATTAATTTGATTAGATACTTCCTTTGCGGCACATTCATTGCGAGCGTAGTTTATTGCCACGTTGGCGCCCTCTGCCGCAAATCGCTGGGCGATGGCGCTTCCGATTCCCCTGCTAGCGCCAGTTATGAGTGCAGTTCGTCCTGAGAGTTTGCCCATTAGTGATTTCCATTAAATTTCAAGTGTGTTTATACCACTAGATAATCAGCGCTAAAAGGCTTTGCTATGGATTTAGGTAAGAAGATTTTTTACTATACAGATAAGTTTCGATTCTAAGTACTTGGATCAAACAACTTCCTCTGAGTTCGGACCCTTATGACTAAGTAACATTTCTTTCTGATCTGGTATGGAAATCTGCCTTGCTTCACAGTGCTGTCGGATCATTACTTCGATCATATTAGCTACACTCCGATGCTCTTTGTCAGCAGCGATCTTGAGTGCCTCCTTCAACAGAGGATTTATCCGTAAATTTAATGTTGTAGTCTTAGTTGCTACCATGAACCGATAATATGTTGCAAATGTACCGCGTTTGTATCATATTGCGCTACCTGTAGGCAAATATTTAGTTTAATGTATGAACGAAAAAATCCTCAGAGCTCTAGTTGAAGCTGGTGCAATCAAGAAGATTAAAATCATAGCTGAAGGCTCTATAATCTTTGTAGAGGCATACACTGGCATTGAAGCTAAAACAGCAGAAACCATGAAAGGAAAACTGAAGACATGGAGCACCCTTGACGCTGCTGCAAAGTGGGTAAGGGCGCTTGGTATTGGGCGTCTTTATGTCGATTTAACCAAATGGCAGCCTGAACAAAAAAAGCTCGATATCTGAATGACGTTATGAAATTACCCAAGGAATTCACCTTTGTGGTCCACTTAGTTTGCGTGCATGCCAATCCCCGCATGCATCCTGAATTGTCTACTCGATACGCGATGTGCTTGGCAAGATGAAACAGCTGCTCATGTTAATACTCGTGATTTTTTTCGGTTTTAGCATGTTAGTGGTTAGCAGGCCTGATATGAGTGAGGTTGGTATTCCTTTTGCACAACCGGCTCATGCGAACGCTTCCTTGACCGCTAGATGGCTGGGTGTTGCAACGTTGCTGTTCGATGATGGCGAGACACAAATAATGACTGATGGTTTTATTTCTCGTCCGTCGTTATTTGATCTCGTGCTAGAGCGTCCGATCGCTCCTAATCTTTCGGCCATCAAGAGCGCAATCGACACCCATGATATTAAGCGCCTAGCCGCTGTAATGCCGCTCCATTCTCACTATGATCATGCTCTTGATAGTGCTGATCTTGCGCGATTTACTGGAGCAGATGTTCTTGGCTCACCATCGACCGCCAATATTGCTCATAGCTCAACTATCGATCCAGCAAGCATTAAAATAATAAAAATGGGTGAGTTGTATTCCTATGGAAAGTTTGAAATTACTTTTTTTGAGTCGAGGCATGCCCCATTGGGTAGCAATACAAAAATAAGTGGGGAGGTTAGGGCACCTTTTCAGATACCCGCACCCTACACCGCTTGGAAACAAGGTTCTTGCTACTCGATACACATTAAACACCCTGATGGTTCGATTTTAGTGCAGGGTAGTGCCGGCTTCATTCCTGGCCAACTCGATGGGTTGCAAGCTGATGTTGTTTTTTTAGGTGTCGGTGGCTTTGCCCAGCTAGATTCAGCCTATATTTTCGATTATGTCGGAGAGACAGTGCATGCTGTTCAAGCGCGTCGGACATATATCATTCACCATGATGATTTTTTTGCGCCTTTTGGAACGGTAGAGCAGAGTAAGCTGTTCCCTTCTTTTGATGAAACAAGCGCATTTAATTTGCTACAAATGGTCATGCCTGCTAAGTTGATGCAACCGTCTTTTGGCATTTTCATAGCCATTGACGAGTAACAATTTTCTGAACAGTTTTTTGATGTAATTAACAGAAGGAAAAAAGCGATGCACTATGCCGATATTAGAGACGCCATCGAGGGGCGAGGCTTGCGAATTGTAATCGTCAAACAGCTGCCAAGCCCCTGGGGGGTAGCGGCGAAGGCTATGATGGAGTTCAAAGGGCTTAAATTTGTGGTAGCCCATCAAATACCCATGGGCGAGAATCGCGAATTACTTGAATGGGCTGGTGTCAATTCTGCGCCGGTTGTTGCATGGAAGGATGAGCCGCCCTTGAACCGCTGGAATGATATTCTTTTTCTTCTAGAAAGACTTGAGCCTCGGCGCCCACTCATTCCAGAGGTGCCAGCAGAAAGAATTCTGACCCTTGGACTGAGCCATGAAATCTGCGGTGAGCTTGGTTTCGGGTGGAATAGGCGGCTTGATTTTGCGCGACCAAAGGATGGAGAAGATGTCTCTCCGTTGGGAAAGAAATGGGGATATCGAGTCTCTGATGCGGAGATGGCAGATGCACGGGTCGTCGCATTCATGCGGCAACTTGCAGACATATTGATTGCTCAACGCGAAATTGGAAGTCGTTTCATTGTAGGCAATGCGATAACAGCTGCTGATTTTTATTGGGCCGCGTTCAGTAACCTCGTCTCAATTCAACCTCATTCCCAATGTCCAATGATTCCTGAGGCTAGGCCGATATTCGAGAACACGCCTGAAGAAATAACTTCAGCCATCGATCCTATCCTAATTGAGCATAGAGACTTCATAATGCAAAGCTACTTCAAACTCCCTCTTGAACTATAAGCGATGACGAACAAGATGGGATCACAGCCTTTTCATTTTTGTTTGACAGTGAATGAACTTAAGCGGAATGAAGTGCATGATTCCCGGTGCCGAGAATGTCGAATGGTTCGCCCAATTACCCTGCTGATTTTTGTAGTATCGGTTGCCAGCTAGTTGTTGATTTTATATTGTGTAAGCTTTAGGTAGACGTAATGAGATTAATACCTATGCGTTATTTATTTTTTATAGCTTCAGCGCTGCTAGTCATTTTAGTTGGTTGTGAGCCAAAGGAAAAAAAAGAGGAAGACTTAGCGATCCGATCGCATGCTAACCTCACTAAGGGATTGGCTTTTTTGGAGAGAAACGCCAGCCGACCAGATGTAGCCGCCACTGCTAGCGGCCTTCAATATCGAATAATTAAAGTAGGGGACGGACCCATCCCTTCAGACGATAGCACCGTTGAGGTTCACTACGTAGGACGTTTTTTGGACGGACGACAATTTGATAGTTCAATCAAGCGGGGTATACCCGCGCAGTTTGGTGTCAGGCAAGTAATAACTGGATGGAGAGAAGCGCTAAAGATGATGCCAGAAGGCTCTAAATGGGAACTTTTTATACCAGCAAATTTAGCCTATGGATCGGGGGGACAGGGACCCATTGGCCCTAACGCGACACTAGTCTTTGAGGTGGAATTGTTAAATGCAAACATTCATTGATTGCTGGAGGCCAGACATGTCCAATGACGAAAAATTGACTTTGATTAGGGTTGAGCAGCTTGAGGCTTAGGTTTTATGAGCGGTCGCCGGGTCATCAGCATCTTTCAGATTCTGACCGATATCTGCTAAAGAGCCCAGTTGCATCTAAAAAGTTGGTCATTATTGGTACGGGTACCATCGGTCAAGAACACATGTATGTTGCTTCTTTGCTCGGAAGAATGATGGTGCATGGAATCTACGATACCGAGCTCGAAAGCATGGACGCTGCGGAAGCATATTTTAGAGTTTATAGCGCACAATCGCTTGTGCGTTATTCAGGGCTGGAGGCAGCTTGTAATGACCCCGACGCTGATGCCTTAATTATCTGCACTCCGAATTATACCCACTTCGAGGTCCTCGAGGTTGCGATGCAGTCTGGGAAGCCGATTTTGCTGGAGAAGCCGATGGCCACTACATTGAGCGATGCGGCAGCAATTGTTGAGGCAAGCGAGTCTTACAGTTCCTTCATTCAAGTTGGCCTTCAGTATCGTTACAAGGCACAGTACGTAGAAGCCTTTCATGAGGCCAAAACACGCTTATCATTAGGGGAAATTAAAACGATCAGCATTAGCGAGTATCGGCCGCCGTTTCTTGATAAAGTTAAACAGTGGAACAAATTCAATGAGAAAAGTGGGGGCACTCTTGTCGAAAAATGTTGTCACTATTTCGATTTGATCAATCTTTTAGCAGAATCGACTCCCATCAGGGTTTACGCCTCAGGAGGTCAGTCGGTAAACTTTCTGGATTTTAAATATGAGGGCTTGCCGGCAGATATAGATGACCACGCATTTGTTATTATTGACTATAAAAACGGGCTCAGAGCTAACTTTTCTTTGAATATGTTTTGTCATGAATTTACAGAAGAATTGGTTTTGGTAGGCGATAAAGGATCACTTAGGGCTACTGAGACAACCAATCCCAATGATACAACCCCTTCGCAAGCGACTGTTGTTATAGGGCAAGGTGACCCTTGTGGATCTAGGCGGATTGATGTGGCTTACGCGTCAGATATTCAGAGAAGCGGACATCATGGAGCCACTTTCTTCGAACATCTCGCTTTTTTTGATCAGCTCAGGGGTAAACGTGTGCAGTCAGCCACACCTTTGCAGGGCCTTTGGTCGATGATAGTCGCCAGCGCAGCACAAACTTCTATCCTGACCCGGCAGGTTGTGGATATCCCAAATTTCATGTCTGACAATAATTTATCGAATTATTTGGAATGAAATGGATTTGTGATGATGCAAGTAGTTAATGTAGCAGGAGAAAAGATGCCCGCCGTAGGTCTAGGTTTATGGAAGTTGGGGCATGCTGAGACAGCCGAAAGCGTCTACAACGCCATAAAAATTGGCTATCGACACATAGATAGTGCGGCCGATTATGGCAACGAGCACAAAGTTGGTGAAGGAATAGCCCGTGCAATTGGTGATGGTCTTTGTGGCAGAGAGGATCTATGGATCACGTCTAAATTATGGAACACATTTCACAGGAGAGAACACGTAAAACCAGCTTGTAAAAAGTCTTTGTCCGATCTTGGACTCGATTATTTGGATTTGTACCTTATTCATTTTCCAATTGCTTTAAAGTATGTTGATTTTAGTGTTCGTTATCCGCCCGAATGGCTGCATCCGGATGGTGAATCGTTACCGATTATGAAAACTGATGCGGTACCTCTGAGCGAGACCTGGGGCGCAATGGAATCTTTGGTTGAACTCAAATTGGTCAGACATATCGGCGTGTGCAATTATAGTTCTGCCCTTCTGCATGATCTTATGAGTTACGCAAAGACTCCACCAGCCATGTTGCAGATAGAGTCACATCCTTACCTAACGCAAGAGTCTCTCATTCGCACAGCACGATCCTATGGCATGTCTGTAACGGCTTTTTCTCCGTTAGGCTCCCTTTCATATGAGGCTTTGGAAATGGCGAAACCGGAGGATTCTGTGTTAATGGAATCAGTCGTTATTAACGCTGCTCAGAGGGCAGGAGTAACCCCTGCTCAGGTGATATTGCGCTGGGGAATTCAAAGAGGGGTTGCCGTAATACCCAAGAGTTCTAAATCAGAGCGACTGCGCGAAAATTTCTCGATTGCTGGATTCAGTCTAGACCAAGGAGAGATGAATGCCATATCAGCGCTAAATAAGAACCGCCGTTTTAATGACCCAGGCAAATTTTGTGAGGCGGCTTTTGGAACGTTTCACTCGATTTATGACTGAAGAAAACAGCGCAACAATGGACTAAGAATACGATGCGGAAGATCAACATTGATCGTCAACAAAACTATCAAGATGTCCCCTTCCCGATCGTTTATGCGTTGGAGAGCAAAGCTGAAATATTTGCTTTGGAGGACTGGATCGGGCGACACAAGCCGGAGATGGAAGCCGAGCTGCATTCCAGTGGAGCTATTTTGTTTAGAGGGTTGAGCATTGTAAATGATCAAGATTTTGACAGATTTATTAGAGCATTTTGCTGGCCGAGCTTTACTTACAATGAATCACTTTCCAACGCCGTCAGACGCAATCTTACCGAACTGGTATTTACTGCTAACGAAGCCCCGTCATCGTTGTCAATTTTTCTCCATCATGAGATGGCACAAACGCCCATTTATCCTTCGAAATTATTTTTTTTCTGTGAACGGGCATCCGATGTTGGGGGTGCTACCCCGGTCTGTCGCTCGGATATACTGTTATTACACCTGCAACGAGAGCTTCCCAAATTCATAGAATCCTGCGAGGAAAAAGGTGTTCGCTACTCTCAGATTATGCCGTCAGATAACAACTTGTTATCGGGTCAAGGCCGCAGTTGGCGAAACACGTTGAGCGTTAATAATACTGAAGATGCTGAATCGAAACTCAAAAAATTGAATTATACATGGCATTGGGAGTCTGATGGGGCTCTCAGCATTACTACGCCTGTATTGCCGGCAATAAAGGTTCTAACGGATGGTCGCAAAGTATTCTTCAATCAGCTGATAGCTGCATACAGAGGTTGGAAGCACAGCACAGCTGTCGCCGGAAAGTCTATATGCTTCGGTGATCACTCGATTATTAGCGACGATGATATGACAATTGTATCGAGGATTGCGGATGATTTGACTTTCAATATTTCATGGCAAGCGGGTGACGTTGCATTACTGGATAACTTGCTTGTGATGCATGGTCGGCATCCATTTGACGGCAAACGCAGCGTCCTTGCCTCATTGGTTGCTTGAAAAGAAGCGTCTGTGAATACTTTTTCAGATGTGAAATTCACGCACAAGTTAAAAATGGACTGTTAAAGCCAAGTATCAGCGAAGAACTGTTCAACTTGCTGTGATAGCTTAGATTTTACAGGGTGCTGAACTTTTAAATCGCCTAATGCATTATTTGAATTGAATATGATTCCCATTAGGGCAAGAAATGAAAGCGGGAGTTCAGATGACTAATAAAGCCTCACCAAGCAAGCGTTACCGATCCCT
>MDTD01130984.1_pt1 | contig 16321 bp, 16 predicted proteins | sample 811221 | NCBI WGS metagenome assembly MDTD01 (sample SAMN05326646, study PRJNA326480) | marine metagenome | isolation source: seawater | place: Pacific Ocean: South West | collected 2011 | reverse complement strand
CCTAACGCCTATGGAGCAAAGAACTAGATCGGCATCAATCTTAGAGCCATTGACTAGCGTTACAGTAACACCTTCGCCCTTTTTGTCGATTCGTTCGACCGTAGTATTAAAGTGGTAGCGAACGCCAGCTTCCTCTAGTTTGCCCTGAACGGTGACTGATGCTTCGTTAGGCAAAAGATTTCCTAGTACTGTCCCCATGGCTTCCACGACGTCAACTTCATACCCTGACAGAATCATGTCATTAGCATATTCGCTGCCTACCAGCCCCGCTCCAATAATCAATATTTTCCTCTTGCCATCCATAGCATTTCTAAAATTTCGATAGTCGATTAGGTTGTTCACGCTATACATTTTATGACTTGCATTACCCTCAACAGCTATCTCGATATTGGATGCGCCGGTAGCGAAAACAAGTTTTGAAAAATCTATCTTTCGTTCACCAATGTCTATAGTTTTCGCTGCAACGTCTATTGAGAGAACTTCGGTATCAGTCAGAATCTCAGCGTTAAGATTTGTTGCCATTGTTTCTGCGCTGGCTGTCACAAGATCATCTGGTGATTTGTTGTTTGCATATCCCGTTGATAGGTTGGGTTTATAATAGAATTGCCCATCGTCTGCGGTAAGAAGCATAAGTGGAGATGAGGTATCGTGCGTCCTATATTCGCGCGCTAGATTGTAGCCCGCAAGTCCGGTTCCGATTATAACGATTGGCTTGCAGTCTTCAGCGTCGACCCGCTGGCTTTGTTCCAATGGGGCGGTGGAGACTTCAACCATTTCGAAATCTTCTTTCCCAACGCCACAATCTGGGCATTCCCAGTCTTCTGGCACATCTTCCCAGCGAGTCCCAGGGGGGATATTGTCTTCCGGCCAACCTTTTGATTCATCGTACAAAAGGCCACAAACTAGGCACTCCCAAATTTTAAAAGCGGTGGTTTGTTTTTTCTCTGAAGGTTTAACTTGACTGACCATATTCATGTCGTCAGAACTGACAGTCGGACTGATTTCTGGCGCAGGAGCGGCTGCTTCTTGATTTGCCTCCTCCGTTAACTTGGTATCTGCATCTTCATTTGCTTCTTCCGTTAACTTGGTATCTGCTTCTTCATTTGCCTTATCGGTCACCTCGATCATCTCGAAGTCTTCTTTGCCGACACCGCAGTCTGGGCACAACCAATCATCCGGAACATCTTCCCATCGCGTTCCAGGAGCAATGTTATCATCGGGCCACCCTTTAGACTCATCATATAACAAACCGCAAACTAGGCACTCCCAAATCTTATAGTCCATTCTTTTCATTGCTCCCGACAAAGCTTTACTTTTTTTAAATTATTAAGGCCAATAGGGTATGCAGTTTATCCGAAAACTCCTGACGAGACGAGTTCCCCTATTTGTTTCGGATCATAGTTAAGCTCTTGCAAAATTTGCTCATTATTGTGGCCAAGCGGCACGCCACCATGTTTATACGTAGGCGGAGACTGCGAAAGATGAAATGCACTTGCAATTTGGTTTTGTTGACAACCCTCTATGGTATCGATCGATGTGACCATTTTCCTTGCCAATAGCTGTGGGTGCTCGCATGCCTCTTCAAATAAAAGCACCGGCTCGACGCATACGTCTTCATCCTCAAAAATTCCTTGCCATTCTGAAAGTGTTTTCGAAAGAAAAGTATCGGTCAAAATTGCTTTCATCATTTTTTGCTCGGCGAGGGTGTGCTGCATGCCTAACTGCTGTATTTTGGGTTCCTCTAAGATTCGAGCAAGTCCTATTAAAAATTTCGGCTCTAAACTGCCAACTGACAAATAGCGTCCATCCTTTGTTTCATAATAATCATAGAAGCTACCACCATTTAATGGGTTTGACTCAGGTCTTGCCACTTGGTCGCCGGCTAGATAGGCGGCGCCTGCCAAAGAATTAAGCGCAAAAACTCCATCTGTCATACTCACATCTAAAAATTGCCCTATTCCCATTACATTACGTTGATTAACGGCCGCGAGTATGGCTATTACGCTATGCAATGCACCCCCGGCGAGATCAGCAATCTGCACGCCCATGAGTGGTGTTTTTTCGCCTTGCTTGCCAGAGTGCCCATTGACACCGGCAATTGAAAGGTAGTTTATGTCATGACCGGCTCTATCGCGGTATGGACCAGTTTGTCCGTAACCGGTCAAAGAGCAATAAATAATTTGCTCATTAGTCACGCTTAAACTGTCATAACCCAATCCAAGTCTCTCCATCACGCTTGGTCTGAATTGTTCGATAATGATGTCATAAGTTTTGACTAATGATTTTACAATTCCAATAGCTTCGGGATGTTTTAGGTCAAGAGACAGGGAGCGTTTGTTGCGGTTAAGCGTGCTATGAGCTGTGGCGACACCATCCTTGAACGGGGGAGACGTCCTTGCCAAATCGGGACGGCTGGGAGATTCAATATGGATTACATCGGCACCGAGATCTGACAGAATCATTGTGGCATAGGGGCCGGGGAGAAGTGTGCAGAAATCTAAGATTTTTAAGTTTGAAAGGGCAGACATAAAGTGATTAATTCCCAAATTCTTTATTTACGCAGATGCTATTATAGCTATTCTTTTGAGACCGAACACAAGATTGATAAGTGGCTGTAAAATCAGAAATTATCTTGGATCTGAAAGGAAGATCAGATTTTACATGGCTTCGAGAATTGTCTAATATCGCGCGCCAGACTCTTAAACGTTGGTTAATTATGGATGAAAAAATTGCAACGAATGTCTTTTGGCAAGACGGGGTAGTAACCAGGCAGGATAGAATCAGTTTACTTCGTCAAAAGGGACTGACGATTTGGTTTACGGGCTTGTCCGGCAGCGGCAAAACCACTTTAGCGATAGCACTCGAGCAAGAGCTTTTGTCCGAGGGTATATTGAGTTATCGGCTAGATGGAGACAATATGCGATTTGGTATTAATAAAAACCTCGGTTTCTCGTTGGACGATAGAAAGGAAAATATTCGACGAGTCGGGGAAGTCTCCAAAGTTCTGGCCGACGCGGGAATAATAGCACTCAGTAGTTTTATAAGTCCGTATCGCGCCGACAGGGACTCTGTCAGGGAGCTGCATGACAGAGCAGGTATTTGCTTTCTTGAAGTCCACGTAGATTGCGCTTTAGAGGTTGCAGAGGCGCGCGATCCTAAAGGCCTATACAAAAAGGCTCGACTAGGAGAAATAAAGAATTTCACGGGAATAGATGACCCCTATGAGGTACCTCTAAAGGCAGATATCCATCTGCATTCTGACAGTATGTCTGTCAGTCAAGAAGTTTTCGTCATTATGGCATATCTCCGAAAAAATAATCTTTATGTTCCAAAATCTAGTCTTTCTGAAAAAGGTTGAGAGACAGGTGATTGATCCGTATGGTTCTAGCGTTTTAAAGCCACGTTTTGTCTCCCACCCACAGGAACGGCTTGAATTGGTTTTGGAGGCATCTCGGCTTCCAAGTATGATGCTGAATACATCGTCTGCAGCCAACGTCGTGATGCTGGGTGCGGGTTACTTTAACCCATTAGAGGGCTTCATGGGGTTGACGGAGGCTTTGAAATGTGCGGAGAAAATGCAGACTAAAAATGGTTTGTTTTGGCCGATTCCGATAATTAATGTCTGCAAGGACATATCAGCAATTAAAAGCACTAGTCGCATCGCGCTTCTCGATCCGAATACCGATGATAATCGTGCTATCGCCATTATGGAAATTGAGAATATCGAGTTGGTAACTCGAGAACAGTTGAACCTGATGGCGAAACATATTTTCTCGACTACCGACTTAGCACATCCAGGTGTTTCAACCTTTATGAGTCTTGGCTCGTACGTTGTTTCCGGCAAGTTACAGGTATTAAATTATAGTTATTATCAGTCAAAATTTCCTGAAACATTTCAGACTGCTTCTCAAATCCGCGACAAAATTGGTGTGCTTGGCTGGCAGAAGGTGGTTGCGTTTCAAACTAGAAATCCGATGCATCTTGCGCACGAAGAACTATGTCGCATGGCTATGGAACGCGAGGAAGCCGACGGGGTCATTGTTCATATGCTTTTAGGGAAATTAAAACAAGGTGATATTCCCGCGCATGTTCGCGACTCATGTATCAGGTTAGTCGCTGAAAGGTATTTCCCCAGAAATAAAATGCTGGTCTCTGGTTATGGCTTTGATATGCTTTATGCGGGACCCAGGGAGGCGATTCTTCATGCTATCGTTCGTCAAAACATGGGAGCTTCGCACTTGATTGTGGGACGAGATCATGCTGGAGTCGGAAGCTACTACGGGGCATTTGATGCTCAGGAGATATTCAAAAATAAGCAGGTGAGAGGAGCGCTCGATATTGATATCTTCTGTGCTGATCATACAGCCTTCTCTAAAAAATTAGGTTCAGTGGTTATGATGAGTGAAGCGAAAGATCATGATGAAAGTGATTTTCTTCTTATATCTGGCACCAAGTTGAGAGAAATGCTAGCTAATGGAATTGAGCCTCCTGCCGAGTTTTGTCGGCCTGAGGTTGCCTCAATGCTTATCAAGCACTATCGGAGCTAATCTGATACCCTGAATTGCTTCTTCAAAAAGGGTAATGTAGCGGATTCGGAATTTAGCAAGATAGGAGATGTGATTAAGTGAAAAAAGAACGGCCATTCAATATTCTCGGAGTGCAGCAGATCGCCATTGGGGCGCCTGATAAAAACCTCTTGTTGGATTTTTGGACGGGACTTTTAGGTATCAAAAAAGTTGGGAATTACGAGAGTGCAGCTGAAAATGTGAATGAAGATATTTGTCAGATTGGACATGGTGCTTTTGCTGTTGAACTTGACCTGATGGAGCCCCTTGATTCCGAACTTCGACCTCGTGTCGACACCCCGCCTCTTAATCATATTGGTCTCTGGGTGGATGATTTACAGGCGGCTTATGAATCGTTGATTAATCAGGGAGTTCGAATGGCGCCCGGAGGAATACGCAAAGGTGCCTCAGGACATGATGTGTGCTTTATTCATCCAAAGGGCAATGATGAGTTTCCGAACAGTGCACTCGGTGTTCTCGTTGAGCTTGTACAAGCGCCTGATAGCGTCATTGATGCGCACTCATCATTATCAAAGGGGTGAGTTAGGAAGATTACATGGGATTGAAGTTCAAGTCTGCAGTTTTCAAACCGGCACTAAAAATTGCGATGGAGAGAACAGGCCATGGGCGGCAGTTAGGATTTAGCATCACCGAAGTCTCCGAGGGTTTTGTTAGTCTTGATTATCCTTATGACGCCAAGGCGGTGGGTAATCCTATTTCAGGCGTTATTCACGGCGGTGTCATCGTAAGCCTCTTGGATACATGTTGCGGTTGTGCAGCTATGAGTGTTATGCAAGTGCCATCCATTACGCCTACAATGGACTTGCGGCTTGATTATATGCATCCAGCAGAGCCCCTAAAACCCATCCATGCTTCCGGTAAGGTATACAAAATAACGTCATCTGTAATTTTTTGCAGGGGGACAGCATGGCAAGATGATATCGAGAATCCCATAGCCCATTGCGTTGCAAACTTCGTGCGAATCAGTGCACCCAAAACCGACTTTTCAAGCGTATTTAAAGCAGGAATTCAGCGAATTGTTCCATGGTCAAAATAAGAAGTATTTACAAAACTTGGAGCAGGCGTAGCTTGGCCAGAAAAAATAATGAAAGTTAAAGATTTCAGTCTTGCTTTGATAGAGGCTCGAGAACTGGGGTCGCCGAATAAAATTCTTGAGATGATCCCTTACAGTGCTTTTATAGGAACAACAGCCAAGCTGAATGATGGGAAATTAACTTTGATGCTTGATCGTCGTCAATCAAATATCGGCAATCCATCCCTGCCAGCAATTCATGGTGGCGTGATTGCAGGATTTCTCGAGCTTACCGCCATTATTGAGGTGCTATATCAATTACAAATAAACGATTTCCCTAAAGTGATAGACTTCTCCCTGGATTATCTCCGGCCAGCTAGATATAAAATCACTTATGCGGATTGCATTGTTCTTAGACAAGGAAACAAGTTAGTAAATACCTCAGTAACTGCTTGGCAAGATGAAAGAACATTGCCTGTTGCAAGTGCGCGATGTCATTTTCTAATCAAACATTAATTGTATTGGTTCTCACGAACAGAGGTTGAATTCTCCGTCGCAGCCCCCATTTTTTAAAATATGGACAAAACTAAACGTAACTGAGGAGAAAAGCTTACCATGGCATCAAAAAACGCTTCCGAGACACTAGGATTCCAAACAGAAGCCAAACAACTTCTGCATTTGATGGTGCACTCGCTGTATTCAAACAAAGAAATCTTCTTGCGCGAATTGATATCCAATGCCTCTGATGCTGCAGATAAACTCCGGTTTGAGGCGTTAGCGAATGCAGAGTTATATGAAGATGATGGTGAGCTAAAGATTCGTATTCAGATAGATGAGAAAAAGAAAAGAATTGTGATCGAGGATAACGGGATTGGAATGTCGAGGGATGAAGTCATATCTAATCTAGGAACCATAGCTCGCTCAGGGACCAGTGAGTTTCTTAAATCTTTGACTGGAGATCAACAAAAAGACTCTCAACTAATAGGACAGTTTGGCGTTGGGTTTTACTCGTCCTTTATTGTTGCAAAGAAAGTAGTTGTTGAGACTCGGCGCGCCGGAGAAGACACGGCGGGCGGCGTTAGGTGGACTTGTAAGGGGGAGGCTGACTATAAAATCGAAACGATTAAGAAAGAGGAGCGAGGCACGAAAATAGAATTGCATTTGAAGAAGGATGCTTTCGAGTTTGCCAATAGCTGGAGGCTCAGAAGCGTCATTAAGAAATATTCCGATCATATAGCGATCCCCGTTCAGATGCTCAAAGAGGAGACCAGTCCTCCGCCATCGGATGATAATGAGACAGTAATAGAAGATCCCGATAAAACTCCAGAATGGGAATCGGTTAATGATGCGAAAGATCTATGAACGCGGTCTAGATCAGAATTGTCTGATGACGAATATAAGGACTTTTATAGACATGTTTCGCATGATTTTTCTCCCCCGCTGACTTGGAGTCACAACCATGTTGAGGGTAAGTTGGAGTACACAACGCTCCTATACATTCCCAGTATGGCACCTTTTGATCTATACCAAAGGGATGCCTCGAGAGGAGTAAAACTTTATATCAAACGAACATTTATTATGGACGATGCGGAACAGTTTCTACCGATGTACCTGCGATTCGTTAAGGGGGTTGTCGACAGCACTGACCTGCCACTCAATATATCTCGAGAAATACTCCAGAATACACCGATGGTGGATTCAATTCGATCTGCGGTGACGAAAAGAGTGCTAGATATGCTCGCCAAAATGGCTAAGACCGATCCCGAAAAATATGCTAGCTTTTGGAGTCAGTTTGGTAGTGTTTTGAAAGAAGGGCCCAGCGAGGATCACGCAAATAAGGAAAAAATAGCGAAATTAATGCGATTTTCTTCCTCGACCAGTGGGTCAGCAGAAAATACAGTCAGCTTGACCGACTATATAAAGAGGAAAAAGGAGGGTCAAAACAAGATTTATTACCTCACTGGAGACAGTTACTCTGTCTTAAATAATAGTCCGTACCTCGAAGTGTTTCGAAAACATGGCATTGAAGTGGTTCTCATGTTTGATCGCATTGATGAGTGGATGATGGGCTATTTAAATGAATTCGATGGGATCTCATTTCAAGATGTGGCCCGGGGAGAGTTGGACCTAAGAGAACTCACTGGAAAAGACGAGAGTGAAGAGAAGAAAAGCAAAGGTGAAAAGGGTAAAAAAGATGAAGACCTTGTGTCACGTATTAAAGTGCTTTTGGAAAACCGCATTGAGGATGTAAGAAGCACTGAAAGACTCACAGATTCTCCCGCCTGTTTGGTAGTTGGTGAGCATGATATGGGAGAGCAGATGCGCAAGATAATGGAAGCTGCAGGACAGACGGTACCAGACAGTAAACCGATTCTCGAGGTGAATGCGAAGCATCCTTTGGTGCAAAAGCTCTCGAAGGAAAAGGATGATGACAAGGCTGGAGTGCTAGCTGGCTTGTTATACGATCAAGCCGCGCTGTCTGCTGGTCGAATGTTGGATAATCCTGCGCAATTCGTTCAGGAGTTAAATCGCATGATGTTCGATAAAAAATAATTAACCGAGAATGAGACTGCGTTGCGAGGCACAGTTGCCAACTTGCGAGATTAGTGATTTTCGCGGCATTGGCTGACTTCTGCATCGGTGAAGCCTATACTACGGCGTTATGAAAACAACCAATAGACGCAAATGAAAGAAAAAGTGGTGGTGTTAGGCGGTGGCAGTTTCGGTACGGTTCTAGCAAATATGATCGCATGTAATGGTTTTCCAGTTACATTGTGGATGCGGGATTCGGAAAACGCGCGATTGTCTAGGGCAGCTGGCTGCAACCAGAAATACTTGGTCGGCTACGGTTTATCAGATGACTTGATAATTTCAGCTAATCTTGGCGAGTGCGTTCGGGACGCAGGGATTATTGTTTTTGCTGTTCCAAGCGGTTCTTTAACAGAACTAGTGAGTCAAGTAACCGAATTCCTTACTGCCGATGTTTTTGTCATAAGCACCTCGAAAGGCGTTTATGGGGACGCATTCTTGCTACCAAGCCAAATTATAGAGCAATCCCTGCCTAGTGCGCGAATAGGAGTTTTAAGTGGGCCTAACTTGGCTAAAGAAATCGCCTGTAGAGAAATCACGGCCACAGTGGTCGCAAGCGAAGACCGAGAACTTTGTGATATATTTCAAAATTTGCTTGCATCAAATTATTTTAGGGTTTATGCGAATTATGATCGGCTTGGAGTGGAATTGGCCGGAGCGCTGAAAAACATATATGCCATTGTGTCAGGCATTGCCGAGGCGCTTGAAGCAGGCCAAAATACAAAAAGTGTCGTTCTTACAAGAAGCTTGGCTGAAATGAGTAGGTTTGGGCTCCAACTGGGTGCTGATCCTATGACTTTCCTTGGTTTGAGTGGTGTAGGCGATCTATTTGTCACCTGTACATCTCCACTTAGTAGAAATTTTCAGGTAGGCTTGGGTCTTGGCCACGGTAAAACATTGGCTCAATCGATGCATGATGTTGGCCAGGTAGCGGAAGGCGTCAATACGACAAGACTAGTAAAAAGGAAAGCCGATGACTTGGGAATCTATATGCCGCTTGTTTCGGCGCTATACGAGACCTTATTCAACGATCAATCTATAGAGCAATCTCTGCAGAGTATGATGCTGGCAGAGCAAAATACGGATGTCGATTTTATGGTGAAACAAAATGACTGATACTAAAGCGTCGTTACTGAGTAGAAAAACATGGATTCGGATTGCTTACATGGCACTATTCCTCGTATTACTTGTTTTGGCGAGGAGTGTACTTTTGATATTAGTGATACTTCAGATGGGTATAGTCGTGATATCCGGAGCAGATAATGAAAAGCTACGTGAATTGGGCCAGTCTCTCAGTAAATGGGTTTTTCAAACGCTTATGTTTGTGACCTTTAATAGCGAAAAGAAAAGCTTTCCTTTTGATGATTGGCCTGAAGCTGACTTCTCCGAGGGATATAAAAGCGAACACTACGAGCCAGCCGTTACAGTGCATAAGCAGGGTGCTGACAATAAAGGACCCGATTTTGATGAGAGTGTTGAACCGGATGAAGACGTGCCTTCGTTTACCGAGTCTTCTGTGACGCAAGACTTGCCTCCGGATGAGAACTCTCCCGACATAGACAAGAAATAAAGGTGCACGAAACTCGAAACACAGGTTGTGCTTTCACGAGGCTAGACTAAATGGAAATTTTTGGGGAACTTCGTTTACCCCTCTCCATAGAATGAATGAGTTCTTCAAGTCTGGAGCACCCCAGAGAAATTAACACGCGATTTCTGTTATGTTAATTTATTTATTACTAGGATGCTTCATTATGGATTGTCGATTTTTCTGTTACCGATGTAGAATTTGGATACATTATATTGATTGAATTTATTGGCGAAAAAACCTTCAATGTTCGAGGATTAGAGCTAGCGGCTAAAGAATGGGGAAAGCCTGGTTCAAAGCCTGTTATGGCTTTGCATGGCTGGTTGGACAATGCAGCAAGTTTTGACTTGCTGCTGCCACATATGTCAGATATTCACGTTATAGCCGTCGATTCCGCGGGTCATGGGCATAGTGCTTTTAGGTCTCGTGACGCGGAGTATGAGCTTTGGCAAGAGATTGGCGAGGTTGTTGAAATAGCAGATCAAATGGGCTGGAAAGATTTTGCTCTTTTTGGTCATTCGCGTGGGGCTGTTATTGCTGGCTTAATCGCTGGCACATTTCCGCAAAGAATAAATAATTTGGTGATGATCGATGCACACATGCCTATGCCTGTTTTAGCTCACAATTCTGCTAAACAGATAGCGAAAGCAATTCGTGATGACAAACGTTTTGCCGCGACTTCCCCTAGTTATTTTAATAGTTTTGGAGACGCGGTGGATGCCCGGGCCAATGGTTTTCTCTCGTTAGAGCGAGATGCTGCGGAAATACTTGCACTGAGAGGTGTTCGGGAGTGTGAGAAGGGTTTCTATTGGCACAACGATCAGAGACTTAAGTCCGCTGCAAGCGTTAAATTCACGAGGGAGCATATCAACAGTTTTTTGACCGCGATTATTGCGCCCGCTTTGCTGGTATACGCTCAGAATAGTCTCTTCACGCAGAATAGCGAGCACACTCAGTTATCTAGTATGATGAGTTGCCATACTATCGTCACGTTGCCTGGCACACATCACTTGCACATGGAAAGCCAATCTTCTGAAGTTGCTTCGGTAATACAAAAATTTTTAATATCATCGGCTTAAAAAACTAGGGAATTTTTATGAACACACGCATAGAAGTTGATAGCATGGGTGAACTCGAAGTCCCGTCTGAGGCTCTATATGGAGCCCAAACGCAGCGGGCGATCAATAACTTTCCGGTGAGTGGAATTAAGATGCCCGAGGCATTTATCCGCGCTTTACTTCTATGTAAATCCGCTGCTGCTGAGGCAAATGTTGAGCTAAAAGTTATACCTCTAGAAATTGGCAGGGCTATTTCTTCAGTTGCAAAAGAGTTAGTTGAGCAAGATAGCTTTATGGAGCATTTTCCTGTTGATATCTTTCAGACCGGATCTGGAACTAGCTCAAATATGAATGCTAATGAAGTTTTGGCTGCACTCGCGTCGAATAGAATAGGGGAGCCAGTTAGTCCCAACGACCATGTGAATTTCGGACAGAGTAGTAATGATATTATTCCTACATCGATACATGTCAGCGCCGTGCTGGAATTAGAGCAAAAGTTACTTCCGGCCTTGAGGCACCTGGCAAATGCCATTGAAGCTAAAGCCGACTCGGTTGATATATATATTAAAACAGGACGTACGCATTTAATGGACGCTATGCCAGTGCGTATGGGGCAAAGTGTTCGTAGTTGGGGGACTCAAATTAAGCAAAATATTGAGCTCATAGAGTCGGTGCGCCCTCTTTTAATCACACTAGCGCAAGGTGGCACAGCCGTCGGGACCGGAATAAATGCACATCATCGGTTTGCTGCGCTATTTTGCGAATTCCTGAGTAACAACACGTCAACCACATTTTGTGCCGCAGAAAATTTCTTTACACATATTGGTACGCAAGATGTTGCCGTGGCTTTGTCTGGGAAGCTAAAGACTGTGGCCGTCTCTATAATGAAGATATCTAATGACCTGAGATGGATGAACTCTGGACCGCTCGCCGGTCTCGGAGAAATTGAGTTGGAAGCTCTTCAGCCTGGTTCATCTATAATGCCTGGCAAGGTAAATCCTGTCATACCCGAGTCAGCAGCAATGGTCGCGGCTCAAGTCATGGGCAATGATTCAGCAATTACCATAGCAGGTCAGTCAGGCAATTTTGAATTAAATGTCATGCTGCCGGTTATTGCTCATAATTTGCTGGAAAGCATCAAATTACTTTCGAGTGTAGCCGTCTTGCTCGCAGATAAGGCCATAGCTACCTTCAAAGTCAAAGAAAAGCAATTAGAGTTGGCACTTTCTCAAAATCCAATTCTTGTCACTGCGCTCAATCCAATAATTGGTTATCTCAAAGCGGCTGAAATCGCAAAAAAGGCGTATAAGCAAGGGAGGGCAGTTCTTGATGTTGCAGAAGAAGAAACTGATATTGACCGTAGGGAATTGGAAAAGCTGCTGGATCCTCACAAACTGACTTTGGGTGGGCTTTAGAAGATTTTTCGGTGATTGGTACGTTTATAGTGCACCTTTTCCTTATCAAGCCAACTGAGAAGAAAAATCGTGATGATTGGATTTAAAATAACCCAATGCGTAAATTACCAGAAGGAATTGATATGGCTTCTTTAGATGGAAAAACAGTGTTTGTGACTGGAGGTAGCCGAGGCATAGGTTTAGCCATAGCGAAGCGAGCTGCTACAGAAGGAGCAAATGTGACGTTGGTGGCGAAGACCGCGGAGCCTCATCCCAAATTGCCAGGAACAATTTATTCTGCAGCGGAAGAAGTTTGTGAACTGGGAGGGCAGGCACTTCCAATAGTCGTTGATATTCGGTTTGAAGAGCAGATTGAAAGTGCAATTAAACAAACTGTAGATGCTTTCGGTGGCATAGATATATTAATCAATAATGCCAGCGCTATTAACCTGTCGGGAACGAGCTCGGTAACTATGAAAACATATGACCTGATGCATAGTGTCAATACCAGGGGTACTTTCTTGTGCTCCAAACTTGCCATACCTCATCTTAAGCGAGCCGCTAACGCTCACGTGTTGAATATTGCTCCGCCCTTGAATATGGAGTCGCGCTGGTTCTCGAATAACGTCGCTTATACTATGGCGAAGTTTGGAATGAGCATGTGCGTACTAGGGATGAGTGAAGAATTCAGGAGATCTGGGATTGCATTCAATGCACTATGGCCTCGCACAACCATTGCGACAGCTGCTGTGGCTAACATTGTCGGGGGTGATCCGGTGATCAAGCGCTCTAGGACGGCGGATATTATGGCTGATGCTGCACTGGCTATCTTTGTTAAAGATAGCAGGGAGTTTACAGGTAATTTTTGCGTCGATGAGGATTTGTTGAGAGAACAGGGAGTAACCGACTTTTCCTCTTATCGAGTTGACCCAGAGCTACGAGAAGAGGATTTGTTTCCAGATTTCTTCATTTAGCAAGCCTAGATAAAACGGTCCAAGGCGTGTCACCTATTTCCTGGCTATCTCAAGAATTCTGATCGGGTTCTATGGTCATTCTTAAACCGACCGCCGAGTGCGGTGGTTTGGGTGGACGAATTTGTATCCATTACGCCGCGAGACTTAACACAATAGTGTGTTGCATCGATGGTAACGGCTATATCTTCTGTTTCGAGTAATGTCTGTAGGGCTACTAATATCTGCTGAGTCAATCTTTCTTGAACCTGAGGTCTTTGAGAAAAAAATCGGACGATTCTGTTAATTTTTGACAGTCCAATAATCTTATCGGCAGGAAGATAGGCGACCCTCGCAGCACCATCAATGGTGACGAAGTGATGCTCGCAAGTACTTACCACGCTAATATCGTCAACTTTGACCATCTCATCCACGCCCATTTTATTGTCAATGGCAGTTATCTTAGGGAAGTTACAATAGTCAAGTCCGCCGAACACTTCGTCCACATACATCTTTGCAATTCTATGCGGAGTTTCTGTTAAGCTGTCATCATTTAGATCCAAGCCCAACGTTGTGACAACATCAGTCATAGCGGCTTTGATTAGACTATACTTTTCGTCACGGGATAGACCGTTGTCTATTAGGGGGGTTTCTAATCCTTTCGAAATCAATGCTGCTCTAACTAGGCTTGCTTCTGCAGAGCAGTCGCCCGGCCAAAGATAACTGGTGTTTTGAAGGCCTTCTAAAGTGACACTCATGGAAATTCCTTTAAATTTTTCATCTTTGTACAATTTTTTGCTTCAATTTACAAGGGCAATTGGACCCTTAAACTATCGCATATGGCATCAGAAAAGAGCTTTGACTGAGCTGTCTCCTTAAAAAACTTTTATAATTCTTGTTGAGATTTTCTGGCGTGATAGGGGCTGTTGATACCCAGAAAATATTTTTATAAGCTACTCAGACATGCCGCTCCTCTATTGTCCATCAAAACGTTTTTTATTTCCACCCAGTATTTAACGACTTTAAGTTTTTCAGATAATATAGAGCATCTGTCTTTGAATGCGGGCCGTTTATGTCAGAAAGTACAACCGTAGCCAGTCTGCTTGCAGAGGGCGAAGAACTCTTTAAAACCAGCTCAATACATCATGGGCATGGCCTGTACGATGCTTGGGATGAGGCAGTTTATTTGCTTTCACATGCGCTGAATTTAAACCTGTCTCTCGACCGCAGTATGCTGCCCAATTTACTATCCAAAGAAGAGGTAGCCGAGGTTAGAAGACTTTTCAGAGAGCGATCGAACGAAAAAACGCCTTCGGCCTACCTTACCTCATGTGCTTGGTTTTGCGGATTGCCATTTTATGTGGATCGACGTGTCCTCATTCCCAGATCTCCTATTGGAAACCTCATAAAAGAGAAATTCCAACCTTGGGTTCCGGTGCAACCGAATTCCATCCTGGACCTCTGTACAGGGTCAGGTTGTATTGGAATAAGTTGCGCGTATGCATTCCCTAGTTCGAACATAACGATATCAGATATATCTGAAGACGCTTTGATCGTCGCTAGTAAAAATGTGAATAGTCATAAGTGCTCTGGTCAAATCCAAATCTGTGAATCGGATTTGTTTGATGATCTCGGTGATGAAAGATACGACCTTATTGTCTCAAATCCTCCATATGTAGATCTAGAGGATTACCGAAGTATGCCTGGAGAATATTTTGCTGAACCTGCTCTGGGACTGATTGCTGGCGACGACGGTCTCGATATAGTGCGAAGAATCTTATGCGAGGCAGTGGATTATTTACATGAGGGTGGAAGTTTAATTGTTGAAGTGGGAAATTCAGCAGCGGCACTTGAGCAAACTTATCCAGATTTACCCTTCCTATGGGTTGATTTTAGTGAAGGAGATGCAGGAGTTTTTATCTTGACTCGTGAGCAATTGATTGAAAATCATAATTTTTTGCAGATAAAAGCTTTATAATGAGCCAAAATTTCGAGTAAATGGAAAATAATGTCTGGTAATACATTTGGGAAGTTGTTTGCGGTTACTACATTTGGTGAGAGTCATGGACCTGCACTTGGATGCGTTGTTGATGGTTGCCCGCCAGGTTTAGAGTTAGATGCAGCAGATCTGCAAGCAGATTTAGATCGACGCAAACCAGGTAAATCGAGATACACCACTCAGCGTCGCGAGTTGGATCAAATCGAGATACTATCAGGAGTCTTCGAGGGTAAGACTACCGGAACACCGATCGGGATGATAATTAAGAATTTAGATCAAAAGCCCAAAGATTATCAGAAAATCAGAGAGTTATTTCGACCATCTCATGCTGATTATACTTACTATCAGAAGTATGGTGTTCGTGATTACCGCGGAGGAGGACGCAGTTCTGCCAGGGAAACTACCATGCGGGTGGCGGCCGGCGCCATTGCTAAGAAATTTTTATTAGAGAAACTGGGTGTAGACATATTTGGTTATGTTTCTCAACTTGGATCAATCGCTTATGAGAATTTCGATAGAGATCAGATTGAACAAAATAGTTTTTTCTTTCCAGATTCTAACAAGGTAGAACAGCTTGAATCTTTTATGCAAGATCTCATAAAAGAGGGTAACTCAATAGGTGCAAAGGTCACCGTGGTGGCAAAAAATGTGCCCGTAGGGCTGGGTGAGCCGGTATTTGATAAACTGGATGCCGATTTAGCTCATTCTCTGATGGGTATAAATGCTGTCAAGGGTGTAGAGCTCGGTTCAGGCTTTAATTCTGTTGAGCAAAAAGGCACGGAAAATCGTGATGAACTATCCCCAGAAGGTTTTTTCTCTAATAATTCGGGGGGAGTGCTTGGAGGTATTTCAACAGGACAAAGCATTACAGCAAACTTGGCTTTAAAGCCCACTTCAAGTATTAGAATCCCAGGTCGTTCGATCAACATAGATGGAGATGCAGCAGACATTGTAACCACCGGAAGGCATGATCCATGTGTTGGAATAAGAGCTGTGCCTATTGCCGAGGCAATGCTTGCCATAACATTGATGGATCATTTTCTGAGGCATCGTGCGCAGAATGCGGATGTTAGCAGTGGACTTGAACCTATCTAATATAGTGTTTTTATCCTGCTATCAAAAGAGATTTAAATTGTGGTTTTAATCAT
>MDTD01169960.1_pt1 | contig 16322 bp, 12 predicted proteins | sample 811221 | NCBI WGS metagenome assembly MDTD01 (sample SAMN05326646, study PRJNA326480) | marine metagenome | isolation source: seawater | place: Pacific Ocean: South West | collected 2011 | reverse complement strand
TCGGTGGGGTTATCATTGCCATCATCACAACCCTCTCCAGGACCTACAAAACCATCGCCGCAACGGGCTTCCTCACAGGTGGATAAGCACGCATCGTCATCGGCGTCGTTGCCATCATCACAGGCCTCGACTCCTTCCTGAAGAACCCCATCACCGCAGCGAGCAGGCTGGCAGTTGTTAAGGCACTCATCCTGATCCGCTGTGTTGCCATCATCACAGGCCTCAAAGTCAGGATGGCCTTCGCTGAGATCGCTCCGCAAAACACCGTCACCGCAAAATGCAGTGGCGCAAAGGCTCGTGCAAGCATCTGCGTCGAGGGTATTGCCATCATCACAGGCTTCAAACCCCGCCTCTTCGGGTCCCAGATCACCACGGGTGATTCCGTCACCACACTGAGCAACTCGGCAGGATGCAGTGCAGGCATCTGTATCCACATCATTGCCATCATCACAGGCTTCACCGGCCTGAACTTCGCCATCTCCGCAACTTGCCTCCACCTCCCGAATCACCACCTGTTCTGGACACGCTAGAGTTAAACTCAAGAGGCAAAATAAGGCGTAACGCATCGTGATCGTCTCCAAGGCTTTGTTATTGAGCCCAATGCACACGTTCAGGTCAAGGAAGCCAGGGGGGAGACCAGCAAACAGGTTCCTAGCGGAAATCCCGACTACGGCCCTGCACAACAGGACCTGGCAAACCAGGCTCCCACAGGCGATGGGCGATTAGATGGACCACCCCTTCCGCCACCTGCAAGCGCCCTTTCACAGCAAGAACCCCTGCACTTTTTATAAGCAAAGCATACCGAGAAGCCACATCGGGCCAAACCACCACATTCACAAACCCCTCTTCATCCTCAAGAGTAATGAAAGTGACTTTACCTTGGGGTTTTTGCCGACAGATGACCAAACCACAGGCTTGCTTTCGCTCACCATCTCGACCCGCACGCAACCGGCCCGAGGTAACGAAGCCCAAACGCTGCCAATGGGGACGTAGTAATGCCATGGGATGACAACGGACACTGTGCTGAGCACTCGCTTGATCCCAAGCCACTTGCTCCAAGGGCTCTAATGCTCGAAATGAAATCTCATTTTCGCTAGGCATCAAGCCCAAAGGACTCTCCCTCGCCTCCACTAAAGCGCCAAGAACCCACAAGGCTTGACGACGATCGAGTCCATAAGAAGCAAAAGCATCGGCTCGAGCCAATTGTTGCAAAGCCTGCATAGGCAGTTCGCTTTGTCGAACGAAGGCGCTCAGGGTGGTCGGCCTGTCGACGCTCTCCAATGCCAAGCGATGCCTTTGGGACAGCCCCTTAATGCACCGAAATCCCATTCGTAAACGCCATCGGCCTTCGAGTCGCTCCAAGCTGCAATCCCAAAAAGAACGCTGAACACAGATTGAACCAAGAGGAATCCCCTCTCGGCGGGCGCTTTCAAGTAAGCTGGATACCGAGTAGAAACCCATGGGTTGAGCATTCAAAAGCGCAGCATAAAAAAAAGCTGGATAATGGCACTTTAACCAAGCGCTCGCATAGCTAATCAAAGCAAAACTTGCCGCGTGAGACTCAGGAAAACCATATTCTCCAAAACCCTGAATTTGCTGAAAAACACGTTCAGCGAACTCTGCTTTAATCCCGCGTTCCAGCATTCCTTCAATCAGGCGTTTTCGATGGGGGTCAATCCTTCCCTTACTGCGCCATGCTGCCATGTCTCGACGTAATTGATCCGCTTCGCCAGGACTGTAGCCGGCTGCGACCACTGCGAGTTTCATCACCTGTTCTTGAAAAATAGGCACTCCCAGGGTGCGTTTCAAAATAGGTTCCAAGCTGGGGTGAGGGTAAACCACCTCCTCTTCGCCACTTCGCCGACGTAAATAAGGATGCACCATATCCCCGCTGATGGGCCCGGGCCGGACCAGCGCAATTTCAACAGTAAGATCATAAAACGTCCGAGGCCGTAGCCGAGGGAGCATCGCCATCTGCGCACGGCTTTCAACCTGGAAGACGCCCACACTATCGCCTCGACTCAACATGGCGTAAGTGGCTGAATCTTCCGCTGGAAGGGTCGCAAGGTCGTACCTCTTGCCTTCGTGATGGGCGATCAAATGAAAGCACTTTTGGAGTTGGGTCAGCATCCCTAAGCCCAACAAATCCACCTTAAATAGGCTTAAGGCTTCCACATCATTTTTATCCCATTGAATCACCGTTCGGTTTGTCATTCCTCCAGGTTCCACAGGAACCAGTTCATCAACCGGTTCATGACCCAACAAAAAACCACCCGGATGAGTGGATAGATGCCGGGGGAAACCTAACAATTCCTGTACCTTTTCCTGCAATAATCGGCAGGCAGCACTCTGAGGATCCATTCCTGCATTTTCAAAGACATCAGGTGAAATACCACGATCAGAACGATTAAGGCTCTTAGAAAGACGATAAAGGCTATTTGAGTCTATACCGATCGCTTTTCCTAGATCATTTACTGCTGATTTAGGACGATAGCGGATAATTACGGCCACCATTGCGGCGTGTCGTCGTCCGTAACGTTGATACACCCATTGAATCACCTCTTCCCGGCGCTCATGCTCAATATCCAAGTCGATGTCGGGTGGCTCAGCTCGCTCTCGAGATAAAAATCGCTCGAAAAGTAAATCCATGTGCACCGGATCAATAGCGGTGATACCCAGACAGTAACACAGAATGGAATTCGCAGCAGACCCTCGGCCCTGACAAAGAATTCCAGCTTCCTGACAAAATCGAACGATCTCCCACATAGTCAAAAAATAACCTGCATATTCAAGATCTTCGATGATTTCTAATTCCTTTTCCAGTTGAGCTGTGACCCTCTCTGGGATCTGACCATGATATCGAGCACTCGCTCCCTCTTTGGCTAACTGTCGCAACCAATCCTGGGTGCTAAAGCCGTCTGGAAGTGCCTCTGACGGGTAAACATAACGAAGATCGAAGAGAGAAAATTCACAGCGATCAGCCACTTCGAGTCCCGCTTCAATGGCTTGAGGCCAAGCCTGAAACCGCGCCCGAAACCGCTCCGGGCTCATCAATGCATGTTCATCGTTGGGTGGCTGTCGCCCCTTTAATTCCGACAACGTGCAACCGAGTCGCACACAGGTGATCAGATCCTGTAAAGGACGTCTTTGAGGATGATGATAAAGAACTTCATTCGCTGCAAGCAGTCGATAATTTGGATATTTTTTACACAAAACCTGTAAAGCCAGTTGCTGCTGAACTTCCTCAGGGCGTCGGTGGTCGCTGAGTAAAAAAAAGAGGTCTTCTCGAGACCATTGATCCGAAAGCCTTCGAAGGACGTCGTCCTTCCAAGTATTGCCCTGGATAAGCCCTAAGCTTAAACCATCCGATTTCAGATCCAGCAGGTCGTCTTGATGGAACTCGATCTGCCCCTTCGAACAACGCTGACGCACCCGACTAATGAGTCGACAGAGATGAGCATAACCCACCCGATGACGCACCCAAACCAAACCGCGCTGGCCGCTAGACAGTTGAAAAGAAGACCCCACCTGTAATTTAAGACCTCGATCTCGGGCAGCAACGGCTGCCCGCACCTGACCATAAACTCCCATTTCATCGGTCAGTGCGAGAGCAGCGATACCTAGATCAGCAGCAGTTTCGACCAACTCCTCGGGATGAGATGCTCCTTGCAGAAATGAAAAATTCGATTTCACCCACAAGGCAGCAACGGAGTCCATATTCATTGAACCCAGCCCTGGAGAAACCAGTTCCCTTCACGGACATCTTGAAAGATCCAAAGCAGTTCACCCCGCTCTAAGCGGGCAAAAAAGTAACGACGTCGCTGCTCCTTAGCCCACCACCCACCACTGGCTAAATAAGGTCCGACAAGAGCTTTAACCGCTCCTTGAGCAGGTCCTAAAGGGAGCCATGCCCGCCCCCTTTGAGGAGGTGGATCCATGGGCTCAGGAGGCTCAAGCAAGCGACGAACCAACGGAGGGTTTTCGGTTAAGGGGGGGACTTCGGGCAGTTTCAACGCCTCGAGAGGTGCAAAACCCTGCTGAGCTTCCGGCAAGTGTCCAGGGCTTGCCTTGGCTTGACAGACTGCTTCCGCTCCCAACTCCGTACGTAAACGAGTGATCGCCTCACGCGCTTTGTTGATGTCCCGACGGGTGGCTCGAAAGAGGGTTAGCTGTTCCGCTTGAGCTGGTGCTGGCTCCACTTCTAACGAGAGGGATACCGCTGGAGCTCGTAAAGGGTCTCGAACAAAACTCAAACGCAACAAGTCTAGAAACAGGGTCTCGTCCAAGCTGGCTTCCGCCGGTCGTATCATCCACTGCTGATGCTGTTCGCTATCAGCTACAAAAGACGAGTCTAAATCGAGGTTAAGACGAAGATGAGCAACTGCGCGACCTCGCTCCGCTAAAGGGGATAAAAGTCCATAAAGCTCCCTTTTGACAGCGAACAGTAACTGATCTTGGCGAGTCACTGCGGGCTCTAAGTCCCTCGAGACAGAAGGAGACTCGACCGGACTCCATAATTTAAGTTGGGGTCGAGCTTGTGCGGTTAAACATCGGTGTAAACCTTCAGCTTCCGCACCGAAACGACGCCCTAGAGCTTGAGCCCCAAGAGCTAAAAAATCCCCGATAGAGCGTAGACCAAGAGGTGCTAACTGCCCTTGCAACCGCGCATTTAGGCCTAAGGCGGACAACGGTTGTTCAGCCAATTGCGCCTGTTCCATCTCAGGGTCCCTTAAAATCAAGACTGGGCAAGCCTGAGGACAAAGAACACGAGCTGGCATCGGATCGTAACCAAGCACGATACGACCCCAGAGCCCCTCTTCTTCCTGCAGAGAAACCAAAAGAGCTTGAGCCCAAGCTTTCAGGGGGCCGACCACTGCTTCTAGGCCAGAGACATCCAACACAAAGACTCCTGGCTCATCGGTGAACAGAGCCAACGAAGGAACCCGTTCTGAAAGCCATTGAGCCACGCGCTCCTGACACAAAATCAACTGAGCTTCAGGCCAAGGATATGTTATTAATTCCGGTGCGAGCGCACGCGCTTGAGCAAGTGTTTGATGCACTCGAATTCGTCGCCGACGAGCTGCTTCATTCAAAGCTAAAACTCGAGCCCCAGGATGATCGCTTCGGCTTAAAACGAGTTCCTTTTCTCGCCATCGAGGTTCCTGGATAAAAACCCACTGTAAGGCCAGTTCAGGCAACTGAAGAACGGCTCGACGTGGTCCTTTAAATGACGTCATGGGCAGCCAGGAACCCCCTGACACGATTGATGCCAGCACCACTGGGCTCCTCCCTGGCGATCTTTGAGTCCTTGCCAGCGCAAAACAAATGCATTGGGCCCGATCCGTTGTCGTTGAACACCACTTCGCCAACTGATCCCCACACCCATCGATGGTGATTCGTCTGACTTTTCGCTCAACAAGACCAAACAACTCTCATGTCGAGCACAGCGCGCAGCCAAGCGAGTGAGAAGAGGAAGGGGTAAGCTCTGACGGTCTAAATCAAGAACGACCCCCCCAAAAGCTCCAGAAGCCAACAAAACATCGGCTGCTCGACCCATCTGCTCCTGGCGAGATGGAAAGATAAAAGCGATCGCTTCCAAGTCGAGATGCCAAGGCAAAAGATCAGGAACAAAAGGGCGCTTGGAGGCTCTTCCAACCCAAGCGACCGGCTCCCCAGCCTCTTGAAGTTGACGAAGAATCCAAAATCCAGAGGACAAAGGTGCAAAAGCCCCCTGTCCGGACAGTTCGATGACTTGACCATGAGTCCGCTCAAAAGACCAAGGGGCGGTATCGACAGGACGTCGTTCGAAATGTCGTGCGGGCCGAATAAGATGCAAAACCATGATCCTCTTATACTGTACATATGTTCAGTATAAAAGGGTTCACTGCCAAGGCTAGACTTGGTGGCGTAACCGCTCCAACTCACGCAAAACCAAACCAGGTCGAGTTCTTTGAGGTGCATGACCAAGGGAATCTTCAGTCACAACTCGATCACCCAACTCGTCTTGCATCCGGTGTAAACAGCTTTGGGGTAGGATTCCGTCCTGAAGTCCCCACAAAATACGCAGACGATGCTCTAAACCCGCAAAGTCACCGGATTCAAACAAATGCTTTCGACTGTCTGAACGAACAAAGGACTGAACCACATCACTTTCCAGCACTGGAGCCATCATACGACGAGCGACACGACGGACGATGAAAGGCGCATCCGGTAAACAGGCTTGAGCAAATATTTTGGCATCAGGATGAGCAAAGAGGTCCCCTGCTTGACCCAACTCTTCAGGACTCATGAAACCTGCGGGCGCCAACAACAAGGCACCGAGAACTTCATCGGGGGCTTGCCTTAGACTTAAACACGCAATCCATCCCCCCAAGGAATTACCCACGACGAAGGCTCCATTGGCGCATGTGTTCTTGATCAGAACACGAAGAAAGCGAGCCCCGTCGTCAAGATTCAAGCGTTTAACATCGGCTTCCGGTACGAAGGAGTAACCGAAACCTGGCAAGTCAGGCACTAGGATCCTTCCCCAAGGGCCCCGGGACAAACGCCTCAACATTAATGCCCAGGTACTGCTACGATCGCCAAGCCCATGGAGTAGGACCAAATCAGGACCACCTCGGCCCTGACCTTGCAACATACTCACAGCATAACCTTCGTATTCGACCACGTGGCGACGAAAACCTTGAGAGCGACAACCTAAGTCGTAGAGTGACTCCAACGCATTCGAAAAGTATGCGTGATGATGAGCGCTTGTGCCCTTCAGAGCACCAACCCCCACAGCAACAAGCCTCCCCCCAAAATTCCAAGCCCTAAAGAGAGGCTTCGAATCCCTCGATCCTGCCCATCAAGCCCATGAAACTCGTCATCAGCCGTGTTGCGTTCATTCTCTGTTCGTGCGCTGTTCTCTGCCTCTTCTTTCAAGCGGAGTAACTCAGGTCGATTCACAAGACGACTGTAAGCATAGCCCCCCCCTGCAACCACCAAAGCCGCTCCCCCACTGCCAATCAATGTCATGGGCAATCGAGAGGGCATCGTCGTCACCGATGGAGTTGAAACAGGGCTACTCATCGCCGGTTGCACTGGTTTAATCTCATCGGTTCTCGGAAAAAGTTCTGCAATCATTTCATCGAGTGTACTCGCAAGCCCCAATAAGTCTGATGCCTGCCGACTTGTCACCGTAGGTGTACTTCCTGGACGACTCCAGTCCTCGAGCCGCAGTTCCAATTGAATTTGAGTCCCGACTCGATCGAGTTTTCCCATCAATGCAAGATCAGGCCCCCGGCGGGCGAGAAGATCGCCCACGCTCACCTCGATAAGGTCTAAATGCGACTTTGCCTGAATACGCTGACGCAACTGAGAAGCTAAACGGCTCGCATCGCCACTGGCAATCTCTCCACTGCGCTGAAATGGAGGGACTGCAATCTTGACAGGGGCAGCCTGAGCCCATGAGGAGATCAGCAGCCCAAGGCTCAAAAGGAAACGCATTGAGACTTAACCTCCCCTGACGGGGCTTTTGGCGTAAAAATAGCCGCTTTGCCAGCCTGGTCATTTCTTTGACCAAGCCTGGTGCGCAAAGGTATTCGTACAAGGGGCAAAACCCCCGTGGTAAGGACCCTCTTGGAGACGATCGCTGATCGCTATCGATTAATTCGTCGCCTTGGCTCGGGCGGTATGGCGGAGGTGTGGCTCGCAGAACAAGTGGGTCCACGAGATTTCGTTCGGCGGACCGTCTTGAAACGAATTCATGCTCATTTGGCTGACGATGAAAAATTCGTTCGAGCCTTTGAAGATGAAGCGCGCCTTGCCGCCCGACTTCAACATCCGAACATCGTTCGTATTGAAGATTTTGGTGAGGACGCAGGCTCTCTCTTTCTGGTCATGGAATATGTCGGCCGATGGGATCTACGTAGCCTGGTTAACCAGGCACAGGGAGCCGGGATCGCCTTGCCTGTGAACCTGGTACTGCAACTGGGTGCACAGATCGCCGATGCGCTTCATTACGCACATCATTTCTGCGATATAGAGGGCGAGTCTCTGCGAATTGTGCATCGCGATGTAAGCCCGCAGAACATCATGCTGACCGATGCAGGCCAAGCCAAACTTCTCGATTTCGGTATCGCAAAGGCCGCCAGTAATCGCGACAAAACCCGCACAGGAATGCTCAAAGGTAAACTTGCTTATCTAAGCCCCGAACAGGCCACTGGAGATCCCGTGGATGGGCGAACCGATCAATATGCCTTGGGTATTGTCCTCTATGAACTTCTGGCTCGAGTCCGTCTATTTGCTGCCGATTCAGAGATCTCTACCTTTCGAAAGGTAAGTGCTGCCGAGGTTCCGGATCTTCACAGTCTGTGTCCCGAGCTCTCCCCAGATGTTGCTGGCTGTATTGCCAGAGCGCTACGACGTGACCCCAATGATCGGTATCCCGATGCTCGTCGTTTCGCCCGAAATCTCGAGGCCCTTTTACCTACCGCAGGCGGCCCTTTTGGGCCGGATGACTTTGCACAACTCATCCGTCGGCTCGAAGCTAGCGATAGCCTCCCAAATGCGTTGCCATATCTTTCGGAAACGATGGTTTCTCGGGCGCTCTCCGAGGCATCTCAAACCGATACAGATGACGTAGAAACACTGTTCCGAGATGTGGGAGATCTAAGCCGAACCGAACCTGAAATAGACTCCATCCATTCCGAAAAGACCGTCGCACAGCCAACGTCTCCACCCCAGCGCGAAAGTCGCTTTGAGACGGCCACGCTGCATATGGATAACCTACGAACTCGGGGTGCAGAAATCATCCAAGAGACAAGGGTGATGGAATCTGCTCCGTCAACAGACACCTTCGATGGACACAGAGGTGCTAATGTAACCTCGTCTATGCCAAAAGGAGCCTTTGGGCTGTATCCTCTGCTCTTGATTATCCTTCTCGGTGCCGTGACCTTTCTGGCGATCAGCATCACCACTTCAAACCCTGGGAAGCCACCGTTAAAGACGCCCACTGTAGAAAAGAAAGAAAACACAACTGAGCAGGCGGTCATTCAGGTTCCAAAGAAGCAATCTGAGCCCCCTGTCAAAGCCACTGAAAATCAAGTTGAGAAGCCCAAGAAACCCAAACCATCGAAGCGGCCTTTAAAGGTTAAAAAATATCAACAATCAAAGTCGTTTAAGTCTTTTTCATCGCCCAAGAAACAAGAGGTCAAACCTCGTCGGACTCCGAAGCCTCCTGTGGCATTAACAGAAACTCAACCAGTTCAAAGCAGTGGCCTCTCGAAAGATGATTTGGATGCCCCGTTGTTTAAGCATTTCCAACAAATTCTCGATTGTCAGAGCCGTCACAGTGGCGCTGGAATCAAAGTAAATATAAAACTCAAAATACAGCCTTCTGGTCGTCCAGGAATTCTCGGAATCCAAGGGGCAAAGGGAGCCTATGCTGGTTGTTTAGAAGAGACGATTTCCTCGTGGAGATGGCCGAGATTCTCCGGCGCCTCTCAGAAGCATATCATCACATTCTAAACCCTGTTCTTAAGGAACCAACTCCGTTGGATCCGGAGTCACCTTGGTCAGTTCGAGTCGCCATAAGCCTGTTTCGATTTCTTCAATGCCATCGAAACGTTGACCAAACAGTGACAGACTCCTTGGAATCTGGCGGGTTGCGGGCTCATGGTCGAGAAGGACTTCGAGCCTCGAGCCGACAGGCGCCTCCTCAAGCCACAGTTTAATTTGAACAAAGGTCAAGGGGCAGATCTCACCCCTTAAATCCATCGTCTGTACCTCAGTCAAGTTCACCTGCCTAAAAGCAGATCACCGGTCGGTGTTTGCGTGAGCAGTTCATGAAACCGACTGGCTCCCTTTCTGCAATTCGCCAACCATTGATCAGCTGCCTGTTCGTTGGCCCCATCAGTGATGTACTTATACGATATAAAATCAACACCACCCAGGTAACATGCCTTGGCGATCGCATAAGCCTCCATATCGACGACATCGCATTCGAGTGCCTCAGCCGATGAAACAAAATTATCACCCGTACCGCAGGTTAAGTTCATGGGACCGCTGCTAGGAAACTCGAGAACACGAGGAATGTCGTGATCATAGGGTGTGACGCCTAAATCGAAACCCAATGCTTTAATGTGCATGTCGCGCTGAATAAACTTGTTGCAATCAACCAGGGTATGAGGCGCAAAAAATCGACTTCCTGCCGTGCCAAAATTAACGACGCTTCTCGGCTGGTAGCGCTGGAGCAACCGAGCAGTGTGAAGAGCGGCGTTGACCTTGCCAACACCGCAGTAAACGACCGGTAAGATGTCATCAAAAAGATCCTGAGTCTCCTCCCTCAAAGCGGCAATCAAAACAACATCAGCCATGGAACCCCCTTTTGATTGCTAACGAAATCCTGGTTGAGGAGAAACCATCGAACAACTCCGCAAACAGGAGAAAGAGACACAACATCGCTAATGAGGGGACGAATTCGTGACCTCAAGCATTCCTGGTCTCGAAAAAAATTCAATAAACAGAGGTTCTCTACGTGCCCCGAAAGTGCGTGGTTAAATCGTCGTATGAAGCGACTTATTCGTGCTCTGAGGTGTTTTTCGAACCCCCGCTCAAATACAGAGAGTCATCCTTTTGACCGAGGCGGCCGCAACCTTGAAATTTGATCTGCGATAAACCCAGCGAAACGCCGGGTTTGCAGATCCAGGCCACTCACCTATTCTGCGACCGCCGAAAAGAAGAACAAAGGATAAAAAAATGCCGAACAACATTTCTCGCCTCGCTAAAAACTTAGCTGCGAACGGCCCCATCGATCGGGCCGGTGCTCAGGCTCTGATCGACGCCGCAAAAGATGGTCCTGGAATCACTGAGAATGAAAAAAAGGAGCTCAACAAAGTATTGAACCGCTACGCCGATAAGTTCGAGGCCAATGCGAAGTTTATGCTTCAAGACATTCTGCTTCCGGCACCCACTGGCTCGGGAGACTTTGATAAAGACGGCCTCACCAACGACCAGGAAGCAAAGCTCGGAACGAGTGCGCGTCTTGCCGACACTGATGGCGACGGCCTGCATGATGGTGTTGAAGTCAACAAATACAAGCTGGATCCTAAGAGCACTCAAGATGTGATGAAGGTGCCGGAAACCTGGACGACAACCTATTGGCCGATGGCGGGTAGTGGCGATCCAGACGGCAGCCCTCGAACCCATCTCTGGGCAACGGGTGGTGCCTTGGATAAGTTCGACGATCTCATGAAGGCTCGAGGCAATGAAGATGGTGCCAAAGCCCTTGAATTCGAGCGAAAGCCAGCACTGAACTGGTTGGTTGGAGATCGAGATAAAGGACACTATATCCCGAAGAGCCAACTCAAAGAAGCGAATGCTGAAATGACAACAGGCGTTGACTTTGATGGTGACGGTAAAATCACTGAAGGTGTCAAAGTCGACTTTTTGAATGCTCGAGGCGACTTTGCAGCGGTCTCGAACCGGGGTGCCTTCACTCCCACCCTGGGTGAAGAAAAGCTGACCAGTAAGCTTGTTGACGCTCCCGAGGGTCAAGAAGGCAAAGTGGTGGAGTACTACAAAGCCGATGGCACGAAACTAACCGAAGAAGAGCATAAAAATGTGATTCTAAAGAACCCCAATGGTGATGGGAAAGCCGATGGCTCCATGGGTGTGGGCTGGTGGGGATCTTGCGATAAGGTTGCCTTGGCTGGAATCCTTTTCCAGGATCCGAAACAAGACGTCACCCTCGACGGTGTGACCTTCACAAAGCAAGATATTCGCGGACTGCTGACCGTTATTGCCAACTCTCAAGCAGATGGAACCGACTTCATGGGTTCCCGTTACGATGAGAAGCCGGATATTGTCGTCACGAAGGATGGTCGCCAGGTCAACGGCACGATCACCAGTATGTCCGGTGACGACTTTCGCACGAAAGATATGTGGCGTTGGAATGGTGATTTCATGGTCAAAGAAGGCAGCGATAAAGAAGTAAAACTCAAACTCGCTGATGGCACCGAGAAGACGTACGCGGCAGATGAAATCAAATACCTTGCTCGAGAAGATAAGAAGGACATGAATCCTGCTGACTACCACACCACGGTGAAGAAGTGGTTGAGTGATGGCCGCGGCGCCGCTTTTGACAAGGATGCTGGGTCTCATGTCTGGAACTACAACTTCCACAAGGCTGAATTTACTGAAAAGAAAGTGGAAAACTTCAACCGAGAAGAAGCGATCGGCCATCATGGACCAGCCGGTGATGGTGAAATCCGTCATTACAGTTCGAAGATTTACTTTGGAAATGCACCTGATTCTTTCAGCTACTGGCTGGAGTACAAGGATGGGGACGTCGTCAACGGTGGCTGGAAGGGGAAGAATCCCGACTTTATGTGGCGCCCAGGCGATAATGCCGACTTCACCGGTCATAACGCTCGCAACCCCTTCGTGAAGCCCGAGTTCATCAAGGAAATCTATGAGGCTTCAATCGCTGAGCAACCGCTGGGAGACTGGGCGGAGCCGATTTCGGATGAATGGCCCTCGTCGGAAACGGCACCCTCGACCTCTGAGCCGTAGTCCGTTTCCTCAGACATCATCATCATCGAAGACATTATTCGATGCACGGGAATGGCGCCCTGGGGGCGCCGTTCCTCTTTTTTAAGAAATCGAGCATAAGCAATCGTCATGCTTCTATCTTGTCTTCTTATCTTTGCCGCACCACCACCCGGTGATGGTTCCCCATCGTCTCCTTCCGCTGAAACTCCTCAAGAGGGGCTTGAAACCGCACCGAAAACCAGCACGGTCTTGGATTTCAAGGAAAGTCAGCCCGAAGGCGAAGATTCCGAAAGCGATCCCCCAGAAGACGAAGAGATCAGCTTTGGGGACGATGGCGATGATGACTTCGGCGCCTCAGAAAACGAGGAAAATCCGACGATTTCTGTCAATCCAACCCAAATCAAGTTGACCGCAAGCACCCAGTTTAGTCTCGACCTCGTTCATGAGCCGCCAACACGAGGACCGGCGGAACAATACGCCGAGTTGTACAGCGCATTTCGCGCTGAGATCATTCACAAATTGAACGCAGGTCAAACCTACCGAATCAAAGTAAAAAATCGGATTTTAGTTTCTCGAGAACATCCCAGTATCGAGGGTGCTGAAATTCATGGAAAGATTCTTCCTGAACTCGATCAGTTGAGACTCGATGCCACACTTTGGCCAGACCTTACCGCCCTCGTTGGACTTCAGCGAGTCAATTGGGGCTTTGTCGATGGTCAAAGTCCTGCCTCTATTTTTGAGCCGCCCGATCTACGATTTGGATTCGGTGGAGATCCTGCAGACAGTACGTTACCGGTCAGTGCTGTGGTTTTACGCTATCAACCAGAGGGCTGGAGGCAGAAACTCGAGTTCGCCTGGAATCCTCTGTTTCGCCCCCCTGAACTCCTGCTCTTTGGTAGTGATTGGGCGATGCAATCCCCGAATCAGCCCCCCGGTGGACCGTTAGGCGATTTAAGCTGGGCGGTGGATCCAAGTGTTGCACACAAATGGCAAACCAATCTCACCTACTTTCAACTGCCCGAACTTAAGGTTCAGGACCACAGTTTAGCCCTTCGGGCGAGCGGTCGTATCAAAGGGATCGAATGGGGTACGTTCGGCTTCTATGGTTTCGATCTCTTTCCGGTGCTCGACTTGGATGAAGACCTCGCTTGGCTCCTCGCCAGCATGAGCCTTTTCGGTCGTGCACCCTTGGCTGATCTGATTGCACAACGACCTGAGATCATTCCACAACTCGAAGCCATCACAGCAAAGATCAGCGATGCGCAACGGGAGGGAAGCCTTGGCGACCTAATCAAAGCAACCCCCCATCGATTGTTTCAAATCGGAGCCCAGTTTCGAGATGTAATCGGCCCATTTGTCTTCGCCGTCGAGAGCACCTGGACCCCCGGATTTAACCCCTGCGAAGCGGAGTCGGTCTCAGATTGCCGAGATCACTTTGGTGGCGGTCGCTCCCTGTTCGATTTACGAATGGCTCCGGTTCGTCGTCCGACCCTCTACTCGGCATTGCAATTGGAGTGGCAGCGTAACGAGGCAAATCAAATAATCCTTATGGTGACCGATTTTATGGTGGCTGATGTTCCTGAAACACCCCTCGCTTTCTTAGACAGCGCTTTTCTCGATGCAACGGGACAACTCAACCGACCTTTCGATAAAAACAATGCACATTTGTTGACGGTGACTGGAGTCTGGCGAAGTCGACATCTCGATGATCGGCTGGAGATCCTCGGCAGTATTGTTTCTCATCCCATGCAGGGAGATTATTTGGCCTTTGGAAAGGCGATCTGGCGACTCGATGACGGTCGGCTTCAGTTCAGTCTTGGAGCCGATATCTTGGGAGGTGAGGCAGGCTCCATGTTCGGTCAATTTAATCATAATGACCGCCTGAGTTTTGGCATCAAGGCATTGCAATAATGGTCCAATTCATCCGTCTGCCCGTGCCAATGGGTACCGGCGAGACGGTTTATGCCACGTTGGTCAAATCCGAAGATCACGCAGTACTGATCGATACAGGCACTCGAAAAGGCTTCGATTCACTCTGGCAACATCTTGAACAACATCTTTTCCTTGAAGCGCGTCCTCTGGATGCGATTCTGATGACCCACGCCCATCAGGATCATTATGGTGGGCTTCAACAACTGCTTCAACGGGTGAAAGCTCCCGTGCTTTGCTGGCAAGGAGCGGTCGAATACTACACAAGTTTCCCAAATGTTCTCCTTCGACGGGCGAAGTACATCGGTGAACTAGCAACTCGATTAGGAATCGAAGAGACCGTGCACAACCAGTTAACGAGTGGTTATGATCGTCTCGCACGTCAACACGACCAAGTAAGGATCACCGAGACACTTCAAGAGGGCGATCTCTTCCAAAGGGGTGATATTTGCCTCCATGTGCATCATCACCCTGGCCATCATCCCCACGCTCTCGTCTTTGTTGATCAAAAACAATCGGTTGCTGTGACCGGCGATAACCTATTTTTAAAGTTTCGTTCGCCTCCAGGTGTCGAATTTGATGGTCAAGGGCGTCGTCTTCCCTGTCTTCCAGCACTCTGCAATAGCCTGGAACGGCTGGCTCAATTAAACCTCCACCGGGCCCTTCCTTCCCACGGTTCGGAAATCACTGGAGTCACTGAGGTCGTCGAACAGAATCTAAATGCCTACCTGAGGGGTGCAGAGCGGCTTCGACCCCTCATCGAAGCTGGCGAACGCCCCCCGATCCAAAACCTGATGAAATCAGCTTTCGGCGATGTTCCCTTGCCTTATTGGGGGCTTCGACTTGGTTTTTTATTGGGCTATCTGGACCTCCTCGGTGCAGGAGAAACCTATCGATAGGAGGATCCCGTGGATCTTATCCTCGCCTTGGACGTGAACAACACCACTGAAGCATATCGTTTGGCTGACCAAACCGCTGATTCCGTTGATCTCTTCAAAGTTGGTCTTGAACTGTTTACTCGGGAAGGTCCCGAGTTGGTCCGAAACCTGCGCAAGGATGGGCATCGCATTATGTTGGATCTAAAGCTTCATGATATTCCCAACACCGTTGCAGAAGCCGTTCGGAGTTGTTGTGACCTTGGCGTTGAGTTGTTGACTCTGCATGCCACTGGAGGCCCCGCCATGATCGAGGCTGCTGCCGAGGCACGAGAGCGCGAAGGAAGTGATACAAAACTGCTTCCAGTCACCGTGCTTACCAGCATGAATCAAGAGCAACTCATCGCCATTGGAATCGATCGATCACCGGCAGATCAAGTCCTTCGATTGGCAAGCATGGCTTTACAAGCCGGTGCTCAAGGTTTGGTCTGCTCGCCCATGGAATTGGAAAGCCTACGTCAACACCATGGACAAAGTCCTCACTTGGTTACGCCTGGGATTCGGCCGGCGGGTAGTTCTGTCGATGACCAGCAGCGGATCGCAACGCCGGCGGCAGCGAAAGCCTGGGGTGCCAGTGCGATCGTCGTCGGGCGGCCGATTCGAAAGGCGACTCATCCGAATCAAGCCGCCCAACACATCAAGGATATGTGCCGATGAGCGAGTGGATTTTTGGCGTTAATGCCGTGCGCTCAGCCCTGGAAACAGGCCGCCTAAAACGCGTATTTTACGCCGGAGATCAAAGCCGAATAAAGAAGCTGATCGAGGAGGCAAAAAATACAGGTATTGCCTGCGAAGTCAGTTCTCACCGTCAACTCGAACGACTCGCCAAAGGCCGTAGAAGTCAAGGGATTGGAGGGGAAATCACCCCTTACCCCTACGCTTCTTTAGAGATTGTATTAGCGGGTGAAGGTCCCGTCGTTGCACTCG